>ENA-OROD01002696-OROD01002696.1-human-gut-metagenome-genome-assembly--contig:-NODE-2696-length-12624-cov-5.626541_pt1 | contig 12624 bp, 10 predicted proteins | sample MGYA00242123_ERZ509038 | MGnify/ENA primary metagenome ERZ509038 (study PRJEB26280, sample SAMEA2338719) | human gut metagenome | biome: human gut; feature: human-associated habitat; material: faeces... | reverse complement strand
ACGGGGAGCGCTGGATTATCGACAGGCGTCAGAAAACAGGTACGCAGTTCCGTGTCAAACTGCTTCCCGTTGCCGAAATGCTTTACGAGCGTTATAAGGATATGCATCTCTCAGGCGACCGGGTCTTTCCGCTCAAAGGCACTTATAATACGCTGAACATGTCCTTGGCATGTTGCCAGACATGCCGGTCTGTCGTTCAACCCGACGATTCATATGGCGCGTCATACCTTTGCCACGACGGTCACGCTTACGCAAGGCGTGCCTCTGGAAACGGTCAGCAAGATGCTGGGGCACAAACGGATCACCACGACCCAAATCTATGCTAAGATCACCAATGATAAAATCGGACAGGATATGGCGGCATTAAGCGAGAAACTCAGCAGCGTCTTCAAGGTCGCACGGTAATGGCCTCCTATCTTACAGCTAATTCGATTCCCGATCTTACTTCGTCAATAGCAGGGTAATTTTCGATGTAAGTTTTCCCGCCGGCAGGGAATTTATCGTCAGAGATGGAAATATGCAAGGCCATGCGAATCGCCCGAGGGGCGAGCCTTGCATATTTCCATCCCCGGCGTTTTGCTGGTCGCATGTAGATTTGCAGCGTGATGTAATCACAGGTAATTTCGATATGGAGTCGCAGTGAACCGGGGCTTGTCGTAAGCTTTGAGGCTTGGCGGTAGATTTGGACTGCGACTCCATTAACCAGAGAGAATGGCTGTTTAGAATTGTAGGTTTGAAGACCTGGTACATGTGATAGCATACGACTCTCACAAAACTAACAAGTTATGCACTATTTGTATTATGTGGGTCTGGATGTGTCGAAAGAGACTTTCGATGCGTCTTTGGTCGCCTTCGAGGATGCAAACGAGATGGCTCACCGCAAATTCGCCAACTCCCGAAAAGGGATCTGCTCGTGTCTGCACTGGGTTGAGAAGCGGCATGGTATTCGGCTCGACGATGTGATTTTCTGCGCCGAGGATATGGGGAGCTACATATCCGAGATGGCGGTTTGTGCTTCCGACAGGACGCTGAATTTCAATTTTTCACTGATCTCGCCGTTGGTAATCAAGTATTCGATGGGTATTGCCCGTGGCAAAACAGACAGAGTGGATGCCCGGCGTATCGCCGAGTATGCGATCACTCACTATCGGAAGATAGCCCTTTATCTGCCGGCAGAGAAGGAACTGTGTCAGTTGCGCACATGGCTGATCTTAAGGGCTCATCTGGCAAAACAACGTGTAGCGAAACTGGTGTTGCTCGAAAAATTAGACTACAAAGAGAAATTCGCGGATGTATCTATTCAACGTTCCATGCTCCAGGAGGAGATCGCGTATGCAGAAACTCATATGAAAACCATCGAACGGGAAATGAAGGAACTGATAGCCGCCGACAGCAACATTTGCCGGAACTACAAGCTGCTGACCAGCATCAAAGGTGTAGGGCCGATCACGGCCATTGTGATGCTCTGTTCGACGCTTAATTTCACCAAAATCACAGACCACCGCAAGTTTGCCTGCTATTGCGGGCTGGCTCCGTTCGAACATAGCTCCGGCACAAGCGTTCGCGGGGGATGCCACACATCGAGCATGGCGAATCGAGACATTAAAGTACAACTGAACCGCAGTGCACTGATTGCCATCAGGTGTGATCCGCAACTAAAGGCATATTACGAACGCAAAGTGGCTGAAGGTAAACATAAATTCAGCGTCCTGAATGCTGTGAGGGCCAAAATCGCCGCCAGATGCTTTGCCGTCGTAAGGCGTGGAACACCATATGTAGCGTTGCAGATATAATCCGGCATACATATCTGCCATTCGATAAGATTTTGAGATCATTCAAAATCTCAAAATCTTATTGTCGGAACAGTCCGTCTAATTGGGAGCCGAACCTACTCATAATTAATGTATTGTCATTTCCGTACTCCGCAAATTAACGATTCTGACTATGGGATGCAAGGCTATACAAGCGCTTCGCGGCCTTGCATCCCATAGCCAGAATCATTTTGCTAAACGCTACGACAAAAAATGACAATTTCCGGGCATGAAACTTTTTGCAGCTTTTATTTGGTTTTATCTTAGAATTCTACCGTCGGAAAAGGCGACATTCTGCGGCTCCTGACGATCCGGTTCTGATGTTCAGCCGCGATCGGCGGATTTCATCCCGTCCTGTGATCTGCCGTCGAAATTCCTCTGCTTTTTCAAAACGGCCGTCTTTTATTTTTCTTTTCATGGAGATAATTCAGCTCGTCGCTATAAATGTCCATGACAAAGCGCAGCATATTGTCGACCAAAGCCGTAAGCCTTGTGCTTTCATTCCCCAACAGGTGGAGGATTTCCGACACTTTGCGCTTGGTTTGCGCACTGACATAAATCGCCGAGCGGTTACGGCAATCTACCGGAGCGAAGAAGGTGCGTTCGAAATCCGGCAGTATGATCTTTTTCCGTCGGAATCCAGCAGGCTCCTTTACAGTAGTCGTTTGGGTGTCGACATTTGTTTTTTCAGCAGTTGGTGCCGATGTGTTTCCCTCGGGAGTGTCCGTATTTTCCTCTTCCGGCTCGGGAATCCTACGGACGACTTTCGAGTCCAAAGGAGCTTGTCCGGCGATCATCTGACGCATCAACTCCTCATCGACTTCGATACGGGGATGCTTCGGAAGGTTTGTTGCAGGTTTGTCAGTTTCTTTTAATGAATCCATGGTACAATGTTTTTGAGATTGAATATTCGTTATACGGTCATAAAGCTCGTGTGTTTGGTTTTATGTTTTAAACCATTCAAAATACCGTTTTCTGTTTCATGCGGTTTATATCGGGATAATGAACGGAATAAGAAAACCGACCTTTCATGCTGCAAGATACAACCGACTGAAATACCTCGGTTCCGATGTCCGCTCCAGACCGCTCCAGTCCGCACCGAGGGTTTGTTTTGGCGCCCGCACGGTTGTAATATTGCACCGGGAAAGACCCGCCCTCGGAGGCCGTAGCGGAGGCTTTTCAAAGTTTTTACAAAAAATTTTCCGCCGCGGATTTTTGTTTTCGCCAGAAAACAGCGAGCTGTACCTTTGTCCGACAAATTGACATTTGTCCGACAAAGGTGCTCGCTCTGCGAGGCCGGGGTCGCTCCCGAGTCGCGACCCTTTTTTAAGCTATCTATGGATACCAACCGAAAACTGACAGACATAACCGACAGGAAGCCCCGAACACCGAGTTACAAGTATTCTTTCCGGCTCAATGAAGAGCAGCATATCCGTTTCAACGAGCTGCTCTGCAAAGCTGGACTGGAGCATAACAGAAGCCGTTTTATCGTCAAAAGAATCTTCGCCGAGGAGTTCGTCGTCGTCAAACGCGACCCTTCGAAGGTGCAGTTCATCGCCCGGCTGAACGACTTTTATTTCCAATTTCAAAAGCTCGGGAACAACTATAACCAGATCGTAAAAGCCATCAACGCGCACTTTTCCAACGTTGCTATCCCGCATCAGATCGCTATGCTGGAGCAGCGAACCCGCGAACTGAAAGCCCTCAGTATCGAGATTCTCAACCTCGCAAAACAGGCTAAGGAGTGGTTGCGAATATAAGATCGGGTTCCTCGCCCGGCGGAGCGTTGTATTACAACAAGGAGAAAGTGGATAAGGATGAAGCCGAAGTGCTCCTCTGGCAGAAGATGCTCGAACCATACGATAAATGCGGACGCCTTGACATTGACGCCTGCATGGAGAGCTTCATGCCGTATCTCGAAGCCAACCGCAGGACTACGAACACGGTTTTCCATGCCTCGCTGAACCCTTCACCGGAGGACAGGCTGACCGATGAACAGCTCCGTGAAATTGCGCAAGAATACATGCAGAAGATGGGATATGGCGACCAGCCCTATATCGTTTTCAAACATAAGGATATCGACCGGGAGCATTTGCACATCGTATCGCTGCGGGTCGATGAGCAGGGCCGCAAACTCCCGCATGATTTCGAGGCCCGACGTTCGATGGAGATATTGCGTGACTTGGAGCGCAAATACGGCCTGCATCCGAGCATCAAGGGACAGGAACAGACGGACAGGGAGGGCCTGCGGAAGGTGAATTATCCCGATGGAAATGTCAAGCGGCAGGTGTCGTCTGTCGTGCGGGCGTGCCTGCGTAATTACAAATGTTCCTCCTACAGTGAGTTACGCACACTGCTGGAGCGGTTTAACGTTTCGGTCGAAGAACGTACGGGAACTATCGACGGCAGAAATTATGCGGGTATTATTTACGGCGCCATGACCGACGACGGCTATGGCATCGGCACTCCCATCAAGTCGAGTAAAATAGGGAAAGACGTAGGTTATAAAGCCCTTCAGAAATACTATGCAGCATCAAAAGACAGACTAAAAGAGAAAGGCTCGCTCGACCGGTTACGGCAAACAGTCAAAGACGCCATGAACCCGCACAATACACGGGACAAGTTCCGGCGACTGCTCAAGGCGGATAATATCGACGCGATTTTCCGCATCAACCCGGTAGGCAGGATCTACGGCGTAACGTTTATCGATCACAAGGCAGGTGTCGTCGCCAACGGGTCGGTGCTGGGAAAAGAGTTCTCGGCAAATCTCTTCAACGAATTGTATCCGGCACCGAAAGAGGTGCGGCAGGCTGTAGAACAGCAACAATCGGAACAAAAACAACGAATTCACACAATAAATCCCATTTCAGAAGTCGTGAATACGCTATTGGATTTGGCCGACACGAAGGCTTATGAAGAGCAGCAAAGAATAATTCAGCGACGAAAAAAACGAAATTACACAAAGATGGTATAATTAAAATTCAGAGAGTAAATTGAACTATCAACCAGCTTTGTGAAATTACACACGGCAATGTGGATTAACGTATAATTGGATCGGATAGCCTTGCAACAAACTTCTATGGAGATCGGTAGCTCTTATACGTGGGAATTAACTGAAGGAAACGAATTAACGGATGGATGTTTTCCAATGCTTCCAAATAGTTCTATGATTGTTGGCACACCTTCAGCTTTGACTTGGAATTATACCGGTGTGACAGAAAAGACAACAGATGCAAAATATAATCGTGGATTCTGCTTTAAGTTTGATAGTGAACTTTCAACGAAGAATTATGAGGGGGCAATTAAGACAATTGTCATTCGTATGTGTCAAACCGTTAAGAGTAAGGTAACTGTTTTGATGAAAGTTAATGGCGTCGCTGTTGCTGTATTTGGTTCTGATGCAGCATTATCCGCAGGTAAATTAGATGCGTTTCAAGGTTTGAAATGCTCATTACAAACTGCAGGTACAGCTTCGGATAATGATAAGGATTATATCACCTTGACAATCGACAAAACGCAAACTGGTGATGGAGTTTATTACCTCGACACACCATTGGCTGGGGAAATCGCATTTGAAATACGTCGTAACAACAGTAGTGTAAAACAACCTCTATTCATTCGCTCAATCAGCATCAATTGAAGTATGATTAGGAATTAAAACAAACTATAAAGAGGCTGTCTAAAATTTGTTAGACAGTCTCTTTTCCAAGAAGATTAAGTAAACCTCCGTCAATTTGCATATTTTTGATTGCGAATAGAGGTATTGCTTACAAGCAGAACAATTCACACTTTCTTGAGTAAAATCTATGCCATATAACTATAGTCCCAATTTTGTTAAAAAGAAATAGTTTATGTTTACTGCGATGAAAGCGAATAGCCGAAAAACTATCGAAATTTTGGTCAAATTAAAACTGCCAACCTTTACTAACTAAAATGACGATAGCCATGAGAGCACAAAATTAGTTTTAACAGATAAAAGATTTATGCCGGAATCGACGTCCATTTGAAGAGTTGGTCGGTAACGGTCTGTTCGAGCCTCCTCTCATATTGAAAAAGTTCAACCAAAATCAGGCCACCATGGAAAGTCTGTTTATCGAAGGATTTTTATGGATTCTAATATCTTGACTTTCGAAAGAACCAAAGAGAGAGACTCCTTATATATCCGCGCCAACTGAGTTCCCTGTGCATAAACTTTTCATAAGGGAACTCTTCAAGAAAATAAAAAATAACCAAAGATTTAGTCCAAGTCTATTTGAATTATAACAGGAAAAATTATCATGAAAAAACTTGTTTTGATTTTTGTTGTGGCATTATCTCATTCGGTGCTTGTGAGTCCAATTCAGAGATTCTCCAGAAGCCTGAACCGGAACCCGGTAATCAAGGAAATATTTCAAAAGAAGAACCTTTCCTTCGTCTAATGTCATTCAATATTCGCAACGAAGCTCCTGAGGATACGGGAGCCCAAACTTGGGAAGCCCGTAAAGGTCCCATCCTAAAAATGTGGCGCGAACTTAACCCTGACGTAATTGGTATCCAAGAATCACAGGACAAATTGGCAAAATACCTCATGGAAAACTTACGTGAATACGATTGTATTAGGGAGGGCCAAATGATTATGTATCGCAGGTCCCGTTTTCACCGTATTAACAGTGGAGTTTTTTGGCTTAGTGAAACTCCTGATATTCCAGAATCCGCAGGATGGGATACACGCAAACCCCGCAAAACAATTTGGATCCGTCTCCAAGATAAAGAAACCGGCAGAGAGTTCTCGTTCTACAATACTCACATGGACAATAAGGGTGTGGAAGCTCGTATTAATGGTGCAAAAGTCAACGTTGCACGAATGAAGGAGGAAGCCGGTGAAAGAGGGGCAGTGGTAATTGTAGGGGATATGAATGCGCGTTATGACAATCCCACATCGGCTCCGGCATTGGACGTTTTCGATACGTGGATGAAAGCAGCACGAACAACTGCTCCCCAAACTGACGACATCAATTCCTTCAATGGCTTTACTACATCGAGCCTTCTGAAAGGTGTCAGTTCACTCGATCATATCTTCTATCGCAATTTCACGCCGTTATGCTTTAAGACTGTCAATAAGAATTACGGTGTCCCCTATATATCAGATCATTACCCAATTTGTTTCGATTGTAAATTCATAGAAAAATAAAATTACACCCATTCTTATTGAGTTTGTTGCCTCCTAAAATGGAAAGCACTTAAATATTTTATGTTTGTCCTCTTCATGATTTTCCTGTTATAATCCAAAATTTATTGGGATTATAACAGGAAAAATATCATTACCAACTTCGTTGTAAATTACGAACAGATTTAAAATTATAGAATCCCAAATGAACTTTCGTTGCTAACATCACAGTCCTTGTATGAGTGCTCTCAAAGTCAGTGTTCTCTCCCTTACGTCGAAATATATGGGTGTTGATTTGGAATGCCAATTATTTCGCATGCTACCCAACAGGTTACTAGTTCAAATGAGCGCAGCATCTACAACCGCCGACCAAAGGCCTTGTTTGTCCATACAGATATGCTTTGCAAGCATTTGATAGAATGGTGTCTGATCGTAGATAACATGCCATTGGATGTATGCAAGTTCAACCGTAGTTTTAGTAAGAAAACATATTACTCGTCCTTCCGACAAAGGCTACTGAATATCGCAGCAAGCTTGTTATTACGGATATATTACATGCCATTTGCTCATTGGATAAGGTCATTCGTAACTCTAACTTATCGAAAACTTTGGTCTGCATCCGAGTGTTTGGCTAGTTTTGTCAATGCAACGGATGCACGAACCGATATTTTAAATTTATTGTATTCCACATTCTCCAACATCTGATAAAGAAAAGCGAGTTCCCCACAATACGCATCAACCTCCAGCCGACCGATGGATTCTATCATCTCACCGTATATCGAATAAGGCAGAAAGTGCATTTCGGATTCGATTTTTGAAAAAATCGATACGGATTGTTTCTGGTGGTGGGGGACGTGTTGTTCACTTCTCGAAACGCCAGGTTACGCGCCAGCGCCGGAGCGAGTATCTTCGCGTAGGGCTACAGCACGAAGAGCGGCACGCAGACTCGTATGAGGCTGCCGGCCAGCGCCCTTTACAGGAAAGTCGCGCGGTCGCTGTCGAACACGCCAACGAGGGGGGGGGCAACTGTGGGAAAAGACCGCCAGAAAGCAGGCGGTGACACGCAGGAAATCAACCCAGCCGATGCGTTCGCGTGCCGGAGCGCGGAGGCCGGGGAGTCGGTTCTTTATCGTCGGGGCGCCTAAAAGGTGTTGCGGCAGATCATCTGGAAGTCGCACTTGACCTTGGAGAGCGATTTTTCGAGGATCATCCGGGCCACCAGCACGCCCATCTGCCGGAAGTCGGTCGAGATGGTCGTCAGGCCGTTGAGGATGATCTCGTTGATCGGCGACTCGTTGTAGGAGATGATGCTGATGTCGCGGCCCACGCGGAAGTTCAGTTCGCGCGCCCGGCGCACCAGCTCGATCAGTCCCAGGTCGTACTGGCTGTTGAGGATCAGGTAAACCTCCTTCTCGCGGATGATTTCGGGGGTGATCTCCGTGTGGAACTCTACGGCGATGTCATTGTCACGGCAGAACCGCTCCACGGCTTCGCCCACCGAGGCGTAATAGAGGCTCGAGGGCAGCGTCACGACGTTGAACCGGGAACAGGTTTTGAGCTTTTTGAGCCCGTACCCCAGCCCTTCGTAAGCGTCATTGGCGAAATCCTGGTAGACGGCGCCGTAGTTACCCGGAAGCTCTTTCATCCAGTGATCGACCAGAATGAGCTTTCGGTTGGGGATACGCGTGAGTATCTTCAGCACCCGTTTCTGCGAAGCGGCGTCGAGTGGGAAGTGGGGCGTGATGACATAGTAGTCGAACAGGTCGAGATTCTCTTCGATGTAGTATTCCAGCAGTTCGACGTTCTGATTGTGGAGCCGGATGGTGATCTCGGCCGCGTCACCGATCTCCCCGGCGAACGAGTTGAAAAGCACTTGCTTATAGTTGCTCAGCTTGTCGAACAGCACGAGGACGCTCATTTTTGCCGAGACCTCTGCGGCCGAAACATAAAATCCCTTGCCCTGTCTGGCGTCGATGAATCCCTTGTTTCGAAGTATGGAGTAGGCCTTTTTGACGGTCTCCTTCGAGATGTCAAGCATGGCCGAGAGTTCGTTCATCGACGGCAACAAGCATCCTTCGGCATACTCGCCGCTGCGCACCAATGCTTCCACCTGCCCCACGATCTGTTTGTAAACTGGGACTTGGCTTTCATGATCTATTTTAATCGTTTCCGGCATGTTCTGTCATTAAAAAATGAAATAATAGTTGGTTTGTTCATTTTTTTGCGTATATTTGCACCACACCACACAACACTAATTGAAATAAAAACCACACCTCACAACTTTTATATTGTCGTTTTACAAATATATAAAAAAAAACGCTAACCACTTTTTTTAATGAAAAAACTTTCTTTTTCAGTTTCTCCAGCCTTTTGGCCATATCAGCCATCTCTGCACACTAATTAATCACTGACATGAAAAATGTGGTAGAATATAAGACTGCCAGAACTACAGAATATGCTCTATTAACTCAACCTATAATCAATGACAACCGCAACCGTCGGGAAGAAAAACCCGAAGTACAAATGGGAGGTGCTGGCCCTGCTGTGGGTCGCCTATCTCCTGAACCAGGCCGACCGTCAGGTCTTCAACGTGGTGCTTCCGCTCATCCGCGAGGACCTGGGCCTGAGCGATGTGGCCATCGGCTCCATCGCCACGGTCTTCAACCTTTTCTACGCCGTGCTGGTGCCCATCGGGGGACTGGTGGGCGACCGTTTCAGCCGGAAATGGATCGTCACGGGAAGTATCCTGTTCTGGAGCGTGGCCACGATGTTCACGGGCCTCTGCAACGGGTTCGTGATGCTCGTGCTGATGCGCAGCGTCGCCACGGGCGGCGGCGAGGCATTTTTCGGACCGGCCAACTATTCGCTGCTGGCGCAGTACCACGACAAGACGCGGGCCTTCGCCATGTCGGTCCACCAGACGGCCTACTACATCGGCATCATCATCAGCGGCTATGCCGCGGGCTATATTGGACAGCTGTGGGGCTGGCGCAGCGCCTTCTACGTCTTCGGCGCCGTCGGCGTCGTGCACGGCGTCATCATGGCCGTGCGGCTGAAGGACAAGAAGGAGCCGGCTGCCGTCGCCGCCGCGCCGGCCGCGGAGCCCAAGCCTCGGTTGACGGAGGGCTTCCGTATGGTCTTCACCACGCCGACGGCCCTGATCCTCACCGTCTGCTTCGCCGGACTGATCTTCGTGCTGACGGGCTACCTTACGTGGATGCCGACCTATCTCTACGAGAATTTCGGCATGGACCTCGCGGGCGCCGGATTTCACTCGATGTTCTACACCCACCTGTTCGCCTTTGTCGGCGTGCTGCTGGCCGGACGCCTTTCGGACAAGCTCGGGAGCCTGCATCCCGCGTGGCGTATGGCCATGCAGGGCTTCGGACTGCTGGCCGCCGTGCCGTTCATCGTCCTGATGGGCAATTCGGCTACGCTGTGGGTCATCTATATCGGCTTTGCCGGCTTCGGCTTCGCCCGTGCGTTCTTCGACGCCAACACCTACACGGTGCTTTACGACGTCATCCTGCCCCGGTACCACTCCTCGGCTTCGGGCGTGATGATTATGACCGGATTCGCCATCGGCGCGCTGGCTCCGCTGGTGCTGGGTATGGTGAAGCAGGCCGCGGGGCTATCGTTCGGCATCTCGATGCTGGCCGTCGTGTGGCTCGTGTGCGGCGTGGTGATGCTTCTCGGAGCCAAATATTTCTATATGAGGGATTATAACAAGATCAGACATGAATAGTAACCAGAAAACCAGAAAAGCGAAAGCAGGTCTGCTGCTGATCGCGTCGCCCCGTTTCAAGACGCTGGGCGAAGGGCTCCGGCGGGGCACGTATGCCGAACGCAAGGACGCCGATGTGAAAAAGATACTTGCGACGATGGAATTCCTCGACGTTGTGTTCCCCGGGATCGTCTACGACAAGGAGGAGGCCGTGGAGGCTATGGACCGCTTCTACATGGAGAAGGTCGATTTCGTCATCGCCGAGTTCCTTTCGTGGTCCGAGGACTTCGCGTGGATACGCTTCCTGCGCGACATGCCCGAGGTGCCGATCCTCTTCGTCAACGTCGCCAAGGACCACGTTTCGTTTCGGGACACGTTGGACGAGGACGACTTCATCGACTACCTCTGCGCCGGAACGCTCGTCGGATCGCTCGAAGCCTCCGGGTCGGTGCCCCGCACGGGACGCCGGCACGTGAAGGTCGTGATGGGTTCGCGCGAGGAGGTCACCGGGCAGATCCGCCTCTTCGCTTCGGCGGCCCGCGCCCGCGCCATCCTCCGCCAGTCGAACCTGGGGCTGCTGGCCAACTACAACGAGGCCATGTGGTCCACCTACATCGACCCGTACGACTTGTTCACCAAGCTGGGGCCCGAAATCCGCTTCCTGCCCTATTCGACCTACGGCGAGATGATCGACGCCGTGAGCGACGAGGAGTTGCAGGCGTACTGCGGCGAGCTGACCTCGCGCTACAAGATGATGGACGACGTGGCGCGCGACAAGTTCGAAGCCTCGGTGCGCGCCTCGATCGGCTTGCAGAAGATGGCCGAGCGGTCGGACATCGACGTGATGGTCTTCAACGACATCGACCGGGCCATGTTCGAGCTGGTGGGCTTGCGCGCCGGGTTCTACCATCCGTGGTTCAATGACAACTGTTCGGTGCTGGTTCCCGAGGCCGACATCGGCGCGGGTCTCATCACCTACCTGCTGAAGCTGATCTCGGGCAAAAACGTCAACTTCCTCGAACCCTTCCACATCGAGTCCGACTACGGCACCTTCGCCGGCGGCCATGCCGGTCCCAACGACCACAACGACCCCGCCTGGCAGCAGAATGTGGTCATCGCCCGCGACGTGCGCTTCGCCAAGACCTCCTACAAGTACGCCGGGGCTCCGTTCGCCTGGTACCGCATCTCGCCGGGGCGCAAGACAATGGCGCAGCTGGTGGAGTGCGACGGACGCTACAAGCTGGTCGCCACGCTGGTCGATTCGCTCGAAGGCGATCACATCCTGGCCACCTATTCGCACAGCATCTTCCGCCCGGTGGTTCCCGTCGAGCGGCTCTTCGAAGAGATCCTGAAAATCGGCACCACGCAGCATTTCGCCATCGTTGACGGCGACTACCTGCGCGAGCTGGGCATGTTGGCCGAGATCATGGACTTCGAATATCACGAAATTATGAATTAACCCTATAAAACCGTATTTCTATGAGTTTCATGTACAACCCCTTTCCGTATGACGACCCCCGCGCCGTCAACCGTCCGGCACTCCCGAAGAAGACCGTCGGGGCGGTCGTCGCCGGAACCTCCAAGGCTGCCGCCGCCCTGGCCGGGGAGATCGCTTCCCGCCTGAAAGCCGCGCCCGGCAAAAACGTCGTCGTCGGGTTCGACGGCTACGCCACGGCCGACTGGACGCGGATGGTCAACCTGCTCTCGCAGCAGCTGCTGGGTAAAGGGATCGGAGTGGACGTAGCGGCGTTTACCGAGGTGCTCAAATCCGAGCGGGAGATCGCCGACATGATCAACCCCAATCTGGAATGGGACACCTCGAAGGACCCGTCGCTGCTGTTCGGTCGCCTGATCGAGCGCGGTTACGAGGATCTGTTCGACGCGTCGAAATTCGCGGCGTTCAAACAGCGCCTCGAGGTGCTCCGGGCCCCTGCTGCCGCCGG
>ENA-OROD01002692-OROD01002692.1-human-gut-metagenome-genome-assembly--contig:-NODE-2692-length-12627-cov-5.420617_pt1 | contig 12627 bp, 9 predicted proteins | sample MGYA00242123_ERZ509038 | MGnify/ENA primary metagenome ERZ509038 (study PRJEB26280, sample SAMEA2338719) | human gut metagenome | biome: human gut; feature: human-associated habitat; material: faeces... | reverse complement strand
ACGGAAATTATAACATTTCCACTCAAGGGGAGGCTTTCCTCTTTTATTGTTTCTGAAAAATTCCCCTACCGAGTAAAATTTTACACTAAGCTATTACAGCCCCTTCACTGTATCTGCAATTTCCGCAATCGAATGCAGCGCCGCCCTGCCGCCAAGGCGGACCCGATTTCCTTCCATCCGGCCGTTTTATGGCTTCAAACCACGAAGAAAGCAGTTTTCTCCGCGTATCCCTGTGCTCTGCCGGAAATACGGCCCGTCTCCGCAAAGGGCTGATGATTATAAAAAACTACATGAATCCATAAAAAAACTGACTTCCTGGCAGAATCACATTCCACCATGAAGTCAGTTTTTTATTAATTTGCCTTTCAGCAGGTATGGCAGTCCTCATAAATGCCCTTTTCCTTCAGCAGTTTGATGACCGTTTCTCCGATATCCGCTACAGTTCTGGCCACCGGAATGCCTACGGCGTTCAAGGCAGCAATCTTCTCAGCCGCCGTCCCCTTGCCGCCGGAAATGATGGCCCCCGCATGACCCATGCGCTTTCCTGGAGGCGCCATGCGGCCTGCGATGAAAGCAGCCACAGGCTTCTTCATATGTTCCTTGATCCACTGAGCCGCCCTTTCCTCTGCATTACCGCCGATTTCACCGATCATAAGCACTGCTTCCGTTTCCGGGTCCTCATTGAAAAGGGTCAGGGTATCGATGAAGTCCATGCCCTTGATGGGGTCGCCGCCGATGCCGATGGCCGTGGTCTGGCCAATGCCTGCCTCTGTGAGCTGGTAGGTGGCTTCGTAGGTCAATGTACCGGATTTGGATACGACGCCTACATGGCCTTTTTTATAAATCTGGGAGGGAATGATGCCAATATTGGCTTCATCCACAGAGATGATGCCGGGGCAGTTCGGCCCGATGAGACGGGTCTTTTTCCCTTCCATATAACGATGCACCTTCACCATGTCTTCCACTGGGATATGCTCTGTAATGCATACCACCAGGTCAAGACCTGCTTCCACCGCTTCCAGAATGGCATCAGCTGCAAAGGGAGCCGGCACGAAAATGACGGATGCATTGGCGCCGGTAACAGCCACTGCGTCTCTCACCGTATTGAATACGGGAACGCCGCAGCACACCTGGCCCGCCTTTCCCGGTGCCGTACCGCCTACGATATTCGTACCGTAAGCCTGCATCTGTTCTGTATGGAAACGGGCTGCCCTGCCGGTAATGCCCTGTACAATGACCTTCGTATCTTTATGGATTAATATACTCATAACCAGCCCTCCTTATTTCTTTTCCTTCTGCTCTTTCGCCAGGCGAATCACTTTCTTAGCGCCCTCATCCATGGAAGAAGCAGGGAAAAGGTTCACAATGTGGGCTTCTTCCAGAATCTTCCGTCCTTTTTCCACATTCCGTCCTTCCAGACGCACCACCACAGGAATGGGGAACTCTTCCTTTCCGCCGGAAAGGAGAGCCGCTGCCTCCACAATGCCTGTGGCAATGACATCGCACTTATTGATGCCGCCGAAAATATTGATCAGAATGCCATGCACCTGGTCATCTTCCAGCATGATTTTGAAAGCAGCTACGATTTTCTCCGGTGTGGAATCGCCGCCTACATCCAGGAAATTGGCCGGTTCTCCTCCGTTTTCCTTAATAATATCCACCGTAGCCATAGCCAGGCCGGCACCGTTCACCATGCAGGCCACATCACCGCCCAGGTTTACATAGTTCAATCCTTCTGCCGCCGCTTCTCTTTCCTTCTGGTCCTCTTCCGTAATATCCCGGAGAGCCACGATTTCCGGATGACGGGACAGGGTGCTGTCATCAAAATTTAGCTTGGCATCCAGAGCCAGCACTTCATTTTCCTCTGTCACCACCAGGGGATTGCATTCTGCCAGGGAACAGTCCTTATCCACAAACAGCTTGTACAGATATTTCATAAAAGTCTTCGCCTTCGGCACCACCGCCTGTTCCATATGAAGAGCATAAGCCATGCGGTTGGCCTGGAAATCGGCCAGGCCGATGGCAGGGTCGATATATTCCTTCAGAATGGCCTCGGGATTTTCAGCAGCCACATCTTCGATGGCCATGCCGCCGGACTCGGAAGCCATCATCACCACGCACCGGGATTCCCTGTCCACCACAAAGGAAATATAATATTCCTTCTTGATGTGGGCGCCTGCTTCGATGAGAAGACGATTCACTTTCTTTCCCTGGGGCCCGGTCTGACGGGTAACAAGGATGCTGCCCAGAAGCTCTTTGGCATATTTTCTCACTTCTTCCAGAGAATGAGCCAGCTTGACGCCTCCCGCCTCTCCGCGGCCGCCGGCATGGATCTGGGCCTTCACAACCACCACCGGTGTGCCGATACGCTTCGCTGCAGCCACCGCATCCTCTACGGTGAATGCGGGATATCCTTCGGGCACATGAATGCCATATTCCTTCATAATGGCCTTGCTCTGATACTCATGTATATTCATAAACATCCCCCTTTTGGAAATGAAAGAACCGCCTCTACGGTTCCAGGGGAAGGCACGAAAAACGGTCTTCCTCTCTTTTTCGATGATTTAATTACATTTCCTATCATATCACCTTATGTGTCAGCAAAAAAGGTGAAGTTTCATAAATAAGGTACTCTTTGCAAAATTAGCATAGTCTATATGGGGTGCATTGAGAAAAAGGGATAATATACTGGAATTGGAAGAGTTCTATCTCCATTGCATGATGGCCTTGCCTGCGCAGGAGCATTTTCGGTCAGAAAGACTCTCCAGGGCGCCAGGGTCACCTCTTTCCTGGCCCCTTTGACCATATACCAGCAGGATAAAAAATCGATTCCTGGCATAGACTCTCTCCGGGCTGATACGCCTTCCCCTTCTCCATGACTATCCCTATAGAAACAGCCAACCGGCAAAATCCTCTCAGAAATCCTGCAGGCGCCCATCCATGGAGCAGGAGGGAGGGGATGGAAGCAGGAAGGCCGTTTCCCTTCAGTGCACTGAAACCAAGGAAATATGAAAAGCATACATCGGCCAGGGGTAAGGCAGGATATGGAATGCCTGCCATGTGGTGTGTTCTTTTCCACGATAAAAGGCTTCACAGCTATCTGTGAGGCCTTTTTGACGTGGAGATTTTTATTTCCTGTGGCTTTTCAAGTATCCCAGGACGCAGACCGCCAGGGCCAGGAAAGCGGGGAGGCCCGTTTCTATCCAGCTGCCAAAAGCAGCGGTAATCACCGGGCCCAGCACCTTGTCGTGGAGGAACATGGTGCCGGAGGTCCAGCCGATCATGGCGGCGCCGGAGTACATGAGGAATGGGAAGCGGTCCAGTACTTTTCCTATGAGCTGGCTGCCCATGACGATGATGGGGATGCTCACCATGAGGCCGAAGACTACCAGAAGGAAATCGCCATTGGCAGCACCGGCGACAGAGAGGATATTGTCGATGGACATGAGGAAATCTGCCAGAATAATGGTTTTCACCGCCGTCCACAGATTATCGGATGCTTCTATATGGGGATCTTCATCGCCCGGTGCCAGAAGGTGAATGGCAATGGGAATCAGGAGGATGCCGCCCAGCACCTGGAGATAGGGAATGGTAAGAAGCCATACGGCCACAGCCGTCAGAGCCATGCGGAGGCCTACGGCGCCTATGGTGCCGATGAGGATGGCTTTCTTCCGCTCCTTTTCCGGAAGGCGGTTGGACGCCATGGCAATAACCACCGCGTTATCACCGCCCAGGGATAAATCCATCAATATAATGGCTCCTACGCTGAGCCAAAACTGCAGTGTAAATATTTCCATGGTTTCTTCTCCTCACAATAAAAGAAACGGCATGATTCACTGCCGTTTCTTTTCAATGAATAACTGTCAGTCCTTATTATAGCCGTTCTGCCTGCCCTGTCAAATGAACAGGACGCAGATGGTAAGTGCCTAGGAGCAATCCGTCCTTCCAGAGCTTGAGATCATGGCTTTCCATAGCGGATGGCGGAAGCAGGAGTCTTACTTCCTTTCATTCTCCGCTTTCCCTATGGTTCCCAGTTCTTCCAGAAGGTCTATATGGATGGGCGTGTAGGTGCCGGGGTGATTTCTCAGGTAGAACTGTTCTTCTTCCGGCGCTTCATAGAAGTTTTCCAGCCTCTTCATTTCCGTCCGAATCGGCGGCCGCCTTCCGCCTTCTCCTTCAAATGCATTGAATACCACTGCATCTTCGGTCATGCGGCGGTGAATGCCGCGGTTCTGCAGGAATGTCAGGTAATAGCTGATCTGCATGGTATCTTCAGAGCTGGTGTAGTAAACACCGCTCCGGAACTGAGGTCCCTCGGCTTTTCCCTGGATGCCGTCGGTATAGGGATTGATAATGGTAAAGAAAAGGGAAAGAAGGCTGACAATGTCGATTTTCTTCGGGTTGTAAATGACCTGTATGCATTCCCTGCCTTCCACTTTGCCGCTGTATATGTCTTCCTTTAAAGGGGAATCGCTGCTGCAGTTGGCAAAACCTGCCCGTACCCGGGCCACGCCTTTGACCCGAGAGAAGACTTCCTGCAGTCCGTAGTAGGGTCCTCCCGCCAGGTACAGTTCTTTCATGAATGCTCCATTGATATACATGATTTCCTCCTTGACTTTGGACTTAGCGAAAGGGGGAGCGGCCCCGTAATGGACGCTCCCCCTTTTCGCAGGTCGGATTTCCTTATGAATCCAAATGGCGGGCGGCGGCGCGATCAAGATCGAAGGTCTTGATCAGTTCCGCCACTGCCTGGCTGGGTGATACCACCCCTGCCAGCACGGCTGCCCTAACCTCCGGAAGTCTGCCTTTGATGACAGGGTCTTCATAGAAGAGATTGTGCAGATGCTCGTCAATCATGGTTTTGACCCAGGCGATGATCTGGCGCTGGCGGCGGTTTTCAAAGGCGCCGGATTTTTTCGTCACCTTTTCAAATTCCCGCATCACCGCCCACAATTCCAGAAGTCCCGTTTTCTGCAGAGCAGAGCAGCGGTAGGCATGGGTTTTCCAGCCTTCCGTAGCGGGGCGGATAAATTCTACCATCCGTTCGTATTCTCCCTGGGTGACCTTAGCTCTTTCCAGATTGTCCCCATCGGCCTTGTTCACCACGATGGCATCGGCCAGTTCCATAATGCCTTTCTTGATGCCCTGAAGGTCATCGCCGGCACCGGTAAGAACCACCAGCATAAAGAAATCTACCATGGAACGGACTGTGGTTTCTGACTGGCCTACGCCTACGGTTTCTACCAGGATCACATCACAGCCTGCCGCTTCGCAGAGCATCATGGTTTCACGGCTCTTCCTGGCCACGCCTCCCAGGGTACCGCCTGAGGGAGAGGGCCTGATGAAACAGTTCGGTTCCCGGGACAGTTTCTGCATCCTGGTCTTATCGCCCAGAATGGAACCGCCGGTGATGGAGCTGGTAGGGTCCACCGCCAGCACGGCTACTTTATAGCCCTGCTGACAGAGAAGCTGCCCGAAGGCTTCGATGAAGGTACTCTTGCCTGCGCCGGGGACACCGGTGATGCCGATACGGAGGGAATGTCCCGTCCTGGGAAGGAGTGCCTGCAGGACCCGCTGGGCCTTGTCGAAGTCTTTGGGGGCATTACTCTCAATGAGGGTAATGGCCTTGGCCAGAATCATACGGTCCCCCTTTTTCACGCCTTCCACATAATCTTCCACGCTCATTTTTTTCCGAAGCGGTATGCGGCGGAGATTTTCCTTTGGGTAATACTTGGCACTGGTAACGCTGTTCACGGCACTGTCAATGCCGCGCATTACAGTACAGGCAAATTCAGGGTTCTTTTCCTTCGGCACCCAGCTGGGTCTCAGATCATCATCGTTATCAGGCATAAGCGCTTACCTTACCCTTCCCTGGCTTCGGCTTTGGCACGGTCCACAAGGATCTGCAGAAGTTCGATGCAGCACTTCGGAATGTTGGTGCCCGGTCCAAAGATAGCAGTGGCGCCATGGTCATAGAGATACTGGTAATCCTGGGGCGGGATAACGCCGCCAATGCAGACGAGGATATCACTGCGGCCCCGTTTCTTCAGTTCTTCCACCAGGGCTGGAAGCAGTGTCTTGTGTCCTGCAGCCAAAGAGGAGAAGCCAACAATATGAACATCGTTATCTACGGCATCCTGGGCCGCTTCTTCCGGTGTCTGGAACAGGGGACCTACGTCCACGTCCCAGCCCATATCGGCGAAGGAGGATGCCAGTACCTTCTGGCCTCTGTCATGACCGTCCTGACCCATCTTGCAGAAGAAGATACGGGGACGGCGGCCTTCGAGTGCATCAAATTCTTCAATCAGTTTCTTCGCCTTGTCAAACTGGCCGTTATCCTGGAATTCGCTGGAGTACACGCCGGATACGGTATGGATGGTGGCGTTGTAGCGGCCGGATACCTTTTCCACGGCGTCGGAAATTTCACCCAAAGAGCAGCGATCATGGGCTGCCTGTACGGCAGCGTCCAGAAGGTTGCCATTGTCCCTGCTTTCAGCACACTTGGTAATGTGCTCCAGGTCCCGGCGTACTTTCTCAGGGTCCCGGATGGAGCGGAGTTTTTCAAGGCGTTTAATCTGCGCATTCCGTACGGCGGTATTGTCAATGGAGAGTACGTTCAACGGGTCTTCCTTGGCCAGACGATACTTGTTCAGGCCTACAATGGTTTCTCTGCCGGAATCAATGTCAGCCTGGCGGCGGGCAGCGCATTCCTCGATACGCATCTTCGGAAGGCCTGTGGCAATAGCCTTGGCCATGCCACCCAGGGATTCCACTTCCTGGATATGGGCCCAGGATCGTTTAATCATTTCATTGGTCAGGTATTCCAGATAATAGGAGCCGCCCCAGGGGTCAATAATCTTGCAGACCTTCGTTTCATCCTGGATATAGAGCTGGGTATTTCTTGCCAGACGGGCGGAGAAGTCTGTTGGCAGCGCGATGGCTTCGTCCAGGGCGTTGGTATGCAGGGACTGGGTGTGGCCCAGAGCCGCGGACATGGCTTCCATACAGGTTCTGGTGATATTGTTGAAGGGATCCTGTTCGGTAAGGGACCAGCCGGAGGTCTGCGAATGGGTACGAAGAGCCATGGACTTCGGATTTTTGGCGCCAAAGCCTTTCAGAATCTTAGCCCACAGCACTCTGGCAGCCCTCATCTTGGCTACTTCCATGAAGTAGTTCTTGCCCTGGTCCCAGAAGAAGGACAGACGCTTGGCGAAAGCATCCACCGGCAGTCCTGCTTTTTCACCGCAGCGGATGTATTCCATGCCATCAGCCAGGGTATAACCCAGTTCCAGGTCGCAGGTAGCGCCGCATTCCTGGATGTGGTAGCCGGAAATGGAAATGGAATTGAACTTCGGCATGTACTTGGTGGTGTATTCGAAGATATCGCCGATGATACGCATGGACATGGCCGGCGGATAGATGTAGGTGTTGCGGACCATGAATTCCTTCAGGATATCGTTCTGGATGGTGCCCTGGAGGATTTTCCTGTCTACCCCCTGCTCAATGCCGGCGCAGATGAAGAAAGCCAGGATGGGAAGCACGGCGCCATTCATGGTCATGGATACGGACATCTGGTCCAGGGGGATACCGTCAAAGAGGATATTCATATCCAGCATGGAGCATACCGATACGCCTGCCTTGCCCACATCGCCTACTACGCGGGGGTTATCCGCATCATAGCCCCGGTGCGTAGGAAGGTCGAATGCGATGGACAGCCCCTTCTGCCCGGCAGCCAGATTTCTCTTATAAAAGGCATTGGATTCTTCGGCTGTGGAGAAGCCGGCGTACTGACGTACTGTCCATGGACGGAATACATACATGGTGGAGTAGGGGCCTCTCAGGAAAGGAGGAATGCCGCTCATGAAATCCAGATGATTGCATTCCTTATAAATATCTTTGGTATACAGCGGGCCTACGGGGATACGCTCCAGGGTGGTGTCGTACAAATCATTGTAGGATTTGCCCGTCGTTTCTTCCAGCCCTGTCTTCCAGGCATCGTAATCACAGGAAGGATGATTTTCCAGGTCCAGTTTTGTGAAATCGGGATTCATTGCCATATTATTTTACCTCCTCTTCCGTAATCTTCATGCCTTTTTCCCTCTGAAGACTGCGGATGATCTCATAGCAGTTTGCCTTCACACTGATGAAATCGTCAATACCGGCATCACGGTATGTCTGCTCCAGATCTTTTGGTGCAGCTCCTGCCAGGAACAGTTTTCCTTTACCAAGCACTTCCTTCAGCCGGGGAGCCAGAGCCGGTACATCTTCAGGATAGGTATCATCCTTGGAGCAGATAACGGCACAGTCATAGGGCGTACCCTTATCGTCACAGCCAGCTTTCAGCGCTTCCACGCATTTATCCCAGCGGGAGCCCGGTTTTCCTTCGTCATCCTGGAAGCCGTTGTTCAAATGCACATTGAATTCACCTACCTGCAGGAACGAAGTGGAAAAATCGGCCCTTGCCTTGTGCTGCGGGATACGTCCCATATTGGCCAGGAAGACTTCCACATTCTTTCCTGTTTCTTTCTTATAATTTTCCGTATCAAAGCGGAGACGCTCAAACCTTTCTGTCCAGCGGTGTTCCGTGATAGGACGAACTTTTTCTGCTTCCCCATCCGGAGTCATGGCCTTATAGACCTCGTTCTGGGTGGCACCGGCAGAAAAGGCTTCGATAGCCTTATCCAGCTTTCCGGCAGCCGGAGATGCTTCCAGTTCTTCCAGTTTTTTACCCAGGTACTCCTTGTCCATGTCCTTCCTGTAATCTTCTACTCCTTTCACCAGCTGTTTCTTGAGAGTCGGTGTATCTTCCGGTCTTGGTTCGATGAGTTCTTCCGCCATGTTCGGATACATGTTGTTTCCTACAGCCCGGTCTTTGCGGAAATCCAGTGCCTTGAAACGCTGCTTCAGGATATCAAGGATCTGTTCCTGCGGATATTCGGCTTCCAGGGCTTTCGTAAAGCCGCCCATGGACTCGATTTTCTGGAATTCCTTCCAGATTTTTTCAGCCATTTCCTTCGTCAGATGTTCCAAGGCCCAGGAACCGCCGGCAGGGTCGATAGGACGAAGCATGCCGAATTCTTCCTGCAGGATAATATGGGCATTTCTTGCTATACGGCGGGAGAATTCATCCCCCTTTCTCACCGTTTCATCATAGGGCTCGTTTTCGTAGGTATCTACGCCGCCCACCACGGCGGAGAACATGGCTGTCGTATTTCTAAGCATATTGACGCCGGCATCAAAAATGGTGCGGTAGAAATAAGCGGGACGGGAATGGATACGGCAACTCCTGTCTGCTTCTTCAGCGCCGAAGGCCTTCATGATATTGGCCCATACTTCCCGGGCAGCCCGGAGTTTGGCGATTTCAATAAAGAATACGTTACCCACATTGAATCCGAAATTGATGGACTGGGCTATATCATGAATGGAAACTCCTCTTTTTTCCATTTCCCGGATATATTCCACCGCCATGGCGAAGGTATAAGCCACTTCCTGCACTGCATTGGCACCGCCTCTGGAGAACACTTCGCTTCTCGCCATGATGGTACGAAGATGGGGTGCATTCTTCCTGGCCCAGCGGATAGATTCTGCCATGTCGTCATAGCAGGCAGAGAGCGGCTTGATCAGAGTACCATTCTTTGCCAGCTGAGCCAAAGGATTGGCACCGATTACACCATGAAGTTCACTGGTATCTTTTCCCTTTGCTTTCAATGCAGCAGCTGCCAGTGCAATCATGCGGACAGCGGAAGGTCCGCAGTACATCATGAAAGGATAGGTCTTAAGATCAAGGCCATCCAGAAGATGAGCCATGTCTTCCAGCGTCGTAATAGATACGCCGGTGTCCCCCGGTTTTTCCGCATCCTTCACATCCACACCATCCATGGATGCACTGTCAAGACGGACATTATACACCGTGGACCCCTTATCGATTTCATGCTTCAAAAGCTCATTATTTTCGGAAGGCAGCGTCTCGTCGCAGGCCTGGGCAATGCCCCAGGGCGCTTCCTTATAGCCATTCACCGTGGACCCCCGGAGATAATCACCCATCCCTGGATAATCATCAAGAGGCAGGTCCTTATCCATAGCTACAGGACCGGTGCGGAGCGTGTAAATGGGATCGAACGTAATGCCTTCATAAGTTTTCGTATACATGAGTTTATCAAAAGGCTTGCCTTTGAGAAGTGCATTGCAGGCATCCACCCATTCTTCCCATGTGGGCGGTGTGAATTCATCAAATTTAACTGCCGGGAAATCCGTTTTTCCTTCAGATTTTTTAAGGATCGCTTCAAGCTCTTTATCTGTCAGCTGTTTTACCGGTTCCTGGGATTTCTGTTCATCCATGAATATATCCTCCTTTAACAACATGAGAGAAGCAGAGATTCCGATAGTATCAGAACTTCTCCGGACAATTCCACCATGACCCCGAGTTTCACCTCCTTCAAGGTATATTGGCATGAAAAAAGCCGGCACCTATGGATGGCAGCCGGTCAATGGGACATCATGCCCCAATCTCCTCCCCATCATTCGCAGGTTTCTGGAAGCAGGATTTACTTTTAAAATCGAGCTTCCCTAACGGTGATTCTTTGACAGATAGTTCTCCTGGCTTGGACTCCTCATTCCTGCTCGCCTTCCCAGGTTTCCCCAGTGACATTTTTGAGCAGGAACTCCTCCTTACAGTGGCGGGACCGCTCCGGCTTATACCGGATTCTCTTTTATGCTTTCGCATCTGTCAGAAATGTGAAATTGTCCAAAAGACTACACTCACAGTATAATTCATTAATTCCTAAGTGTCAATTATTTCGCTGTAATTTTTATCTAATTATACTGTTAATTTATAATTTTATTTGCAAATATTATTTGAAATAAAGGCATAAAAGAAAGTATAATGAATGAAGAATAAATAGTTCATTGGTAGTTCATTATTTCACAAATAAGGAGAATCATAATGAATCAGGAAATGGAACGTCAGAAGTCGGTAGAACTGACAAAAAAATTGGCAGATATGGAAGGCAGAAGGCCTCGTCTCTACATGGCAGACATGGAAGAAGACCATTCCAAAGAAAAAAGGAAGCTGGCTGCCACCACCTTCGCCGATGGAGGCTGGGACGTAGATGTAGGCTCTATGGAAACCCCGGAAGACACCGCGCGCCATGCCATAGAAAACGATGTCCATTTCATTTACTTCAGTACCGACAGTCCCCATAGAGTCCATCTGACAGTGGAACTGGAAAGAGCCCTCACCCTGCAAGGCAGGGATGACATCCTTATTGCTGTACAGCAGGGAGAAGAAAAAGAGAAAGAAACACTCTTTCGCTATGGCATAGCCGCTGTTTTCCCAAAGGATTATCCCCTGGAACAGGCAAGCCTCACTATGCTTGGCCTCCTCATGGCCCAGATGGAGGATGAAAATGATTAAGAAAGCAGAGAGTTGCCTTTCTTAACAGTCTAAACCCATAGAAATTACAGGCCCTTAAGCGCCCAGAGAACCAAGGGGCACCTCGCTTTTCCCTATTTCCACGAATAGAAGAAATAATGGATACAAAAAGGGAGTTATCATTTCTTTTCATAGAAGAAGACCATGATCATAAAGGGCATCACAAAGCAGAAGGGGAATGAGAGATGAACTTTGGCATAGGGAAAAAAGACTGCCATAGTGTAAAGAGATTTTTCTCGCTCTCATACCATGAAGGCAATAAAAAAAGCAGTGCCGAAGCACTGCTTTTTCTTATGCATAGTTCAAGCTGGGATTAGCCAACGGTGAACAGCGGATCGCCGCCCTGTACGCTCTGGCCTTCGGAAACCTGCATGGAGGTTACTTTGCCATCGCATGGAGCCATGATCGGGTTGCCCATCTTCATAGCTTCGAGAACGAGGACTTCGTCGCCGGAAGCTACTGCATCACCAACATGTTTGTTGATGCGGATAACTTTACCAGGCATCGGAGCTTCAACGGATTCGCCTGCACCTGCAGGAGCTGCTGCCGGAGCGGGAGCCGGAGCCGGAGCGGGAGCCGCGGGTTCCGTTTTTTCCAGAATCAGTTCCGTTTCGCCGATCTGGACGGTGTCTCCGACGGAGAGTTTTGTCTCCCCCTCGATCAGCTTCCCGTTGACCCGTGTCCCGGTCCGGCTGGAGAGATCTTCGAGGAAGAACTCTCCGCCCTCGGTCCGGATTTCGGCATGACGGCGGAGCTTTCCGGCGGAGAGATATCCACCACCAACAACCGAATGGAGCTTACCGCAGTCATCAAGGGCTTGGAGGCTCTTAAAGAGGACTGCCAAGTCATCCTCACCACAGATTCAAAATACGTCTGCGACGCTATGCAAAAGGGCTGGGCGTGGGGCTGGAAGAAAAAGGGCTGGAAGCGCTCGAACGGTGAACCCGCACTGAATCCCGATTTATGGGAAAGACTTTTATCGCTATCGATGAAGCATAAAATCGAGTTTGTCTGGGTAAAAGGTCATGCTGGACACCCCGAGAATGAGCGGTGCGATACCCTTGCCGTCAGTGAATATAAGAAACTTATGAAGTGAATCCTGCAAAAGCGCATTTTCACGATAATTTCACCCGGTTAGCACTTGACAACTCGGCAACTTAGTACTACAATATCTTTGAATGTGGAAATCACACATT
>ENA-OROD01002687-OROD01002687.1-human-gut-metagenome-genome-assembly--contig:-NODE-2687-length-12640-cov-5.210965_pt1 | contig 12640 bp, 8 predicted proteins | sample MGYA00242123_ERZ509038 | MGnify/ENA primary metagenome ERZ509038 (study PRJEB26280, sample SAMEA2338719) | human gut metagenome | biome: human gut; feature: human-associated habitat; material: faeces... | reverse complement strand
TAGATACAGCGCATCAAGGGGAAATCAAGAATCAGATAAAATTTCTGGTAAACTTTGTTGAACAAACAACCGGGCTGCAAGAGTTCGGGCGATATCTGACCTCAATGTTGGAGATTGATGCGTTCTTCCTAAACGAAGATCGCCACACCAATAATATTGCCGTTCAATACAACGCTGCGGACAATACCTATGCGCTATGCCCCTTATTTGATAACGGCTTGTCTCTTTTAGCAGATACCAATATGGATTTTCCCCTGGAAAGAAGCTTAGAGGAGTGTCTAAAAACCGTTGAAGCCAAACCTTTTTCGAGATATTTTGACGAACAGTTAGATGCTGCTGAGGAATTATACGGCATACAGCTTCACTTCAACTTTAGCACAAACGATGTAAAGGCGCTCATCGACAATTATCGAGCCGCATACAGCCAAGCCATCTGTGACCGCTGTGAAGCCCTTATCCGCCGCCAGATGCGCCATTATGGGTATCTTGTTCAATAGACTTGGGCATTAAGCTTCGGGGCAAGCCGCAGGACAAGATAAAGGACAAATCATACACAAGGCCCACAGGCTGGATATAAGATCTAGCCTGTGGGCTTTTCATCTTCCTTGCAATGATATCAAACCGTCTGACTTTTGAATTCTTCATATCTTGCCCCATAACAACCAATAAAAATACATCTTGATCTTCTTTATGTGTTTCAATTGCTTTTTAACTATAAATGCTCAACGCTGCGGCTTGATTTTCCGCAAATAAGTTTGAATTTCCGTCTTTTTTTATGATTTTTCAGGGAAAGTATGCTATAATATGTTAAATTGGTTGTCCTTTATCTTTGAATGATAGTATATTGCCGAAGGAGAATCGCTATGGCTGTCAGATACAATAAACTTTGGAAAATCTTAATCGACAAGAAGATGAGGAAAAAAGACTTGCAAGAAGCGGCACACATTACGCATTATCAGATGATGAAACTTGCAAGAGATGAAAATATAACTACCGAAATTATCGGTAACATTTGCAAGGCACTTAACTGTACGCCCGATGAAATCATGGAGTTTTATGACGCATAAGCTGAGTAGAGTATGCTTTATGTGACACAAACTTTGCCGTAATTAGGATGGGTGTAGAAAAATGGAGCTTATAAACAATACTACAAAGACTCTAAAAGACGATTTGTCCGTAGAAATCAAGCAAGGCAGCAAACTATCCATTGCAGCGGCTTGTTTCTCTATCTATGCCTTTCAAGAGTTGAAGGAGCAGCTATCACAGATTGAGGAACTCCGCTTTATTTTTACATCTCCAACTTTCGTGACAGAAAAGGCCAAAAAAGAACGCCGTGAATTTTACATTCCGCGCTTAACCCGTGAACGAAATCTTTACGGTACTGAATTTGAAATTAAGCTCCGCAATGAATTGACCCAAAAAGCTATTGCACGAGAATGTGCAGAGTGGATCAGGCAGAAGGTCACTTTCAAATCAAATGTCAGTGACAAATCTATTCAGGGACAAATTGTAGTTGACGGCGTAGGCTATACCCCCATCAACAACTTTACTACGGTTGAACTTGGTTGCGAAAAAGGCAATGTAATCAGCACCACAATTGTAAAGGACGAGTCCCTTGCCCGCACTTTGCTTGCTGACTTCAATGAAATCTGGAACGACAGCAAGGTGCTTCAGGTCGTCACAGATGAGGTGATCGACAGCATCACGGCTGCCTATAATGAGAATTCGCCTGACTTCATTTACTTTGTGACTCTCTACAATATTTTCAGCGAATTTTTGGAAGATGTATCGGAGGATGTTCTCCCCAATGAGGCAACCGGCTTCAAGGAAAGCAAAATCTGGGGAATGCTCTATAATTTCCAACGCGATGCAGCCCTTGCCATTATCAATAAACTGGAAAAATACAACGGCTGTATTCTTGCGGACAGCGTCGGTCTCGGCAAAACCTTTACAGCGCTTGCGGTTATAAAATACTACGAAAACCGTAACAAATCTGTTCTGGTGCTCTGCCCCAAGAAGCTGACGAATAACTGGAACACCTATAAGGACAACTATGTCAACAACCCGATTGCTGCTGACAGACTCCGCTACGATGTACTTTACCACACTGACCTTAACCGCACACACGGCAACTCAAACGGTCTGGATCTTAGCAGATTGAATTGGGGCAACTATGATCTTGTCGTGATCGATGAATCCCACAACTTCCGCAATGGCGGCAAGCTGATTGAAAACCCGGATGAAGAAACCAAGGATAATCGCTATGTAACCTTGATGAAAAAGGTCATCCGCGCCGGCGTGAAAACAAAGGTGCTGATGCTCTCCGCCACACCGGTCAATAACCGCTTCAATGACCTGAAAAATCAGCTTGCCCTGGCTTATGAAGGGCACACCGATTATATTGACGAAAAGCTCAATACCAGCCGTTCAATTGACGAAATTTTCAAAAATGCGCAGCGAGCATTTAATACATGGAGCAAGTGGGAGCCCTGCGACCGCACAACCGAAAATCTGCTTAAGATGCTGGACTTTGACTTTTTTGAGCTGCTGGACAGCGTCACGATTGCCCGTTCCCGCAAGCACATTCAGAAATACTATGATACGAGCGACATCGGCACATTCCCAACGCGCTTAAAGCCGATCTCTCTGCGCCCGCACCTGACGGATTTGAAGGATGCCATCAACTACAACGAGATTTTCGAGCAGCTGATGCTTCTGAACCTGACGATTTACACGCCCTCCCACTTTATTCTGGCGAGCAGAATGGAAAAATACGCGGAGCTTTACGGCGACAACACTGTCAATGTGGGCTTTACGCAGGCCAGCCGCGAGCAAGGCATCCGGCGATTGATGGCCATCAACCTGATGAAGCGTATGGAAAGCTCCGTCTATTCGTTCAATTTAACGCTGGAACGAATCAAGGGGCTTATCGACAGCACAATCGACACCATCAACCGTTTTAACCACCACACGGGCACCACATTGAATTTGACGGACATTTCCAATGTAAACGAGTTTGACGGCGACGATCAGGATACCGATGATTTGTTCGAGTTTGGCAAAAAGGTCAAGATTGACCTTGCGGATATGGACTATGAGTCGTGGCGCAAGGAACTGAAAAAGGATGCCGAAGTTCTGGAGCTGCTTACTTATATGGTGTGCGACATCACGCCGGAGCATGACTTGAAGCTGCGCGAGCTTTTCCGTGTGATCAACAATAAAATCACTGCGCCTATCAATCCCGGAAACGAGAAAATTATCATTTTCACGGCGTTTTCTGATACGGCAGAATACCTGTACAACAATGTCGGTCCCTTTGTAAAAGAAAAATTTGGTCTGAATACCGCCATGATCACCGGAAATGTAGAAGGGCGCACCACCTGCCCGAGATTGCGGTCTGACTTAAACACGGTTCTGACCTGCTTCTCTCCGATATCCAAGGACAAAGAGCTGCTGATGCCCGGCGACAATACGAAAATCGACATTCTGATTGCCACCGACTGCATTTCTGAAGGTCAGAACCTACAGGACTGCGACTATCTCGTCAACTATGACATTCACTGGAATCCGGTTCGTATCATTCAGCGTTTCGGGCGTATTGACCGTATCGGAAGCCGCAACAAGGTCATTCAGCTTGTGAATTTCTGGCCCGATGTGACCCTTGACGATTATATCAACCTGAAAGCCAGAGTTGAAACCCGTATGAAAATCGTGGATATGACCGCCACGGGTGACGATAACCTGCTCAGCAATGACGAAAAGACCGATCTCGAATACCGAAAAGCACAGCTGAAGCGTCTGCAGGACGAGGTTGTTGATATTGAGGATATGACCACCGGCATTTCCATTATGGATTTGGGGCTCAACGAGTTCCGTCTGGACTTGCTGGAATATGTCAAGAACCATCCGGATATTGAAAAAACGCCTTTCGGTCTGCACTCGGTTGTCCCTGCCGGTGAGGACGCGCCTGCCGGTGTGATTTTCGTTTTGAAGAATCGCTCCAACAGCGTAAACATCGACAACCAGAACCGGCTGCATCCCTTCTATATGGTTTATATCGGGGATGACGGCGAGGTTGTCTGTAACCATCTTTCCCCGAAGCAGATGCTGGATAGAATGCGTTTTCTCTGCAAAGGGCAGACAGAGCCAATCCCCGCAGCCTATAAGCCGTTTAACAAAGAAACCCGCGACGGCAAAAATATGTCCCGCCTTTCCAAACTGCTTGGCGACGCCATTGCCTCAATCATCGAGGTAAAGGACGAGAGCGATATTGACAGCTTCTTGGGCGGCGGGCAGATCAGCTTCCTGACGAACGAAATCAAAGGACTTGACGACTTTGAGCTGATTAGCTTTTTGGTAGTTAGGAATGAGGAATGAGGAGTTAGGAATGGGGAGTGTGGTTTTTGAAAAAAGCAAAAATTTTGCCTTGAGAATTATTGCGTTGTACAAGTATCTTTGCGATGAAAAGAAAGAGTTTATATTGTCAAAGCAATTATTACGAAGCGGAACAAGCATAGGGGCAAACATAGCAGAGGCAAACTGTGCTTGCAGCCGAAAAGATTTTCTTGCTAAAATGTACATTGCTTTTAAGGAATCCGCTGAAACGGCATACTGGTTAGAGCTTTTATACAAAGCGCAGTATCTGACTCAGACGCAATACGATTCCATAAACGCCGATTGCGTCGAACTTCAAAAACTCTTATCAAGTATCACCAAAAACCTAAAAGAAAACGCCTAACTGCCAACTCCTAATTCCTAACTGATTTGAACGGAGTGAAAATCAAAATGCTCGGACTTCCAAAGTCAACTGAAATGAATAAGCAGCTGCCTAAAAAGGCGATTTATGCCAAATTTCAGATGAATACAGCGTCCAGAGACAAAGTCGATGCAGATATATCCCGCATTGTCATTGTCAACGAAATTTCTCCGAGCCGAATCAACATCCCTGCCGGAGAGGAAGTCGGCAGCTTCTTTGTCCTGCTTGTTGCGCTCAAGAAAAAGAACTTTGATGAGAAAACGATTGCCGCTTTATCGAAGCTGATTCCGCAGAATATTCTATTTGTGCTGGAATTTGAAGGGCAAAGTAAGCTGGCGATCTACCGCACCAAACTGATGCAGACGGATTGGAAGCCTACCGAAAGCTGCACCATTGAGCTCCGAGGGTTGACCCTTGATAAAGTCTGGGAAAACGCTATTCGGAGTTTGGAGTTAGGAGTTTGGAATGAGGAGTTGTCGCTTGATGAAAATCTTGCGATCCACGATAGACGATCAAAACTCGAAAAAGAAATCGCCAAGCTGGAAAAGCAGGCACGGGCCGAGAAACAGCCAAAGAAAAAGTTTGAGCTGGTGCAGCGAATAAAAAAATTGCAAATAGAAATAGATAAGGAGTAGGTCGTGAGAAAAAACATTTTTGATATTGCATCTGAAAATATCACTATGAAATCTGAAGTAGAAAGACTTGTTTACTTGGCAACAAAAGAAATAACATTATGTGTTCAGTTGTATGACAATAAGACGCTGTTTCAGTATGTAAACCATTATCGATTTGACCAATGGAAACAAAGAGGACATTTTTTAAATTTACAGGACTTTCTTAAAGTTATTGACTATGAAGGTGTGAAAAAGAAGGCAGCCAATGATGTGGAGTCTTTATTAACATTAATAGAAATAATTTACAATATTTGGATGCTTGCCTATAAAGCGTTTGATGATATGGGGAGAAATCATAGTTTGGAATACTACGAGAGTTACTATCACTTGAAAGAAATTATGGATGACTTGCTAAAGCAATACAACTACACTGTTTATATTGACGAAAAGAACGAGCAAGTTCTGGTAATAGAGGATAACCCCGCAGTTACAGCAACAGCTGAAATTGTAGAAGCACCCTTGGCTACAGAAATTATAAGATACAACCATCATGCACTTAAAGGTGAAATTGACCTTAAAAAGGAAATTCTGCTCAAAATGGCACTGAACCTGGAACCACAGCGTAAGGAATTAAAAGCACTAGATAGTAAGTTGGAAGACAATATTTTCTTTATGTTCAACAATCTTGATTTACGGCACAATAACCATAGCATGAAGGATAAGAACTACAAAGAATATGTCGCAACGATGGATAAGGAAGCTCTTGAAAACTGGTACGATGAGTTATATCAAATGGTCTTATTGGCGTTTTTGTTATTAGATAATGTTGAGCGTACAGGGAAAGTCAAAGAGCTGAAAAGCAAGATTGCAGGGGGCACAAACTAATGGGCAAACTGAGGATGCAAACAGCGAACAAGGCTGATGAAAATTTTAAGAAGTTGGCGGCGATGTTTCCCAATGCCGTGACGGAAACAGTCAACGAGAACGGCGAGGTTGTGCGGGCTATTGATAAGGATGTGCTGATGCAGGAGATTTCCTGCACGGTGGTGGACGGTACAGAAGAACGCTATCAGTTCACTTGGCCGGACAAAAAGAAGTCCATTCTGCTTGCCAATGCCCCGATCAATAAGACGCTGCGCCCTGTTCGCGAAGATGAAACAGTTCCCACTGGGGCAGATAGTGAGGGAAAACCTTATTGCAGCACCGGCAGCGTGGACTTTAATGCCACCGAAAACCTCTATATTGAGGGCGATAATCTTGAAGTGCTGAAGCTGTTGCAGGAAACCTATCTTGGCAAGATCAAGATGATTTATATTGACCCGCCGTATAACACAGGAAATGACTTCGTCTATAATGATGAATTTGGAATTAGGAATGAGGAATGGAATGGCATCAGCGGAAATTATGACGCTGATGGAAACCAGCTTGTCGGAGCATTAGAAAAGAACACCGAGGCAAACGGGCGTTTCCATACCGATTGGCTGAATATGATTTATCCTCGTCTAAAGCTGGCAAAAGATTTGCTGACAGATGACGGGATGGTTCTAATAAGCATTGATGATTGTGAGCAAGATAACCTGCGGAGATTGTGTGACGAGGTTTTTGGCCGTAGGAACTTTGTCGACACACTTATTTGGAAAAAAAGATATGGTGGTGGTGCCAAAGAAAAGTATTTTGTTTCATTACATGAGTATGTTTTAGTCTACTGCAGAAATATTGACTCCTTGAATGAATTGTTTGTTCCACTATCTGATGAGTCGGCAGAAAGGTATTACTCAAAGAGAGACTCAAAATATGCAACGAGGGGAGGATATCGTACCCACCCGCTTGAAGCTGGAAAAGCAATGGATGCCCGCCCAAATTTGATCTATCCAATTCCCGCTCCTGATGGAACGATGATTATGCCTAAAAAGCAGTGGTTGTGGAGCAAAGAAAGAGTGATGGAAGCACTTAAAAACGATGATATAGAGATTGTAATGGGAAAAGACGGATGGGTAGTTTCCTCAAAACAATACCTTAGAGAAGAAGACGGAAGTATACGCCCTGCCAAAATGCTTTCAATTATTGATGATGTGTATACTCAGCACGGAACAAACGAAATGATACAGATTATGGGCAACGCTAAAATATTCCAGTACCCCAAACCCTCTGCTTTTATTAAAAAGCTTGTTTCTGTAGTAACAGAAAACAAAGACGAATATGTCATGGATTTTTTCTCTGGGTCTGCAGCTACAGCCCACGCTGTAATGCAGCTCAATGCTGAGGATGGTGGACACCGCAAATTTATCATGGTTCAACTTCCTGAAGCAACCGACGAAAATAGTGAAGCCTACAAAGCGGGCTACAAAACCATCTGTGAAATCGGCAAGGAACGTATCCGTCGTGCGGGTGCTAAAATTAAGGAAGAAGCTGGGCTGGCTGCGCAGAATCTCGACACCGGTTTTCGCGTGTTGAAGTGCGACACCTCCAACATGAAGGATGTCTACTATAACCCTGCGGAGTATGAGGTCAATATGTTCTCCCGCCTTGAGGATAACATCAAAGAGGACAGAACGCCGGAGGATCTGCTGTTCCAAGTAATGCTGGACCTCGGAATTTTGCTTAGCAGCAAAATTCAAGTTAGAAGTGCGGAAGTAGGAATGAGGAGTTATTCTTACTTTGACGTTGAGGATGGGTATTTGATCGCTTGCTTTGACGAAAATATTGATGAAGAAGTTATCACTACCATCGCTAAACAGAAGCCGTACTACTTTGTCATGCGCGACAGCTCCATGGCAAGCGACAGCGTAGCCACCAATTTCGACCAGATTTTCGCCACCTACAGCCCTGACACAGTAAGGAAGGTGCTGTGATGTTAGAGTTTATCAATCATAATGGTGTCCTGTTCAGTGGAATCTTTTCAATACTTACTGCGTTCATAACAACTGTAGTTACAGTTGTTAAAGAGAACAAAGCAAATAAAAAAGACACCATTGTTTCTCTTCGTAAAGAATTAGTCGAATCGAAACGCCAGTTGGCTACAACAGAGGCTAAACTGCAAGATTTTTTAAATATAGAAAAAGCAGAGTCACTCATAGATAAAACGAGAGGTTCAATTTATTATGAGCATTTCAACAATGGAGGTTCAAGACCTATTTGCGGATTTTGCTGGGAAAAGAACCGTATCAAAATCCCATTAAATGTGAATATATGCTATGACGAATATACAGAAGAACCATACTATAGTGGTAGATGTAACTCTTGCGCTTGCTATTGTATCGAGAACATCGAGGATATTCATCCTGAAGAATCTAACGGTAATGATGAAATTCTTCCGTTTTAGGGGATATTATGAAGTTTAATTTTAAGATACAGCAATACCAGACCGATGCGGTGGACGCCGTGGTCAACGTCTTTGCGGGGCAGCCGTACAGCAGCGGAGTATCTTATATCCGCGATACTGGCACCTTGAGCCAAAAACCGCAGCAGCTGAGCTTTTTACCATTCGCCGATAATCCTGAACAAATGGAATTGGAGGATTTGCTGCGCGATTCCGGTTATAAAAACGAGGCTGTGGCGCTTTCCGATGATCAGCTTTTGCAAAACATCCACACGCTGCAAAGCCAGAACAACATCAAGCTCTCTCCGGAGTTGGTAAATGACATGGGGCGCTGCAGCTTGGACATTGAGATGGAAACCGGCACAGGCAAAACCTATGTCTATATCAAAACCATGTTCGAGCTGAACAAGAAGTACGGCTGGAGCAAGTTTATTGTGGTCGTTCCCTCCATTGCGATCCGTGAGGGCGTGAAAAAGTCTTTTGAGATCACCACCGACCATTTTATGGAGTATTACGGCAAAAAGACGCGTTTCTTCGTCTATAACAGCTCCAACCTGAACCAGCTTGACAACTTTTCTTCCAACTCCGGCATCAATGTGATGATCATTAACACGCAGGCGTTTGCATCCTCTCTGAAAGAGGACGGACGCAGCAAAGAAGCGCGCATCATTTACTCGAAGCGCGATGAGTTCGGTTCCCGCCGCCCGATTGATGTTATTAAGGCAAACCGCCCTATCATCATTTTGGACGAGCCGCAGAAGATGGGCGGCGATGTTACGCAAAAGGCGCTGAAAAACTTTAATCCGTTGTTCGCGCTCAACTATTCCGCCACCCACGCCAAACGGCACAATCTGGTGTATGTGCTGGATGCGCTGGATGCCTTCAACAAGCGGTTGGTCAAGAAAATCGAGGTCAAGGGCTTCGAGGTCAAGAACTTCCGCGGAACGGACAGTTATTTATATTTGGAGCAAATCGTACTTTCCAGCAAAAAACCGCCGATGGCTAAAATTGAACTGGAAATTGCCTACAACAAGTCCATCAACCGTGAAACCCGTATTCTTGGTGTCAGCGATGATCTCTACTATGTTTCGCAGGAAATGGAGCAGTACAAGGGCTATACGATTTCTGAAATTGACCCGCTGCGCAGCACCGTGACCTTTACCAACGGTGAGGTTATCAAGGCCGGCGATGTGGTGGGCGATGTTTCCGAAAAGGATATGCGCCGCATTCAGATTCGTGAAACGATTTTGTCGCATTTTGAAAAAGAAGAAAAGCTGTACAACATGGGCATCAAGTGCCTGTCCCTGTTCTTTATTGACGAGGTTGCCAAGTATCGCCAGTATGACGCTGACGGCAATGAGGTTCTGGGCGAGTATGGCCAGATGTTTGAGCAGGAGTACATCAGCGTTCTGAACGAGTACGTAACCCTTCTTGATACGCCGTACCAGAAGTATTTGAAGTCTACCTGCAGCGATGTCAGCCGCGTACACAAGGGATACTTTAGCATTGATAAGAAAACCGGGCGCAGCGTGGATAGCCAGATTAAGCGCGGCAGCGAGTTTTCCGATGATATTTCGGCGTATGACCTGATTTTGAAAAACAAGGAACGACTGTTGTCCTTTGATGAACCGACACGGTTTATTTTCTCCCACTCTGCCTTGCGCGAAGGCTGGGATAACCCGAATGTGTTCCAAATCTGCACGCTGAAGCATTCTGACAGCAATACCGCAAAGCGGCAGGAAGTCGGTCGCGGTCTGCGTCTTTGCGTCAACCAAAACGGCAACCGTATGGATGTGCAGAACTGCGGGGACAGTGTGCATGAAATCAACACACTGACGGTTGTTGCCAGCGAGAGCTACAAGACCTTCGTTGCAGATTTGCAATCGGATATTAAAACGGTGCTTTACGATCGCCCCACGGTTGCTACGAGCGAGTACTTCAAGGGCAAGTATGTCAAGGTAAACGATGTGCCCACCCTGATTGACCGTGAGAAGGCCGATGCTATCGAGTTCTATCTGATTCAGAACGGCTATGTGGATATGAAGCGCAGGGTCACGGACAAGTATCGCCGAGATGTCGCAATGAATCAGGTCGCGGAGCTGCCCGATGAGCTGAAACCGATGTCCGAAGGGATTCATACGCTTGTTCAGGCGGTTTATGATGACAGCGTTCTTAAGGATATGTTCACCGATGGTCACGAATCGAAGGTGAGGGAAAATCCGCTGAATGAGAATTTTGCCAAGAAAGAGTTTCAGGCTTTGTGGCGTGAAATTAACCACAAGTATGCCTACACGGTGGAGTTCGACAGCGCCGAGCTGATTCGCAAGGCCATTGCCCACATTGATGAAAAGCTGTTTGTTTCGGAGCTGCAGTACACGACTACCATTGGACGCCAAAAGGCGAACATGAATGAGTACGAAATTGACCGCGGCGATTCTTTTACGGGCGAAAAGACCCGGACACAAACCCTCAAGCACGCAGAAACAAGCCAGATCAAATATGACCTGATTGGCAAAATCGCTGATGGCGCAAAGCTCACACGCAAATCGGCATCTGCCATCCTGCAAGGCATCCGTGCCGACAAGCTGTATATGTTCAAAAACAACCCGGAGGAGTTTATTTCCAAAGTGATCCGGCTGATCAATGAGCAGAAGGCCACTATGATTGTGGAGCATATCTCCTACAATACCATTGAGGGAGAATACGACAGCTCTATCTTTACGGCAGAAAAGGCCACCCAAAGCTTTGATAAGGCGTTTCTTGCCAAGAAGGCAATTCAAGACTATGTGTTTACTGATGGCTCGGCCGAAAAAAGTATTGAGCGTAAGTTTGCCGAAGATTTGGATGCTGCGGAGGAAGTTTGTGTCTACGCCAAGCTGCCCCGAACCTTCCAGATTCCCACGCCGGTAGGCAACTATTCGCCGGACTGGGCAATCGCATTCTACGAAGGCACCGTCAAGCACATTTTCTTTGTAGCTGAAACCAAAGGTACGATGGAGACCCTTGAATTGCGTCCCATTGAACAAGCAAAAATCTCCTGCGCCAAGAAATTGTTCAACGAGATGTCTACCAGCCATGTCGTATACCATGATGTTGACAGCTACCAGAGCCTACTGAACATAATGAATTCAATATGATGTGATAAGCCTCTTACCACTATGTAAACTAAGAGACCTAGCTGGTCTTTTGTTTGTATAGTTACAATTCCGCAAGTGTTCCCATCAATGCGGGCAACTCCACAGTTACGGCTTCTATTGCTGATAGTCCTTATGTTCTAGATAGTTACAGGCCCTCCCAAAGATGCTCCCCCTTGACAAAGAGTTTAATCAGCAGGAAAAGCCATCTGAAAAAAGTAGTGCATAGGGATATATAGGAACAGCGTCCCCCTAAATTTACTGGGGACGCTGTTTTTATCGCTTCATAATCGACTGGTGACAATTTGTCACCAGTTGATGTATGACTGCTATTAGTCAACAAACATTAACGTATAACTGCCGCTGTTCCTAACTGACTACAATTTGTAGTCGGTTCTCATATCTTGTATTTCAGGATTTTTCAGATTATTCCCTATTAGATCGCAGCATTTGGATTCGGCCTTCAACAGCAGCTGCGATTTTCTCAGCCCGTCCATCATCAAACCGGGCGGCAGATTGGAAAATTTTCTCCACCTTGTTGGAGAATCCATCAAGGCGTTCCAGCGGCAAGTCCACATAGGGCGCAATCAGCTTTAGCTGGGATTGCTGCGAAGTTTCAAAGGGCTTAGCCGGAACCATTGCCTCTGCGCTGATGGATCGAGTAAGGGTCATCTGCCAAAGGCTTGTACCACTGTCATAAATGGGAGCAAGCCCTTTCCATTCCAACGTTTCGGAATCCCGTAAGAAGCCAAAATTTCCAAGATGTCGGTCTGTGTTAGCTAAGATATAATCGGTAGCAAGCATGGGCGAAGTGTTG
>ENA-OROD01002683-OROD01002683.1-human-gut-metagenome-genome-assembly--contig:-NODE-2683-length-12648-cov-21.065989_pt1 | contig 12648 bp, 6 predicted proteins | sample MGYA00242123_ERZ509038 | MGnify/ENA primary metagenome ERZ509038 (study PRJEB26280, sample SAMEA2338719) | human gut metagenome | biome: human gut; feature: human-associated habitat; material: faeces... | reverse complement strand
GCCAGAGCCAGACCCATCTTCTCAGAACCGGCCTTGGTCTTGGGCTCGATGGCAACGCGGATAACGGGCTCGGGGAACTCCATGCTCTCCAGAATGATGGGATGAGCAGGGTCACACAGGGTGTCACCGGTGGTGGTGTTCTTCAGGCCCACAGCGGCGGCAATGTCGCCGGCGTAGCAGCACTCGATGTCCTTACGATGATTGGCGTGCATCTGCAGGATGCGGCCAATGCGCTCGTTGTTGTCCTTCACGCTGTTGTACACAGTGGTGCCGGCCTCGACAACACCGGAATACACGCGGAAGAAGCACAGCTTACCAACGAAGGGGTCGGTAGCGATCTTGAACGCCAGAGCAGCAAAGGGAGCGTTGTCGTCGGAAGGACGGCTCTCCTCTTCGCCGGTGCGGGGGTTCACGCCCTTGATGTCCTCAATGTCGGTGGGGGCGGGCATGTAATCCACAATGGCATCCAGCAGCTTCTGCACGCCCTTGTTGCGGTAAGAAGTACCGCAGGTAACGGGAACCACGGTGTTGGCGATGGTTTCCTTGCGCAGAGCAGCCTTGATCTCGGCCTTGGTCAGTTCCTGACCGTCCAGGTACTTCTCCATGAGAGCCTCGTCGTTCTCGGCGATGGCTTCGATCATGGCGTCGTGATACTCCTGGGCCTTCTCCTTCATATCCTCGGGGATGTCCTCCACGCGGATATCAACGCCCATGTCATCGTAGTACACATCGGCCTTCATATCGATCAGGTCGATGATGCCCTTGAAGGTCTCCTCACTGCCGATGGGCAGCTGGATGGGCACGGCGTTGCACTTCAGCCGGTCGCGCAGCATGTCCACGCAGCGGTAGAAGTTGGCACCCATGATGTCCATCTTGTTGACGTACACCATACGGGGCACCTTGTAGTTATCAGCCTGACGCCAAACGGTCTCAGACTGAGGCTCAACGCCACCCTTGGCGCACAGAACGGTCACAGAACCGTCCAGAACGCGCAGGCTGCGCTCCACCTCAACGGTGAAGTCCACGTGGCCCGGGGTGTCGATGATGTTGATCCGGTGACGATTCTTCTTGTAGGCCGCGGGATCGTGCTGAGTCTCGGTATGGCTCCAGTAGCAGGTAGTAGCGGCAGAAGTGATGGTGATACCACGCTCCTTCTCCTGCTCCATCCAGTCCATGGTAGACGCACCATCATGGGTCTCACCAATCTTGTGGTTGACGCCAGTGTAGTACAGAATACGCTCGGTGGTGGTGGTCTTACCTGCGTCGATGTGGGCCATGATACCGATATTACGGGTCATTGCAAGAGATACATCTCTCGGCGTAGCCATGGCTTAAACCTCCTCGACAGCGAATCAATAACGATAGTGGGCAAAAGCCTTGTTGGCCTCGGCCATCTTGTGCGTATCCTCGCGCTTCTTGACAGAACCGCCGACACCGTTGGTGGCGTCGATGATCTCAGCAGCCAGACGAGCAGACATGGTCTTCTCGCCACGGGCGCGGCTGTAAGCAGTCAGCCAGCGCAGACCGAGGGTCTGGCGGCGAGCGGGACGGACTTCCATGGGGACCTGATAGGTGGCGCCGCCGACACGGCGGGCCTTGACTTCCAGGCTGGGCATGATGTTTTCCATAGCCTGAGTAAAGACTTCCAGAGGCTCTTTCTCGGTCTTTTCCTTGATGATGTCGAAAGCACCATACACGACCTTCTGAGCCACGCCCTTCTTACCATCCAGCATGATGCTGTTGACCAGCTTGGTCACCAGCACGGAGCCGTACATGGGATCGGGCAGGATCTCTCTTTTGGGAACATTACCTCTTCTGGGCACTATGCTTCCCTCCTTCATAATAATATGATTTCATAGGTACTCAGCAGCGCGCAGTGTGTTGGCTGCTGTACGGCCTGCCAAAGAGGTATATAAAATATAGTACCTTTTCGGCAAAGCTCTTTTTAATTGCTTTTGGTCGATCGCTTATTTCTGCTTGGGACGCTTGGCACCGTACTTGGAACGAGCCTGCATACGACCCTGAACACCCTGAGTGTCGAGGGTACCACGGATGATGTGGTAGCGGACGCCGGGCAGGTCCTTTACACGGCCGCCGCGGATCATGACCACAGAGTGCTCCTGCAGAGAATGACCCACACCGGGGATGTAAGCGGTGACCTCGTAGCCGTTGGTCAAACGGACACGGGCGATCTTACGCAGAGCGGAGTTAGGCTTCTTGGGGGTCGCGGTTCTCACTGCGGTGCAGACGCCACGCTTCTGAGGGGAGGACAGGTTGGTCTCCTTGTTCTTCAGCGTATTCAGGCCCTTCTGCATAGCGGGGGAATTGGACTTGTAGGTAGCCTTTTTCCGGCCCTGCTTGACCAGCTGATTAAAAGTAGGCATGCAATAGGTACTCCTTTCTTCAAAATTGCGGGAATATCTCCCTGTATTTTCCTCGGAATAAAGGAATTTTATTCCGCAAGGAACAAATTTGTCGGGGCATTCAGCCCTCCAGCGCGGCCGCTGCGGCAGTGCCCACGGCGATGGAGCAGGCGCGGCCCAACTGTGCCATGGTGTAATCCGTCACCACGGCGACGCCCGCCGCCTGACACAGTGCCTCCATAGGCTCGGTGAGCCGGGGATCGGCGTCGCAGGCCAGATAGACCTTGCGCACTTTACCGGAAGCCACGGCTCTGCGGACCTGCTTGAGACCCACCACTTTTTCCTTGGCCGCCAGTGCTTCCATGTGCGCTGCTCCCTCCTGCTGATGCGGTATGACAAAGTTCGCGGAGCAATGCCCGCGCAAGTTAGAATTATATCATAGCCGGGAAACAGCGTCAAGTGGATTTGTACCAAAAATTTGTGATTTTCTCCGAAATCCCTCGGTAAAATGTGTGCAGTTCAGAGAATAAATGCCCTCCGGCAGTGCCGGAGGGCATTTGGGATCAGAAACGGAGTATCCTGTCGCTTATTCCACGTTGGCGGCGGCCACCTGATTGGTGAAGATGACCTCCTGCGGGGCGGTCTCCTCCTCCACGGGGTCGGGATCGGGGACCAGTTCCTCGGCCAGTTCGCGGTACGCGCCCAGACCGGCGCCGGCGGGGATCAGCTTGCCGATGATGACGTTCTCCTTCAGGCCCACCAGATGATCCACCTTGCCCTTGATGGCGGCCTCGGTCAGCACCTTGGTGGTCTCCTGGAAGGAAGCGGCGGACAGCCAGGAATCCGTGGCCAGAGACGCCTTGGTAATACCCATCAGCAGCTGGGTGTAGGTGGCCTCCTGCAGAGGCTCGCCGTTTTCGTTGGTCTCGCCCGCGGCATTACGCTGGCGGATCTCGGCGTTGGCATCCTCCACATCCAGAATGTCGGTCATAGCGCCGGACAGCAGGCTGGTGTCGCCGGATTCTTCCACGCGCACCTTGCGCATCATCTGGCGGACGATGACCTCGATGTGCTTATCGTTGATATCCACGCCCTGCTGACGGTACACCTTCAGGACCTCCTGAATGAGGTAGTTGTGAACAGCGGAAGCGCCGCGGATACGCAGAACGTCGTGGGGATTCAGTGCGCCGTCCTGCAGCTGGCGGCCCTTCTCGATGGTCTCGCCATCCTGCACCAGCAAGCCGGTGTGAGGCACCGCGTAGGTGCGGGTGTCGCCGTCGTCGGCGGTGATGATGATGTTCAGCAGGCTGCCCTTGGCGGCCTCCTCGAAGCGGACCTTGCCGCCGATCTCGGCGATGGTGGCCATCTTCTTGGGACGGCGGGCCTCGAACAGCTCCTCAACACGGGGAAGACCCTGCGTGATGTCGCCGCCGGCGACGCCGCCGGTGTGGAAGGTTCGCATGGTCAGCTGGGTACCGGGCTCACCGATGGACTGGGCGGCGATGATGCCGACCGCTTCGCCGGGGGCCACAGGCTTGGAGGTGGCCAAGTTCATGCCGTAGCACTTGGCGCAGATACCGCTGTGGGCCTTGCAGGTCAGCACGGTGCGGATCTCGGCCGTGTGGATATCGAAGGACTCCAGCAGCGCCGCGTCATCCTCGGTCATCATGTGATCCTTGGAGATCAGCACCTCGTCGGTGCCGGGCTTGCAGATGTCGCGGACGGGGAAACGGCCCTTGATACGCTCGGAGAACTTCTCGATGACCTGACCGCCCTCGCTGATCTCGGACACCACGATGCCCTTCTCCACGCCGCAGTCATCCTCGCGGATGATGACATCCTGACAAACATCCACCATGCGGCGGGTCAGGTAACCGGAGTCGGCGGTACGCAGAGCCGTATCGGCCAGACCCTTACGGGCGCCTCGGCTGGAGGTGAAGTATTCCAGCACGGACAGGCCCTCACGGAAGTTGGCCTTGATGGGGATCTCGATGGTCTTACCGGCGGTGTTGGCCATCAGGCCGCGCATACCGGTCAGCTGACGGATCTGCTTCATGGAGCCACGGGCGCCGGAATCCGCCATCATGAAGATGGGGTTGTACTTGTTCATGTTGGCGGTCAGAGCGTCGGTAACGTCGTTGGTGGTCTTTTCCCACTCGCGGACCACCAGCTTGTAGCGCTCCTCGTTGGTGATAAAGCCCATGTTGAACTGATCCTCGATGTCCAGCACGCGCTCCTCGGTCTCTCGGATCAGCTCGTACTTCTTGGCAGGCACCACCATGTCCGCGATGGAGATGGTGATGGAACCGCGGGTGGAGTACTTGTAGCCGGTGGCCTTGATGTTGTCCAGCACCTCGGCGGCGATGGTAAAGCCGAACTTCTTGATGGTGCGGTCAACGATCTTGCCCAGCTGCTTCTTGCCGCAGGTCTCGGTGATCTCGTAATCAAAGAACTTGTCGGTGGGCTGGCCGTTGTCGTCCAGACGCTTGACAAAGCCCAGATCCTGCGGAACGTTGCGGTTGAAGATGATGCGTCCGGCAGTGGCGCGCACCACATGGGACAGCTTCTCGCCATTGAACTCCTTCTCCACGCGGACCCAGACAGGCTGGTGGATGCCGATGATGTGCTCGTTGTAAGCCATCAGCACCTCGTCCTCATCGCGGTAGATGTTCAGGCGGTTGTTGGCCTTCTCCTCGTCGGTCAGCTCGTCGTAGCTCTTGCCGGCCAGCGCGAAGTCGATGCCCTCGGGCCAGTACTCGTCGTTGTCCATCTGGGAAACGCCGTTCTCAAACCGCTCGAAGGTCAGGTAGTAGGAGCCCAGCACCATATCCTGCGTAGGAACGGTAACGGGGCCGCCGTCCTGAGGACGCAGCAGGTTGTTGGCGGACAGCATCAGCAGACGGGCCTCGGCCTGCGCTTCGGCAGACAGAGGAACGTGAATGGCCATCTGGTCGCCGTCGAAGTCGGCGTTGAAGGCGGTGCAGTTCAGGGGGTGCAGCTTCAGGGCGCGGCCCTCCACCAGCACCGGCTCGAAGGCCTGAATACCCAGACGGTGCAGGGTCGGCGCGCGGTTCAGCATGACGGGATGATCCTTGATGATCTCGTCCAGCGCGTCCCACACCTCGGTGCGGCCCTTGTCCACCATCTTCTTGGCGGACTTGATGTTGTTGGCGCTGCCGTCCTCCACCAGCTTCTTCATGATGAAGGGGCGGAACAGCTCCACCGCCATCTCCTTGGGCACGCCGCACTGATAGATCTTCAGCTCGGGGCCCACGCAGATAACGCTTCGGCCGGAGTAGTCCACACGCTTGCCCAGCAGGTTCTGGCGGAAGCGGCCCTGCTTGCCCTTCAGCATATCGGAGAGGGACTTGAGGGCGCGGTTGTTGGCGCCGGTAACAGGGCGGCCGCGGCGGCCGTTGTCGATCAGGGCATCCACCGCCTCCTGCAGCATGCGCTTTTCGTTGCGCACGATGATGTCGGGAGCGTTCAGCTCCATCAGGCGGCGCAGACGGTTGTTGCGGTTGATGACCCGGCGGTACAGATCGTTCAGGTCGGAGGTGGCGAAGCGACCACCGTCCAGCTGCACCATGGGACGCAGCTCAGGCGGGATCACGGGCAGCACGTCAATGACCATCCACTCGGGCTTGTTGCCGGAGATGCGGAAGGCGTCCACCACTTCAAGGCGCTTGACGACGCGGGCCTTCTTCTGGCCGGAGGTGGTCTTCAGCTCGGCGTGGAGCTGCTCGCTGAGCTGCTCCAGATCGATCTGCTGCAGCAGCTCCTTCACGGCCTCGGCGCCCATACCGGCGCGGAAGTCGTCCTCATACTTTTCGCGATAATCGCGGTATTCCTTCTCGGACAGGATCTGGTTCTTCATCAGGGGCGTCTCGCCGGGATCGGTGACGATATAGGCGGCGAAGTACAGCACCTTCTCCAGAATACGGGGGCTGATGTCCAGCAGCAGGCCCATGCGGGAGGGGATGCCCTTGAAGTACCAGATGTGGCTAACGGGGGTGGCCAGTTCAATGTGGCCCATGCGCTCGCGGCGCACCTTGGCACGGGTGACCTCCACGCCGCAGCGGTCGCAGATCTTACCCTTATAGCGGATCTTCTTATACTTACCGCAGTGGCACTCCCAGTCCTTCGTCGGCCCGAAAATGCGCTCGCAGAACAGGCCGTCCCGTTCCGGCTTCAGCGTGCGGTAGTTGATGGTCTCGGGCTTCTTGACCTCGCCGTAGGACCACTCGCGGATCATCTCCGGAGAAGCGATGCCGATCTTGATGGCGTCAAAGGTTGCGTAACTCATTGTTCAGCTCCTCCTCTTTCTCAAAATTCATCATCTTCGTCAACGTCGTTGTAGGAAGCGTCCACTTCCTCGTCGCTGACATAATCGAAGCCTGCGTCGGCCAGCTCATCCTCATCGGCGTAGCGGTTCTGCCGGTCGTTGTCGGCGTCCATGCGGGCCAGATTGAAGGTGTCCATGGCGTCCTCGTCGTCCTTCAGCTCGATCTGGTTGCCGTCCTTATCCAGCACCTGAATATCCAGGCACAGGGACTGCAGCTCCTTCACCAGCACCTTGAAGGATTCCGGCACACCGGGGGTAGGCACGTTGTGGCCCTTGACGATGGACTCGTAGGTGCGGACACGGCCAGTGACATCGTCGGACTTGACGGTCAGGATCTCCTGCAGGGTATAGGCAGCGCCGTAAGCCTCCAGCGCCCACACTTCCATTTCGCCGAAGCGCTGGCCGCCGAACTGGGCCTTGCCGCCCAGAGGCTGCTGGGTGACCAGAGAGTAGGGGCCGGTGGAACGGGCGTGGATCTTATCATCCACCAGATGGTGCAGCTTCAGGAAGTAAACGTAGCCGACGGTGACCTTGTTGTCGAAGCGCTCGCCGGTGCGGCCGTCGTACAGCCAGCTCTTGCCCTCGGGGTCAAGACCGGCCAGCTCCAGCGCTTCGGTAATGTCCTTATCGGTGGCGCCGTCGAAGATGGGGGTGGCCACCTTCCAGCCAAGGGTCTTGGCGGCGTAGCCCAGATGGACCTCCAGCACCTGACCGATGTTCATACGGGAGGGAACGCCCAGCGGGTTCAGCACGATATCCAGCGGGGTACCGTCGGGCAGGAAGGGCATATCCTCCTGCGGCAGCACGCGGGATACAACACCCTTGTTGCCGTGACGGCCGGCCATCTTGTCGCCGGGCTGGATCTTGCGGCGCTGGGCGATATAGACGCGGACCACCTGATTCACGCCCGGCCCCAGCTCGTCGCCGTTCTCGCGGGTAAATACCTTGGTATCGATGACGATGCCGCTCTCGCCGTGAGGCACCTTCAGGGAGGTGTCACGGACCTCGCGGGCCTTCTCGCCGAAGATGGCGCGCAGCAGGCGCTCCTCGGCAGTCAGATCGGTCTCGCCCTTGGGGGTGACCTTACCCACCAGAATGTCGCCGGCGTGGACCTCCGCGCCCACGCGGATGATGCCACGCTCGTCCAGATCCTTCAGAGCGTCCTCGCCCACGTTGGAGATATCGCGGGTGATCTCTTCCGGCCCCAGCTTGGTGTCGCGGGCGTCGATCTCATACTCTTCAATGTGGATGGAGGTGTAGACATCCTCCTTCACCAGACGCTCGTTCAGCAGCACGGCGTCCTCGTAGTTATAGCCCTCCCATGTCATGAAACCCACGAGGATGTTGCGGCCCAGCGCGATCTCGCCCTGCTCGGTGGCGGGGCCGTCGGCCAGCACGCTGGGATCGTCGCCGCCGTGGACGCGCTCGCCCACAGAGACGATCGGCTTCTGGTTGATGCAGGTGCCATGGTTGGAGCGCAGGAACTTGATGAGCTTATAATCCTTGGTCTCACCGCTGTCGTACTTGACGGAGATGCTGGTGGCATCCACCTTGGTGACAACGCCGTCGCCCTCGGCCAGCACAGCCACCTCGGAGTCCAGGCAGATCTTGTGCTCCATACCGGTGCCCACGATGGGGGCCTCCGGCTTCAGCAGAGGCACAGCCTGACGCTGCATGTTGGCGCCCATCAGGGCTCGGTTGGCGTCGTCGTTGGGCAGGAAGGGGATCATGGCGGTAGCGATGGACACCATCATACGGGGGCTCACATCGATGAAGTCCACGTTGGTGCGGTCCACCTCCACGATCTCGTCGCGGTGGCGGCAGGTGATACGGCGGTTGGTAAGGCAGCCGTTCTCGTCCACAGGCTCGGCAGCCTGACCGACGATATACTGATCCTCCACGTCGGCGGTCATATAGGTGATGTCGTTGGAGACCTTGCAGGTCTCATGCTCCACGGCGCGGAAGGGTGCCTCGATAAAGCCGTACTCGTTGACGCGGGCGTAAGTGGCCAGATAGGAGATCAGGCCGATGTTGGGACCTTCAGGGGTCTCGATGGGGCACATACGGCCATAGTGGGAGTAGTGCACGTCTCGGACTTCCATGTTGGCGCGCTCGCGGCTCAGGCCGCCGGGGCCCAGTGCGGACAGACGGCGCTTGTGGGTCAGCTCGGCCAGCGGGTTGGTCTGATCCATGAACTGGCTCAGAGGGCTGGAGCCGAAGAACTCCTTGATGGCGGCGGTAACGGGCCGGATGTTGATCAGGCTCTGGGGGGTGACAATATCCAGATCCTGAATGGTCATGCGCTCGCGGATGACACGCTCCATGCGGCTGAAGCCGATACGGAACTGGTTCTGCAGCAGCTCGCCCACGCAGCGCAGGCGGCGGTTGCCCAGATGGTCGATATCGTCGCGGGTAACAAGGCCGTAGGCCAGCGCGTTCATGTAGTTGATGGACGCGAAGATATCGTCGATGATAATGTGCTTGGGCACCAGCTGGTCGGCGTGCAGCCTGCACTGCTCGATCAGCTCCTCGCCCTGATACTGTCCCAGCAGCTCCTGCAGCACGTCGAAGCGGACGCGCTCCTTGATGCCGCACTCCTTGCGGGGATCGAAGTCCACATAGTGGGACATGTCGCACATGCCGTTGCTGGTGATCTTCAGGATCTTGCCGGTATCCAGCGTGACGACGACTTCCTTCACGCCCACGGTATCCAGCAGCGTGCAGTCGTCAGCAGTCAGCACGCGGCCTTCCTCGAACAGCAGCTCGCCGGTGGCGGGATCGGCCACAGGCTCGTGCAGCATCTGGCCCTTGGCACGGGCCCAGAAGGTCAGCTTCTTGTTGAACTTATAGCGGCCTACGGTGCTCAGATCATAGCGCCGAGGATCGAAGAACAGGTTCTGGATCAGGGTCTGGGCGGAGTCCACCGTGGGAGGCTCGCCGGGACGCAGCTTGCGGTAGATCTCCAGCAGGGCGTCCTCATAGGTCTTGCAGGTATCCTTCTCCAGCGTCACCACGATGCGCTCGTCGTCGCCGAAATGCTCGATGATCTCGGCGTCTGTCTTAAGGCCCAGCGCACGGATCAGGCAGGTGATGGGCAGCTTGCGGTTCTTGTCGATGCGGACCCAGAACACCTCGCTGGTGTCGGTCTCATACTCCAGCCACGCGCCGCGGTAGGGAATCACGGTGCTGGTCAGCAGGGGCAGGTCGGTCTTGAGGTCGATCTCCTTGCCGTAGTAGATGCCGGGGGAGCGGACGATCTGGCTGACCACCACGCGCTCGGCGCCGTTGATGACGAAGGTGCCGGAGTGGGTCATCAGGGGGAAGTCGCCCATGAAGATCTCCTGCTCCTTGATCTCGCCGGTCTCCTTGTTGTGCAGGCGCACCCGCACCTTCATGGGGGCGGCATACGTGGCGTCACGGGCCTTGCACTCCTCCACATCGTACTTGGGCTTCTCGTCCATGGTATAGTCGATGAAGCTCAGCTCCAGATTTCCCGCATAGTCCGAGATCACGTCCACATCGGAAAACACTTCCCGCAGGCCGGTCTCCAGAAACCACTTGTAGGAATCCTTCTGGATCTCCAGCAGGTTGGGCATTGCCACCACTTCTTCGTGGCGGGCAAAGTTCTTGCGCACTGTCTTGCCGTAATACTTGTCCTTGGCCATGTCATCACGCCTTTCTGTTTGTTGTGCCGCCTCCGCCGCTGCCGCCGTTCCCACCGGTGGCAAGCCTTGGCCGCTGTATTTTCAAATTTTCTGAACGGTATTAGCACCGCCATTTTGATACACGCGGGCTTGTTGGCATTTTTGCCGAAAACCACTTGTTTTTCCCTCTTGGCGGTGGTATACTGAGCATATAAAAGGGGATATGTCTCCATCATCTCAATATAAGCGTCTTAGTTTACCATATTTTTGATGGCATGTCAAGATGAAGTACGGGCAGCGGCAAAATATTTTGCCGCTGCCCGTTTGATTTTTTGTACTATGTTTCAGCCGCCCTTCCGTTCCAGCAGTACCACCGTCTCAATATGTGCCGTTCGCGGGAACAGATCCACCGCCGCGGCCCGGACGGCGGTATAGCCGTGCTGGGCGAAGCGCTTCACGTCCCGGCCCAGCGTGGCAGGGTCGCAGGAAACGTAGACGATGCGCTTGGGCTCCATGGTGGCCGCCGCGTCCACCACCTCCGGGGCAAGGCCCTTCCGGGGCGGGTCGACGCAGATCACATCGGGCCGCAGGCCGCGACGGGCCAGCTCCGCCGCTGTCTCCTTGGCATCACCGCAGAAGAACTCCACGTTGTCCACGCCGTTGGCCTTGGCGTTCTGCCATGCGTCATCGATGGCCTCCGGCACGATCTCCGCGCCGATGGCCTGCTTGCAGTGCCGGGCCATGCACAGAGTGATGGTGCCCGCGCCGCAATAGAGGTCCAGCACCGTCTCCTCCCCCGTCAGGGCGGCAAATTCCACCGCCTTGCGGTACAGCACCTCCGCCTGCGCCCGGTTCACCTGATAGAAGGACGGCACGCTGAGCCGGAAGGTCAGGCCCCACAGGGTGTCCCGCAGGGTATCCTCCCCCCAGAGGGTACGGTAGCTGTCGCCCAGTATCACGTTGCCCTTCTTGCGGTTCACGCCCCACACGATGCCCACCGCATTGGGGACGGCCTGACGCAGCAGCGTCACCAGCTCCGGCTCATGAGGTGCGCGCTCGCCGTTGCCCAGCAGGCAGATCAGGCTCTCCCCCGCCCCGTTGGTACGGACATACAGATGCCGCAGCAGGCCACGGCCCGTTTTCTCGTCATAGCAGGGCACCCGGAACTGCCGGATGTACTGCCGCACCGCCTGTGCCGCCGCGTCGGCCTCCGGCCGCTGGATCAGACATTGCTCCACGCCGATGACCTCGTGACTGCGGGCGCGGTAAAAACCCACCGTGCCGTTGGGTGCAATGGGATACTGGCTCTTGTTGCGATAGTGCGCCGTATCCGCCGTGCCCAGAATTTCCTCCACCGCCACAGCGCTGCCGCCGATGCGGCTCAGGGCATCCTGCACCCGCTGCCGCTTGGCGGACAGCTCCTCAGCATAGTCCATATGCCGGAAGTCGCAGCCGCCGCACTTGCCGTAATAGGGGCAGTCCGGCTCCTGCCGGTGTCCGGAGGGCGTGTGGATGGCGGTCACCTTGCCGAAGGCGGCGTGTCTGAGCACCTTCATGATGAGGATGTCGCAGTCCTCACCCCGGATAGCCCGGTGGACAAACACCACCTGCCCGTTGACGCGGGCGATGCCCAGCCCCTCGGAGGAGTAGCCCTCGATGACCACCCGGACGGTCTGATTTTTTTGCAGCGTTTCCATGAAACCTCTTTCTTAAAAATAGGGGAAGCCACCGGCTTCCCCTATTTTTATGTTGCGTTAAAACTCGAACTTCTCCGTGATCTTGCGAATGGCCTCCGCCATAGCGCCAAGGGTCTTGTTGTCCCGGCCCTTGCTGCGGCGCACCAGCGCCTGCAGGGCGTCCATGGCCTGCAGCAGCTTCTGATAGACCACACCGGCCCGGCTGCCCTGACCGTCGAACACGGTCTTCTTGCGCTCCGGCAGGAAGCCCTTGGCCAGATGGGTGCAGGTGATGAGATCGTATTCCTCCGTATACTGGGGCGCGTGGGCATTGAAGCCCATGGCGCTGACGGTCTCGGCAAACAGAGGCGCTACCTCCCGGTCGCCGTGGACGATGAACACATGCTGGGGCTTGGGCTCCTTGAAGTGGGAGATCCAGTCCAGCAGATGATCCCGGTCGGCATGAGAGCTGAGACCTTGGAAATTGACGATCTTGGCCCGGACGGCCACGTCCTCGCCGAACAGCTTTACGCTGGCGGCTCCGTCCAGCAGGGTGCGGCCCAGCGTGCCGGGGGACTGGAAGCCCACGAACACCACGGCGCTGTCGGCACGCCACAGGT
>ENA-OROD01002681-OROD01002681.1-human-gut-metagenome-genome-assembly--contig:-NODE-2681-length-12653-cov-28.550960_pt1 | contig 12653 bp, 8 predicted proteins | sample MGYA00242123_ERZ509038 | MGnify/ENA primary metagenome ERZ509038 (study PRJEB26280, sample SAMEA2338719) | human gut metagenome | biome: human gut; feature: human-associated habitat; material: faeces... | reverse complement strand
TCCAGCATCTTTCCTCACCCTCTTTCATTATACCATCTATGTGAGAAAAAGCCCAACTGTTGCTGGACTTTTTCGACAGACTGAGGCCCGGTGCATATTGCACCGGGCCTTTCTCGTTCAACCGATTTTATTTTTCACTGCGGCGCTTGTAGGATTCGTACTTGGTCTTGGCATCCTCTTCCGCCTCGGCAAACAGGGTCTTGGCGTTCTCGGGGAAGCTCAGCTCCAGAGAAGCGTAACGCACCTCGCCCTTCATGAAGTCGTACAGAGGCATGGTAGGCTCCTTGGAATCCAGCGTAAACTTCTTGGTGCTGGGATCGTAGCGATACAGATTCCAGTAACCGGAAGCGACGGCGTCCTTCATCTCCTGCTGGACATTGTTCATGCCCTTCTTGATGCCGTGGTTGATGCAGGGCGCGTAGCAGATCACCAGAGAGGGACCCTTGTGGGCTTCGGCTTCCTTGATGGCCTTGATGAGCTGATTGGGGTTGGCGCCCATGGAGCACTGGGCCACATAGACGTTGTCATAGGTCATCATCAGCATGCCAAGGTCTTTCTTCTTGGTCTTCTTACCGCTGGCCTGGAACTGTGCCACAGCGCCCACGGGAGTGGCCTTGGAGGACTGTCCGCCGGTGTTGGAGTACACCTCGGTATCCACCAGCAGCACGTTCACATCCTCGCCCATGGCGAAAACGTGATCCAGACCACCGTAGCCGATATCGTAGGCCCAGCCGTCGCCGCCGTACATCCACATGGTCTTCTTGGACAGATCCTTCTTGCGCTTGAGGATCTCGTCCACGATCTTCTGCTCCTCGGCGGAGAACTTGCTGTTCTCCAGCACGGCCACCAGAGCGGCGGTTGCGGGGGTGGAGGCATCCAGATCGTCATAGGTCTCCAGATACTTGGCGATAGCGGCCTTGACCGCCTCGTCCTTGGTGAGGGCATCCAGCTCCTTCACGTAGCCGGTGACGCAGTCACGCAGCTGCTTGACAGCCAGACACATACCATAGGAGAACTCGGCATTGTTCTCAAACAGGGAGTTGGACCATGCCACGCCCTTGCCCTCCTGATTCTTGCAGTAGGGAACGCAGGGCATTGCCGCACCCCAAGCCTGCGTGCAGCCGGTGGCATTGGCAAGATACATCTTGTCGCCGAACAGCTGGGTCAGCAGCTTGATATAGGGGGTCTCGCCGCAGCCGGCGCAGGCGCCGTTGAACTCCACCAGAGGCTGCTTGAACTGGCTGCCCTTCAGGCTAAACTTATCCACCTTGTCACCCTTGATGGGCAGGTTGAACAGATACTCCCAGTTGGTCTGATCCAGAGACACCTCGTGAGTGGGCACCATCTTCAGGGCCTTGCCGCCCTTGGGGCAGGAGGAAACGCAGCTGCCGCAGCTGGTGCAGTCCAGCGTGGACACGCCCATGGCGTACTTCATACCGGCCAGCTGGGGACCCTTGGCGTCCACCATCACCAGACCCTCGGGGGCGTTGGCGGCTTCGGCCTCGTCCAGCAGGAAGGGACGGATCACGGCGTGGGGGCAGACGAAGGAGCACATGTTGCACTGCAGGCACTCGGTGGCATCCCACACAGGCAGGTGGGTGGCGATGCCGCGCTTCTCATAGCGGGAGGTGCCCAGCGGCATGGTACCATCCTCCATGCCCTTGAAGGCGGAGACAGGCAGGTTATCGCCCTTCTGGGCGTTGATGGGCACCAGAATGTTCTTGATGACGTAGGGCAGGTCATCGGCGGCGGGCTTGATGGCGGCACCGGACAGGTTCTTCCACTCGGGCTTTACCTTGACCTCCACCAGCGCGTTGATACCGGCATCCACGGCGGCAATGTTCATGTTGACGATCTTCTCGCCCTTCAGGCCGTAGGTCTTCTTGACGGCGGCCTTCATGTGCTCCACGGCATCCTCAACGGGGATGACGTTGGCCAGCTTGAAGAAGGCGGCCTGCAGCACCATGTTGGAGCGGTTGCCAAGCCCCAGCGCCTGAGACTCCTTGTTGGCGTCGATGATGTAGAACTTGACGTCATTCTCGGCAATGTACTTCAGGATATCGCCGGGGATGTGCTGCTCCAGCTCGTTCTCCGTCCACTCGCAGTTCAGCAGGAAGCTGCCGTGGGGCTTCAGCTCGGAGATGATGTCGTACTTGGTCAGATACGTCTGGTTGTGGCAGGCGATGAAGTCCGCGTTGGAAACGTAATAAGTAGAGCTGATGGGGTGCTTGCCGAAGCGCAGGTGGCTCTTGGTGATACCGAAGGACTTCTTGGTATCATACTCGAAGTACGCCTGACAATACATGTCGGTGGTCTCGCCGATGATCTTGATGGAGTTCTTGTTGGCACCCACGGTACCGTCGGAGCCCAGACCCCAGAACTTGCAGGCGATGGTGCCCTCCGGCTCGGTCAGCAGAGGTGCGCCCACGGGCAGGGACAGATGGGTCACATCGTCCTCGATGCCGATGGTAAAGTGGTTCTTGGGCTCGGACAGCGTCAGGTTGTCGAACACAGCCTTGATCTGGGCAGGGGTGGTGTCCTTGCTGCTGAGGCCGTAGCGGCCGGCATAGATCAGAGGACGGTTGGCATCGTTGATGTAGGCGGCGCAGATATCCTCATACAGAGGCTCGCCGATGGAGCCGGCTTCCTTCACGCGATCCAGAACGGCGATCTTCTTCACCGTCTTGGGCATGGCCGCCAGCAGGTGCTTGGCGGAGAAGGGACGGAACAGGTGCACCTGCAGGAAGCCCACCTTCTCGCCCTTGGCGTTCAGGTAGTTGACGACCTCCTGCGCGCAGCCGGACATGGAGCCCATGGCCACGATAACGCGCTCGGCGTCGGGTGCGCCGTAGTAGTTGAACAGGTGATACTCACGGCCGGTCAGCTTGCTGATCTGGGCCATGTAGTCCTCCACCACGTCGGGCAGATTGGCGTAGTCGGTGTTGTTGGACTCGCGCAGCTGGAAGTAGATATCGGGGTTATCCACCAGAGAACGCATGCGGGGATCCTCGGGGTTCAGGGCGTTGGCGCGGAACTTGGCCAGAGCCTCATAGTCCACCAGCTTGGCGTACTCGTCGTAGTCCAGCACGTCGATCTTCTGGATCTCATGGCTGGTGCGGAAGCCGTCAAAGAAGTGCAGGAAGGGGATGCGGGCCTTGATGGCGCTCAGGTGGGCCACGGCGGCCAGATCGGCGGCCTGCTGGACGCTGCCGCTGGAAAGCAGGGCAAAGCCCGTCTGGCGGCAGTTCATCACGTCGGAGTGATCGCCGAAGATGGAGAACGCATGGGTACCCACAGTACGGGACGCCACATGCAGCACGCCGGGCAGACGCTCGCCGGAGATACGGTGCATGGTGGGGATCATCAGCATCAGGCCCTGAGACGCGGTGAAGCTGGTGGCCAGTGCGCCGGCCTCCAACGCGCCGTGACATGCGCCGCAGGCGCCCGCCTCGGACTGCATCTCCACCAGACGGACAGTCTGTCCAAAAATGTTCTTCTTGCCCTTGGCAGACCACTCATCCGCGTGCTCGGCCATGGGACTGGACGGCGTGATGGGATAGATGGCGGCAACCTCCGAGAAGGCATATGCCACATATGCCGCCGCTTCGTTACCGTCACAGATCTTCATGAGCTTACTCATTTCTCTTTTCCTCCTCTTTATTCCGGGCACATTTCACCGCAAAAACACGGTAAAAACGCACAGATATACAATATTATATGGTAACACGTTTCGGGGGAAAGTCAATTCAGCCGATAGGATTTCTGCGTTTTCCCCGATGAGGGGTAAATTTTTTTGTGAAAAAAGTCAAATCAGATCACCACAGGCGCACCGTCAAAAGTAAGATGTCCGTCCGCTACGGTCACGCTGCCGCCCAGACGGTTCCGGTACGTTCCGTCGGGCAGTTCCACCTTCACGCGGCCCGCGCCATGCTCCAGCAGGTCGAACACGCCCAGCACCTTGCCCTCCGGGCCTTCATAATGGCCCAGCATCAGACCGTCCGTCTCCTCCAGCCAATAGCCGCCGGTGATGGGCAGGGTCTCCTTGATCTCCTTCAGCTTCCGCAGCTGGAGCTGTACGTCCCGGCGCATGTCGCCGTAGTTGCTCTGGTTCTCGAAGAAGTCCACCCGCTCACAGGGCGCGTACTCCATGCCGCTGTACAGCATGGTGGCGCCCCGCTGGAAGTAGAGGAACGCCAGCCAGTTCTCCAGCTGCGTATCGCTGTGCATCCAGCTTGCGCCGCGGGGCGTGTCGTGGTTTTCCAGATACCGGGTCTTCACATAGCTGTTGGGGTAGGTCAGTTCCTGATAGTTCAGGATATTGGCGTACTCCCGCAGGGTCACCTTGCCGGTCAGCACGCCCTCATACCATGGCCACACGTCGTAGTCGTAGCTCATGTCGAATACCTGATGCAGCTCGGTATCCGTGGCGCAGTAGGCGCCCATCTTCCGCATGGCCAGCACATGAGCGCCGTGGACGCTCTCCGCCAGCCAGATACAGCCGGGGCGAACGGTCTCCACCTCGTCATGGGCCTGCTGCCAGAATTCCACCGGCACGGCGCTGGCCACGTCGCAGCGGAAGCCGTCCACGATGGCGGCCCACTGCTTCAAAGTGTCGATCTGATAGCGCCACAGATCGCGGTTGGTATAGTCCAGATCCACGATGTCCCACCAGTCGGCCACCTTGCGGGTGGGCTTTCCCTGCTCGTCCCGCAGGAAGAACTCCGGGTGGGTGGCGGCCAGCACAGAGTCCGGCGAGGTGTGGTTATACACCACATCGATGATGCACTTCATGCCCCGGTCATGGATGGCGTCCACCAGATGGCGCAGATCATCCACGGTACCCATGTCCGGGTTCACAGCCCGGTAGTCCCGGATAGCGTAGGGGCTGCCCATGGTGCCCTTGCGGCCCTCCTCCCCGATGGGGTGGATGGGCATCAGCCACAGGATATCCGCGCCCAGCGCCCGCAGGCGGTCAAGATCGCCCTCCAGAGCGCGGAAGGTGCCCTCCTTCGTGTGTCCGCGAACAAAAATACTGTAAATTACCTGATGTCTCAGCTTCAGATCGGTGTTGTCTGCCATAGAAAGGCCCTCCTTTGTCAAAGCAATTTGTTGCAGTAGTATTATCGCAGCATTGAGAGGAACTCGTCCTCCGTCAGCACGGGGATGTTCAGCTCCTGCGCCTTGCGCAGCTTGCTTCCGGCATTTTCACCAGCCACCACATAAGTGGTTTTCTTGGATACCGAGCCGCTGGCCTTGCCGCCCCGCTGCTCGATCATGGCGGCGGCCTCGTCACGGGTAAATTTCTCCAGCGTGCCGGTCAGCACGAAGGTCTGTCCGGCGAAGCGGTCGTCCACCTTCTCCTGATGGCTGGTCATGTTGACGCCCGCCTCACGGAGCCGGGAGAGCAGATCCTGCGACTGGGGACTTTCCAGCCATTGGCGGATATAGTGGGCGGTGATGGGGCCAACATCGTCGATGGCGGTCAGCTCCTCCTCCGACGCGGCGGAAAGCGCATCGAAGCTTCCGAAGTGGGCGGCCAGCACCTTGGCGGCCTTGTCTCCCACCTGACGGATGCCCAGAGCGCTGATGAGCCGCCACAGGTCGTTCTCCTTGCTCTTTTCGATGGCGGCCACGGCGTTGGCGGCGGACTTTTCACCCATGCGATCCAGCTGGGCGATGTCCTGCACCTGCAAACGGTACAGGTCGGCGGCGGTCTTTACAAGGCCGCCGTCCACCAGCGACTGGATCACCGCCGGGCCTACGCCGTCGATGTCCATGGCGGAGCGGCTGGTGAAATGGGTCAGGTTCCGCAGCAGCTGTGCGGGACACTCGGCACCGGTACAGCGGATGGCCGCGCCGTCCTCATCCCGGCTCACCGGCGCGCCGCACACGGGACATACCTCCGGCAGATAGTAGGGCACAGCGCCCGCCGGACGCTTGTCCTTCACCACCTCCACGATCTCCGGGATGATCTCGCCCGCCTTCTGGACGATGACGGTGTCACCGATGCGGATATCCTTGGACGTGATGAAATCCTGATTGTGCAGCGTGGCGTAGGTGACGGTGGTGCCCGCCAGACGCACCGGCTCCAGCACCGCCTTGGGGGTCAGCACGCCGGTGCGGCCCACCTGCACCACGATATCCTTCAATACCGAGGGCTTCTGCTCCGGCGGGTACTTGTAGGCCACCGCCCAGCGGGGACACTTGGCGGTGCTGCCCAGCACCTCACGCTCCGGCAGACTGTCCAGCTTCACCACCGCGCCGTCGATGTCGAAGGGGAAGGCCATGCGCTCATCCCCCAGCCGGGTGATCTCGGAGAGGATGTCCTCCGCCCTGCCCAGCGGCTTGTGGGGAATGACCTTGAAGCGCTGAGAGGCCAGATACTCCAGCGTCTCGGTATGGGTGGTGAACTCCCGGCCCTCGGCCAGCTGTAAATTGAAGATGGCGATATCCAGCCGCCGCCGGGCGGCGATCTTGGGGTCCAGCTGCCGCAGAGAGCCTGCGGCGGCGTTGCGGGGATTGGCCATCAGGGGCTTGCCCTCGATCTCCCGCCGGGCGTTGATCTCCTCGAACACGCTGCGGGCCATATAGACCTCGCCCCGGACGATAAGATGGGGCAGCTTCTCCGGCAGCGTCATGGGGATGGAGCGGATGGTGCGCAGGTTCTCCGTCACGTCCTCCCCTACCCGGCCGTCGCCGCGGGTGGCGCCGCGGACGAACACGCCGTCCCGATACTCCAGCGCCACGGACAGGCCGTCCACCTTGGGCTCCACGCTGTACAGGGCGTCCGGCAGGTCGGCGGCCACCTTCTCCAGAAAGTCCCGCACCTCCTCGCCGTTGAATACGTCCTGCAGGCTCTCCAGCGGCACCTCGTGCCGCACCTCCTCAAATTGGCTCAGGAGCTTGCCGCCCACCCGCTGGGTGGGGGAATCCGGTGTGATCTCCTCCGGATGCTCCTTCTCCAAGTCCTCCAGCCGCCGCAGCAGGTGGTCGTACTCATAGTCCGACATGGTGGGCGCGTCCAGCACATAGTAGAGATACCCGTTGGCGTTCAGGGTCTCCCGCAGCTGCTTCATTTCTTCACGATAGTCCATGGCGTTTCCTCATTTATCCGTTGTTCATGATATAATCCTCGGCATACTGTTCCGTTTCGTCGGGCGTAGTGCTGAAATAGGTATAGGTGTCCGGCACGCCGCCCACGATCACCGTCTCCGCCACGGCGATCTCGTTGGAGACCCTTGTGGAGGTTTTCATCCCCGGCAGCAGGATGCTCATATACACATCCACGTCCAGAAAGATCTGGTGCCGGGTCTGGTTGATGCCTGCGGCGGTGAACTGGTTGCGGAAGGTAGCGCTGGCGCTGCCTACCGCCTGCATCCGCACATACAGGCTGGGGCCGCGTCCCGCCAGCAGCGCCGAGCCCGTCAGCGTTCCCAGCGGAATCTCCAGCTCGCTGGTGGAGATCTCCGACAATCGGAGCAGTATCTCGTCGGCGATGCGGCCCTGCATGCGGTTTACCTCCGCCACGTTGCTGCGCAGGGCGGTGATATGCCCCGTGTCGTCCTTGTCGAAGATGACGAAATTCTGATAGTCGATCTCACCGTCGGCCACCGCCTCGTTGACGGCGGCGGACACGATGCGGTTGACGGTGTTGGACACCCGCGCCGTGGCCATGCTGGTCATCACCGGCTTCAGGTGCCACAGCAGCGACGCCGCTGCCGCCAGCAGCGCCAACGCCAGCAGCGTCAGCCATATCCCGGCCCGCTGCCGCCCTGTCAGGCGCAGATAGCCCCAACGTCCCACGGCATGCACCTCCCCTCACGGGAAGGGTATGCCGCAGCGGCTTATCCTTATTCCTCCCAGCCGTTGACGATGGCCTTGAAGGTCTTGCCCCGCTCGGCAAAGTTCTTGAACTGGTCAAAGGCGGCGCAGGCGGGCGACAGCGTCACCACATCGCCGGGAACGGCACGGTCGCGGGCGGTCTCCACCGCTTTCTGGAAGGGCGTAACATCCACGATGTCCGGATAGCCGGGGCGATAGCCCTCGGCGTTCTCCACAGCGGCGCGGATCTTGTCGGCGGTAGCGCCGCACAGCACCAGCAGCTTCACATGCTCCACGATCTCGCCGCCCAGGGCGTCAAAGGGGATGTGCTTGTCATAGCCGCCGGCGATCAGGATCACCTTCTCCGGGAAGGAGCGCAGGCCCGCCGTGGTGCGGCTGGGACTGGAAGCGATGGAATCGTTATAGTACCGCACGCCCTTGTAGGTGCGCACCAGCTCGATACGGTGCTCCACCCCGCCGAACTCACGGGCAAAGTCACGGATGGTCTCATCCGGCACCAGACCGTCCACGGCGGCGACGGCCGCCATATAGTTCTCTACATTGTGGACGCCGGGCAGCTTGATGTCGGCGGTGGTCATCACGGTGCGCTCGCCCGCTCCATCGCGGCAGACGATAGCGTCGCCCCGCAGGAACACGCCCTTCTCCGGCTCGCCCTGACGGCTGAAATACACCGCCCGGTCGGGAACGCTCTCACCCTGACGGCGGGTAATGTCGTTATCGAAGTTGAAAATGGTCTTATCGCCCGGCTTCTGGTGGCGGAAGATGTTCTCCTTGGCGGCCACATATTCCGCCATGTCCTTGTGGACGTCCAGATGGTTGGGGGCCAGATTGGTCACCACAGCGATGTGGGGGCTGTAGGGCATGGTCATCAGCTGGAAGCTGGACAGCTCCAGCACCGCGTAGTCGGTGGGGCGCATCTCCCCCGCCTCACACAGCAGAGGATGGCCGATATTGCCGCCCACATGGACGGTGCTGCCCGCCTTCTTCAGAAGCTCGGCGATGATGGTGGTCGTAGTGGTCTTGCCGTCGCTGCCGGTGACGGCGATGATGGTGCAGGGGCACACCCGGAAGAACACCTCCATTTCGGAGGTCAGCTCACTGCCTCCGGCCACGGCCTTTGCCAGCTGCGGCACATCGGGCCGCAGGCCCGGCGTGCGGAAAATAACGTCCTGATCCAGCCCCTCCAGATAGTCCGGGCCTAATTGCAGGCGCGCGCCGAGGCTTTCCAGCTCACCGGCCAGCTCTCCCAGCTGCTCCCGCGTCCGCTTGTCGCAGGCGGTGACGGCAATGCCCTCATCCAGCAGCATGCGGATCAGCGGCTCGTTGCTGACGCCGATGCCCACCACAGCCACGGTCTTATGCTTGATGGAATCCAGATACTCTCGTAATGTCATGGGATAGCCTCCCTTATTGAAATAAAATCTGATATATTATACCGCAATCCGGTGGCGGATTCAATCAGAAACCTCAAAAAATCCCGCCGCGGCTGATGCCGCGGCGGAATAAACGTTTTTACTGCTCGGCGTACCGGGCCAGAAAATGGCGGGTGCGCTCCTGCTGGGGATTGTCGATGACCTCACGGGCCGGCCCCTGCTCCACGATAACGCCGCCGTCCATGAAGATCACCTGATCCGCCACATCACGGGCGAAGGCCATCTCATGGGTGACGATGATCATGGTGGTGTGCTGCTGGGCAAGGCCGCGAATGACCTTCAGCACCTCGCCGGTCAGCTCCGGGTCAAGGGCGGAGGTAGGCTCGTCAAAGCACAGGATGTCCGGCTTCATGGCCAGCGCACGGGCGATGGCCACCCGCTGCTGCTGTCCGCCCGACAGCTGGTGAGGATAGTTCTCCATCCTGTCGGCAAGGCCCATCTTCTCCAGCAGCGCCTTACCCTCCTCCAGAATGACCGCTTCACTTTCGCCGGTCTTTTCCGTTTTCGCCATCAGCTTCCGGGCCAGCACCACGTTTTCCAGCGCCGTATACTGGGGAAACAGGTTGAAGCTCTGGAACACCAGACCGAAGTGCAGCCGCTTTTTGCGGATGTCTGTCTCCCGGCGGGTGGCGGGGTCAGCAGCGTCAAACAGCGTCTTACCCCTCACAGAGATCACGCCCTGATCCGGCGTCTCCAGAAAGTTCAGGCACCGCAGCAGCGTGGTCTTGCCGCTGCCGGAGGAGCCGATGATGCTGAGCGCCTGTCCCTCCTCCAGGGAGAAGCTGATATCCTTCAGCACGGGGGTATCGCCAAAGTGCTTTTCAATGTGCTCCACGTTTAAGATCGCCATGGTGATACCTCCTTACTTAAAGTAGCTGAGCTTGCGCTCGATGTAGTTGAACAGCAGCGTCAGGATGCCCACAAAGGCCAGATAGAACACGCCCGTATAGAACAGCGGCCATGTGATACCCTTGGACTTGATAAAGCTCTCGCCCATCTTGGTCAGCTCCATGATGGCGATGATCCGGGCAAGGGATGTATCCTTCACCAGCGTAATGATCTCGTTGGACATAGGGGGTACGATGCGCTTGACCATTTGCAGCAGCGTGACCTTGAAGAAGATCTGGCTTTTTGTCATACCCAGTACCTGACCGGCCTCCCGCTGTCCTACCGGCACGCCCTCGATGCCGCCCTTGTAGATCACGGCAAAGTAGCAGGCGTAGTTGATCACAAAGGCGATCACGCAGGCCGCCATGCGGCCGTCAGAGAAGTAACCCCAAATGTTATTGTTGAACCACTTGCCGGGCCCGTAGAAAATAATAATCAGCTGCAGCATCAGCGGCGTACCGCGGATGATCCACACGATCACGTTAAACAGCCAGCTGACCGGCTTGCACCGGCTGCGCAGGGCAAAAGCAATGACCAATCCCAGCGGGAGAGAGAACAGCAGCGTCAGGAAAAAGATCTTCAAAAGCTCGCCCATACCCTGAAGCAGCGCGAGGGTGACGGTCGCAAACATGGCAAAACTCCTTTTATGTATCAGTGGGGTCTCTCATTTTTATCGAAAAAGTAACAAAAATCGTCATTTGGAAGCCGCCCAAAGGCAGAGGACGTATCCGCCCTCTGCCATGGGAAATTGTATTATATCACACTTTTTGCCGTCTGGCAACTTACTTGGTGATGACCACCTGTGCATTCTCGCAGTAGGCGTTGGTGCACTCCATAGCTGCCATCACGCCCTCAGTCAGGGTCATGCCGTTCCACACCACGTCGATGTTCTTGCTGTCCAGCTCATTGACCTTCATGTCCCAGTCGATGACCACGAACTCGATCTCAACGCCCAGCTTCTTGGCCACCAGCTTGGCCATGTCGGCGTCAAAGCCGATCCACTCGCCGTTGGCATCCTTGTAATCCATGGGCTCGAACTCGGTGATACCAACGATCAGCTTACCCTTGTCCTGAATGTAGGCCACATCGCTGTCAGACTCGGAAGCAACGAACTCAGAGGCAGCCTGCTCCAACAGAGCTTCCTGCACGCCGTAGGTCTTAGCCAGCTCCACCATGGTGCCGTCAGCATAGGCCTCGGCAAACACGCTGTTGATGTAGGAAGCCAGATCGCTGCCCTTGCGGCAGCCAACGCCGTACAGCTCGGAGGTCAACTTCTGATCGGTGACCTTCAGGTCGGGATAGCTGGTGCCCTCACCCACCATGGCACCAGCCATCAGCAGGTCGATGATGGCGGCATCAGAGGTGCCGGCATCCACTTCCATCAGCGCGTCTGCCTGAGAACCAACGGAGTTGATCTTCCAGCCCTTCTCGGTAGCTACTTCCTCGCCGGCGCTGCCAGCTTCCACGGCGTAGGTCACTTCAGCGGGGGTGTCGCTGTTGTCGTCAGTGTTTGCATCAGGGGCAGCCTGATTACCGCAGGCCACCAGACTCAGCGCCATGACCAGCGCCAGCATCATTGCCAAAAACTTTTTCATGTTACTTTTCTCCTTTTTGTTGGCGCCTTTTGCTTGGCGTCTTTCTTTTGTTTTAGTATGGTATTACTCTATCACTTTATCGCGCTAATGTAAAGTGTGAATGATAACAAAAGCCGCTTGATTTTCAGCAATGTAATTCACAAATCTGACAAGATATCCGCGCTGCGCTAATCTCAGATATCACCCAAACAGATTTCAAGCTTTTGCCGCAAGGACCCTTCGCCATGTGATCGCAGCCATTCCGCTCCATATAGGGCGGGTTCGGACGGAGAAAACGGCGCAGCACTGCTGATGGCAGAAGAGGGCAGTATGCCCCGCCCAGTTATTTGAGCGAAGCGGAATTATACATAAAAAAGGACACCATCCGAATGGATGGTGTCCTTTTTTATGTTGGCGCTACCTATCTTCCCGGGCCGTCTCCAGCCAAGTATTGTGGGCAGAAGCGAGCTTAACTTCCGTGTTCGGGATGGGAACGGGTGGACCCTCGCCCTAATAAGCACCAACTTGTCAGCACAGCAGTGTTCCGTCATGCCGACTCATGTGCAATTGCTTGCACCCTGAAAACCGAACAATGTACTTCATGTGGATGGAGAAGGCTTAGATTGCCTGCACAAATTGTAGGTCAAGCCCTCGGGCTATTAGTACCGGTCAGCTGCATACATTACTGCACTTCCACCTCCGGCCTATCAACCAGATCGTCTCTCTGGGCCCTTACTCCATAATGGATGAGAGATCTCATCTTAGGGAGAGTTTCACGCTTAGATGCTTTCAGCGTTTATCTCGTCCGTACTTAGCTACCCAGCTATGCCCTTGGCAGAACAACTGGTGCACCAGAGGTACGTCCATCCCGGTCCTCTCGTACTAAGGACAGCTCCCTTCAAATCTCTTACGCCCG
>ENA-OROD01002677-OROD01002677.1-human-gut-metagenome-genome-assembly--contig:-NODE-2677-length-12672-cov-5.577079_pt1 | contig 12672 bp, 12 predicted proteins | sample MGYA00242123_ERZ509038 | MGnify/ENA primary metagenome ERZ509038 (study PRJEB26280, sample SAMEA2338719) | human gut metagenome | biome: human gut; feature: human-associated habitat; material: faeces... | reverse complement strand
GTATGGCAGGAGATCCGGGCATAAAACGCCCCAAAAGCTATAAGAACAGGAGCGTGAAACGATGCGTATTTATGATCTGATTGCAAAAAAGCGTGACGGCGGTACGCACAGCCGTGAGGAGCTGGAGCATGCCGGGGCCGCATACATAGTCGAAAGCGTAGCGGCGCTCCGCGAGCTGCTGCTTTAGCTGATAAAATAAACATAAGGGGAAACGGATATGTCAAAGGTCTACTTTACGGATATGCGCACATCCTTCACGGAAAACCTGCCAAAGAAGCTGACCCGCCTTATAGACAGGGCCGGCCTCGGCACAATAGATTTCGACCATAAGTTCGTCGCCATCAAGATACACTTCGGCGAGATGGGGAACCTTGCATACCTCAGGCCGCAGTACGCAAGGGCTCTCGCTGCATACATAAAGGAGCGGGGCGGGCTGCCCTTCCTTACCGACTGCAACACGCTCTATGTCGGCTCCCGCAAGAACGCGCTCGAGCATATCGAGACGGCGTACATAAACGGCTACACTCCATACGCTACCGGTTGCCAGGTGATAATAGCAGACGGCGTGCGCGGCACAGACGAGGCGTATATACCCATAGGCTGCGAGGAGGTCAAGACCGCAAAGATAGGCCGCGCCATAGCAGACGCGGATATAATAATAAGCCTCAACCACTTTAAGGGCCACGAGGATGCGGGCTTCGGCGGCGCGCTGAAAAACCTCGGCATGGGTTCAGGCTCAAGAGCGGGCAAGATGGAGATGCACTACGACGGCAAGCCGGTAGTGGATCGCGACCTGCCGCGGCTGCCTCAAGTGCGCGACGATATGCGCCAACGACGGCATACACTACGAAAACAACAAGGCCGTGATAGACCACGACAACTGCGTGGGCTGCGGCCGCTGCATAGCCATATGCAGCTTCGACGCCATAAAGCCCCACAACAGCTCCAGCGCGGCCAGCCTGAACAGGCGCATCGCGGAATACGCCTATGCCGTGGTAAAGGATAAGCCCAATTTCCACATAAGCATCGCGGCGGATATTTCCCCCAACTGCGACTGCCACCCCGAAAACGACGCGCCGATAGTCCCCAATATAGGTATGTTCGCCTCCTTTGACCCCGTTGCGATAGACCTGGCCGCGGCGGACGCGGTAAACGCCATGCCCGCCAACCCCAGGAGCGCGCTCAGCGAGGCGGAATGCCGCTGCCATGACCACTTCATCAACGTCCACCCCAACACCAACTGGCGGGTGCAGATAGAGCACGGCGAGGAGATAGGCCTGGGCAGCAGCGAATACGAGCTCATACGCATATAACCATACTTAACTGAAAGGCGCTTTGACTTTTGCTTGAAAGGTACACCGCGGTAGACGTGGAGACGCCGAACCGCAACAACGACTCCATATGCTCCATAGGCATAGTACACATGGAATACGGCGCTCCCGTCTACCGGCGGGAGTTCCTTGTGAATCCCCGGGAGCACTTTGACGACTACAACATAAAGATACACGGCATAACCCCCCTCATGGTGGCTGACGCCCCTCTGTTCCCCGAAATATGGCCCGAGATCGAGCCGTTTTTCCGCGGAATAATGGCGGCGCACAGCGCTGCCTTCGACCTTGGGGTGATATGCAAATCCCTCGCGGTATACGGCCTGCCCATACCCGAGATAACCTATATCTGCTCATTGCAGAAATCCAAAAAGCACATACCCAAGGAGCTTTACGGCAGCCATAAGCTCAACGACCTCTGCGCCGGGCTCAAGCTCCCCCTTGAGCACCACCACGATTCTCTGGACGATGCACTGGGCTGCGCCCTTATCATCGAAAATCTGGTGGATCGCTTCGGCGTAGGGCCGGAGGACATAAAGAAGTATCAGTACAAGGGAATACAGCCCACCGTATCAAGGCAGGAGCGCAATATGGCCATACATGCCCTGTGGAACACCATGGAAAAATACGGAAGGCGCAGCGTGCTGTTTGCAGAGTATCACGAAGCGCTGGAGGACTGGACGCGCAAATACGACAAGTACCTCCGGGACCCGGACGTGCGCGCCTGCCGCAACCTGATCGAAGGGGCACTGCAAAGGGGCGGCGTAACCGAGGAAGAATACCAGATTATAATGGGGCTGTGATATGCTGACGGAGCAGGGCATAAGACGCTATATCAAATCGGATATAGACATAATATTTTTCGATGCATCCCCCTCAACCAACCTGGAGGCAAAGAGTATAGCGGCCACCGCAAGGGAGGGCACAGTAATATTCGCAAGGCGGCAGCTTTCCGGCAGGGGCCGCATGGGCAGGAGCTTCGAAAGCCCCGAGGGGGGCATATACATGACAATGCTGGTACGCCCCACAGACCCCGTTTGCCTGACCATGGCGGCGGCGGTAGCTGTGCGTAGGGCCATGGTTGACAAGCTGAACCTCGACCCCGCCATAAAGTGGGTGAACGACATATACTGGGAAGGTAAAAAGGTCTGCGGTATACTTGCCGAGGGCGCCCTTTGCAAAAATGAGCTGAGGTACGCGGCGGTGGGAGTGGGGCTTAACTACCAGAGCCCTGTATTTACCGGCGGCCTTTCAGCAAAGGCGGGCAGCCTGTATCCTGAATCCCAGCCTCCCGTATCCATAGACGAAATGGCGGCAGCCATGGCGGACCAGCTGTATAAGGCGCTGACAAACCCATCGGACCCTTCCATATACCGCGAATACCGTGAGGGCAGCATGCTTACCGGAAAACGGGTCGTGCTCATGCGGGAGGGTGAGCCCGAGGCCACAGCCATAGACGTCACCCCCGAGGGACACCTGGTCGTCCGCTTTGACGACGGATGCACCGAGGAGCTTTACAGCGGCGAGGTGAGCGTCAGAGCCGCAGAATATCCGCATACCGTATAAAACGCAATACCGACAGCAGCAATTGCAATACTAAACCCTTCTTTTCGGTGATAACATGTTATAAAGACTGTTGTCATCGATTTTTTATAAAAGGAGAACTAAAATGGAATTGAAAAAGTCTACCGTATGGAAGAGTTACCGTTTCCCGCTCATACTGCTCTGCTCCATAGTACTGGGCTGTATAGCAGGCGCGCTGCTGGGCAATAAGGCGGGCGTGCTTGCTCCCCTTGGCGATATATTCGTAAACGCGATGTTCACGGTGGTGGTACCTATGGTATTCATCTCCATAGCCTCCGCCGTAGGCAATATGTCCAACATGAAGCGGCTTGGCAAAATACTGGGCTCCACCCTCGTCACCTTTATCGTCACCGGCATAATCGCCGGCATCATAATGATAGCCGCTGTAAAGCTGTTTCCTCCCGTGCTTACCCCCTTTGAGGTAGCCGTCGAGGAGGTAGGCGAGCCCAAGACCGTGGGCGAGCTTATCGTCAGCTTCCTCACCGTGAGCGACTTCCCGCTGCTCTTCAGCCGCAGCAATATGCTGCCCCTTATAGTGGCCTCGATAATCTTCGGCTTTGGCGTATCCATCTGCGGTGGCTCTGAATGCGCCGTCGGAAAGCTGCTCAACAACCTTTCCGATATCATAATGAAGGTCGTAAGCATACTGATGTACTATGCTCCCATAGGCCTCTTCGCCTTCTTCGCCTCCCTCATAGGCGAGTTCGGCCCCACCCTCATAGGCAATTTCGGCCGCGCCATGCTGCTCTACTATCCTCTATGCGTTCTGTACTTCTTTATAGCCTTCCCCCTATATGCCCGCTTCGCAGGGGGTAAGGGCGCTGCCAAAAAGCTCTTCCAGCACATACTCAAGCCCGCCGTCACCTCCCTGGGCACCTGCAGCTCCATAGCCACCATACCCGCGAACATGGAGGCCGCAGAGGAAATAGGCATACCCCGTGACGTAAGCGACATAGTGCTGCCCCTTGGCGCTACCATGCACATGGACGGCTCGGTATTCTCCGCAATACTCAAGATAAGCTTCCTCTTCGGCTTCTTCGGAATGCCCTTTGACGGCATAGGCACCTATGTGACCGCCTTGATGATAGCCATATTCTCCGGAATAGCCATGTCCGGCGTGGCCGGCGGCGGCTTCGTAGGGGAGATGGTCATAGTATCCCTGTTCTTCCCCGAGCAGATGGGCATCGCCTTCCCCGTAATCGCCACCATCGGCGCGCTGGTGGATCCTCCGGCTACCTGCATAAATGCCTCCGGCGACACTGTGGCCTCCATGATAGTCGCCCGCTTCGTCGAGGGCAAGGACTGGTTCCAGAAGAAGCAGGCCGAAAGGGCTGAAAAGGCCGGGGCATAAGGCCCGCTTTGAAGCAATTGTCCTGCACGGCAAACACCGAATGTGAAATCATAGTCAAAAGCCCGGAGCACAATACTCACCGGGCTTTTTTTATGGTATAATGCTGACTGAAAAGTTTTTGAATTTTAATTCTGGAGGTATCATAAATGTCACAGCTTAAAGGCGCATGCATAATAGGCCAGTCCGGCGGCCCCACTTCTGTAATAAACGCCAGCGCTTACGGCGTTATCCGCACCGCGCTTGATTCCGGCTGCATTACCAAGGTATACGGCGCGGCCCACGGCATAAAGGGCGTGTTGGACGACGTGCTCTACGATATGGGCCAGGAGGACGCAAAGGAACTCGAATACCTGCTCTACACCCCATCCTCCGCTCTGGGCTCCTGCCGCTACAAGCTCAAGGACAGCGCCGAGGACGACTCTGATTACAAGCGCATTCTGGAGATATTCAAGAAGTACGACGTGCGCTACTTCTTCTACAACGGCGGCAACGACTCCATGGACACCTGCAACAAGATATCCAAATACATGCAGTCCGTGGGCTACGAGTGCCGCATAATGGGCGTGCCTAAGACAATAGACAACGACCTTTTCGGCACCGACCACTGCCCCGGCTATGCTTCCGCCGCCAAGTACGTCGCCACCACCTGCATGGAGATATACAGGGATGCCCGCGTTTACGACACCGGAATGGTATGCGTCATCGAGATAATGGGCCGCCACGCCGGCTGGCTCACCGCAGCCTCCTCCCTTGCCAATATAAGCGGCGAAGGTCCCGACCTCATCTACCTGCCGGAGCGTGACTTTGACCTTAATAAGTTCGTGGAGGACGTAAAGGCCGTATACGCCAGGAGCGGCAAGTGCATAGTCGCCGTATCCGAGGGTATACACGATTCCACCGGCAAGCTCATCGCCGAATACGGCGCGGAGAACGCCCCCGTGGACGCCTTCGGCCACAAACAGCTGGGCGGCCTGGCCTCCTACCTCGCCAACTACATCAAGGGCACGCTGGGCTGCAAGGTACGCGGCATAGAGTTCTCCCTGATGCAGCGCTGCGGCGCGCACCTGGCCTCCCTCACCGATATCCAAGAATCCTTCCTCTCCGGCAAGACCGCCGTACTGGAGGCCATATCCGGCACCACCGACAAGATGGTAGGCTTTGAGCGCAAATACGATGAAAAGGGCAGCTACGTCTGCGGCATAAAGCTCATGGACCTTACCGACGTTGCCAACACCGAAAAGAAGGTTCCCCTTGAATGGATCAACCGCGAGGGCAACAACGTGAACAAGGAATTCATTGACTACGCCCTGCCCCTCATTCAGGGAACCCCAGATCGCCCCCTTGAAAACGGCCTGCCCCGCTTCGCAAGGCTGAAGAAAATTCAGGCGAAATAAAGCAATACAAAACAAAAAGGCGGCGCGCTCACTTGAGCGCGCCGCTTCTTATCGAAAAATCTAAGGGTTGTTAAGGGGCCGCAGCCCCTTAAGTTTATTCCGGCTTTGACGACACAAGGTGAATTGCCCCGCAGGGGCAAGAGAAGGCCCCCTGGGGGGTGTGCGTCAGAACGGATGAAAACCCAGAGGTTTTCGTACTTTGCGGATTTTGCCGCCCGGAGGCCCGCCGCAGCGGGTCAGTTCCGGCCCGTTTCCCGGGGCGGAACCTCATGTTTTTTGCGAGAGGCAAAACTCGAAAAAAACTCGAAGAAGCGGCCTTTAGCCACTTCTTCGAAAAAGTATTACTCTTCTGCTTCTGTCTTGCTGCTTTCCAGCATCTCCGGGAAGGGCCAGCCCTTTATGCCGCCCTCGATAATATAGAAGCGGGTCTGGTCGATCTTTTTCTCGTTTACATAGTAGCTTATGGCGTTCTCCGCGCCGCCCTTGCCTTCCATGCACATCACATATATAGGCAGGTCGTTCTCGGTAAGCTTATCCGTTACCTTATCCAGTCTCTTGCGGAGGTCCTCGGTATTGGCAGGATACGCCTTGGTCTCTATGGAGCCGTGGAGATGCCCGTCCTCCTTGTAGCTGTCCTTGGTCTGCACGGAGAGCAGTATCATATCCTCCTTGGCGTCTATCTTGGCCTTCATGTCATCGGGGGTTATGTACTGGTAATTGGGGGTCACCTCCAGCATATCCGCATAAGGCCAGTTGGTGCCGCCGCCTTCAAGTATGTAGAACTTGCGCGGGTCTATGCCCTTGGTAGCCCAATGGTTTACGGCGTTGTACGCGCCGTTGGTGCCGCTCATGCAGATGAGCACTATGGGGTCAAGTGTCTTTTCTATCTGCTCGTTCAGCTCGTCCAGAGCGTCCCACTGTTCCTTGTTTGTATTTGGGAAAGAATAGGTGGGTATGGAGCCGGGCAGGTGGCCGGCATCGTAATATTCGCTCTGACGGATATCTATAAGCATGACGTTCTTGTTTTCTTCAAGCAGCTTTACCAGATCGTCGGGAGCGATATAGAGATAATCTATGTTGTACCACTTGAGCTCCTCATAAGGCCAGCTCATCTGGCCGCCCTCAAGTATCCTCAGCCTGCTCTCGTCAACGCCCTTTTCCGCATAGTAGTCGTAGGCGTTTTCCGCGCCGGTCTTGCCGCCCAGGCCCACTATAATGACGGGGCCTTCCTTCTCATCTATCTTTTCGAGGGCGGTATCCAGCTTGGCCTTCAGCTCATCCGTATCCGCAGGATATGCGTAGGTAGAGATGGCGGTAGGCAGATGACCCTGGGCGTAGTACTCCTCAGGCTGTATATCAACTATGACCTTTTCGTCGCCGTTCTCTATCATTGTCTTTACTTCGTCGGCAGTGATATACTGATATTCCTTGGCGGGAGCTTCTTCATCGCCGGGGAGCTGCTCGGCGTTCTCCTGCTGCGCACAGCCGGCGAACAGGCCTATTGCCATCAGCACAGCCATTATCAGGGACAACTTCTTCATGGTATCTTCTCCTTATATGTTGCTTTATATGTTTCCTTGGTTTCCGCATTTGCATTGCCTGGGCTTCCGCCCTCTCACAGCCGAACCGGCTGTCAAGGTTAGCCTCCTCACCCAACGGGGCAGGGCGTCACTACAGGCTGAGGTATGACTATCTCGGGTATCTTGGTCCTGCGGGGCTTGGGGCTGGCCTTTGGCGTAGGAGTAGGCAGGGGGCTGGGCTCCGGGGTGGGCGTGGGAGCGGGACCCAGGCTTATGTATACCGTTACCTTTTCGTCGCCGTCTATCTCCTGTCCCGCACTTACGCTTTGCAGGGCGACCAGACCCTTTGGCACCTTCTCGGAGGATACGAACAGTATGTCGGCATCGATGCCCTTATTTTTAAGTATGCTCTGAGCTACGTCAGCAACTTCGTATGTGAGGTCCGGCATCTCCAGAGGCTGGCTATCTGCTGCGGGCTCTTCGTTCTGCTTTGCGCCCTGTATAAAGTTTGTATAATAATACCATCCGCCCGCGCCTATAAGGGCCACCGCGGCTATTATGCCTATGACAAGGCCGGCCTTGCCCTTCTTTTTGGGCTGCTGGTCCTCGCTGTAATCGTCTATATCGTCCATATCGTCGGGCGTTTCCTCCGCCCTGGCCTCATTAAGCTCATCCTCGGCTCTTTCGATGTCCTCCTCGGCATGGGCGAGGTCGGCCTCTGCCGCTTCAAATGCCTGCTCCGCTGCGGTTATTACGCTCTCCGCCGCGTCCATATCCTTTACGGTTCTGAGGGTGCTTTGGGCCTTGTCCACAGCTTCCTGAGCCTTTCCGGCTTTCGCTTGGCTCTGATGAAGCTTTTCTTCCAGCTCGTTTATCCGTTCCTCTTCCTTATTCATACTTCTTACCTATCGATCCAATATGTTGATTTATACATTTTGCGTCATGATCGGCGCTTTGTCAACAAGAGGCCAACCACGATTTTATTAACAAATTATGAATTTACGTAATTTTTTATTATTCGTAATATTCCGGCTTGAGAACTCCCACGTAGGGCAGGTTGCGGTAGAAGTTGTTGAAGTCCAACCCGTAGCCCAGCACGAATTCGTTGGGTATGACGAAGCCGGTATAGTCCGGTGTGATATCGCATTCTCTGCGGGAAGGCTTATCCAGCAGGCAGCATATTTTAAGGGAGGCGGGCTCTCTTGCCTCCAGTACCTTCTTAAGGTGCTTAAGAGTATGGCCACTGTCCATTATATCCTCGATTATGAGCACGTGGCGGCCGGTTATGCTGGTATCCATATCCTTGGCTATGCGCACTATTCCGGAGGTTCTCTTGCCGTTGCCGTAGCTGGATATGGACATGAAGTCCAGCTCTGTCATACAAGTCATATGCCGCACAAGGTCGGAAAAAAAGTGGACGGCGCCCCTGAGTATGCAGACGCATATCACGTCCTTGCCCTCGTAATCCTCCGAAAGCTGAGCGCCCAGCTCGGCTATGCGCCTTTGCAGCTCCTCCTCGCTTACCAGCACCTTATCCACTACCTTATTAAGATCGGTCTTTTCTGCCATGTTGAACCCCCGGTTATTTTAAAAATTTTTTGTTTACTGCTCCGCAACGTACGTTACACGAAGCACCCGCTTCGTGTTTTCTTCCACCTTTACCTTATCGGAAATACCGTAGCCCGGTATGAACAGGGCGTCGCTTCCCGAAAAGAGTATGGGCATATTTCGTTGATCCCTCGGCACTTTTCTGTCTATGAAAAAGTCCTTGAGTTTCTTTCTGCCGCCCGAGCCTATGAGCTGAAACCTGTCCCCATCTCTCCGGGTACGCACCCTGAGGCCGGCAGGCAGCTTGTCCCTGTCAATATAGGCGACAGTATTGTTTTTTATTATACCACCTTCGACAGCTTCTGCAAAGAAAAAACCTCCGGCAAACCGGGTTTCCCCCTCAATATTGAAGGGCACGTCCACTTCATTGGCATTTTGCCGGATTCCAAAGCAGATGCTGCCATAGCTCACCCATGCGCTTATGTGAGGTATATCCGCATGGGCGCCGGTTTTTGCCGTAAGCATATCCATTATGCGCTCTATGTGGCGGCGCTCTACATCCGCCGTGGCCCCTGCCTCAAACACCGCAATGCGTATGGCCCGGCTCTTTAGGGGCAGCGGCAGCGCAGCAAGCCTGGCCCTGTCGTAGCCTTCCTCTGTCTTTGCATCCCTGAGTGCGTTGCGGGCCAGCCCGTCCAGATATTCCTCGTCCTGCCGCAGCAGCTCGCCCATGGAACACAGGCCCTCCACAAAGCAGGGGTTCAGGTTATCCTGAATGTATGGGATAAGATCGAGGCGTATCCTGTTCCGGCTGGCGTCCCGCTCAAGGTTGGTGCTGTCGGTGCAGTAGCTCAGGCCGTTATCTGCTGCGTATTCCTCTATTTCCCGCCTTCTGGCCCAGAGCAGCGGGCGTATTATATTGCCGTAGGCAGGCTCCATGCCCATGAGCCCCTTCAGGCCGCTGCCCCGTATGAGGTGGAGCATTATGCTCTCCGCCTGATCGTCCATGTGATGGGCGACGGCTATTTTATCCGCGCCAAGTTCTTTCGCGGCCCTATGGAAGAATTCATAGCGCTTCTCCCTCGCCGCCTGCTCCAGCGTCTTGCCCTCCGCCCTGGCTATACCGGGTATATCCAGTTCCTCGCAGACCAGCGGCACCCCCAGCCCTTTGCACAGCTCCTCGACGAAGCGCTGGTCGTGATACGCCTCCGCCCCCCTTATACCGTGGTTCAGATGGGCTGCGCAAAGCTCAAAGCCCCGCTCCGGCGCTATTTTCAGCAGCACGTGTATCAGCGCCACCGAATCCGCGCCGCCGCTCAGGCCCACCAGCACCCTCTCGTTTTTATTTATGAGGCCGTATTTGTCTATGGCGTTTTTTACTTTGCTTTCGAGTTTTTCCATATAAATAAGTATATCCCCCCTGCATCGGTTTGACAAGGCGCAGGAGGGAACATATAATTATTAAGTACCAGCAGGTACATACCCTAATAAATTCACCGTCGGGAGAGGACAAAGCATATGAAGCTCGGAGTAGGAGGACCGCTACCTGATTTTATATCTCAATAATCCTCAATAAATACGAATATTACTTGATTTGAAGCGGATTTTGGAACAAACCAACCATATATAACTTCATGTTTTCCTATGCTACTCTATACGAAAATGGCGTAAAAATGGCGTAGAGAAAACTTACACGAGGGATATAGGTACGCCGCTGCTACAAATCAGTTTTCCAACAGGTGTGGGACGCTAACAACTCCCACGCCTGTTTTTTTGTTGTCCTTCGGGGCAAATATCGGGGATATTATCGCTTGTGCGCCGTTTATTTTTCTCTGCCATATTACCACCCTACATTTCACTTATCTGCCCCTTGTGCGTTACAATCTGCAAATACCCGCCTTTATTTAAGCAAGGGGCAAGCCCATAATGAGCTTGCCCCACTGTCATTCGGAAGTTCAGACGGTGAACAATCCGTTCACCGATTTATTCCTCGCTTTCATTATCGCTGGCGGCATTTCTATAATCCTCCTGCACACCCTCGGAGAGGTCAAAACACATCGTTTTTGCGTCTGCGACCCAAAAGCCACGCACACGATAGCGTTTATCGCTTTGCCAAACGCCCTCCATAGCGGCACGAATGGGGTCAACCAGATTCTTGTTGGTGATGCTGACCGTGGCCTTCTGCTCACCCTTCGGCTTGGAGAACTTGTAGCCCCTCTGCTCACTACTCTTACACATACGAACCGCAAAAACCTTGTTTTTTGCGTCAAGCTGGCACAGGACAAAAGCAGGATAGTTCAGGTCATCAAGTACCTTTTTCGTAAAGGTGACACCGTTCTGGTTAATGAAAATGTCGGGGTATGCGTTGGTGTTCGCATCAAGGATCTCAAAGTTCAGTGCGTTAAAATCAAATTTCATAATGGATTTTCCTTTCGGTATTAGAGATTTTTCAGTTCTTTCAGCAGTTCGCGGCGTTCCGAAGCTGTCCAGCGCGGGTCTAAAATGATATACCCTCTGAAATACTTGTCTTTAGAACGTGTGACCGTGAACCGCTTTGGCATAGCGTGTAGCCTTGCCGATTTGCTGGGTAGTGGCTTTTCATCTAAAATCTGTTGCACCTTCTGCCAATCGGATTTTTTTATGATTGCTGTGTGGTGTTCCTCTTTGAAATACTTGTTGAGCATAGTGTTTTTCACTGACTTATGCTCCCGAAAATCAATCGTACAAGTTTTCTGCATGAGTGCGTCCCCGCAATATTTCTCGTTCCGGAGAATACCGCGAATAGTAGCAGCCCGCCAAAAATCTTTCCCTTTAGGCGATTTGATGCCTTGCTCGGTCAGCGCGGCGGCAATTTCTGCGGGGGTTGCACCTTCCAAACAGCTTTCGTAGATGTACTCAACAATCTTTGCTTCTGTTGGCTCGATCAGCAATCGTCCGAAGTGGTCCCAATAGTAGCCAAGCGTGTTTATCACCGAGAATTGGTAGATACCCTCTGCCATGCGCCAGCGAATACCGTTTTTGATGGCTTCGCTCTTTTGCTGTGATTCCAATTCTGCAAGTGCTGACAAGACCGCTATCAGTAGATTGTTGCTGCCATCCCCGATAGAGGACAGCCCTTCGCTTTCAAATCGCACCGGGACAGGTGGAGTCAAGGCGTTCAGAGTACGCAAATTGTTCAAAATATCAACCGTATTTCTACCAAAGCGATTTATGCCCTTTGTCAAAATTAGGTCAATCTTGCCTGCTTTTGCGTCATCAATCATGTCCTTAAATCCCTGCCGCTTGTTCGTGGAAGTGCCGCTTACGCCGTAATCTTGATAGATTTTTACTAACTCCCAATCGGGATTGCTCTCAATTTTGGATTTGAAATAGACAATTTGCATCTCAAAACTGCCTACTTGCTGTTCTTCCTGTGTGCTGACACGGACATAAGCTGCAACACGCATTTTTCGGGGAGTCTGCCCTTGTGCTTGTACGGCTGGGGGTGGCGGTATTATAATTACACTGCCGCTTTCTCGATTCTTGCGGATTCCGTCATGTATGCGCTCCTTGCGTTCCTCCCGATTATCGGCGCGAGTCTTTTTTCGGCGGGACTGCTCTATCTCTTGAGGGTCAAGTTTCTTTGCCATATAAGCCCTCCCTTGCAGATATACGGATATTCCCGATGTGGTTCATAGGCGGCGCACCTCCTCGCTTACTGTTTTTCATTGGACAATTAACCTCCTTGCTGATTGTTATTTATGACTACCCTGCGGCGCATGAGCCAGGGGGTCACACAAAAGAAAACGAGCAGCAGAATTGCTCCTGCTGCCCGAATCGGCACTGCTTCTTATCGGGGGTAGATTTTATCGCCCCCTGCAAGTGACGGATATATGGTTATTTGATTTACAATGCCTTAACCGTGTCGATAAACTGGCTCATGCTCACCGCACCCGGCAAGAGGTTTT
>ENA-OROD01002672-OROD01002672.1-human-gut-metagenome-genome-assembly--contig:-NODE-2672-length-12678-cov-6.112255_pt1 | contig 12678 bp, 10 predicted proteins | sample MGYA00242123_ERZ509038 | MGnify/ENA primary metagenome ERZ509038 (study PRJEB26280, sample SAMEA2338719) | human gut metagenome | biome: human gut; feature: human-associated habitat; material: faeces... | reverse complement strand
CCGTCAAACTTAAGAACCCTTGGGCCGAAGGCCCATCCATCTTAAGAACCTTCCCGTCTGAACCCTCACGCCGCAGGCGTGTCCCGTACCCCGTTTATCCTCTGCTTATCTTCCTGAAGAATGATATAATAATAAATAATTCAAAGCTTTCAAGGGCAAAGGAGAAAGGACAATACTATGTCAACCACATTAGGAGCGGATTTCCGCAGCCCCACGTTCTGGCAGCGGCTTGCTTTTATTATCGGGATTACCCTGGTGGGTACCTTTTTATACTCCGTAGGCGTCAATGCCTTCCTGGTGCCTCACCAGTTCCTTTCCGGCGGGCTCACCGGTATAGCCATGGTGCTCTACTACCTCACAGGCTTCCCCATCGGCATGGCGAACCTGCTTATGAACATTCCTATCCTTCTTCTTTCCCTGAAATTCATGGGAAAATTCTACACCCTCATTACCATTCTGGGTACCGTGTGCTGCTCCGTTTTCATTGACTTGACATCTTTTCTGGCAGACTACAATGTGGTGAAAGAGCCGCTGGTGGCAGCTATTTCCGGCGGCGTGGTGCTGGGCCTTTCCATGGGCCTCCTCTACCGCTATAACAGCAATACCGGTGGACTGGATGTGGTGGGAGCCATTTTGAAGAAATATTACAATCTGGAAATCGGCTACGTGGTTTTCGCCCTGAACTTTGTCATTGTCACTGCCGGCGCCTTCATCTTTACCCTGGAACCGGCCATCTGCACCCTGATTTCCATGTATATCAATGCCAATCTCTCCAGCCGCATTGTCATCGGCTTTGCCCAGCGCAAAGCTGCCTTTATCGTGTCCGACAAACCTCTGGAAATTTCAGACGCCATCCTTCGTAACATCCATCATGGCGCCACCCTTCTCTACGGCCAGGGCGCTTTCTCCGGCGTAGAAAAGAAAATTGTTTTCGCCATTGTGGACCTTACCCAGATTACCAGGGTGCGCCATCTTATCGAAGACATCGACCCTTCGGCCTTCCTCTTCATTATGAATACCACCGACGTCATAGGCCGCGGCTTTACCAGTCCCCTGTCCACTGCCAGGACCATGCCCAAGTCCGTGCGCTATACCTGCGATAAGGATGGAAATATGATTCCCACCCACATGTGGTCCTATGAAATGGAAGCAGAAGCCCATCCGGAAGCGGACAAGCAGGAACCGCCCCGGGAAGACGGGAAGTAAAGGGCGGCTGTCTGCTATCCGCAGGCGTTCTTCCCGCTGGACACCGTCATCCTGTTTGCGGGTGTCAAACCTCAGAACCCTTTCGTTTACAACCCTTCTGCACAACCTGCCGCCGCCAGACGGCCACAACCTACGGCGGAGTCGTGCCCCTTTCGCGCCCAAAGGGCGCCGAATCTTTTGAATCCGCGCCGACAGGCGCCCTGTTACCGACAAGGAGATTATGATGGAATACCTCATTGACGACAACTATGTACCCCTGGACAGTACCCTTGGAAACGTGGAATACCTGATGGAAAAGATCCTGCTGGATGCCCAGTATATGGAAAATCTGGCAGAACGCCTGGACGATAACGATGATGATTATGATGATGATTATGATGATGACTATGATGATGACTATGATGATGACTATGATGATGAAGACGAGGATCATGAAGGCCGTGCCAGCCTGGAGATCATCAAACTGAAGGGCCAGATCCGGCTGCTCCAGATGGAAAAGGAAATGCTTCGGCAGAATTTGGCAACGGTGACAAGCATGGTAGAAGACTTGAGAAGGGATGCCGAGGAAGCAAAGGACGAGGTACATAAGCTCAGGCACGACATCGACTGGTACGGAGAGAAACGATAAGATTTTGTCCCATGGAGATTACTATAAGAATAGAGAGACCGAAAGGTCCGGGCTTTATTCCATCCATTTCCAGAAGCCCTTGATCCATGGAAAAGGGGAAGGAAAAGGGTGCTTCCTTAATCCCACCTCTCTGGTGTACCAATCATCGGAATATTGTTCTTGTTGATGGTTTTAAAAGTACAAGTCGGACTCAGCCCGCAGCCGGAGGCTGACTGCTTTCGGATCTGCATGCAGCGGCTCTTTCCAGCCGACTGGTATTTAATGACAAATGATTCATATACGGCATGTACCGAGATTCTTCGCTGGCGCTCAGAATGACTGCAGGGGGAGGCAAGAACGTAACGCTGGCTCCTTCCTTTGGAAGGAGCTCCGCGATAGCGGTGAGGATAGACCTTTGCTGCGCAAAGGCGCCGACAGGCGGCATTAAAACTCATGGCCCAAAGGGGCGATACCACAATCCTCGGCCCGATAGGGCCGTCAAACCTGAGAACCTTTGCGCCGTTAGGCGCATTAAACGTAAGAACCCTTTCGTTCACAGCCTTTCTACACAACCTGACTGCGTCAGCAGGCCACAACCTGCGGCGGAGCCGCGCCCCCTTGAACCCTTTGAACCCGGGCCGCGAAGCGGCCCTTTAATATCCTTTTATCTGCCCTTCGCCGCTCATGTCGAAAATGGGTCCGTAGGCGGCGTTGGCCAGGCCTTTGATGGCCCATACGCAGTTCTGGGAGGCGGAGTAAATGTAGCGGTCTTCCACCGGTACAATGTGTCTGGCGGCCCGCATGGAGGCGATGGCGGGATTGGAGAGGAAGTCATCCCTGTATTTGGCGGCGCCGGTGGTATCAGAGGTGCGGTCGGTGGATACGAAGAGCATGTCCGGGTCTGTCTTGATAATAAGCTCCGGCGATGTGGCCTGGCCGTTGACGCCGCCGGCCAGGGTGATGGCGTTGTCAATGCGGGCTGCCGTGAGGAGTTCGTTGAACATGGAGCCGGGGCCGCCGTAGCGGGTCATCTGGGATACCAGATACACCACCGGCTTTTTTCCTGTTTCTTTGGAAAGGCGGCTTTGGATTTCCGAAAGGGCCTTGTCCATCTGGGAAATCACCTGGTTTCCCCGTTCTTTTTCGTCCACTGCTGTAGCAATGATGCGCACATCCTCCTTCACCTGGTCAATGGACCTGGGGCCGTCGATGACCACCACCGGAATGCCCAGGTTCCGATAGAGATCCAGTTCTTTGCCGTCGGTATAGGTAGAGGCCACGATGAGGTCCGGCTTTGCTTCCGTCACCACTTCCATGGAAAGACCGGTAAGAGGGACGGTGAGGGGAATGTCTTTCGTTTCATTGGCAATATAGGAAATATTGGGGTCCCGGTCTGCTTCGGTGGCGGCCATCAGTTTGTCCGGCGTCACCACGGAAAGGAGCATGGTGTCGATGGAAGCGGAATTTCCCAGAATCCTCTTCGGCTTGGCAGGAATTACCACTTCTTTCCCTGTGGCATCGGTGACGGTATAGCTTTTTCCTTCCTCGGAAGGGGCCATCTGCTTCATGCCGCAGCCGGAAAGGGTCAGAAGAATGAGAATACTGGCGCATAAAGCGCCGGCTTTTGCGTATTTCATAATAACCTCCCTGGAAAAGCGGATTCCATGAGTGAATCCGTTCTTCTGCACGAAAATATCAGCTTCATTATAGCATATAAGAAACTATCCATTTTAAAATATTAAAAAATAGTTTACAAAATCTGAGATTTATGTATAATAAAGAGGTAAGTTTATTAAGAATTCCGTAATGGTTTGAATCCGGGAGATTCCCGGAGGAGATGAAAAGAGAAGCGCGGTGAGGGGAGACCCGATTCCGCCACGGTCCCGCCGCTGTGAAGCTTCGGAAAGCAGGCAATGATTGAATTGGCCCTTTCCAGGGGGATTTCATGATGTCACTGGGAAACTGGGAAGACGAAATCTCTGAGGAAGCTGAGTCAGAAGAACTGCCTTATGGAACCGGTTTTCCGCTTTGCAGGATAAGGGTACGATGTATACTGCTTCCCTGCGGGCGGCATGGTTTCATATACCCTGATTGGGCAGCGAGGGAGGAACTTTTATGAACAGGAAAATTATGGCAGCGTCACTGGCAGTTTTATCACTTTCCGGCGGCGCTTTTTGCGTGGAAGCCGCCGATATGCCGGTGTACACCTTAGACGGCATCGTGGTCACCGCCAGCCGCGTGCCGGAAAAGAAAATCGACTCCAACGCCGATGTGTCCGTGGTGACATCAAAGGAAATCGAAGAGAAGCACTATGACGATGTGAGTGAGGCCGTAAAGCATGTGCCGGGAGTCACTATTTCCAGCCAGGGTGCCAGCAGCCAGGTGGGCATGAGCAGCCAGATTTATATCAACGGCTCTAAAAATGTAGTGGTTCTGGTAGACGGCATGAGAAGAAATACCAATGGCAACTCCCTGTGCACTGCTGACATAGGCGATATGGTCAATATGGACTCCATTGACCATATCGAAGTACTGAAAGGCTCTGCCTCCACCCTTTACGGCTCCGATGCCCAGGGCGGCGTAATCAATATCATCACCAAAAAAGCCAAAAACGACGGGGTCCGCACCACCCTCCGCACATCTTTCGGCAATGAAAGCAGGGAAAAATATTCTCTTCATAACGAAGGCCGGGAAGAAAATGTTTTCTGGAACGTAGATGCAGGCAAGGAACTGCAGGGGAAATACAAGGACGGCTGGGGCCGGAGGGTGATCAACCACCTCAATGCAGAGCACTACAACGTAAAACTGGGCTATGACCTGGGTAATGACTCCGATGTGGTATTCAACTATGAGAAGTATACATCCGATTATATCCGCCCGAATTACGGAACCAACGATACAGCCCGGGCCAGAGGCAAAAAGGACAATGATTCTGTGAGCCTGCAGTATAAGGCGAAACTGAATGACCGCCTCACCAGCCAGTTTTCTATCTACAGAAACAATACCCATATCAATGATAACTATACCGCTTCAGCTCTCTGGGATATTTGTGATATGAAGATGAGAACCACCGGGATTTCCGACCAGCTGACCTATACCATGGACCGGCAGACTATAACCGGCGGATTTGACTGGTACAAGGATGAAATCCCCTATTATAAAGGGAATCCTGATGTGGAAGGCACCAGCATTACCAATACCGCCTTCTATCTGCAGGATAAGGTCGACCTCACTGATAGATGGAATGTGACTCCGGGCATCCGGGTAGACCATCATTCCGAATTCGGCACCCACACATCCCCCAGTCTCTCAGTAGGCTATAAGAAGAACGAAAAGACCAATTACTACATCAACTATAAATCCTTCTTCGTAGCCCCCAGCCTTTATAACCTTTATTCTCCATCTCCATATGGCAATAAAGACCTGGATCCGGAGGAAGGAAATACCGTCGAATTCGGCGTGAATCACCGGTTTACCGATTCCCTTGACGGCACTTTCAACGTCTTCCATACCCATGCGAAGAACTTAATTGTTTTTGACGATCGCTATAAAAATTCAGGAAAAACCAATGCCAATGGCTTCAGCCTGAGCCTGAACAAGGAATTCAGCCGGCACTGGAACGCCTCCCTTGGTTATTCCTATCTCCATATGCAGGCCAAAGCCGGAGAAAATATCAATAATAACGGAGCCCTTCCGGAAAGCACGCTGCATGTGAATGTGTCCTACAAAGCAGACAAGTTCAATGCATCCCTTGACGGCAGAGGTGTCATGAACCGCTATGGCAGCAAAAAATACCCTGAAATGCGGAACTACGCCAACTACTGGGTATGGGACATGGCGGCCAACTATCATTTCACCAAAAACGCCACCTTTTTCGCCAGAGTGAACAACATTTTTGACCAGTTCTATACAGACTATGGTTCATCGTATGACCCCTACGACACCTGGTACTCCGCACCGGGCCGCAATTTTGAAGTGGGCATGCAGTTTACCTTCTGATGGAGCAGCAAAAATCCCCCAGCCAGGCTGGGGGATTTTTTGTATCCAGATTTCCTAGGTGTTTTGGATGAAGTGGGTGGGAATCCAGGGCTCCTGCAGGGGCTGGGGGAGGCCTGCCTTTTTCCCTGCGTCCAGGCATTTCAGAATCCAGGCGGTCTGCCGGGCCAGGGTGCGCATGGTCTGCAGGCCTTCCTTGTCCTTCAGGGCGTCTTCCCTGGTGAGGCCGTGAATCTGGTTCCAGTACTGGGAACCGGGCACAATCATGCGGTTCATGAGGAAATATTTATTCATCCTGTCAAAAGCGGCAGTAGCGCCGCCGCGGCGGCAGCTGACCACGGCAGCACCGACTTTTCCTGCCATGCGGTTTCCGGCTGCATAGAAAAGACGATCCATGAAAGAGGTAATCTGGCCGTTGGGACCGCCGTAATATACGGGAGAACCGAAAATCAGCCCGTCCCAGGTGTCCAGCTTTTCAATGACCTTGTTCACCGAGTCCTTATCCTGCACGCACCGTCCATGGGACTGGCAGTAATTGCAGGCGATACATCCGGTTACCGGTTCCCGGCCGATTTGAAGAATTTCCGTGTCTATGTTCTCTTCTTTCAGCGTTTTGGCGATTTCTTCCAAAGCAGTGTACACGCAGCCTCTTCGGTGGGGACTGCCATTGATCAGTAGAATTTTCATGAGATGCCTCCTTCTGCTTTTACGCGGCTATACTGTTTCTGTCTTTATTATAGCAGGCAGGAATAGAGGACTCTCTGTTTTCTTTCTGCCATTTCCCTATTTACAAGCGCATACTTATCTACTATACTGTATACATATTGATAGAAAGACAATGGAGCCCTTTTTGCCGCAAGGCAGGAAGGGCTCCATTGTCTTTCATGGCAAAGAGGCTGCACTCATCTTTGATGACTGCGGCCTTTTTTCGTAAGGGGGAGAGACTATGAAAAAACTTCTGAAAGCTGTACTGACCGGTTCCCTTCTGGGCCTGACGGTCCTTGGTTTTGCAGGCTGCGGCGGGCAGTCGGGAAGTTCTTCTTCCGGCGGCTCCGTGCCTAAGGACACCATTGTGGTGGGCATGGCGGTGGATCCGGAGACTCTGGACCCGGCGGTGACCATGGACAATAAGGGCTGGCAGATTACCTATCCCGCCTATGAACGGCTGGTGAAATACAAGGTGGCAGACGGCAAGGCCACTACTGAGGTGGAACCGTCCCTGGCCAAGTCCTGGACCGTCAGCGATGACGGACTCACCTGGACCTTTACTTTGAATGAGGGACATAAATTTGCCGACGGTTCTCCGGTGGACGCCAAAGCGGTGAAGTTCTCCATCGAAAGGGTACAGAAAATGAAGAAAGGACCTTCCGATTATTTCAAAGTGGTGAAATCCATCGAAACGCCTGATGATAAGACTGTCATTTTCCAGCTGGACAAGCCTTTTGCGCCCTTCCTCTACACCCTGGCGGTGAATGGTTCTTCCATCGTGAATCCGAAGGTCATGGACCAGGCAAAGGATAACGATATGGGCTCCTCCTACCTGGCTACCCACACCATGGGTTCCGGTGCCTATGAAATCACGTCCTACACCCCCAGCCAGTCCATCAAACTGGATGTACAGAAAAATTATGCCGGCAAGGCGCCTTCTATTAAGCATATCCTCTTCAACAGCATCAAAGATCCCTCGGCCCAGCGGCTGCAGCTGGAAAAGGGCGACATTGATATTGCCGAGGGCATTCCCATGGACCAGATCGACCAGCTGAAGGATAACAAAGCCATCCATATTTATGAAGATCCTTCCCTCCTCTGCTCCATCGTATACCTGAACAATCAGAAACTGCCTACCAGCAATAAAGTATTCCGCCAGGCCCTTTCCTATGCCATTGACTACAATGCCATCATCGATGGCGCTGTGAAAGGCCGGGGAGAGCAGCTTACCAGTGCCGTGCCGGAAGGCATGTGGGGCAAAGATGAATCCATCAAGGGCTATTCCTACAACCTGGACAAAGCAAAGGAACTTCTGGCCAAATCCGGCGAGAATGTGACGGAAATCAATCTTCTCTACTCCGGCCACGCAGCCTTCGACGAGGCGGAAGCCCTCATTATCCAGAATAATCTCCAGCAGCTGGGCATCAAGGTGAACCTGGAAAAGGTGGCCTGGGCTACGTTCCGGCAGAGAGCGGACAAAGGCGATTTCCAGATGGCCCTGGGCACCTGGAGCCCGGACTACAGCGATCCCCAGTTCTTCCTTTCCTACTGGCTTGACTCCTCCTACTGGGGCCTTCCGGGGAACCGTTCCTTCTATAAGAATGACGAAGTGGACAAGCTCCTCCGTGAGGCTGAGGTCATGACCGACAAGGAGGGGAGGATGGAAATTTACAAGAAGGTACAGCATATCGCCTTTGACGATGCCCCCTACCTCTTCCTCTTCCAGACCAAGGTACTCACCCCCATGAGAGCCAATATCAAGGGATTTACCTACAATCCCATGCTGGACAGCATGTTCGATTTCGAGCACCTTTCCAAGGAATAAAGGGCCCTTTTCGGACAGGGGCTGCGGGCAGGGGAAATCTACGGATGCCTGGGGGGTCGAAGAAAAGAACCGCTGTCTGCTATCCGCCAGCCGCTGCGTGACTCCCTGCAGTCACCGTGGTAAGGCGGATTCCCCCTGGCGGCTGACGCAGCCCTGGCGGCGAAGTTGTGGCAGCCTTCGGGAGTACAGTCATTTCCCGAAAGTGCTATTCATGTCCATTTATCATACAAGGAGGGCTTATGATTTCATGGCGATTTGTATTTCAAAAACTGATTCATCTCATCCTTGTCTTTATAGGCGTTTCCATCGTTACCTTCTGCATTTCCCACGTCATTCCCGGTGACCCGGCCCGCATGCTGGTGGGACCTCATGCGTCGCCGGAAACACTGGAGGCGGCGCGGCAGTCTCTGGGACTGGATAAGCCGGTGCTTACCCAGTACGTTCTATACATGGAAGGCCTTTTCCACGGAGACATGGGCGTGTCCATCCGCACCCAGATGCCCGTGGCCGGCGAACTGGCCCGCTATTTCCCCGCCACCTTGGAGCTCACGTTGGCGGCCATGGTGATTGCCGTGTTTTTTGGCATTTTCCTGGGAGTGCTGTCGGCGGTGCATCGGAACTGCTGGATCGACCATATCTGCCGGGTGATTTCCATGGTGGGCGTATCTATTCCCCTCTTCTGGTCCGGCGTGGTGTGCCTCATTCTTTTTTACAAAGTATTTCCCCTTTTCCCCGCTTCCGGCAGGCTGGACACCTTTCTGACGCCGCCGCCTGCGGTGACGGGACTTTATGTGATTGACGGGATTCTCTCTGGAAATATGGACGTCGTGATTTCTGCCATCCATCATCTCCTTCTCCCGGCCCTCTGTCTGGCCTATGCCCAGCTGGCCATCATTGCCCGGCAGGTCAGGAGCGGCATGGTGGACGTGCTGGAACAGGACTATATCCGCACCGCCCGGGCCTGCGGCATTCCAAGGCGCCGCATCATTTACCGCTACGCTTTGAAAAATGCACTGATTCCCACAGTTACCATTACAGGCCTTACCATGGGAGAGCTTCTGGGCGGCGCTGTCATTACGGAAACCATTTTCGGCTGGCCGGGCATGGGAAAGTATGTGATGGACTCCATTGCCTACCTGGATTTTCCGGCCATTATGGGCTTTACCCTGGTGGTGTCCGTGGGCTATGTGGTGATTAATATGGTGGTGGATATGATTTACAATATCCTGAATCCACAGATCAGCGGAGGTGATGGCCATGACTGACGTGAAGGCAGAGGAAATCCAGGAAGAGGGGGAAGGCTTTTTCCATAAATCCCTGGATATCCTTCTGAAGAACAAGCTCACCCTGGCAGGCATGGTCATTGTGGCCCTCATTATCCTGCTGGGACTTCTGGCGCCCCTTGTCAGTCCCTGGGACCCCAATCTCATGAACGTGGCAGGCAGGCTCCAGGCACCTTCCCTTCATCATTTCTTCGGTACCGATGAAATGGGACGGGACATTTTCTCCCGTATCCTTTACGGCGCCCGGATTTCCATTACCGTAGGCCTGTCCATCGTCATCATTGCTGCCGCAGCAGGTGTGGCCATCGGCAGTGTTTCCGGCTTTTGCGGCGGGAGGGTGGACCGCATCATCATGGCACTGACAGATATGATTTTGTCCTTCCCCTCCATGGTGCTGGCTCTGGCTTTGACCGCCGCCCTGGGGGTAGGTCTTTTCAATACCATGCTGGCGGTGTGCATCGTCAGGATTCCCCTCTATGTGCGCCTCGTGCGGGGGCAGGTGCTGTCCCTGAAAGAGGAGCCCTATGTGAAGGCCTCCAGAACCTTCGGCGCTTCGCCCGCCTGGATGGTGGTGCACCATATCCTGCCCAGCTGCCTGTCGCCCCTCATGGTGCAGATGACTCTGGGCATCGGGGATGCCATCCTCATTGCCTCCTCCATGAGCTTCATCGGCCTTGGTGCCCAGCCGCCCATGCCGGAGTGGGGCGCCATGATTTCCAACGCCCGGGTCTATGCCATTGACCAGTGGTGGTACGCCGCTTTCCCGGGGCTGTTCATCCTTGTCACAGTGATGGGATTCAACCTGCTGGGCGATGGCCTCAGGGACATTCTGGATCCCCGGGAAGGGTCTAATCATTCATAGGTCCTGGAAGTGGAGAGTGATGATATGAAAAATATACTTGAAATCGAACATCTATCCCTGTCCCTTCCTTCCAGGAAGGGCATGGTGCCTATCCTTCACGATGTGAACCTCCATGTGGGAGAGGGAAAAATTCTGGGACTGGTGGGAGAGTCGGGCAGCGGCAAATCCATGACCGCCTTTGCGGTGACCCGCCTCCTTCCCGGCGGAGAAAAGGCGGAGCTTGACGGTTCCATCCGCCTCTGCGGCCGGCAGCTTCTGGGTATCAGCAGGAAAAGCATGGAAGAAGTGCGGGGGCGGGACGTGTCCATGATATTTCAGGAACCCATGACCTGCCTGAATCCCGTCTTTACCATCGGCACCCAGATGATGGACGTCATCAGGACCCATGAAAAAGTGACCCTCGGCGATGCCCGGAAGAAAGCCCTGGCCATGCTGGAAGCAGTGCATATACGGAACGGGGACGACGTGATTTCCTGCTATCCCTACCAGCTTTCCGGCGGCATGCGGCAGCGGGTGATGATAGCCATTGCCCTGTCCTGCCATCCCAAGCTCCTTATTGCCGATGAACCCACCACCGCCCTGGACGTGACGGTACAGGCCCAGATTCTCTACCTTATTAAAGAAGCCTGCCGGAAACTGAAAACGGCAGTGCTCTTCATTTCCCACGACCTGGGAGTGATTTCGGAAATCTGCGATTCCATTGCCGTCATGTACGCCGGACACATTGTAGAGTCCGGCGACACGGCGTCGGTACTGACAGCCTCTTCTCATCCCTATACCCGGGCCCTGATCGGCGCCCTGCCTAGGTTCACCGGCAGCCATACCCATGACCGGCTCACCGCCATTTCCGGCATGGTGCCGGATCCGTCGGAACACATAGGGGGCTGCCGCTTCGCGCCCCGCTGTCCGAAGGCCAGCGCCGCCTGCCGGGAAGGCCTGCCGCCGCCTCTGGAAATCCGCCCGGGCCACAGGGTGTACTGCTGTCATCCCGAGGAGGTGTGACATGGATATACTGGAAATCAGGAACGTAACGAAAACCTTTCATACCCGGAGCTTCTGGGGAAAATCAAAGACCGTGCAAGCCTTAAACGGCATCAGCCTTTCCCTGGCCAAAGGGGAGTCTTTAGGTATCGTAGGGGAGTCGGGCTGCGGCAAATCCACCCTGGCCAGCCTTATCATCCGTCTGGCAGAGCCTACCTCCGGAGAAATTCTGCTTTACGGACGAGATATTTCCCATGTAAAGGAAAAAGAATTGAAAGACATCAGGAAGAAAATACAAATCGTCTTCCAGGACCCCTATTCCTCCCTGTCGCCCCGCATGAAAATAGGGGACATCCTCATGGAGCCCGCCAGGGTGATGGGCGAATTTTCCGAAGCCCATCGGAAAGAGCGGGCAGAAATGCTGCTGGAAATGGTGGGTCTTCGGAAAAACGTGATGGACCGCTATCCCCACGAATTTTCCGGCGGCCAGCGCCAGCGCATCTCCATTGCCCGCTCCCTCATGACCAGCCCGGAAATCCTGATCCTCGACGAGCCCACCTCCGCCCTGGACGTATCAGTGCAGGCCCAGGTGCTGAACATCCTCATGGACCTTCGGGAAAAGCTCCACCTCACCTATCTCTTCATCTCCCACAACCTGGCAGTGGTGCGCTATATTTCCGACCGCACCGCCGTCATGCAGAAGGGAAAAATCGTGGAAATCGGTGATTCCGATGAAATTCTGACCCATCCCGGGGACCCCTATACCCGGGAACTCATAGCCGCTGTGCCTATGATAGGGAAACCCTTCGTACCGCCGGACAGGATCATGGAATTGGGGTGATGAGTGGGATAGTGAGATCCTGTGCTGGTGGAACCTGTAGCCGCTGTCCTAATGTTACAGGAAGTCAATTCCCTGACACCACTTGCTCCCCTGCTTGTCAAGTGACACGATTCCCCGCGGGGCGGAGGGGAACCGGCAGGGGAAAACCTGCCAGCCCTCCGAGACCTGGGGCTCCCCCCTTTGGTACTGCGTACCACCTTTCCCCCGCAAGTGGTGGGACAATAAGAGCGATGGGAAGAACCTTTTCCCTGCTCCCTGAGCGCTAGCGAACAAACCCTTCTACACATCCTGCGGCGGAGCCGCGCCTCTTTTTCTAAAAATTGCGGCGTCAGCCGCCACCACAACCCTCGGGCCAAAGGCCGTCAAACT
>ENA-OROD01002665-OROD01002665.1-human-gut-metagenome-genome-assembly--contig:-NODE-2665-length-12700-cov-2.686675_pt1 | contig 12700 bp, 10 predicted proteins | sample MGYA00242123_ERZ509038 | MGnify/ENA primary metagenome ERZ509038 (study PRJEB26280, sample SAMEA2338719) | human gut metagenome | biome: human gut; feature: human-associated habitat; material: faeces... | reverse complement strand
TATAGACCAAGCCATGCTTTTCCCGCAAGGAGACATTCAAGCGGTTATTCATGCCCGGACCACCTAAGATATTGTTCAACAAGAACAAAGGGATACGTTTTTTGTCGTGCATACTGAAAGCCCGGCCACCGATCAGTACATGGGCTTGATGGGTATCTTTATGGATCTGGCGTACGCAAGCCTCGATGGGGTCCGGAGCTTTCCGGATCCGTTCAGCCATCGGGAAAGAGATATCGCTTAAAGCGGATTCCGCTGATTTCAAGATCTTCTTGAAGTCTTTTCGTCCCATCGAGAAGAACACCATATTCTCCGGGGCGTAAAAACGACGCATGAAAGAACGACCGGACTCGGAGTCAAAGCGAAGAAGAGATTCCTCATCCCCTAAGATATTATGCCCGAGGGTATGACCCTTATAAAGCAAGTTCTCAAACTCGTCGAATATAAGTTCCGAAGGACTATCCTCATACGAATTGATCTCATCCAAGATGACATCTACCTCCTTCTCGATCTCCTGTTTGGGGAATTGGGAATGGAAAACCAGATCGGTCAATAGCTCAAACGCCCGGCCAAAATCCTCCTCCATAAAAATGGAATAAACAAAGGTCTCTTCCTTCGTCGTATAGGCATTCAACTCCCCTCCTACGTTCTCCATACGGTTCAGGATATGCCACGCTTTCCGTTTCTCCGTACCTTTGAAGATCATGTGTTCAACGAAATGCGCCAAGCCAAATTCATCCTCGTTCTCATCCCGTGTACCGGCGTTCACGGCGAAACCGCAGTAAGAGACCGGGGAATTAACCGGGAGATGTACCATGCGAAGTCCATTCGGCAATGTATGAGCGATATAATCCATTTTCCTTCTTGTTTGTATCAGCCCGCAAAGGTACGAAAGACTTTCCGGAAAAACATGTACGTCTTTTTCAAAAAACATGTACGTGTTTCCGGAAAAAGACGTACGTGTTTTTTTCGATCTATTTGCCTCCTTGGAAAAAATACCTACATTTGTGTAAATTAAACAGATAAGGCTATGGGAAATATCGTCCGAAAATTACCGATAGGCATACAGAGTTTTGACAAACTACGTACAGAGAACTATTTGTATGTTGACAAGACCGAGTTCATTTATCAAATGGCATACCAAGGTGTCCCTTATTTCCTAAGCCGCCCCCGGCGATTCGGGAAAAGCTTGCTGCTATCGACATTCAAGGCATATTTCGAGGGGAAGAAAGAATTGTTCCGGGGATTAGCCATAGAGAAACTAGAGACCGAGTGGAAAGAGCATCCGGTACTTCATTTCAGCCTCAACGCCGAGTTGTACGATAGCCGCAAGGCATTGGAGAATATGCTGGAACGCCAGTTGAGGGAATGGGAAAAAATATATGATACCGGAGGAGAGGGTATCACCTATTCCGGACGGTTCATGACCATCATACGAAGGGCGGCGGAGATAACCGGAAGGAAGGTGGTCGTACTGATCGACGAGTACGATAAGCCATTACTTAGGAACCTGCACAACGAAGAGCTACAGAACGAGTTCCGGGAATTATTGACCGCTTTCTATACGGTCCTCAAAGATGCCGATCCTTGGCTGCGCTTCGTATTCATAACCGGTGTCACCAAGTTCGCGCAAGTCGGTATTTTCAGCAACCTAAATCATTTGAACGACATCAGCCTAGCCCCGCAATACGCGGCCCTTTGTGGCATGACATTGCCCGAGATCGAGGCGACTTTCCAGCCGGAGCTTTATGCCTTGGCCGAGGCGAATAAGCTTTCATACGAAGATACCATCGAGAAAATTACACGCCGATACGACGGCTACCATTTTGATTTCCGCAGCGGTATCACCCTTTATAACCCGTTTAGCGTATTGAACGTGTTGAGTAAACAGGTCTTTTACGACTATTGGTTTGCTTCCGGTACCCCGACATTCTTGGCGGAGATGTTACGGAAAACGAATTACGATATACGGGAGCTGGACGGGATAGAGGTATCCGAGGTATCCCTTTCGGACGATCGGGCGAACATCAATAATCCCGTGCCCATGATTTATCAAAGCGGATATTTGACAATCAAAAGCTACGATGAACGTTTTCGGTTATATACGTTAGGATACCCGAATGAGGAAGTTAAATATGGATTTTTGAATTTTGTAGCCTCCATGTATGCGCATTTACCGGAAACCGAGACTCCCTTTTATATCGGAAAGTTCATTCAAGAGCTGGAAAGCGGAAACACCGAGGCTTTCCTCACCCGCCTAAAGGCTTTCTTCGCCGACATACCCTACGAGCTGAATGACCGGACCGAGCGTCATTACCAAGTGGTTTTCTACATCGTATTCAAGCTACTAGGACAATTCACCGAGGCCGAGGTACGTTCGGCCCAAGGACGTGCCGATGCCATTGTAAAAACTCCTCGCTACATCTACGTATTCGAGTTTAAGCTGAGAGGTACGGCGGAAGAGGCGATTCGGCAAATCGACGATCGAGGCTATCTGATTCCTTATACGGCCGACGAACGGGAAGTAGTCAAAGTGGGGGTCGCTTTCGACGCAGCCACTCGCAACTTAGGTGAATGGCTGATTGAAAAAACATTGTAATTCTATGAGAAACATGAAAATAATAACCTGTTTACTAACAATCACTTCCTTGGTTTTTACCGCTTGTGGAGGAGGAAGTAATGATATAGAGAAAGCGAAAAGCGTAGCGACCACGGAACATTTAAAGCGATACACCGAGGCCATCTCGCATGACTCCTGCCAAGGCCGTAAACCATTCTCGGAAGGGGCCGACCGTGCGGTGAACTATATCGCTCACCAAATGAAAGAGGTTGGGCTGAAACCCATCAACGGCGATTCTTATTTCCAACAGGTTAATATCATATCCTCACGCACACGATGCCCGGACCCGATGGTCCTAAAGACCCCGAAAGGGAAAATCCCCTTAGATTGGTTGGAAGGTTACACCGCTTTCTCCGCACGGATCGAGCCGGAGATCGATATAGACAACGCGGAACTGGTATTCGCCGGCTATGGGATCGTAGCCCCCGAGTATGGGAAAAATGATTTCGAGGGAATCGAGAACCCGCAGGATAAAGTAGCGGTCGTTATCGTAAATGACCCGGGACTCGGAAGCGACAACACGGATTATTTTAACGGTGATATCATGACCTATTACGGTCGTTGGATGTATAAATTCGAGGAGGGCGCCCGACAGGGATTAAAAGGAGTTTTGATCATCCATGAAGACCGGGGAGCGGGCTATCCTTGGTCGGTCGTACGAGCTTCCGCCCAATCTAAGATGTATGTGGACAGCGATAGCGATGCCTATCATTGCCCGCTAAACGGCTGGATCCAATTCAATGCCGCCAAGCAATTGCTGGCCGATAATGGCTACGACATTGACCAACTAATCGAGCAATCTAAATCGCCAGACTTCAAGCCCATCTCCTTGAAATCTACGGTAACCGTCTCGATGAGGAACACCTTCGACCGCCAGCAAAGCCCCAACGTAATCGGTTATATTCCCGGTAGCGGGAACACGGATGAGAGTGTTATTTATCTAGGCCATTGGGACCATCTAGGCTATGGAGCACCGATCAACGGCGACAGTATCATCAACGGCGCTACCGATAACGCCGTAGCCATCGCATGGATGCTCGAGATGGCACGTTGTTTCAATGCCTTGAAAGAGAAACCCTGCCGGAATATCGTCTTCCTCTCCCCTACTTGCGAGGAGACCGGATTCCTCGGTACGAAATACTATGTGGAGCACCCGTTGTTCCCGATTGATAAGATAGCCGCCGTAATCAATCTGGATGTCTTCCCGCTATGGGGCGAGAACAACGATGTCACGATCACCGGATACGGCAACTCCGAGCTGGATGATACCCTAGCCGAGCTAGCGAAGAAATACAACCGTTACATCATGCCCGACCCCGACGCTTATAACGGGATGTTCTATCGCTCCGACCATTTCCCTTTCGTACAAAAAGGCATCCCGGCCATGTTCGCCAAAGGTTGGAACGACAACCGCAAACAGGGTAAGGAGTGGGCCAAAGAGCATATCGCACATTATTGGGCGGAAACTTACCACAAACCGACCGACCAGACCCATCCCGACACGGATGATTACAGTGGTCTGTTACAAGAAGTACAATTATTCTTCGACCTCGGTTATAAACTGGCACAAGATACCGGATACCCGAAATGGAAGCCGAAGTCCGAATTCGCAAACGTCTTAAAAAGATAAATTGTCTGAAATAGATGATGCCAATATCAGTAAATATAAATACTTTCGCGATCGTTATTCAGGCAGGAATGCCGTAAAACAATCAATCAACAATATGGTAAACGAAAATATCACCTCTTTATTGGAGCAGGAAGCGGAAGCGGTTCGCAACATACCCGTTACGCCCGGATATGAGGAAGCGGTATCGCTTATAGTGAAACATGTACACGACCTAGGTGGAAAACTGATCATGAGTGGAATGGGTAAAGCCGGGCAAATCGCCTTGAATATCGCTACCACCTTTAGCTCGACCGGTACACCTGCTTTTTTCTTACATCCCAGCGAGGCACAACACGGAGATCTGGGAATCGTATGCAAGAACGATATCATGTTATTGATCTCCAACTCAGGAAAGACACGTGAACTGGTGGAATTGGTAGATCTCACGAGGGGTTTGGTGCCAGACATGAAATTTATCGTTATCACCAGTAACCCGGATAGTCCTCTAGCCGCCGAGGCGAACGTATGCCTGTTGACCGGCGCTCCCAAGGAAGTTTGCCCGTTAGGCCTTACGCCGACTACCTCCACGACCGTCATGACGGTAATAGGCGATATCCTCGTGGTCGGAACCATGAAGCGTATCCATTTCACCAACAAGGATTACGCCAAGCGCCATCACGGGGGCTACTTAGGCTCCAAGAGCCGTGAGCTAAGCAAGAACGAATAACAAACCAGTATATAGTCATGAGAAAAGTCTTTGGTATAGGAGAAACCATCCTCGATATCATTTTCAGGAACGACCAACCACAGAAGGCCGTTCCCGGTGGCTCCGTCTTCAACGGATTGATATCATTAGGTCGATTGAATGTCCCCGTATCCTTTATCAGCGAGCTGGGTAACGACCGGGTTGGTGACATGATTCGGGATTTCATGGAAGATAACCACATCACGACCGAGTTCGTAGACCGTTTCCCCGATGGGAAAAGTCCTATATCACTCGCTTTTCTGGACGACGATAAGAACGCTAATTATATCTTCTACAAGGATTACCCGGCGCAACGGCTGGAGGTGCCCCTGCCTAAGATCGAGAAAGACGATATTTTCGTGTTTGGCTCTTATTATTCCCTGAACCCGGTCTTGCGGACTCGTATGGTAGAATTTCTGCAATACGCCCAAGAACGGAAAGCGATCATCTATTACGATCCCAATTTCCGCAAGGCACACGCTCATGAGGCGATCCGCCTCATGCCTACCGTACTGGAAAATCTGGAATTCGCCGACATCGTCCGGGGCTCGGACGAGGACTTCCAGAACCTTTATGGCAAGAGCGACGCACAGAAGGTTTACAAAGAGCATATTCAGTTTTATTGTGATCGTTTCTTAACAACTCACGGGGCAAACGGAGTCAATCTCCACACCCGTAATTTCACACGACATTTCGATTCCCCGCAAATCCAGCCGCTTAGTACCATCGGCGCCGGCGACAATTTTAACGCGGGTATTATCTACGGACTTCTAAAGTATGACGTACGCCATGCCGACCTTCCCTCTCTGGATCAGGATACTTGGGGAAAAATCATCCGCTGCGGAATGGACCTCGCCTCCGAGGTTTGCCAAAGCTATGATAATTATATATCCAAGGAGTTTGCGGCGAAGTATGTTAGTCAGTCTTAAATATCATTAATGAAGAAGCGGGAAAAACTTGTTTTACTATCTTTGTAAGGAAAGCTTATTATCATAGAAGACAATGTTAGGAAAGATTCTCTCTCTATTCGCCAGTGTGATCCTGTTAGTGGGTTGTTCCTCTAACGCACCCGACATACGAGCTATTTGCCTACGTGATGACATCGGAAATTACGTGATAAAATGGGAAACCGATCCGGTAATGGAGGGGATTGTCAAGATGACCGTGTCCGACAACCCGGATCTTTTCACCAACGAGTCCCCGATCATTTACGCCAACATCAAGGATGGCGTAGCTACTTACATCACGAACGATAATATATCACGTAAGTATTTCCGCCTTTCTTTTAATGATAAATACCCACGGATCATCGGGGCACGCTCGGCGGTTATGGATAGCGTACAGAATTTCCGGGATCTAGGCGGTTATACCTCTACAAACGGGAAGACGGTGAAATGGGGCAAGGTATTTCGCTCCGGCGAGTTAAGCAGCTTGAGCGAATGGGACTCCATCCGATTGGATAATCTAGGGATCAAGACCATCATCGACCTCCGTACGAACCAAGAAACCCTCACCGCCCCTATCAAATATACGAAAGCAAATATCCTGCAAATCCCCATCTCGGTCGGCAAGATCGCCGATGCCCCCCAACGTGTTATCGAGGGACGAATGCGGAAAGGAGACGCCGGGGTATATATGGAAGACGAGTACCTGCAATTCGTGACAGATAATACCGATCAGTTCGCCAAGGTACTGGAACAGTTCCAGAACGAGGATAATTACCCCATTCTCATCAGTTGTTCCTACGGAAAGGATCGTACCGGGTTTCTCACCGCCATGTTACTCGCCGCCTTGGATATTCCCCGGGACGCCATCATGGAAGACTACTTGACATCCAATCAATATATCGATACGAGTCATTTAGCTGATATCGTGAAACATCTCTCCACAGACGCCCAAGAAAGCATTACGGTCTTCCTTACGGCCAACGAGGGGCTCATGGACCTAGCTTTCCATAAAATCAAGAAAGAGTACGGTTCCACCGAAAAATATTTGTCGAAAGGATTACGTCTTACTGATAAGAAACGTGAAAGGCTCAAGGACATATTACTTTATTAAGAAAAAGAGCCACCCGGAAAAGATTCACTTACCCGATGGCTCTCGGTAATTCTCCACGTTTATGCCTGTTCTATTTGATAATTAATTGTTGAGTCAGCTTCTTGCCGTTCACAAAAACCAGCACAAAATACCTTCCACTTCTCAATTCCGATACAGGGATTTCAACTATAGGACGATCGAAAGTAAATTGTTTCAACAAGCTTGTTTCCGACCAGATTTGTACTTCATACTCACCTCCATTTTCTGTCGTAAACATAGGTTCCATACGTGGACTAGGCGTATTTACATCATTTAGAGTTAACGTTACTAGGCTGGTGGCAGGGTTCGGTGTCAAAGAAAAGCTATAATTTGAGGAGCAATCCACAGCCTCTACCTCACCAGTAGTTACCCAATCTCCATTCTTGCATCCCAACAAACGAGCTTCCATTGTATACCAACCCGGAGAGAGCATATTAGTCAGATCATTATCACCTTTCGAGGCGGTCCTCGTCATAACCACATTCAACCCCGGATATCTCAGCAACCGAACCTCATAAGAACTCAAATTATAATCAGACTCGATGGTGAAGATATTTCCGGAATGGCTCGTACACCATGTATCGTTTCCATTCACAGTGTTCCGATAGGTGATCATACAAGAGGTATAGCCTCCACTAATTACTTTCCGCTCTTGATTGTGGCTTTCAATACGGCAGGTCCGTTACCGGTAGAAGAGACCGTACAAGAAGTATTGCTTTGCGAGGTTATTCGCAAAGGCCCCGTGCATGACCAAGTAACTGTGGAGTTTGGATAACTTACAGAGAATGTTGAAGAAGAACAGACTTGGTCTGAACCACCGGTGATGGATATGGGATAGTAAGGAAGGAGGAAGTCGAGGAAGGAGGAAGATCGAACATACGCACAATAAGCTCTCTGAGTACTAGGATTTCCATGTACAGTTCCAATTACAACATGTCTCTGTAAAGAAGAATCCCAAATTGTCAATGCTCCACCACTATCACCTTTAGAAGGACTATGCTTACCATCATATGTAATAACAAAACTATTAGCAGCTCCTATAGTAGAATTTGAAACAATAGGAAGATCTACCTTTTTTAAATCATCTGACATTTTCCATTCTTTAAAAGGATCATCAATCACAAGAAAAGTAATCCCCCAACCTGTAACTCGAAGTATATTTCCTACATTATAATAAGAAGCCTTATTAGCTGAAAGAATATCTATAGCTTTTACATTTGTAGAATAAGACAAAGGCCTAGACAATATTAATAAAGCAATATCCAAAGAAGGGTGATAAACAATATTTGAAACAGAATACCAATTCGCACCAATATTTGAATATTTAGAACTACCAACTCCCACTTTAACCTCTTTTGCAGTATATTTTTCCACCACATGAGCAGCTGTTAAAATCAAGTTTGGAGCCAATATAGACCCTCCTCCGTTAAAAACACCTTTCGTTTGAATCGCAACCTGCCAAGGAACCTCTGATATATTGATATTAGATCCCTCCACTATTCGCTGTTGAGCATTTACAGGATAAAACAATATACCCAATAAAACACTAATAATTAAAAAAGTTTTTTCATAATACAATCATATTAAAAAGTTTATTCATTCAATTCTCGAACAGAAAGTACAGAAATATCAATTACTGAGGAATCCGATTTACACAATGGATATCTCTTTCTATCCCCAAAACAAAAGCCTACTTCTAAACGTTTTCCGTAGTGATTTTTATAAGGTATAACTATCTCATCATCACAATAAACTAAAGAATCCTCTAGAATAAGGAATATTCCCTCTGCCTCACAATTTACATTTGTAATAGTAACCTTTCTAATGTGTGGCCAACCAACACAATCAAACTCATCTGCATCAAAGACACTTTGTGTTTTCTCTTCCTTGCATCCCGGCAACAGGAAAAGTAAACTCAAAAAAGCAATAATCATTCTTTCTTTTTTCATAAGCTCTCTATTTTAGATTTATAAACGGTAACAAATCACAGTGCTTGATTCCTCCATCATGGCAACAAGCAGGTTCATCGGGCAAGACAGGCTCAAGACGGCCTTAATATATACAACAAAAAGTCTTTTAACTTTTCATTTATCTTAATCCATAGAAAATCTCCGTTCAGACCGTTTCTAACAAACTGTCACTTTTTGACACATTGTAATCTAAAGCCTCAGAGAATCGAATATTCCGGGACTTAGTACGGCTCGCTCGCAAATAAGGAAGAAATATTTCGCAATCAGCTATTGATTAACAAGATACCGAAAAATGGTCTTTCGCCACCTATCACACTTGGAAAAGGCACTATTTTCCCCCAAAGCACCACTTTATCCCCTTACCCTCCGGCTATATCATAGTATCAAGAAAAAGGACATGTCACGATATACGCCCTATTTCTATCAGAAAGATCAGACAAGAGCTGTTTCGCTAACAAATAAACGACACGGTTCGCATGCGACCGAGGTGCCCACCCTCTCCCAATAGATAAAAACCATCCGTGGTTCGCTGATTTTTAGCGAATTTAGCATAACAATCCTATAGAATCCGAATTATTTACGTACCTTTGCGGCCACTGAATATTATCATATATACACAATCGCATTTTGAAAACATTTGAAGAATTAGGAGTTGCCGCACCGATATTAAAGGCAATCCAAGAGATGGGCTACGAATCGCCCATGCCCGTACAGGAAGAAGTGATTCCTTTCTTACTGGGAGAAGATAACGACGTAATCGCATTGGCACAAACAGGAACCGGCAAGACAGCCGCTTACGGCCTGCCGATCCTGCAAAAGATCAATGTCTCTCAATATCAGCCTCAAGCGCTTATCCTTTGTCCGACACGCGAGCTTTGCCTACAGATAGCGGACGATTTGAACGATTATTCTAAATACATCGATAACCTGAAGGTTCTCCCTGTATACGGAGGTTCCAGTATAGAGAGCCAGATCAAGACACTGAAGAGAGGCGTACACGTGGTAGTGGCTACCCCGGGACGTTTGATCGACTTGATGAACCGCAAGACGGTTGACTTAAGCAACGTAAAGAACGTCATTCTTGATGAGGCGGACGAGATGTTGAACATGGGTTTCACCGACAGTATCAACGAGATCTTGGCGGCTATACCGGAAAACCGCAATATGCTGCTCTTCTCCGCTACCATGCCGAAAGAGATTGCCTCTATCACCAAGAAATACATGAAGGACCCGAAAGAGATCGTCATTGGCAGGAAGAACGAGGGAAACAAGAATATCCGCGATATCTATTACATGGTTCGTGCGCAGGATAAATATCTCGCGTTGAAACGTCTAGCCGATTATTACCCGAACATCTACGGTATCATCTTCTGCCGTACCCGTAAGGAGACACAGGAGATCGCCGATAAATTGATTCAAGACGGCTATAACGCCGACTCCTTGCACGGCGAGCTGAGCCAAGCGCAACGTGATTACGTGATGCAGAAGTTCCGTATCAAGAATATCCAGTTATTGGTCGCTACGGACGTAGCCGCACGTGGTTTGGACGTGGATGACTTAACCCATGTAATCAATTACGGTCTGCCGGATGAGGTAGAATCTTATACCCACCGCCGCGGACGTACGGGCCGTGCGGGAAAAACGGGTATCGCTATCTCTATCTGCCACGTAAGGGAAAAAGGCAAGATCCGCGAGATCGAACGAATCATTAACAAGAAATTCGATAAAGGCAAGATGCCTACCGGTGAGCAAATCTGTGAGAAGCAATTGTTCAACTTGGTGGACCAGATCGAGAAAGTGAAAGTGAACGAGGAGGAAATCGCTAGTTTGATGCCTTCTATCTACCGTAAATTGGAATGGCTGGATAAGGAAGATATCATCAAGCGTGTCGTATCCTTGGAGTTCAACCGGATGATCGACTATTATAAAGATAACGATGATATCGAGGTTGTAGACGAGAGCGCCCCAAGAGAAAGAGGCAAACGTGGTGGTAGAGGCGAAGCGGAAGAAGGCTACACCCGTTTCTTTATCAACTTTGGAAAGACAGACGAGCTTACACCTCCTCAACTTATAGAGTTGGTTAATAAGTGTGTACCGGGTAAGGTTCGTATCGGTCGTATCGACTTACGTGATAATTTCTCATTCTTCGAGGTAGAAGAGGGAGAAGCCAACCGTGTCATGGACTCGATGAACGGCTTCGAGGTAGACGGACGACGTATCTCCGTAGAACCGGCGCAAGCGAAAGGCGAAGGTGGTAAAGGCAGTCGTGGTAGCCGTGGAGGGAGCCGTAGCGGAAACGGTTTCAGAGACCGACGGGATAGCGGTAGAAAAGGCAGAGATAGCCGTCGGGAAAGCGACCGTGGAGACCGTGGCGGTAGACGTTCCGGCCGTGGCGATGACAAACCGAAGCGTAAATTCTATGAGGACGCTCCTCGTGGAAAGAAAAAACGCAGTAAATAAAAATAGATATTCATAACCCTTCCTAATGAGCTCGGCATCGAACCGGGCTCATTTTTTAATTAAGGTTATAAAGGTCTTAAATTATGCGTACCTACAAAGTTTGTGGTACTTAATTCCTTATTTTTGCCAAAACTGGAAAAAGTCCTGAAGACATGCAAACAGAACTAGTACGTCAGCTAACCATAGAAGATTTATCGCAAAACGCTGTGCTTGACTATATTGATGGAGATATAGCATTTGCCAATCGCCTCCGCCTTCCTCATGTGCCCCATGCCAAGCCTGTCAAGATTGACGCATTAAAATTGTTGATATGCACAAAAGGCACATTGCAAGTAGACGTGAATACCAAGACACGGATAATCCGAGCCAACGAAGTTCTGTGTTGCCTTCCTCTGACCGTACTTCGCAATGCTATCGGTAGTGATGATTTGGAATGCAAGGGGATCGCTATCTCCATGAATATAGTCAGGAGATTAGTCAGCTTGGGTGGTGGCACACGAGACAAGTTTTTTTATCTCGAACAAAACCCAGTCCTGCCAATAGGACAAAAGGGAGCACAAATCTTCGAATTATATCATAAATTAATTGGTTCCAGGATAAAAGCAACAGACAATCCTTATCAGAAAGGGATCATGTCTGCCCTTATCAGCGCTATATTCTATGAGTTGCTAGGTAATTTGGATACATATTGTATATCCAGAAACAACACGATGTTCAAGCAAGGCGATCTTTTATTCAATCGATTTATAGAATTACTATCTAAATCAAAAGTAAAAGTACGCTCCGTCTCTTTCTATGCGGATAAGCTCTTTATCACTACCAAATATCTCTCGGTGATATGTAAACAGGTATGTGGAAAGACAGCTTTCGATATCATTAATGAATTTATCATAGAGGATATCACCGAGCTACTTAAATACTCTGAAAAATCCATTAAGGAAATAGCCAATTATTTGGAGTTTCCCAATCTCTCATATTTCGGGAAATACGTGAAGGCACACACGGGTATGTCGCCTACCCAATACAGAAAGCATCTTATAAATAAGCTATAAAAGCATCTCATACTTTCTTTTTGAGAAACCATACTACAAGATATTACAATCAGAACACTTCACCAGCACATTTGGTATATAAAAATGAGCTATCTCCTTTTAACTTTGCGCGGAATTTTAGGGGTGTTCTATAAATTGAATTACTTATAATACTTTGATAATCAGATAATT
>ENA-OROD01002663-OROD01002663.1-human-gut-metagenome-genome-assembly--contig:-NODE-2663-length-12706-cov-3.585883_pt1 | contig 12706 bp, 9 predicted proteins | sample MGYA00242123_ERZ509038 | MGnify/ENA primary metagenome ERZ509038 (study PRJEB26280, sample SAMEA2338719) | human gut metagenome | biome: human gut; feature: human-associated habitat; material: faeces... | reverse complement strand
CGTACTGCTGATCGCGGTGGATTACGGCACCGACAGCGTGGTGGGCAGGTACAGCGGCAAGGCATACGCCTACACGGACCCCACGCCGGTAGCGTTTTTGCAGGCAGCTCCCTATTTCCATGAGCTTGGGGCCGAAAACAGCTCCACCCAGTACAGCTACTCGGAGGGCTACCGCGTCACATCCGGTACGTCGGAGGAAGTGTCCTACAACGTAGGCTTTGCGTCGGAGGGGGAAGCCGGAGCCATAAAGGCAAGCATGGAAGCAGGCGTGGCTTACGAGCTGAATCAGGAGTTTACAAAGAGCATCGATAAGACCTTTACTACTACGTTTGAAGCCAACGACCAGAACCAGGTGATCCTGCGCCAGACGCTGATGTATTACTACTACTATGATGTGCAGGTTTATAAAGATGGAAAATATGAATTTCTTCCGAGTGCACTTATCGTTTCCGCTCCGCAGTACCCTGTGCTTACATCGCTTTCCATGGATCAGTACAACGATTTTGCAACCGCGTACAACAAAGCGGTTGCGGAGAGCACAGGCAGTAAGGTGAACAAATCGCACAAAATGGATTTGATTACCGATGCGCTGAAAGAAAAATACTACCTGAACAACGAGGGCAACCCCTTCGCTTACGCAAGAAGCGCCGCCGACTATACATACAACGGTATCCCCGGCTGGGATCTGAGCAAGGCAAAAGTGGGCGACACCGATACCTGGATGAAGCTCTCCTACGCGGGCGGAACCCAGACGCAGACCTATTCCGTTACGCTGGAAGAGGAAAAGACCAAATCCGTTGCCGAGGGCGGCTATGCCAATATGTCGCTTATGGTAGGCGGAGGAAGCGATATACTCAACGTCAGCGCCTATGCGGGCATTACCGCGGAATATGAACGCCTGAAAGGCTCCTCTATCTCCACGGCGTCCATGACCAGCACCGAAACCTCAGGTACGGTTCAGAACCTCAGTCCCGATCTGACCGACTACGGCTTTAACTGGAAGCTGATCGGCTGGAAGACCGACGACCTGTTTAAGGGAGTTCCCTTTGTGGGTTATGCCGTCAAGGATCAGAGGGACCTGCCCAAGCCTGTTGACGACCTGAAGGCATCCTACTCAAACGGCAAGGTCACCCTTACCTTTACTGCTCCGACAGCAGATCCGGGACGGATGCAAACGACACATTTCTATGCGTATGACGACCTGCATGATAGATATGTTGGGGCTTGTTCAAACAATTATGGCCCCAATGGCGATAAGGTGGAACGCACGATCATAATTGATGTCAGCGGGTATGACGCGTCGGGCGCCACGTTTACGGTCATCCCTTATCGCGAAGATGCGATGATGGGAGGTATTGGAGGTACGAGAGGTATGCCCTCCAACGAAGTATTCTGCCTGTTTGCCATGAGCGACAAGGAGGTCAAAGCTCTGATACAGGAGCTGAAGGATAGTATCGCCGATCTTGAAACAGCGCTTGAGGGACAGGACGCCGACCTCGCGGCTGCGATCGCTGATCTTACCGAGGCTTATCAGGCAGCCGACGAGGCGCTGAAATCTCAGATGGATGATGATCTGGAAGCTGCGCAGGAAGCTCTGAGCGCCGCTATGGCAGAAGCGGACGCCGCGCTGCAGGCAGCCATTGACAAGGTCAATACGGATCTGACAAAGGCAATCGATGACCTGAGCAAGGCGACTGCCGAGAATCTGGCGGAAGCCGTCGGCAATTTGACGACTGCCTACACCAACGCGGATGCTCTCCTGAAGGCCGATATTGCCTCCCTGTCCGGAAAGCTTGACGAATTGAAGACGGCGATGAGCAAATCGGACGACGAGCTGCAGAAAGCTATTGACAAGGTCAAAGCAGACCTGACCGCCGCCATCGAAACCCTGAGCAAGGCGACCGATGAAAATCTGAAGGAAGCCGTCGCCGATCTGACGACTGCCTATACCGCCGCGGATGCCCTCCTGAAAGCTGATATCAACACCCTGTCCGGAAAGCTTTCTACTTTGGAGCAGACTATGAACGAAGCAGACGAAGCGTTGCTGGCAGCCATCGAACAGTTGCAGGACGACTTGGATGCGGCCAAGAAAGAGCTGGAAACCGCCTTGGCGGAAGATGTGGAGGCGCTCAACAACAAGATCGACACGCTGAACGCCGCTTTGGATGCCGCCTACAAGCTGGCAGACGAGATGCTCAAGAAAGATATCGACGCTCTACTTGCTAAGTTGGAAGCCGACCATAAGGCGGATATCGACGCTCTGCGTGCCAAGCTGGAAACCGATCATAAAGCGGATATCGATGCTCTGCGTGCCGAGCTGGAAACTATAAAGGCGCAGATTGCTCAGCAGGACGAGATCAACGACACCGCCATTCAGACACTGAAAAGTGTCGACAACACCCAGCAGGAAGCGATGGATATCTCCAGGCTGCTTACAATCATCGGGCTGTGCATCGGAAGCGTTTCCTTCCTCGGAAATGCAGCGCTGCTGGTTTTGCTGCTCAAGAAAAAATTCCTGACAAAATAATAAACCATAACAAGAGCATTTAGAGTTTATCGGATTACACAGTGTCTGAGAGTTTAACTTTCAGACACTGTTTTTATGTTTTCTAACGGAAAGCACAGAACTGGAGAAAGCGGAGGGATTTTCCTCTGTACTATCACTTCTGTGGCTCGCTTACAAATATTGTTCATCCGAGCAACCCATCCCATTAAATTCACGGCTTTGAGTCGTCCGGATACACCCTCACGCTCTGTCCTCTGTTTTACAAGCTGTGAAAAATATTCTCGGCCTGCCGGTCAATTTCTTCAAAGTAACTGTTTAGCTTGTAGCCGGTGAGTAGATTGGTATACAGCACCTTTTTATGCTGTTTGATATTCTGTAAGTGCCGCTGTCCCCATACGCCGATATCCGACTGCGGTATAAACCTGATGTACCTGCCCCTCGTGCCGGATGCCGAGCAGCCGAAATTCAAAGAGTGTGCCAAACACCCCAAGACGGCAGGGGAGGGATTTGTCCTTTACTATACCGACCAATGCCCGTTTACGTATTATTGGGTGCCAAGGGTGAGCGAGGTGGCACGGGAGCACGGCATCCCCCTCAAGGTCATCCACATCACTGATAAAGAAAGCGCACAGAATGTACCCGCACCGGTCACGACCTATGCCCTGTTCCGTGACGGTCGGTTTCTGACGCAGAGTATTCAGTCGGACAAAAAATTTCTGGCGCTGGCGGGAGTGCAGGACTGACCGGCGGCATCAAAAAATGAAATTCACGAGGCAATCCGGAAGCTAAAACAGGATAAACGCATTTTTGATGTTCCCCCTTGACAAATCTATGTTTTCACTGTATAATAACAATGCGTTATTGATAACAATGCGTTATTGCTGGAGGGGAGAAAAGATGCCGGCAATCAAAAAAATATCCAAAGAAACCGTGATTGATGCAGCGGTGGATGTACTTCGGGAAGACGGATTTTCCGCAATCAATGCCAGAAGCGTTGCAAAAAAACTCGGATGTTCCACGCAACCGATTTACCATTCGTTCCGGAATATGGAGGAGTTGAAAACGGCGCTGACCGAACGGGCGATACAAATGCACACGCAGCGTGTCCGCGAATCCTTGCGTTCGCATGAGGGAAACGACAGCAGGTACAGCAGTTACGGCATGGGATTCGTAAAGTTCGCGGCAGAGGAAAAACAGTTTTTCAGATGGCTGTATCTGGAGGGGGAACAATTCGGTCCGTATCAGAACGATGTTTTAGAACCGGAAGTGATTCAAACGCTCGTCGATGAATTCGGGTACGATGAGGAAACGGCAAAAAAATTTCATCGGGATATGGTTTACTATTCCTACGGTCTTGCGATTCTTGCCAATACAGATCATCTGAATCTGACCGAAGCCGAACTTCGGGAGGCTTTCCGACGTGAGTTTCGCGCACTGATTGCAATTTACGGAAAACCGACGAAATTGCCTGATTTTGCGGTGCAGGCGGGGTGGCGCTGTGAATGAAACTATCTTTTTCTTGGGTCGGTCTTGTTGTGTTTGCCCTGCCGATGCTGATCAATATTGCCTATGTGCTTTTTCCGCCTACAGGGGAGGCCTCGTCATCCAAAAGCGTCACGCGCCGGGTGGAAATCACAGAAGCTGTCAGTCGAATCGTCTGTCTTGTCCTGCTGACATTTTTGGTAAATAAGAATCCGCTCAAGCCGAAAAGTATCTGGCTGTTAGCCGCAGTTGTTTTTTTGCTTCTGTACTATATTGTCCGGATCCGTTATTTTATCGGCGGTCGGAACGTCGCACTGCTTGGTCAGCCCTTTCTTTTCGTGCCGATTCCGCTTGCGATTTTTCCGGTAGTTTACTATTTGTGTGCCGCAATCCGGATGGGAAATATCCCTGCGGCGGTTGCCATGTCGGTGTTTGGAGCGGCACACATCACAGTGTCGATTCAATCGTTTTGCCGATGAATTCTATGGAACGCCAAAAGAGGTTGTGAATAAAATGAATGATTTAGTGATATATGTGCACGGAAAGGGCGGCTCGGCGGAGGAAGCCGAGCATTACAGGATGCTCTTTCCGAATCATGAGGTCATCGGCTTTGATTACCGTTCAAAAACGCCTTGGGACGCCAAAGAAGAATTCTTCGCATTTTTTGCCGAGCAAAAAAAGCGGTGCAAGCGCATTACTCTGATAGCAAACAGCATCGGCGCTTATTTTGCACTATCCTCGCCGGATGAAACGCCGGTTGACCGGGCTTATTTTATCTCTCCGATCGTGGATATGGAAAACTTGATTTGCAAAATGATGCAATGGTCGAATATGACCGAACAGGAACTTGCAGAAAAACAGGAAATCGCCACGGATTTCGGAGAAACGCTGTCTTGGGATTACCTTTGTTATGTGCGGCAGCATCCGATCATCTGGAATGTCCCCACTTGCATTCTATACGGTGAGCATGACAATCTGACATCCATTGAAACGGTATCTGCATTTGCGGCGCGGCACCATGCGGATCTGACCGTCATGCCCGGAGGCGAGCATTGGTTCCATACAGAGGAACAGATGCGGTTCCTGGATCAATGGATCAGAGAGCAGAGCCGAAAAGACATCTGCGGTCGATGATGCCGGCAGACCGTTAAACGAGCATAAAAACATAACTGCAGGAGGCAGCGTGAATGATAAGGTGCTTTCCTGCACAGCTTTATTGAGTACGGAAGGCTGAAGTGCATTCCATCACAATTGAAAAAGAAGGAGATAGTATACGAATACATGCTCCGGGAGATGGAAAACGACCGCGATTACAGCGAAAAAGAATTGAGCAGGATAATTATCAGGTATCACGATGATTATGCGACGATCAAAAGGGAGATGATCGGACTGGGCTTTTGGTCGCAACATGGCAGCAGTTTCGGACGGATCAGATAATACGAGAGGCAAAGCGTTAAAATTTCAGTGCTTGGGAGTAAATAAAAATGTATAATGAGATTACCTGTGATGAGGTAAAGCGTATTTTGCGCGAAGATATGTTTTATAATGCTGTACATCTGGATACACTGAATTATATGGAGGAGGAAACTGCATTTGCAGGCGGCTTCCGCGGCGATGACGCGGTCATCTTTGCGGATCGCTGCGCACATACCGACACACACGATGTGACGAATAATGTGTATGTGTGTCCCCTGAAGAAGAACTTTGACTGTGCTGCTGCGGCGGAACTTGTTGAAAAAGCATTCCGGGCAAAAAGCATAAGCGTTGATGTTCAGAATCTCGGAGCGGATGCCGCGGGTGATGTTAAAGCGAGATTTTCTTCCTTGCGTCCTTATCGCCGCGAGATAAAGGACTATGCCGCAAAGGACGTGATCGCGGATTCGAACGCTTCTGTCCGCCTCCTTACCCCGGAGGATAAGGATGTGTTTTGCAGTGCCGGGTTTGCCGCCGTGCCTCAAAGACCTCCGGCAGCCGTTTTGTTCAATGTCTTTGTTGAAAAAGGAGCCGGAAAAATTCTGGGTTATTTTGACGGGCAAAGAATATTGGGGTATCTGTCTTATCAGCGCCTGTACGAAAATGTATTCGATCTGGATTATATATATGTTTCGGAGGAGCAGAGAGGCAGGGGGATCGGAACAGCTCTTGGCAGGCAGTATGCGTATTATGTCTGCGCGCAAAAGGGAATGGCGCTCTGGAGCAATGACCGGAACAGAGCGTCCGAGGCTACGGCGATGGCGTGCGGCTTTGCGCCGGGAAGACGTGCATTTTTGTTTTCCTGAACGGAGATATTCCGCACCGGATCGTGGCGTTTGTCCCGGCTTTATACCGTCGCAGCTCATCTTGTCTTCCTAATAATATTATATAGGTGAAAAAACATTTGCGCTTGCCGGGGGGAACTTACGGCTGTGGGCGGGGCGGGAAGGCTCCGCCCACGCACGTTTTTTGTCGGTAACGGAGTGATTTTCATCGCGGATGCAGCGGTCGGCGGCGGGAAAATGCTCATCATCAGGTGGAATTTTGCAAGTTAAAAAAGAGAAATTGCAGGATAGCGGCTGAAAAACCGTTGAAATGCCAAAAAAAATGCAATAAGGGCTTGACAAGCAGAAATCTATGTGCTATAATCTATTCATTAAATATTTGTACTGTTTTTTTGCTCGCGCCACTTCCTTCCCCGGTTTGAAAATGGTTCCGGTAAAGTCAAATACAGGGCAGGAAAAAGCTGCGGGTACCGAAATCAGATATTTAAATTCATAATTAATGGAGGAATCAACTATGAACAAGAAATTCAAATCCATTCTGACGATGGCTTTGTCTCTGGTGCTTGTTGCCGTTATGTTTGTGGGTTGCAAACCCAAGGACCCGGATGGCCCTGATAACCCTAATAAACCGGCTACGCTCAAGCAGGCTGAATACAATACCACCACAGCGACAATGCCGAGCAACTGGAACGCACTCACCTACGCTGATAACAATGACACTCAGATCATGAACTACATCAGCTCTTCGTTCTTTGAATATGACTACAAGTTCGAAGGCGGCAAGAAGTTCAATGCCGATGGTACTATCAACAAGGCGGGTATAGTTGCCGGCGCATACACCACCAACTACTCCGCAGCAACAAAGCTTGAGGATGTCACATCTTCAGTTGATGCAAAGTGGGGATATACTGACGCCCAGAAGAAAGAGGGCGGCTACGCTTGGAAGATCACCTTCCGTGACGACCTGAAGTGGGACGACGGTACTGCCATCAAGGCAGCTGACTTCGTTTACTCCATGCAGCAGCAGCTTGATCCTGCTTTCATGAACTTCAGAGCGAACACCTACTACGATACGCTCAAGATCAAGAACTCCAAGGCTTACTTCTTCCAGAATCAGGAAGGCACCTACGAGACTGTTACGAGCTTGGGCTATGCAAACAACGCCGCAGCTATCGCAGCCGGTAAGGTTATCTACATCAATGTATACGACTTCTACGGAGCCGAGGGCTATGTAGATGCCAACGGCAATGCCTGCCCGAAGTGGGTACCCTACACCGACGAAACCGTTTACGATACCGCAAATGCGTGGAAGGTCGGTAAGCCCGAAGATGCTTTCACGGCGAAGGATCTTTGGGCAACATACGGTGCTGCTTACCTTGAGGTCGGCGCCGGCAATGCATCCTGCGCAGGTATCTATGTAGAGAACACCCAGCGTGACGTTAAGTGGGAAACCGTCGGTATTTATTCCATCGACGATGAGAACGCTGTCGTTGTTTGCTTCGATAAGGCATTCAAGTTCCTGCACGATGACGGTTCTCTCTCCTACCTCGCAGGATACTACATGCAGTCCCTTCCCCTTGTTCAAAAGGCCAAGTACGAGGCTGCCAAACTCGCGCCTGCAACCGGCGCGACTCTCTGGACCTCGAGGTACAACTCTTCTCTTGAAACCACCGCAAGCTGGGGTCCCTACAAGCTCGCTGAGTTTGAAGCAGGCTCTCACTACAAGCTCGTCAAGAACGAGAACTGGTACGGCTGGAACATGGAACAGTACAAGAACCAGTACAACATCACCGCAATCAATTGCCGCAAGGTCGAAGAATGGTCCACTAAATGGATGGGCTTCCTGAACGGCACATATGATGACGCTACTCTTGCAACCGAAAACGCAGCCGAGTATGTCGACTCCAAGTATGTTTACTATACTTCCACTGACACCGGCACATTCGGTATGCAGCTTTACAGCAACCTGAACGTCCTCAAGGCCAGCGGAAACAACAACGGTATCCTTGCTATCGACGCGTTCAGACAGGCACTCAACCTTGCGCTCAACAGAAGCGACCTCGTTGAAAAGATCTGGCCGGGTACCGCAATTCCGTGCTTCGGTCTTATAAACGTTGCATATTACTACGATATTGAAAACGCTCCTACTCTTGCAGACGGCGGTCAGTATCGTAACACCAAGCAGGCAAAAGAGGGTATCCTCCGTGCATACGGCTTCACCCAGGGCGCGGACGGCAAGTGGACCTCCGGCGAGCTTAAGAACCTTGATCTTGACGAGGCTTACAGCGCTCTCACCGGCTACAATCCTACTCTTGCAAAAGAGAAGATGGCTGAAGCTATCAAGGAGCTTACCGCAAATGCCGATAAGTACGGCTACGATGCAACCAAGAACATAACCATCGTTTACGGTTCTTCCGTTGATAACGATAAGCAGAGATTCAGAGCCAACTATCTCCAGGATATTATCGACGGTCTGACCAAGGGAACTACTCTTGAAGATAAGATCAAAGTTGTGTTCGATGCGTCCGCCGGCGCCAAGTGGTCTGATGCTTTCAGAAGCGGCAAGACCCAGATCGGCTTCGGTTACGGCTTCTCCGGCAACCCCTTCAACCCCTTTGATATCGTAGGTGCATTCGTCAACCCCGAGGATTCTCTCAACTACCATACGTATTGGGACACTTCCGCTATTGACATGACCCTTACAATGCCCGCGGGCGACTACGCCGGCGCAGGCGAGACCATCACCATGAGCGTTCAGAACTGGTTCTTCTGCCTCAACGGTCTTGCCGAGAGCGAGAAGGCACCCAAGACCTACAACTGGGATGCAGGTTATGCCCCTGTTGAGGCAAGACTTATGATCCTCTCCGCTCTTGAAGAGCTGACCATCAAAGAGAGCCGCTCTGTGATGCTTATCGCAGCGTCCGGCGGATCCTTCCTTGGCGCTAAGTTCTCCTACATCACCGATGTTGAGAACGTGTTCATGGGCTTCGGCGGTCTTAGATACATAGAAGTCAACTACACCGATGCTGAGTGGGCTGACTATGTAAAGGCTAACAATAACGACCTTACCGCGGAGTACAAGAAGTCCGAGTGATTCTGGTGTCAGGGGTGGATCACCCCTGACCGGGGTTCCCCGGTATTAACCAATCGGCGGTGAGCTTATAGCTCACCGCTGATTTGTCTATTCACGGATCGTTAATAAGCCCCTTAAAGCCATCATAATAATGACTACATTGCTTTACTTTTGGGAAAAAACGATGCCGGGATGTGGAAATTCATAACTGTCAACCGATCAAAGTACAACCCGCCTGAGCTGTAAAATGCAAAAGTGAATGGTTGATTACCGAATATACGTATCATACTATATTAATGTTGTACCGTGCGCCTGACTGCGATGTGAGCGCACGCGGGGGTATTGCGCGCCTGTGCGCGTATTATGAGACTCGAAAGCTATGAATTGGGAAACAACAAAACAGAGGAGAAATACCCATGTATATGTTTAAATATGTCGTGAAACGTCTGGGCCTGATGCTCTTCACATTTATTATCATCTTCACGATGTGTTTTGTGCTTATCAAGCTTCTGCCCATCCCCACCAATGTTCTTCCGGGTCAGGACCCTGAGATCGTAATGAAAACGCTGGAGGGGCGCGGATGGATCACCAACATCAGAGAAGGGGAAAACGGAGTCTATGAGTACGACCGTGTCCCGATAATGCTCCAGTACGGAAACTATATCAAGAGGGTGCTTATCAAGGGCGATTTCGGTATTGCCACCACCTACGGCGAGTATCTTAACATGGATCTGCGGGAAGTGTTTGTCAGCCACCTTCCGCCCACAATGCTTATAAATATTTATTCTACACTTATTGGCGTACCGATCGGACTTGCGCTCGGTATCTGGGCTGCGCTGAAAAAGAACAAGTGGCAAGATCAGATGATCAATGTTATCATCATACTGCTCATTTCAGTCCCTTCTATCGTATTGGCTCTTCTTATCCAGTACGTGTTCTGCTTCAAGCTCGGCTGGTTCCCGCTGACAATGTCAACAAGTAAAGAATATTTCACATGGCCGGTATTCCGCTCCATGCTTCCGGCGGTATTTTCTCTGTGTCTCGGCTCGATAGCCGGATACGCACGCTACACCCGCGCGGAACTATCCGAGGTTCTTACCGGCGAATTTATGCTGCTTGCGAGAACCAAGGGACTTACAAAGCGCCAGGCTATCTTCCGCCATGCGATGCGTAACTCCATGGTTGTTATATTCCCGTCGATACTCAGTGAATTTGTCTCGGTCCTTTCGGGATCGCTGATCATCGAAAAGATGTTCGGAATAAACGGCGTCGGCGGACTCTACCTGAATTCTATCACATTCCAGGATTACGACTTTTTCATGCTGCTGTCCGGTTTCTATACTCTTGTCAGCCTGGCGGCAGGTATCGTTATTGATATCAGCTACGGTTTCATCGACCCGAGAATCAGAATGGGGGCGAAATAAAGATGTCAGTGAACAACATAAATAATATCCCGGATATCCCTGTCGAAAAATTCAAATTTGCGACCGGGAGGGATCTGAAGCACGACAGTAAATTCGATACGAAGCCCGTAAGCTATTTTCAGGGCGCTTTCAGGCGCTTCTGCAAGAACAAGGGTGCGGTCGTCGGCGGCATAGTAATAATGTGTCTGCTGCTTTTTGCAATCGCTGCACCGTTTTTTACCCCGTTTACACCGGCATACTATGATATGGTGTATTCTTATGTAACACCCAAGTCAAAGCTTTTTGTAGACAAAGGCATTGATTTTTGGGATGGCTGCAAGACTAAAAAGACCAATTACCTTGGCTATATCAAGGACATGGCGCTCGCTGCAGAGACCGGCAGAGAAGTCATCAAGCGCGGTGAATACACCGTGAGCGAGGATGGCGCCAACTACTTCTACCGCTACGACACCTATTACGGAGTAGGCTTCGGTAAATACAAAATAATTTCACAGGAAGAATTCGATAACATTCAGGCGTATCAGAATGAAACGGGTAAGCAGATCCTTTACCCTGTGGTGAAATCCACCGACAGACCTACGCTTGAAAAAAACAAGTACGATGCGAATATCTACTATAAGGTAGAAAATCCGGGTGCATCTACTGTCCGCCCCAAGCTCGACTATGACGGAAATATCATCCCCAACTATTGGAGATACGAGAAGGGGGAAGCTTCATCCCTGATACCGGAGTACAATTCCCTCCGCATTGAAGGCGAAAACGGTATCGTGGAAAACGGCACTACCTACTACTATGCATACGGCAGAAAGGTAGACGGCGGGATTGAAGTCAGGACGGAATACTACGAATATTACATCTATAATCATACTCAGGTGAAGAAAGACGGTATAGAAGAGCCGCTCTTCATTTTCGGTACCACCGAAACGGGCAAGGATATCTTTGCCTGCCTTTCATACGGTGCAAGATTTTCATTCGTGTTCGCCACCATCGTTGTGGCGGTGAACTTCATCGTCGGTGTCATCTGGGGTTCCATTTCCGGATACTTCGGCGGAAGGATCGACCTCTTTATGGAGAGATTCTCCGACATTCTCGGTTCTGTCCCGACGATAATCGTTATAACCCTTCTGAAATATCACATGGGAGCCTCGAGTCAGGCGCTCGTATTGTTTATCGCATTCTTTATGACGGGATGGATAGGTATTGCGGGCAGGACGCGAATGCAGTTCTATCGCTTCAAGAATCAGGAGTATGTCCTTGCGGCAAGAACGCTCGGCGCACGCGATTCGAGGATCATGTTCAAGCATATTTTCCCGAACGGTCTCGGCACCATCGTGACCAGCGTTGCTCTGGTCATTCCCTCGATGATCTACTCGGAGACGAACCTGTCCTATCTGGGTATCATCAACCTTGAGGCGGGAAAAACCACAAGTGTCGGTACTCTCATCGCGGCAGGTCAGAAATCCATTATGGCAGGCGCAGCATATGTGGCGCTGTTCCCCTGTCTGTTCCTTGTTCTGTTAATGCTCAGCTTTAACCTGTTCGGCAACGGCTTGCGCGATGCGCTGAATCCGTCGCTCAGAGGCTCGGAGGATTAAGATATGAATAAAGAAGTCAAGTTATCAGTCAATAATCTGAAGGTCAGTTTCCGCACGGATGCAGGTAAGGTACAGGCTGTACGTGATATCTCGTTCGATCTGTACAAGGGAGAAACGCTGGCGATTGTCGGAGAGTCGGGCTCGGGTAAGTCCGTTACATCGAAAGCGATCATGGGGATCTCTGCGGTGAACTCTATTTATGAGGGCGGAGAAATTCTTTACGACGGACGTGACCTTCTGCGCATTCCCGAAGAGGAGATGCACAAGCTGCGCGGAGATAAGATCGCAATGATCTTCCAGGATCCGCTGTCGTCGCTCAACCCCATCATGCGCATCGGTAAGCAGATCACAGAGGCGATGCTCCTTAA
>ENA-OROD01002658-OROD01002658.1-human-gut-metagenome-genome-assembly--contig:-NODE-2658-length-12723-cov-4.462662_pt1 | contig 12723 bp, 10 predicted proteins | sample MGYA00242123_ERZ509038 | MGnify/ENA primary metagenome ERZ509038 (study PRJEB26280, sample SAMEA2338719) | human gut metagenome | biome: human gut; feature: human-associated habitat; material: faeces... | reverse complement strand
AATTCGAATACGGCGTGGCGGGCTTCGGCTTCCTGTCCCTCGCCGTTATGATCTTCGGCCAGTGGAAGCCGCAGCGTATTGCGCTGGCCGCGCTGCTGTTCGGCTTCTTCCGTGCACTCGGCAATGTCTACACGGGCTTCAGCTTCCTCAAGGCGCTGAACTTGCCGAGTTCTCTGTACAACATGCTGCCGTATATCATTTCGCTCATTGTGCTTGCCTTTACGTCCAAGAATTCCCGCGCGCCGAAGGCCGAGGGTATTCCCTACGACAAGGGCATGCGCTAAGCTGCATTCGTTCTCTGCCTCCGGCAAGTTCATACGGACTTGCCGGAGCCTTCATTTCAAGCACATCAAACTCAGGAGGATTTTGTTCTCATGCGAATGGTTGATCTCATTGAAAAAAAGCGGGACGGCGGGATTCTGACCGACGACGAGATCCGCTTTATCATCCAGGGCTTTACCGACGGCTCCATCCCCGATTACCAGATGTCCGCCTTTGCCATGACGGTGTTCTACAAGGGTATGACCGATCACGAAACCGCCGTCCTGACGGACGCGATGATGCGTTCGGGCGACACAGTGGATTTGAGCCGGTTCGGCGATAAATCCGTTGACAAGCATTCCACCGGCGGCGTCGGCGATAAGACGACGCTGATCGTTGCACCGATTGTCTCGAGTCTCGGCGGCAAGATGGCCAAGATGTCCGGCCGCGGCCTCGGCCATACGGGCGGTACGGTCGATAAGCTGGAATCCATCCCCGGTTATCAGACGACGCTTTCGGCAGAGGCCTTCATGCAGCAGGTCGAGGACGTCGGCGTAGCCGTCATCGGCCAGTCCGGCAATCTGACGCCCGCCGATAAAAAACTCTACGCGCTGCGTGACGTGACCGCGACAATCGATTCTCTGCCGCTCATCACGTCGTCCATCATGTCCAAAAAGCTGGCCGCAGGCGCGCATTCCATCGTGCTGGATGTCAAGATCGGCTCCGGCGCGTTTATGAAGACGCTTGAAGACGGACAGAAACTGGCAGAGAGCATGGTGCGCATCGGCAAGGCCTGCGGCCGGAACGTCGTGGCAGTCATGTCCAACATGGATATTCCGCTCGGCTTCTATATCGGCAATGCGCTCGAGGTGCGCGAGGCGGTTGAGGTCCTGCGCGGCCATGGCTGCCCGGACCTGACCGGCGTGTGCATTACACTGGCGGCCAATATGCTGCACCTGTGCAACGGCTGGCCCATCGAAGAGGCCACGAAGCAGGCGGAAGAAGCCATTAACTCCGGCAAGGCCTTTGAGCAGATGAAGCGCTGGATCGCCGCACAGGGCGGCGATGCGCGGGTGCTGGACGACGTGAGCCTGCTGCCGCAGGCGTCGGTGCAGTACGAACTCAAAGCGCCGCAGACGGGCTATATCCACCATATGGACGCGCAGAAGATCGGCGAAAGTTCTGCCATTCTCGGCGCGGGCCGCAAGACGAAGGACGACGCCATTGACTTCGCTGCCGGTATCGTCCTGAAGGAAAAGACCGGCGCAAAGGTCGAGCAGGGCCAGACGCTGGCTGTTCTGCACACGAACCGGCCTGAGACGATTGCCGACGCCGAACGCGCCTTTTTGGAAGCCATCCGCTGGGGAACCGACGCGCCCGAGGCACAGCCGCTGATCTACGGGATTGTAAAGTAAAAAGAGGAGAGAAAGAGATATGTCAGATGTGATCGTCATCGGTGTTGCCGGCGGAACCGGCAGCGGAAAAACCACGCTCGTCAAGGCTCTGATGAACCGCTTCGGCGACAATATCAGCGTCCTCAGCCACGACAATTATTACAAGCGGCACGACGAGATGAGCTATGAGGAGCGAACCCACCTCAATTACGACTGCCCGGACGCGTTCGACACCGATATGATGATCGAGCATCTGCGCATGCTCAAAAACGGTCAAGCCATCGACTGCCCGACGTATGACTATACCATCCACAACCGCGCCGACGGGGTTCTGCACATCGAGCCGCGCAAGGTCATCGTGGTGGAAGGCATTATGATCTTCGTCGAGAAGGCGCTGTGTGATGAGATGAACATCCGCATCTTTGTTGACGCCGATGCTGACGTGCGCCTGTGCCGCCGCATCCGCCGCGATGTGAAAAAACGCGGACGCAGCATCGATTCCGTCATTGACCAGTATCTGACCACCGTCAAGCCCATGCACGAGCTCTATGTTGAGCCGAGCAAGAAAAATGCGAATCTTATCGTCCCGGAGGGCGGCAAAAACCTGATCGCGCTCGAGATGATCATCAACCGCATCCAGCGGCACATCGACGGAAACGCGGAATAAAAAACTGCCCGGAACTGCCGGCTGACAGTTCCGGGCACACTTTATCATGACGCGCCTGCCGCTGAAAAAACGCGCCTCGCACAGCGGAAACTGGGTCTGCCGTGCGGGGCGCGTTCGGTTTTGATTTGCTTTTACTTAGACGAAGTCGGGTCGTAGTTGCGGCCAAATTTGAGGTCTTCAAACTTGATCGTCGCGCTTTCCGGGTGCATGGGGCGCGAGGCGGACTTAGCCGGCGCGGGTGCGGGGGCAGGCTTCGCCTCAGGCTCACTGCCGATCAGCTTTTCCAGATTATCGGAGATCTCTGTTGCAATTTTCTCCGCATCTTCGCTGGGAACGGGCGCGGTCACAGGTTCCGTCCGGTCGGCCTGCCAATCATAGGGACGTTCGTGGGCTGGTTCGGGCTGCGCGGGGGCGGACTCCTTCGTCAGATCCCGGGTCTTGAGCGTCTCAAGCAGGCCCAGATGGCCCTGAATATCGCGCTCGACCACAGAGATGAAATTCAGCGCGGTCTGCTTGGCGTAATCGAGCCGCTCCTGCTCGGCGTGGATCTGCTGGTTCAGCTGCGCAAGCTGCACGTTTGCGGCGTTGACCTGCGCGTTGGCCTGTGCATTTACCTCTGCGTTCTGCAGCATCGCGGCGCAGCGCGCCTGCGTTTCCTTGAGCATCTGTGCACTTCTGGCCTCCGCGTCAGCTGTGGCTGTAGACTGCTTCGTCTCCTGCGCGCGGTATTCCTCCAGCTTTTCAACCAAAATCTTCATCTTGGCCTTGAGCACGGAATTTTCCTTGTAGAGCGTAATATAATCTTCCGTCAGCGGTTCGAGAAAATCGTCGACCTGCTGCATATCATAGCCGCCGAAGACGGCCTTGGAGAAGGTTTGCTCCTGAATTTCCTGCGGTGTGAACATGGAAGCTGCCTCCCTGTGTAAATTAGAGATAGACGCCGTTGTTTTCCAACTCGTCGATGAGGTCGCCGACGATATCGACGTTGTACGGCGTGATAATGTAGGTGCTGATGGCGATCTTCTTGATCTTGCCGTCAAGTGCATAGGCGCAGCCGGACAGGAAATCGACCAGACGGCGTGCGACATCCTTGTTGGTGGATTCCAGATTCAGAACGACTGCATGCTTGCTGCGCAGATGCTCCGCAATGTCGGATACGTTGTCAAAACGCTCCGGTTTGACGAGCACAACCTGCATCTGGGCCGTGGTGTGAATGTTTACGACCTTGCCGTTCGATGTGCCTGCGTTGTTTCCGCCGAGCGTGCGGCGGCCCGCAGAAGAGGTGCTGCCGGTCGCGGAGAAATCGTCGCTGTCCAGATCGAAGCTGGTGTTATAAGAGGGCTTCGGCGCCGAGGACGAGCGGGAGGGTCTGCTGGGGCGGGCGTCGTCGTCGAATTCATCAAAATCGTCGTCGTCTTCTGTATACGGCTTCGTGAGCTTCTTCAGGTCATCCATAAATCCCATTGTAGTGTATCCTCCAGAATTGCTATTCTATGTAATTGGGTCGTGTCGGTCAGACGTTATAATTCCGCTTGCCGAAGATCGCGGTGCCGATGCGCACCATGGTCGAGCCTTCAGCGATAGCGTCGGTAAAATCGTCGCTCATGCCCATCGACAGGCATTCCATGGACACATTATCGTATTTTTTCGCCCTTATGTCAACAAAAAGATTGCGCATTTCGGCAAAATATCTGCAATTTTCACCTGGAAATTCGCTCACGGGCGGAATTGCCATCAGTCCCTTGAGCGCCACATGCGGAAAATCCGCCATGCGGGCGGCAAGTGCAGCGGCTTCGGCCGGCGTAAACCCGGATTTGCTTTCCTCTGCACCGATGTTGACCTCGAAGAGAATGTTCTGCACAACGCCCACTTTTTCCGCCTGCTTTTCGATGCACTCCAGCAATTCCGGCCGGTCAACAGACTCGATGAGATCGACCACGCCGACGAGATACTTGACCTTATTGGTCTGCAGATGGCCGATGAAATGCAGGGGCTTTCCCGTGTACGCGCCCAGCGGGCGCTTGGCCTGAATTTCCTGCACGCGGTTTTCGCCACAGCAATCGACGCCTGCGGCGACTGCCTCCTTGACGCGGTCGGCGTCGTTCATCTTCGTCGCGGCGCAGAGCAGAATTTCAGACGGGTCGCGCCCGGCCTTTTTTGCGGCATCGACCATTTGCGCACGGATATTCGCAATATTTTCAGCAATCGTAGACATATCAGTTGACGACCTTTCCATCGTATAGATTTTTCGCGTTGATAATCAACTCGTCACCCGGCCAAAGATTGTTGGTCGAACTGGTGTCGAGTGTGACGACGTAGCTTTCGCCGGTATCGTGGAGGATGGTGATGGGCTTCCACTTGGCGAGTGTTCCTTCGAGGATATACACGCCCGTCTGACCATTTTCGACACGGACGGCGGATTTCGGGACGCGCAGCCCGGAATAGGACGTGAAGACGATCTCCGCCGACTGCTGCCGCAGCAGCGTCACGTTCTGCAGCGCCCGGTCGGACGACAGCACCAGCAGCCGGGAACCCGCCTCGTTGCCGCCGAGGCGCGCCACGCGCATGGTGACCGGCTGGTAATAATCGCGGGCGAACGTCAGCGTAGCGCGGTCGCCCTCCTCCACGCCGGAAAGTTCGCTTGCGGGCACGACGCAGGCATAGTACCACGTTGCAGACGTGACGAGCCTGCCGATGGCGTTGGCATCCGTTTCGTCCGGCTGGACGGACTCAAATTCTGCGACAGTCATTTCCATCAGCCGTTCCGGCGTCAGTACGGATTCATAGCCGTCAACAGCGGCAGAAAAGGTTCCGGCCTTGCCTGCAAGGATGGCGCTGGTGTCGCCCGCAGACTGCGCCTCGAGCGTCTCAAGTTCTGCCTGCAGCGTGCTGATGCGCGCCTGCAGCGAGCCGCTGTCCGAGTCGCTTCCGGTGCGCCGCAGGATCAGGCCCTTGAGTTCCGGCGACAGGTCGGAGACGGAGTTCATGTCGCGCAGCGCCAGATAGCGGCTCAGCTGTGCAAGATCGCCCGCGATGTCCGCGTCGAGCGCGGCCTGATCGTAGACGCTGGAAACAGCGCTCCATGCGTACTGAAGCTGCTCGATCTGGCCGGACAGTTCATCGATGCGCGTCTGGCGGGTCTTTGCATCCTCGGAGCGGTAGCCGGTGGCGACGGTGTCGTTCGCGGCCACATGGGCGCCCTCGGCGCAGTTCAGAACCGTTGTGCCGTATTGCGAATACAGAAGTTCCTCCTCACGCACGACAAAGCCGGAGGCGTAATAGCCCGCCCCGGCTTCGTATGGTGTGACGGTGGCCGTCATGAGTGGTGCATAGAGGCTGCTTACCACGTTATAGCCGAAATACGCGGCGATCGCGGCAAGCAGGATCCAGAGGATAACGGTAAAATAGGATTTGCCTTGCTTCATAGTGCTCCTTCAGGTAACCCGGCGGGAGCGGAGCGGAGCTCAACCCTGCGTCAGGTGAACGGGAACGGCGGGCGTCATGGTAGACACCGCGTGCTTATAGATCATCTGCTGCCGCCCGTCGGACTGCAGCAGGATCACAAACTGGTCGAAGCCCGTGATAATGCCGCGCATCTGAAAGCCGTTCATCAGAAAAACGGTCAGCATCGTGCGGTCCTTGCGGGCCTGGTTCAGAAAAATGTCCTGATAATTCTCTGTTGTTTTTTGCATGGGTATCGGCTCCTTCTCATTTATATGGGAACCTCTGACTCAATGGCCTTCGGCCATAGAGCCAGAACTTCCTTGATCTGATACCCATATCGTACCATATTCAAAGCGCGGAAAAAGGAATATTCTGTCGAGCGGCGGAAAGAACCTCCGAAAAATCTTCCGTGCCTGTCATCCGCAGCCAGTGAACGTCCGGATTGCGCCGGAACCAGGTCAGCTGCCGCTTGGCGTAGTTGCGGGAACGCTGCTTGCAGAGCGCGGCGGCTTCGTCCAGCGAACACGCGCCGCTTAGGTACCCGAAGAATTCCTTATAGCCGATAGCCTGCATGGCCGTTGTTTTCGGACTGACACCGAGGGCAAGCAGCGCGCGGATCTCGTCCAGCAGCCCGTTCGACAGCATATTCTCGACCCGCAGGTCGATGCGCCGGTATAAGGCGGCGCGATCCTGATAATCCAGACCAATCCACACGGGCCGGTAGCGCGGCGGGACGGCCTTTGTTTCCAGATTGTGCTGCGTGATGGTCTTGCCCGTTTCTTCATAAACCTCCAGCGCGCGGATGACGCGCTTTTCGTCTGCCGGGTGGAGCCGCGCGGCGGCCTCCGGGTCAATTTCGCGCAGCCGAGCCAGCATGGCCTCACCGCCCGTTTCACGCAGCTGCGCCTCGAGCGCTTCGCGCCTGCCGGTCTGCGGGACAGGTGCGAACGACCGGCCTGCAATCAGACTGTCAACATACAGCCCCGTACCGCCCGCAATGACGGCGGTTTTGCCGCGCGATAGAATGTCCTGCACGCACGCATCCGCCAGCTGCACATATTTCCCGGCAGAAAAATCCTCGCCTGGCTCAACCATGTCAATTAAATGGTGGGCAACGCCCTCCATTTCTTCTTTTGTGGGCTTGGCCGTGCCGATATCCATGTGCTTGTAAATCTGCATGGAATCGCAGGAGACGACCTCGCCGTCATACAGCTTCGCAAGCTGCACGGCAAGCTTCGTCTTGCCGGAGGCCGTCGGGCCGACGACGCAGATGATCCTGTCCATGTTCAAACCCTCTTGAACTGCTTTTCCAGCTGCCGCTTCGTGAGCGTCACGCAAACGGGGCGGCCATGCGGGCAGTATTTGATATCGTCGCGGGACAGAACCTCCTGCACGAGCCGCCGCAGTTCTTCGTCAGATGTCTGCCAGCCGGCCTTAATAGCCGATTTGCAGGCGATGGTGTGCAGCAGATTGTCGCGCAGGCTGTCCGGGTCAAGTGTTTTTCCGGCCAGCAGATCGCCGGCCAGTTCCTGCAAAAGCGCTTTTGCGTCCTCCACGTCCACGTCGGACGGGATCTGCCGGATGAGCACGTCTCCGCCGCCGAAGTCCTCCGTTTCAAACCCGCAGCGCTCCAGAAGCGCCTTGTTTTCCAGCACAGCTGCGGCCTCTTCGCGCGAAAGTTCCGCGGAGACGGGGGCCAGCAGCAGCTGGGCCATGATGGGATGGTCTTCCTTTTTGAGCGCCTCAAAGCGAATGCGCTCATGCGCGGCATGCTTGTCAATGAACAGAACGGCTTCGCCCTGCTCAATAATAATATAGGTGTGCAGCGCCTCGCCGATGATACGGAAGGGCTCTTCCCTGACGGCAAATTCCTGCTGCTGTACTTCAGACGCCTTGACCGGTTCCGGTTTCGGCTCCGGTCGTTCTGCAGGCTTCGGTTCGGGCCTTGCCTCCGGCCGCGGCTCGGGCTTCGGCTCCGCTCTGACCTCCGGTTTTGCTTCCGGCTTTGGAAGATCAAAGGCCTGCTGCGCAGGCGCAGGCTCGGAGCGCGGCAGCTGCACCGGCGAGGCCAGCATCGGCTGCTCCTGCTTCGGCATGGGCTGCTGTGCGGCCTGGCGGCGGTATTCGGATGCCTGCATGGTCTGATAGAAGCCGGGCTTCGGCGGCTGGACGATTTTGGGCTGTGCCTGCGGCTGCGGTGCGGCCTCCTGCTTTTTCTCCGGCGTTTTCCATTCCGGGCGGCCAGCCGCTCTGGAAAGCGTGGACAAAACGGCATAGTGTACCGCATCGAAGACCTCGCGCTCGGACAGGAACTTGACCTCCGTTTTGGCCGGATGAACGTTCACGTCCACGGCCTGCACCGGCATGTCAATTTCCAGCACGCAGGCCGGAAAGCGGCCTACCATGATCTGGTTGCGGTACGCCTCTTCCACGGCGGCGGAGAGCAGACGGGACTTGATATAGCGGTTGTTGACGAAGAAGCTTTGCCATGCGCGGTTTCCGCGTGTGGCAGTCGGCTTTGTGACAAAGCCGCGCACGCGAAGCTTTTCCCAGCTGCCGTCAACCGGCAGCATATTGTTGGCAAGTTCCCGGCCGTAGATGGCGTAGATCGCGGCCATGCGGTCGCCCTGTCCGTCGGTGTGCAGCTGCTCCTGGCCGTCCTTCAAAAAGCGGAAGGAGATCTCCGGGTGTGCCAGCGCCTGCTGCTGCACAACGGAGAAAACAGCGGAGGACTCCGCCGCGTCGGATTTCATAAACTTCATCCGCGCAGGCGTATTGTAAAATAACTCCCGCACCAAAATCGTCGTGCCGCACGGGCAGCCGACAGGCTCCTCAGACAGAACCTTTCCGGCTTCGAGATGCAGGCGAACGCCGTTTTCCGCGCCCTGCGCCCGCGTGAGAAGATCGATTTTTGACACGGACGAAATCGCGGCCAGCGCCTCGCCGCGGAAGCCAAGCGTACCGATGCAGGCAAGATCCTCTTGCCTGCGGATTTTGCTCGTTGCATGGCGCAGAAATGCCGTGCGGGCATCAACGGGGTCCATGCCGCAGCCGTCGTCGGTGATGCGCAGGAAGGTCATGCCGCCGCTTTGTAATTCTATTGTAATGTTTTTCGCACCCGCGTCAATGGAATTTTCAACCAGTTCTTTGACGGCGGACGCCGGCCGCTCGACGACCTCGCCTGCAGCGATGAGATCCGCGACGTGGCGGTCAAGCTGAATGATCTTCGGCATAAAGCCCCTCCCAATCAGAAGTTCAGCTGCAAGAGCCCAAACGACAGCGCGTTGACAATGGCATGCAGCGAGATAGACGCCCAGATCGTCCCGGCCTTTTCATACGTCCAGGCCAGCGCGACGGAGGCGGGCAGATACGGAATGCAGCTCAAAAGCACCTTTCCGGCGGGATAGAGCATAAAATACTGCCAGTTGTGCATGAGCGTGAACAAAATGACGGAGACGAGATACGCCATGACGCGCGACGTCGGCTGAATGGAGCCGAAGACAAGTCCGCGCACAAGCGTCTCCTCAATGATCGGCGCAAGGAAAACCGTCACGGCCAGCATGACATACTGATTGTCGGAAATGAGCGAACCGACCGTCTCGTTGTTGTAGATCGTAAAGCCGGGAGCCAGCTTGGAAAGCGCGAACTGCAACACCCATGTGCCTGCATAATACATCGCAAAGCCCAGAACCAGCGCCTGCACAAAGTTCCAGAATGAGCCGCCGAAAAACGACTGCCGCAAAAATCCATGGAAAATCAGCAGAACCGCCAGCAGATTCACGGCAAAATAGACGATGTTCATCGTCAGCGCCGTCATGCCGAGCGAGAATTTCTCGTTTGCCAGCTGCAAAAGCAGATTCAGAATCAGCAGATAAAACGGCAGATAGAGCCACCCGGCGATCGTTTCAAATTTCGTCAGCCGGTAAGAAATCGAATGGGACGCTTTGCGGGCCATAGACAGCCTTCCTTTCCGGTAAAGGCTCCCCTTGGGCACAAGGGGAGCTGGCGCGTAGCGCCTGAGGGGATTTGAATGTAGCGAACTTCGGAGCATTCTGAACAACGCGGCCCATCCCCTCTGTCATTTGCTTTGCAAATGACACCTCCCCTTACCGCGCGGGGCGCGGCAAGAGGAGGCTTTTCGCCTCTTTTACAGCATCTGCTTCAGATGGTACAACTGGTTCAGCGCCTCGATGGGCGTGAGCGTTTCGACGGTGATGGACTCCAGCGCGCGGCGCAGTTCATCCGACTGCATATCGAGCATGGAAACCTGATCGGACACGGGTGCAGCCGCGGGCTTTGCGCGCTCCGGCGCGCCGGATTCGAGATCCTTGAGGATTTCCCGCGCGCGCGTAATGACCCGGTCGGGAATACCCGCCAGCTTGGCAACCTCGATGCCGTAGCTGTCGTCCGCCGCACCGGGGACGATCTTGCGCAGGAAGATCATGTCCCCCTGCCGCTTCTTGACGGCGATGTTGAAGTTTTTGACGCCCGGCAGTGCCTGCTCGATATCCGTCAGTTCGTGATAATGCGTGGCGAAAAGCGTTTTCGCGCCCAGCCGCTTGCGGTCTGCTGCATATTCGAGCACGGCACGGGCGATCGCCATGCCGTCAAATGTCGATGTGCCCCGCCCAATTTCGTCGAGAATCAGAAGTGAACGCGGCGTCGCGTTTTTGAGAATATCGGCGACTTCGGTCATCTCGACCATGAACGTTGACTGGCCGGAGGCCAGATCGTCCGATGCGCCGATGCGCGTAAACAGCCGGTCAACAATGCCGATGTGTGCCGACTGTGCCGGGACAAACGAGCCCATCTGCGCCATGAGGACAATGAGCGCCACCTGCCGCATGTAGGTCGATTTACCGGCCATGTTCGGGCCGGTGATGATGGCCGTGCGGCAGTCCTCACTGCCAAGCAGCGTGTCGTTCGGCACGAACAGCGCGTTTTTGAGCATCTGCTCGACGACCGGATGACGGCCCGCCGTGATCGATACGGTATTGCCGAGATCGACCTCGGGCTTGCAGTAATGATTGTGAACGGCGACGGCGGCAAAGCTGCACAGCACATCCAGCTGCGCGACGGCCTGCGCCGTCTGCTTGACGCGGGCGGATTCTCCCGCGACAAACTGCCGCAGCGCCACAAACAGGTCATATTCCAGCGCCACAATGCGGTCCTTGGCCGTCAGAATGGTGCTTTCCAGTTCCTTCAGTTCTTCCGTGATGTACCGCTCACCGGTCGAGAGCGTCTGCTTGCGGATATAGCTGTCCGGGACAAGATTCAGCTGACCCTTTGCAACCTCGATATAATAGCCGAACACGCGGTTATAGCCCACGCGCAGATTCCGGATGCCGGTCTTTTCCTTTTCACGCGCCTCGATCTGCGTGAGCATGCCCTTGCCGCCGGACTGGACGGCGCGCAGTTCATCGAGCTCTTTGTTTGCACCGTCACGGATGAGCCCGCCCTCGCGCAGCAGGAACGGAGGATCGTCCACGATGGTTGCGTCGATCTTCTCCTTGAGATCTGCCAGCGTGTCAAGCTGCTCAAAAAGCGTCTGCAAATACGGCGCGCGCATGCCGGACAGCCGCTCCTTGACGGCAGGCAGACTCGCCGCGCCCTGTGACAGCGCGGCAAGATCGCGGCAGGAGGCTGTACCCGTCATAATGCGGGTCATGGCGCGCTCAAAGTCCGTAATTTCACGCAGGGACAGAATCAGTTCCTCGCGGTCGATGGTTTTTTTGACCAGTTCCTCCACGGCAGTCAGTCGGCGCGTGATCTGCGCGGGGCTGAGCAGCGGCCGCTCCATCCACGCCCGCAGCAGACGGCCGCCCATGGCGGTCTTCGTTTTGTCGAGCACCCACAGGAGGCTCCCGCGCTTTTCCTTTGCGCGCATCGTCTCCGTCAGTTCGAGATTCCGCCGCGCGGCAAGGTCAAGCTGCATGAACTTGCCTGCAATGTACAGTTCCAGTTCCCGGATGTGCGGCAACTCGTTTTTCTGTAAATCGCGCAGCGTAATGAGAAGCGCACCCGCGGCGGCAATGACGCACGGCATATTCGCAAGACCGAGCGCCTCCGGCGACTGCCCGAACTGCGCCGTCACGGCAGCCTCGCACAGGGCAGAGTCAAACTGCGCGTCCGTTCCCAGATTTACGCAGGTGTGGAAGCGGTCGCGCAGGAAATCTGCCAGCGCGTCGTCCTCCGCCGCCGTGCCGCCCAGAAGTGCCTCGGACGGCAGGAAGCTGCCGAGTTCGTTCTGCGCGTCCTGCATGGCGTCGGCGCCGGAAACCTGCGTTGCGCTGAATGCGCCGGTCGATACGTCGCAGAAGCAAAGGCCGTATGTACCGGCTGCGCCGTAGACGCAGGCGTAATAATTATTTTTGGATTCCACCAGCATCGAACTTTCCGTCACGGAGCCGGGCGTTACGATGCGGATGATGTCGCGCTTCACCAGCCCCTTCGCCAGGGCAGGGTCCTCCATCTGCTCACAGATGGCGACCTTGTAGCCCTTTGCGACCAGCCGCGCGATATAACTCTCCGAGGAATGATACGGCACGCCGCACATGGGAATCTTATCCTCCGCGCTTTTGTCCTTAGCATGGTCGCGCGAGGTGAGCGTCAGGTCGAGTTCACGCGAGGCAATGCGCGCGTCCTCCTCGAACATCTCATAAAAATCGCCCAGCCGGAAAAACAGCAGGCAGTCAGGGTTACGCTCCTTGACCGCATAATACTGCTGCATCATGGGGGTGAGTTCGGCCATAAACAAAACCTCCGGGTTTTCTCTTTTAACGTCTGAAATTATGCTTTCGGCAAATCCATATGCACTTACGCATTCGTTTGTAGGGGCCGATGCCCACATCGGCCTGTTGGGAAGTTGCAAATTCGCCGAATAATACCGTAAAAACGGTGCATTCTGCCGGGCCGATGCGACGCCCGCAGGCTAGTTTCGAGGCGCAACCGCGCATC
>ENA-OROD01002655-OROD01002655.1-human-gut-metagenome-genome-assembly--contig:-NODE-2655-length-12728-cov-2.918804_pt1 | contig 12728 bp, 9 predicted proteins | sample MGYA00242123_ERZ509038 | MGnify/ENA primary metagenome ERZ509038 (study PRJEB26280, sample SAMEA2338719) | human gut metagenome | biome: human gut; feature: human-associated habitat; material: faeces... | reverse complement strand
GCCTTCCCGGATCATGAAGTTTTACCCCGACCGCAAGAAGGACATCTTCTTCACCGATGAATCCGGTTATATGCGGTATAACCCCAAAGCACATATCGGCAATGATTTTGATCTGACGAACCTGAAATTTGCGGACATTATCATTGACGCGATGAAAAAATATTATGCTTCCGGGGGGAAAGATTACAATATCTGGTCCTATCCCCCGAATAAGCAGTATATCAATATCGGACAGTGTGACGGGGAGGTGCCGGATATGGATATGCTGCGGAATCCGACTGTTCAAAAACTCAAGCTGATCTCGCAGGCGGATATTGACAGCGGAGTGGCTCAACGCAATGTATACGGACGTTTCCTGCAATATTTCGCCACCCGGGTGAAAGAGGAATTTCCCGGTCTCCGCGTGGCTTTCATGCCTTATCAGGGCGGCACCTATGCTCCCACGGACCCGCGTTGGAAACTGCCGGACAATATTGATCTGCGGGTCTGCACTCATATCTTCCCCCGCGCTCCGCGAAACCCGAAGAAGATCGCAAAAACCATGCAATGCCTGAAGGAATGGTATGAAGCCACCGGCAACCGTCCGATCGATTCGCTGTGGTTCTATCATATCCCTGCGGAGAGCGGCAGTCCGTTCCTGCGTGCGATTGCGGCGCAGTTTGTCGGTGAATCGATCAACGTCTGCGGAAAACTGCTGGGACGCACCAATATCTTTTTCGATCAGTACGGTGGTCTGAACTGGTCCTACTATTATTCCGAATACTGCGGAGCCAAAGCATTCTGGAATCCCGATTTCAATGCGGATGCGGCGGTTGATGAACATTGGGAACCTTTCTACGGGAAAGAGGCAGGAGCGGAACTGAAGAAGTTCCACCGGCTCATGAAGGACAGCTATATCAACCTGTATATGATGAACGATGCGGAAAACTCCATCAATCCGCTCTATCCTCCGCAGGTCATAGACCAGTTGGAAGCCTGTCTGAACAAAGCCGCTTCCCATATCAGGCCCGGCACCGTGGAGGCGAAACGCTTCGCCCTCTTTTCCATGCCGTGGAAAGATGCAATTCTTTCCCAGCGGAACCGGCAGAGCTATATCCGCCCGAACTACAATGTATACCGGCTGCTGAGCCGGGATAAAGTGGAACTGGACGGAAAGGGGAATGAAGCGTTCTGGAAGAATCTCAAGCCCATTGCAATGCAGGACCCGAAAGGGAGCGGCGCCAGGCCGAAATATCCGTATTCTGTGAAACTTGCATGGGATGACAACGGCATTTACGGACTGCTGGAAGCTCCTTGCAGACCGTTGGCGGATGCCGGAAAGGATTTGTGGCACAATGACAGTTGTGAAATCTTTATCGCGCCCGGAGTGAACCGACGGGAAGATTTCTATCATTTTGCCGTGGATGCCCTGGGGAACCAATGCACCGGATTCCGTAAAATGTTTCCCATTGCGACTCCCTACGGCAGACATGATGCGCCGGGATTCCGCAGGGCGGTTGTCCGGAACGACAATTCCTGGAGCATGGAATTTTTCATCCCGTTTGCAGATATGAAGGTGAAAGCGCCGCGTCCGTATGATGTCTGGGGCGCGAATATCGTAAGCAACAAGCTGGGCGAGCCGCAGGAATACATGTCATCTGCGCTGACATTGGCAGACAATCATAATCTTGAAATGTTCGGAACCATTAAATTTCTTGGAAAAGGAGATTGAACCATGAAAAAAAACATGATTTCTTTCACTCTTGGATGTTTCTTCGTTTTTTGTGTTCATGGCGCGGAATTTCCGGCAACTGTCATGCAGACGAAACCTTATCTTTTCCCGCATCTGGAATTTGTGACAGGCTATTCCATTTCCAATGGGGCCTGGGACTACAATGTTTCGGTGCAAAGAACGAAAAATACGGGAAAACGGCCTGCCTTTGTGCAATTCGGCTGCGGCTATCCCGTACCGGCTTTGCCCGGCCTTACAGTCAATGGAATCAAGAGCCGCAACATTTTTCTGGACAAGGACAGCCTGAAAAAATGGGAAGACAAGGAAAGCGGCAGCGCCGGATGCGAGATGACTCTCAATTTCGACGGCGCAAAAATTTTGTATCGCGTCTTCATGAAAAAGAATTCAAACCTGCTTTTTATACGTATTGCCCCGGACAGCAGTTCCGTGGAACCGATTGCCGGAATCGAGTTTTCCACGTATGCCTGCATCAATCTGGATAAAGATCCTAAAAAACGCTGGGAGCCGGCGTCATACGTCCGCGAAGCCGTAACCCCGCAGCGAACCCTCAAGGGAAATGCCGGCAATAAAGGGGTTGAACTCGAACCGGCGGAAAATACACTCATTCTCCGCGATGCGGCGTTCGGGAAAAATCCGGTCTACATGGCCTTCGAGAGTGCACCCGTTCAAAAGGCGGTTCTTCTCAATGGCGCGTATCAGATTTTGAATCTGACACTGAAACCGGATTTCAAGGAATTTACCTATGCCTTCTGGATGTCGCCGAAAAAACAGTTCACGAATGCGGAGTTCGAGGCGTTGCTGAAGGCTTCGCCGGAGCTCTTCAAATTCTGAAGAAAAATTGCAGCAGAGACTTTTTTGCAGAAGATGAAAGAAATTCAAAAATGATCAGAGTAACACATTTTAATATTGCCTCCTCGTTCGGGGAAGATAAAAAATCCGACTGGACGCGGGCGGCGAGGATTATCAGAGAGTCGGCACCGGATGCGGTGAGCTGTAATGAAGTCTCCGTGCATGAAGATTTTGTGCCGGATCTCGACATGCCGGCACTCTATGGGGATTATCTGGGAATGACCCCGGTTTTCGGGCGCGCCACTTCCCGTGACGGCAAAGGCGAATACGGAGTCATGGCGCTTGCCGAATACAAAATCGAATTTGTGGACAAGCTCCTGCTACCGACTCCGGCAGGCTATGAACAGCGCATTTGCCTGATGACAAAAGTATATGCGCCGACCCCATTCCACTTTCTGGTAACGCATTTCTGCACCCGGAACGAATATCCGGGCGCAAGGGAACACCGGGTTGCCGCCATTCAGATGATTACGGATAAAATCAATGAAAGAAAACTGTATCCGGCAGTCCTCTGCGGCGATCTGAACGTGGAACCCGGAACACCGGAGATCGATTTCCTGCATACCCAATGGGATGTCTGCAACGATCAGGCGGAACCGGGCGTATGGACGCATCATTCCGGGGCAATGATTGATTTCATCTGCACGTATCCGAAAGGAGCGGTCCGGCTGTTGAATTTCAGCGTGGGAACCCATACGGCCGCTTCCGATCACTGCCCGGTAACGGCGGAACTTGAATTTTAAATTTGAAAAAGAGAGATTATGTCACATTATCCCTGTTTTGATTTGCGTGAAAAAATAGAACTCGGCGGAAACTGGCAGTTCGCGTTTTGCGAAAAACTGCCCCTTGACATGCTGAATCTCCATGCGCTGAACTTTACCGGCTATTTGCCTCTGCCTGGCTGTTTCGATGTTTTTGAACAGTTTGCCGGAAAAAAGGGAACCGGGTGCTACCGGACGGATTTTACGCTGAAGAAAGAGGCGCTTCTGCGTCTTCACATCGGCGGAATGGGGCTGGCATGCCGGATTTTCTGCGATGGGAAAGAGGTCGGTTCCTCGCATATGCCGTTCACCCCGCTGGATTTCGATTTCCGTGCGGGCGCCGGATGTCATACGCTGCTGATTGCCGTAGACAATCGGTGCGACGAGGAAAAAATTCCGCAATTTCAACTGGAATGCGATTTTTATGCATACGGCGGAGTTTATTACGAACTCTCGCTGTCGACTTTGCCGGAGTTCCGGATCGAACGCATACAGGTGACTACTCTGGATTTGGACACGGGATGTGTCAAGCTGGAGGTGCGGTTCGGCGGACATGTGCCGGAGGAGACCGAATTGAGTCTTTCGTTTGACAATGGAGCGGAGGAGAATGTGCTTTGCCGTATAACGGACAGACGCGCCGTTCTCGAACGGAATGTGCCGTTTCCGCGCGTGTGGTCTCCGGATTCTCCCGCATTGCACTGTGTTCGTTGTGCAATCCGCGGCGATGCCGTGACGGAGCGGTTCGGCCTGCGCAAGATTGAGATCCGGGGGCGCAGCCTTCTGCTGAACGGAAAGCCGCTGAAGCTGCTCGGAGTCAACCGCCATGAGCACCACCCGGATTTCGGTTACGCTCTCCCCGATGCGATTCATGTCAATGACCTGATGCTGATGAAGCAGTGCGGCTGCAACTTTGTCCGGGGTTCTCACTATCCGCAGAATCAGCACTTTCTGGACTGCTGTGACGAAATGGGGATTCTGGTCTGGGAGGAAGGTCTGGCGTGGGGTAGAAAACCGTCGCCGAACCTGCTGAATCCTGTTTTCCGCGAGTCGCAGAGAAACAACCTCACAGCCATGATTCAGGCAAGCTTCAATCATCCGTCGGTAATCCTGTGGGGGTTCCTGAACGAATGCGCCTCCACGGAAACGGAGTCCAAGCCGGTTTACGCCGAGCTGGCGGCACTCGTGAAGCGTCTTGATCCGTGCCGTCCTGTAACCTTTGCCGTGGTGCAGACCCGCGATCATCAGGTGTTTGAGTTTGCCGACGTCATTTCCATGAACTGTTATCCGGGCTGGTATGACACGGAAGACGAGGAAATCCGGACCATTGACAATATTCAGCCGTTCCTGCGCGACACCATAGGGTATATCGATTCCCTCCCGGAAACCAGGGATAAGCCCTTTATCATCAGCGAAATCGGCGCTGCGGCTCTGCCCGGGTTCCATGACCGTTTTCATGCGCGCTGGACCGAGGAGTATCAGGCGGATTACCATCAGGCTGTAACGGAGTTCGTCTGCGGCGAAGACCGGGTGGCAGGGGTTGCGCTCTGGATGTTCTGCGATGCCCGCACCGGTATGCAGGGACGTATCCTGCGGCGTCCGCGCGGATTCAACAATAAAGGAATTTTTGATGAATACCGCCGTCCGAAAGAGGCTGTTGCGGTTGTCAGAAAGAATTTCAGGCGGCAATAGAAAGCGGGTATCGTTTTCTATGCAGAATGCTGCCCGGTTCTTCCTTCGGTATTTGTATTTGGCATAACATTGTTTTATATTGATCAGGAAAGGTTTTTTATGAGCAAGGACAACTCTTCATTTCTTCTTGAGACAGAAGAACTCTGGCGGATTTCTGCCGGCGGCATGGAGCTTTCCATTGGAAAAGCAGACGGATGCGTCAACCGTATTGTCAATATTTCCGGTGAACGGAAAGTCTGGGCTGCCTATTGCGGTGACGTAACAGTCCGGGATGATCTGCTTCAACGCACTTTCGGGCGGCGTGACTTGAAAAGTGTTGTATTTGAAGCAAACGCGGAACGGCTTGTCATTCACAAACAATTTCAGGGTGCGCCGTGGTCATTGCGGGAAACCTACAGTTCCGCCGATGATGCAATCTGCTGGGAATCCGCGCTGACGCTTGCAGACGGAGATTACCGTTCCTGTGCGGTCAGCTGGAATCTGCCCTTGCCGCAGCCCGTTTTTCCGGTTCATTTCTGGGCTGCGAAAGATGGAATGCCCTCTCAGATTTCCCGCTTTGCGGGGCTTTCCCTGGAATATGGAGAAGTTACAAGCGGAATTCTGATGCCGCTGCTTTCCTGTTACCGGACACAAGATGATTCCGGTTTTGCCCTTGCCATGCCTTTTGATTTCAAGACCCCGCGTTTCCGCTTTCTGTTCGGATTCCGCGAACTGGATTTGCGTGCGGAATTCGATTGGCTCGCCTTGTCACCGGGCCATACGGCAAAAACGAAACTGCTGCTGCACGGGACTCCCGGCGACTGGCGTCCGGCACTGGGGTGGGTTTATGAACGTTTTACGGAATATTTTGAGCCGCGTTCGCCGCAGATTGATTCTCTCTGGGGCGGGCACGTCTGCGGAGAATTTACCGTTTCGGCACAGGAGGTGCACCGGATGGTTGAACTCGGAATCAAATGGTATGAGGTTCACGGCCATTTCCCCGCCTACGGGAATTATCATCCGGAAGGGATTCCGCAATGGAAGAGCGGTCATTTCAGAAGCAATGAGACGATGATTTCCGAAGCGATGATTCAGCAGACGATTCAGACGCTGCATGACGCCGGAGTTGCCGCATTCCTCTATCTTCAGGTTACGGGCGACGGCGATGAAAAACTTCTGGCTCCGGAAATGGAAGCCTGCCGCCAGAAAGACCGGTGCGGTCAGAATTGGAGCGGCTGGGAGAAAACTTATATGATGAATTCCGATCCGGCGCTTCCCTTCGGAAAGGAAATTGACCGCCAGATCGATGGCATCACAGCGCGTTATCCGGAGGCGGACGGAATCTTTCTGGATCAGCCGTGTTATAATTTTGTCGATACTGCGCATGATGACGGAATCACGGCGATCGACAATCAGCCCGCCTATATGAGCGGTTTCAATTATTTTCCCCACCTGGAACATTTGTCGCGTCTGATGCACCCCGAAAAACCGATGATTGCCAACGGTCCGTTCGGTGTCGGCATTCTGAAATATTTCGATGCGTTCATGGCGGAGAGCGACAGTTGGCTCTGTGAGCATCTCCAGTATTACGGAATCGGCGCCAAACCGTTGTTCTTTCTGGTGTATGAATGTGACGATGCACACATTGAGATGATGTTCCAGAAAGCGCTGCTTTACGGCGCCGGATTTACCTGTTATCCCGCCGCCATGCCGTCGCGCGATCTCTATGAAAAATATCTTCCGCTGCTGGAAAAGCTCTACCGCAGGCGCTGGGTCTTTGATCCTGATCCGTTGCGGCTGCCTCTCGGTTTTCAGGGGAACATCTATCGGAGCGAACGGAATACTTACTGCATCAGCCTGGTCAGGACGATGAGCCGCCTTGCCGGACGCATATCAACGGCAGGAGAAATTGGAATCACACTCCCCGGAATCGAGGATGCGAAGGACTGTATTTTATATCAGCCGGGGTTGGAACCTGTCGGTCTGGCATTCACAGGAAAAGAGAATTCGATTTCTCTTGAACTGCCCTCAGAACTGGTTGCCGGACTGCTTGAGATAACGCCCTCCGGATTATGAAAAACAGAATAAAATTGAAGAGTACAGGACAATGAAAAAAATCAATCTTTCATGGAAACTTTTCGGTCAGGGAATGGAAAATTTCGGAGAAAACGGTGCCCCGTCCCGGGATGCCATGCCCGTTCCGGGCGATGATGAAATTCTGGTGCGCGTGGAAGCGCTGGGACTCTGCTTTTCGGATATCAAGATCATCCGTGCGGGTGCAACTCATCCGAAGCTGTGGGAAAAGGATTTGAAAACTCATCCGCTGATTCCCGGGCACGAGGCTGTTTTCACCATAGTCGGAAAAGGAAAGAACGTACCGGACGAATTTTACGAAGGTCGCCGCTGTCTGATTCAATGCGATATCTTTGTCGGCGGGCGCAGTTGTGCCTACGGATACGGCATGCCGGGAGGCATGACGCAGTACAGCATTCTGGATAAACGGGTCTGGGCGGGAGAAGGACGCAGTTATCTGCTGGACTGGCCCGACGGACTTTCCGCCGCTGCCGCCGCGCTGATCGAACCGTGGACTTGTGTCCGCGCCTCTGCGCATATCACCCATCGCGCCGAACCGCTGAAGGACGGAAAACGTCTCTTTGTTTTCGGCAATGCGGCAAAAGAATATGTGCCTGGGGATTTATTTGAGCGGAACCCGCCCGCCGTCTGCAAAATTTACGGAACCGCGCCCGCATCGTTCCAGGGGGAAGCCGTCGGTTCTCTTGAGATGGAAGGGGAGTTCGACGATATTGTATGTTGTGATGTGACTGATCCTGAAGTTTGCGAAAAAGCCGTTGCTCTCGCCGGGCAGAAAGCCGTCATCACCTTTGCCGGAGCAACTCCGTGCCGAAAGTGTGCGATTGACCTGGGGGCGTTGCATTATCAGAACCGTTTCTATCAGGGAACCATGTCACTGGATCTTTCCGATGCCTACCGTGCCGGACGCAGAATGTCGATCAAGCCCGGCGGGACGGCATGGTTTTTCGGCGGGGCAGGGGCGATGGGGCAGATGCACGTGGAACTGGCGGCGGTCTCTCCCGGACATGCCGGGAAAATCCTGGTCAGCGATCTGGATGACGCACGGCTGGAACATTTGCAGACGTTTCTGGGGAAACGTGCCTCGGAACTGGGGGTCGAATGCCGCTTTGTCAATCCATCGGGGATGTCGGCGGCTGAATTTGACCGGCTGCTTCGCGAATTTGCGCCGGAGGGTTTCGATGACATTCTGCTGCTGGTGCCCTCGGCGGAATGCGGCGAAACCGCCGCCTCCTATCTCGACCGCGGCGGTCTGATGAACGTGTTTGCCGGAATTCCCGCAGGCGATACCGGAGCAATTTCCATCCGCGACATCGTGGAAAACCACATCCGTTTCACCGGCTCTTCCGGCAGCAGTACGGATGATATGATTGATACGGTCCGTGCGGCGGCGGAAGGCGAGTTTCTCTGCGTAAGCGCACTCGGGGCTATCGGCGGAATGAAGGATCTGAAGAAAGGTCTTGAAAAAGTGGCATCCGGCGCGTTTCCCGGGAAAACCGTGATTTTCCCGAACTGCCCGGATCTGCCGCTGACCGCAATGAGCGATCTGGCGAAAATTTCTCCGGATTTGCCCGCAACGCTTGATGCCAACGGATTCTATACGGCGGAAACGGAACAGAAAATCTTTGCCGCGTTCGGCGAGAGGGAGGAATGAAAAATGATTTTCCGCGCAATTCAGAATGAGCTGCCTGTGAAAGGATTTACTTCGAACGATGTATGCTGATCTGGATTTAGTCCGCAAATTAACCCATGGCGCTGTTGCCGTAACAGAAAAAGACGGTTGGTTTTTATTTTCAAGATTTACGGATGAACAGAGAGACACGTATCGGAACATTCCTGACTTTTATCGTAAGACATTTGCATCTTCGGGGATTCGCCTGGAGTTCAAAACATCTTCCTCTTTCTTTGCAATGGATTATCATGTTACAGGAGCGTCCTCTCGCAAATTCTATTATTTTGATGTCTTTGTGAATGGAATACTGGTCAAACACGAAGGCAGTGAATCCTGTGAAGAACAACCGGACGGCACGTTGCAAGTTGAGTTGCCACAGGGAATAAAAACTATTGCGGTCTATTTCCCCTGTCTGGTTGCTGTGAAGCTGAACCGATTGCTTTTTGATGACGCCTCCGTTATTCAGCCTCTTCGGAAAAGCGGAAAAATGATTTGCTTCGGGGATTCGATTACCCAGGGATATGATGCACGCCATTCATTTCTGACGTATCCCAATCAGCTTGCGGACGCTTTTGATGCGGAGATGATCAATAAAGGAATCGGCGGGGAAGTATTCAGGCCGGATTTACTGGCAAATGCCGATCCCATGCAACCGGATCTGCTGACAATTGCATACGGAACAAATGACTGGTCCGGAAATTTTTCCCGGGAAGAATTGAGACGTCATACGGACCTTTTTTGCAGAAGATTAGTTGAGTTGTATCCTGATGTCCCTGTTTTCGCAATTCTTCCTTTGTGGCGGAGCGATTTCGGATGCATTCGGAATGCCGGGACATTCGAAGATGCCGGAAAAATTTACCGGAGCATATACGAGAAATATTCCATAATCCGGATCATAGATGGTTTTTCTTTGATCCCGCATGATACTTCCCTGTTCAGTGACGGATATCTGCATCCAAATGATTCCGGTTTTTCGCAGATGTCGAAAAATCTGATCCGGCAAATACAATAGTCAATCAAAAAGGAAGGCGGATTGCGGGAGATGCGGAGCTGGAAAACGGAAAGACGGTTTCCGGTAAACTTGGAGTCGATGAACAAGGATTTGAGGCGATTCCGTTGTTGGATTTTCAGCCTCGGGAATGACCATGGGGTTGTAGCTCCAGCCTGCGATACCATGATTCCCAAGGAGAATTTTCTGTTTCCGGTGATGAGGAGTATCCTGTAATCTTTCCCTTTTTTGCCTGTGCCTGATTGAAAATAAATGAAACAATATTATATTACAGCTTCGGTCGTTTTTAATTTTACCCGGCAGATTTGAATTTTCATAAATAATTCAACATAAAGGAAAAAGCAGAATGTCAAAATTGATGCTCGGACTCCCGAAAGGCAGTTTGGAACAGTCCACCGTGGACATGTTCGCAAAGGCAGGCTACAAAATTGAAATCAGTTCACGTTCCTATTATCCGTCCATCGACGATCCGGATATCGAATGTATGCTGATCCGCGCTCAGGAAATGTCCCGTTATGTCGAGGAAGGAATTCTTGACTGCGGACTGACCGGTTTCGACTGGATTCAGGAAAACGGCTCCGATGTGATCGAAGCCGCGGAGCTCGTTTACGGCAAAGTCGGGCGCAATCCGCTCCGCTGGGTTCTCGCCGTGCCGGAAAACTCCGGAATCCACTCCGTGAAAGACCTTGAGGGCAAACGGATTTCCACGGAAGCGGTCGGCATGACGAAGCGTTATCTCGCAAAGAACAATGTCAACGCGACCGTCGAGTTTTCCTGGGGCGCAACCGAGGTCAAGCCGCCGAAACTTGCCGATGCGATTGTCGAGATCACGGAAACCGGTTCCTCTCTGCGTGCGAACCACCTGAAAATCATTGATACGCTCTGTATCAGCACAACCCGTTTCATTGCCAACAAAAAGGCGTATCTGGACCCAGTCAAGAAAGAGAAGATCGAGAATATCGCGCTCCTGCTCAAGGCTGTGCTCGCCGCGGAAGGCAAAGTCGGCTTGCTGCTGAATGCGAAGAAGGCTGATCTTGACAAGATTCTCGGCAAGCTTCCGGCTCTTGAACGTCCCACGATTTCTCCGCTTTCCGATTCCGAATGGGTAGCCTTGAATACGATTGTTTCGGAGCATGTGGTTCGTGAACTGATTCCCGATCTCAAGCATCTCGGCGCCAGCGGCATTGTCGAATATCCGCTGAACAAGATTGTGGAATAAAGTTTCTGATTCCCATGAAAAAGCCCCGTGGAAAAATCCTGCGGGGCTTTTTTTCGGCAGGTTGCCGGTTTTTTATGAAATGAAGTTGGTTCCGATCCACGGTTCCTGCGCGGGACGCGGGACATTGGACTGTGCGGCTGTTTTCAGCAGATACGCCATATTGTTTCCGAGCGTGCGCATGGTCTGCAATCCTTCCAGATCACGGCGGACCTCATCCGGGGTGAAGCCGTGTGTCGAGTTCCAATACTGGCTCGAAACAACCGGCATCTGGCAGATCGTAAAGTATTTGTTCAGCCGGTCGAACGTCGCGCTCGCCCCGCCCCGGCGGCATACGGCGACCGCTGCGCCGGGCTTGTAGGCGAGATATTTCCCGCAGGAATAGAACACACGGTCGAGCAGGGCGCAGAGCGACCCGTTGGGACCGGCATAGTAGACCGGCGAACCGACGACGATTCCGTCGGCATCGGCGAGTTTCTCCCGCACCGTCGTATAGAGCGCGTCCGAAAAGACGCAATGCCCCAGCTCGGCGCATTTTCCGCAGGCGATACATCCCTGCACGGCCTTGGTCCCGATATGGACGATCTCGGCCTGCACGCCCTCCGACTCCAAGATCCGCGCGACCTCGGAAAGGGCTATAAAAGTGTTTCCCTCGCGATGGGGGCTTCCGTTTATCAGCAGTACTTTCATGGTATCAAGAGTTTTCGCAAAGATATATTTTTTCAGCTATACACCGCACATTCCGCGCCGGAGAACTCCGCACGGCCCCGCCGCGGCAAAGCCCCGCAGACGCCGCCCACCGGTTCAACGGCTCCGGCATCCCAGCTCACGGCTCACGACTCACGACACTCAGCTCATGCCCATGGCTTTCGGCCCTCGGACCATGGCTTTCAGAAAACAGCAGTGCCCGGACAGACGCGCCGCACCGCCCCCGCGACCGGAAATACGGACACAAAAAAAGGGGATTCTTTCGAATCTCCTTCACTCTAATGCCTGACAAGAACTATTTGTTGCAGCACTCGCCCTCGGCTTTCTCGGCGCAGTCTTTGGTCGAATCGCACTTCTCGGCGCAGCAAGCCTCCGTCGAGTCGCACTTCTCGGTGCACTCCGTGCAGGCAGCGGCTTCGGTCGTAGCGGCAGCGGCGGCAGCTTCGCCTTCGGCAGCCTTTTTGTTCGAATTACCGCAGCAGCTTACCATTGCGACGGCAGCCATAACGACGACAAAAGAGAAAATCTTTTTCATAACGTCAAATGTTTAATTATTAGTTTTTCTGTAACGCCGCAAAGTTAGATATTAGCAGGATAAATGCAAATAAAAAACTAAAAAACTTTCGAAAAGGGAAGTTTTTCAGTTCAAAAGGTCGGCAATGGAGAGGGTTTCGTTCTTGACGAAAGCCTTGGGGAAAGCAGACGACACCCTGCCCTTGAGAATGATGGCCTCTTCCGTGGTGAGACAGTCCCCGACCGCGACCTTGAAATAGGGATTCTCGTAGACCATGTAGACCTTGATTCCCGGATAGTTCTCTTCGAAAAGCTGCTTGGCGGCGATGGCCCCGGCACGGGCGTCCTGACCGTTGTCGAAGAAGATGCAGACCCGGTAACCGGGGAAACGCAGGCGGGCGCCCGCCCGCGAAGCTTCATTCACGGCCCGCGCCGCATCCCCGTACTCCGTAACGGTGACCTTTGCCGTGCCGAATGCGGCGTCGGACGCCACGGGAGCGGCCAGCCGC
>ENA-OROD01002649-OROD01002649.1-human-gut-metagenome-genome-assembly--contig:-NODE-2649-length-12737-cov-6.054644_pt1 | contig 12737 bp, 14 predicted proteins | sample MGYA00242123_ERZ509038 | MGnify/ENA primary metagenome ERZ509038 (study PRJEB26280, sample SAMEA2338719) | human gut metagenome | biome: human gut; feature: human-associated habitat; material: faeces... | reverse complement strand
CCTGCCATATTGCTGACAGAGGGGCCGATGAAGGCGGACATTATCCATTACCTGACAGGGCAAACGGTGCTTGCGGTTGCAGGCGTCAATACGCTGACGCATCTGGAGCTTGTGCTGCCACAATTACGAAAACGGGGTGTGGTTCGTGTCATGACTGCATTTGATATGGACTTCATGTCGAACCCGCACGTTCAAGGTGGGTACATGAATTTGGTTTCATTACTTTCGGCGCAGGGGTTTACCTATGGCACCTATCTGTGGGATCCGCAGTACAAGGGACTAGATGATTATATCTGGGAGCATTGTTTTCAACAGCAATCACTCCACTATGAACGGGAACAGGGATAGTATATCTAGATAAAAGCAAATAGGAAAAGAGAGGCCGGGACGTATGTCTCGACCTCTCTTTATCGTTGTTTTGATGTGCGTTTCCTGTACGCATTTACCACAACAATGCGTATTCGTGCTGTAAATGCGCAGAACAAGCTGTGTAATTAGATAAACTATATTTTAGGAGGTTGTCATTATGCTGGTTGCTATTGACCACGGAAATTACTCGATCAAAACCCCGCATTTTTCTTTTATGTCCGGACTGACGGAACATACTGTAAGGCCGCCCATGGCGGACGAGGTTCTGGAATATGACGGGAAATACTGGGCGCTGACAGGCCAGCGCCTGCCTTACATGCGTGATAAAACCAGAGACGATCGGTATTTTGTGCTGTCGCTCTTTGCCATTGCCAAGGAGCTCTCTGCAGCTGGTGCGAATACGGCGCTTGAGCAGATCGATCTTGCCGTCGGCTTGCCCCCGGAGCACTACGGTATGCTGCGTGAGCGGTTCGCACAGTATTTCCGGCGCTACGGGACGGTCAACTTTGTCTATAATAATCAGCCCATGAGCATCGTGGTTCGCAATGTCTTCGTATATCCGCAGGCCTATGCCGCAGTTGTGCCGCAGTGCGGTCAGCTGCTGAAAACATTGAGAATGTTTGTTGTCGATATTGGCGGGTACACCACCGATGTACTGCTGCTTCGGAACGGTAAGCCGGATCTGCAGTTTTGCCGTAGTCTGGAGAGTGGCGTTATCACAATGAACAACGATGTTATCGGCAAGATCAGCGCACAGCATGATATGCGGATCGAGGATGAACATATCTGCGCCGTGCTGCGCGGACAGGAAACTATTTTACCGGAGAGCGTAAAGAGGGCGATCCGTGAAGCTGCACAGCAGCATGCAAAGGATATCCTGGACAAACTTCGTGAGCTTCAGGTGGATCTTCGCACCAACCCTGCAATTTTTATTGGCGGTGGAAGCATTCTGTTCCGCCCGCTGATCGAGAGCACCGGATTGGTTGCAAGTGCCTCTTTTGTTGAGGATACGAAAGCAAATGCCGTTGGCTATGAACTGCTTGCGCGAGGCCAGTTAGCTATGCGTGCCGCGCAGTGACGGAGGTGTCATTGTGAAGCAGGATGGGAAGTACAGGTTTTCGCTGCAATTCAAGGCGGATTCCAACGCCAATATAGCAGCGGGTGAGCTGCTTGAACGGCTTGGCAATCGAAAGAGCGCGGTGGTGGTAGCTGCCTTAAACGACTATATTTCTGTACATCCTGAGATTGATGCCGGAGCCACCAGAATCAGTGTTAGAATAGAAAGTGAAGTGAAGCGTGAGTCACTTGAGGAAATGATACGTGCATTGATTGATGAAAAGATTGCAGCTCTTCAAATGCAGCCCAATACAGCGCCGCCGTACATAGATGAACAGGTGCAGGGGGATCTGAGCAATGACATTGCGGCAATGATCAGCAATCTGGATCTGTTTGGGTGATTATGAAGCATTTATCCGTATGGAAAAACGGATAATCCGGTTGCAAGTAGAATTTTTTTACTAACAGGCGTATATCCGCATTATCAGGGCGGAAATCGGATTGTTAGTCGCTTCTGCGGCACGCCTCTTTTTTGTAAAATATAGGTATAAAGGAGACGATGCCGGTGGATAGAAAATCTCTTGGAGCGAGGATAAAAGCGCAGAGGATAAAATGTGGTCTATCGCAAGAGGAATTTGCGGAGAAACTGCATTGCACGAGTAGTCATATCGGAAAAGTGGAAAACGGCAAGGTTGGTGTCAGCATCGAGTTGCTGGTTTCTATTGCAAATGAGCTGCAGACTACTGTAGATCAGCTTTTGCAGGACTCCTACGACTATAAGGAGCAAGTTATCATTCGTGATATCTATAAGCGCATTGGAAACCTTCCGATAAAGACAAAAATCACCGCATGCGAAATGCTGCAGTATCTGATCGACATCATAGAAAAGGCGCATGATTAGTTCATGGGGCTATGTGTCCTACACAGTACGCGAAGACACTGCGTTGTTGAAACGATAACTCAATTCTGTAAAATTCCATATTTTGCAATTACATAGGAAGACCGTACAGCGCCAAACCTGCACGGTTCACAAAAGTAAAGGCTGTCCGGTTTAAGCTGGGCGGCCTTTGCGCCGTTTTAAGGAGGGATTGCAATGGGTCATGACAGAATGATAGCTTGTGGCGACAACGGGTGTTGGTGCTACGCGCACCAAGAAATGCTGAGTGCTCTTGAGCAACGCATAAGCGGAATGACAGATTCGAGGAAAATCATAGAAGCTTCGCTGAAAATCGCTGTTGAGTATTATCAAGCAGACTGTGCGTTTGTCCTTGACATCGATGATGAATTGGATGTTGGCTGCAACACCTACGAGTACTGCAGCAATGGCGTTGACTCAAAACGGCGTCAGCTTCGGACTGTCCCGCTGGAACTTCTTCCAAAGTGGCATGAGGCCATACATCGCCGCCGACCGATCATTGTAAAAAATGTGGAACGGCTGCGAGGTAATAGTCCGGATGAGTTTGCTTATCTTCGCCGGTTCGGGGTCAGTTCCTTGTGCGCAGTCCCTTATTTCAGAAAGAAAAGCGCTGGCCTTATCGGCGTTGACAATCCGAAGTTAAATGTAGAGCATACACAAATGCTGTACAGTCTTGCACGAATCGTGGCGATGGAGCTTTGCGAGATGCAATCCCGGGAACGTGCGGCTCTTACGGCCCGTGACACTGAACACAGAGATGCATTACATGTTCATGTTAACATGTTCGGCAGAATGGAGATCATTGCGCATGACGGGACGCTTCACGACAATGCGTTTCAAGGATCGTCCAGCTATAACCTGTTTGCATTCCTTGTTTTGAATCGCAAAAGTGAGCATCCGCTATACCAGTTGGCTACGATGATATGGGAAAATGGAGAATCGGAGAACCCGTTCTCCTCTATACGGAATGTAAACAGCCGATTGAGAAAAACGCTTGATTACATCGGTCTGGGACGCTTGATCCAAGTCGAGCATAAAATGCTCTCGCTGAATCCGGCATATGTAATAACAACTGATGTCGATGGGTTTGATGAATTGAATCGGAAAATCCTGCAGGTCAGAAATGCCGCAGATCCGGATATGGCCGTGCTGCGACGGCTATACGAACAAGTGCTGGCGCTGTATCAAGGGAGTCTGCTTCCGCGTCAGGATCATTATCATTGGGTAATGGCAAAGGCGGTCGCTTACCAAAATCAATATCTGGGGATCCTGAATGACTACCTGGAGTTGCTCTATAAGGAGCGTCAGTTTGTTAAGGTCCAGAAAATCGCTTCGGATTCGCTGTCTATCGACGTATATGCGTCGGCCATGCATTTCCACCTTATCCGGGCATTGCTGGCAACGGGCAGCAAGTCGCTTGCTAAGGTATACTTCAGGCAGTCGGATAAGTTTCTCACAGACGAGCATCGCCGAGATCTGAACCGGCTTTTCATGAATGCAGGAGTATAACGGCAGCGTTCCGGCAGCTTGACTTGAGACAAATTGGATGCAAATCTCGTGACATAAAAGAAACTTTTTCGGGTAAGTTATTGAGCACTATCTGCACCTGCCTGTTCGTTACAGTTGAAAAAACTGTACGCGGGCAGGTGTATTTTTATGGGATGTAGGTACCCGTATGCAGGGAGAGGGGGTGATCCCAGTGATTTGATAAGCTGTGATCTTCTCCTGTTCCCGACTCTAACTCAATACACAAAAAATCACAGCATGCCATTTTGGCGTGCTGCAATTTTCTTTGCCAAGGTGGCATGCGCTGAAGGAGGCGCCGAAAATGTCACCCAAGCAAACGGAAAATGATGAATTGCGCGGTAGGTTCACAGTTTGGATCACCAAGACCGCGAGAAATGCGCAGATCAATTACCTGCGAAAAGAGAGCCGACAGCTCAAGACCATACCGCTTGAAACGACGGAAGTTCAATTGATAGCCAGTGAACAGGATGCACTGGAACAGACTGTGTCCGTTGCGAATGGCTTCGAATTCATGGAGAGCCGTCTGGCAGACGCATTTCGGGAATTGCCGTTGATGCGCAGACGCATATTGGAGATGCTTTTCGTGGAGGAACTTTCTCCGGTAGAGATTGCGGCGAAGCTGCACTGCACGGTACAGCATGTATATAACCAGCGCTCGCTTGCCATCAAGCGGCTGCGTCAACAGATGATGAAGGAGCGTGGCCAGAATGACGAACAGTGAATTTCGCTCATTGCTGGAAGCGGCAGTGAGGGGGAACTCTGATGCGCTTACAGCTATATTTGAGCTATACATGCCCTTGATCAACCGCTTGAGTCGGTATAATGGGCAGCTGGACGAAGATTGCAGGCAGTTCATTCTCATCCACATTACGCTGCATATATCCGAGTTCAGAATATGAATTTTAAGAAAAAAGATCAGAGGACATTAGATTATGCGATTTTTGCTTGTTTTTGCTTATATGAAAGCATCCCCACCTGCACCTTGAAAATCGAACAACAGCGCCCTCTATTTCCTCTGGCCGCGAGCGGCTATCCATCTGACCGTGGTCAGATCCATGAGCACATAAATACGGACGGCAACCGTATGCGCCTTGACCTGCCAGGGGGACAATGATACTTCCGTAACTCGCGGCCCGGCCATGATGAAGGCGGGGGGATGAAATTTCCATGGACCTGCTCGCCACAGGCAGAGGGTAGCTGTATTCAAATGAAAAGGTAATTGCTGTATTTATCCCCGGTCATAAGTGTAATATAGTGAGCATTTGAGTTAACAAATATCATTTTGCCTAATATAGAGCGTAGCATTGCTGGCAAAAGTGCATTTATTCTCATGTGATCGGAGATCGGATGAAATGAAAGGATAGATGCACTATGGAAAAACTAATTACCAGAAAAGAAGCTGCGAAGATCCTTGGCATTAGCATCGCAACTTTAGATGCAGCCAGACAAAATGGACTGATCTCATATGTTCAGTATGTGCCAAATGGATGTGTGTACTTTACAAATACGGCGCTTCAGGAGTATGTGGCCAAATGCACGAAAAGAGCAAGGCCTGCTGAGACCAGTATGACATACCGAAAAAAGCGCTACTCAAAAAAATAGTATACACCCTATACCGTTGGGACAAAACTGCTGTCAGGAGGTAATAAAGTGGCAAGGAAGAAAAAAGAAATTCCTGTATATGGAACAGTAATTCAGAGAGGCGTCAAATACTATAGAACACGCTTGATGGATGCAGACGGAAGGCGCGTCGCTCTTTACGCACAGACACCGGAGGAACTCTATGAAAAAGTGCGTGAGGCACAGCGCCAGATTGAGGAGGCGGTATTCCGGAAGACAACTCCGACTGTGGCAGAGTATTGCGCACGATGGCTCATAATGCAATCTGGAAAGGTACGTGCCACAACACTGGCTGACTATACTTCAAAGGTTAAGAATTATATTGTCGCACCATTGGGGAGAATGCGAATGGCAGATGTCACCTCCGATGATATTAAAATGGCGATGGTAAATGTTTCGGACAAATCAACCTCGGTATATCGTTCCGTACAGATGCTTTTCAAGAGTATTTTCTATTCGGCGTTTGATAGTAAGATCATTGATACTTGCCCCTGTGAGAGGCTGCCGTCAAAGGGCGGAAAAGAGCAAAAGCCACGCGTCCCCCTCACAGATGATCAAGTCGAAAGGCTGATCGCTGCAATTAAGGGACTTCCTCCCTATGTTTTTGTCATGATCGGCCTGTATGCCGGACTCCGTCGAGAGGAAATCCTTGCTTTGAAATGGGATTGCGTAATTCTTGATACTGATGCCCCATATATTGCCGTGCGAAGAGCCTGGCATACAGAGCATAACCGCCCAGTTATCTCTGAGGAGTTGAAAACTAAATCAGCACGGCGCGAGGTACCAATGCCGGCCAAACTGGCAGATTGTTTGAGGGCGGCAAAGGCATGTTCTGCCTCGGAATATGTAGTGGCCAGTCAAGAAGGTGAACCCTTGTCATATACGCAATTCAAGCGACTCTGGCAGTACATTGTGACACGATCAACAAGGGAGCGAACTTATGTCCGCTATATCAATGGCCAGAAGATTAAGCACACAGTTTCGCCGGTTCTGGGACAGTGTGCAGCACACAACAGCGAAGTTGTCTATACGCTTGATTTTCAGGTGACACCCCATCAGCTTCGACATACCTACATTACCAATCTGCTTTATTCAGGAGCCGACCCAAAGACAGTTCAGTATCTGGCAGGACATAAAAATAGTAAAATAACAATGGATACATATGCCAAGGTGAAGTATAACAGGCCAGAACAGCTTTTGCCTGTAGTGGACCGTGCCTTTTCTTCAGAGAAGGGTAGTGAAAACACAACGCAGACATTAGAATAGCTCGAAAAAAACAACGAGGTCGGTACTTCGCAGTACCGACCTCGTTGCAGAGATTACACCATACGATTGTAACCTCATAAGTAGGCAAGTGTTAATATACCAGTATTCTGCCTTGGTGTCAAGAGGCACTGCGACGAGTCTGTTGAAAATGGGGCGAAAGATGCAGTGGACATCTCTGCTATAGAGCGGTATAATAAAGCGGAAAGTAGGTCATGCAAATAACCAAATGACCAGCAATGTTGACTTGCTGAAAGACATATTCATGCAGTTCTAAAATCAGTGATCATTTTCGAGCCTTGCGTGCAAAAGACGCGCGTAGTATCCCTCTGACACTTATCCCATAATAATGGGTGAGCAGATGGGTTAACCGAGAGCCAAGGATGCCGCAAACCCAGTAATACCAACGGTTTGCGGACGTAAGAACAAAAGCAGTACGGTCTGAAGGCCGCTCGTCGTGCGCCTCAGTTCTCCAAGCGCTGATCGAGACTTCAAAATGCCCAAAAACCCTGGAAACTCAAGGATTAATGTTCATAGGTACACAATGTGACCTATGGGGCAGACCGAGCGGTACAGGGCACGAAAAAATAAGTCGAGGGAATTTCCCTCGACTTATTTTTATACTCTGATCCCAAGTTTATCTGCGCGACAATGTTCCGATCGAATATATCCTGCGGCGCAGGCAACCCACACGGTTTGCCAAGGATGCCGCCGATCCTAACATCCGGATTGGAACTTTGTCAGGGCACTATCAAAACACACTTCTCGACGCTCATAAATCCAAAAGCTCAATATCATGTGTCAGCACATCCGCATATTGCAGCGCATGGCGCTTTGGCTGGCCGGACGAGTCTTCCTCCACCTGAAAGATGTGCCGGTAGACGCCCGTGATCTTCACCGGAACATTGCTCAGACGCAGCTTCGGCTGCCGGAGGGAAACATTGATGCGGATGTTGGGGTCGCTCCGATAACGCTCTGAAATGCGCTGTCGAATTTGTTGGAGCTCATAAATATCATTCATCATACCCACGCTTTCTATCACAAACCCGCCTGATGAAAGTCAGGCGGGTTTGGCGTTAGTTGAAGTATTCGCTTACGTCAGCTTTGTCGTTATACTGCTTGCGGACGCGGACCAGCACGGAGCCGTCGGCCTGCTCGGTTTCCTCGGTGATCTGATACCGGGTGCGGCTTCTGTCCATCGTCGCCTTGTAGCGGGTCACGTCATCATGGTTGGCCTTGAGCTGCTGCTCACGGGTCAAACCGCAATCGTCTTTCTGTGCAAACACCAGTGTTTGCAGGATGCAGGCTGCCTTTACACGCTTCATTCATTTCACCTCCCTCGGCTCCGCCCGGCCAGAACGGATGCCATTTTTCAGAGAGATGATCAGTGAACAAACAGCTTGCAAGCGCCAGTCTGCCGCCAACGCCCGCTGCACCGGATGCACTCCCATGATACCTTTGTATGGCTTTATTCTATCAAATTTGAAACGGGATTTCAAACGAATTTTTGAGAAAATATCATCTCAATACAGCTCCGCGATGATGTCCACGCACTTGTCGGCGATGCTGTCACCGGCAGAGGAGATGGTCTGAACCGTGAACGGATTCTGATGTTTAGAAATCATTATCCTTGAAAAGCTTTATGATGGTTATTACGACCACCCACAGCAGAAAAGACAGCATTGCCCCTATCTGGACAGCAGGGAACGGTAGTCGGCGGTCAGCGTCAGATAGCCGCGCTCATTGTGAGCAATACCCGCCCAATCCAGCACCGCCGCCAGCACAAACACAGGGTCAAACACATATTTCCCTGCAGGGGCTTTGAAATAGTATTTGCCAATGGCACCGACAACGGTATCCTCCGTGCAGCCACCCTCGCCAAGGGGAGAATTGCGCCCCATGCCCTTGCGGGCAGAACCGCCCTCCCGAAGCAGCAGATCCACGATAACATCAAAAACATCGTAGGTATACGGCGGCTTTATAGGCAGCTCGCCGCAGAGGAAGGAACAGCCATCCTTAGCGGCCCGGATAATGTACGGCTTGCCGGTAACAGAATACACCGTTGCCCTGCCGCCATTTTCGTAGAGCTTGCTCCGCACAATGTCAGAAGCCTTTGTACTGCTGCTTTCTTTTGGGGTAAAAAGACTCATGTCAAATGCCTCACTTTCTTCCTCGCCGCGCAGGTTTAATTGCAGCAGCAACTCATCGAGTTTTTTCTTGGCTGTGGGGTAAGAGATGCCCAGCTTGTTTTGCACATCCTTCATGCTGCCGCGGCAGGCGAGAAAGGTCTGCAAAAACCGGGCGTATTCCGGGGCAAGGCACTCATAAGGGGAAAGTGGTTCATCGGTGGGGAACTCTGCCTTGCAGCCGGGGCAGCTCAGCCGTGCTAAATGAAGTGCCGCCCCGCACACAGGACACTGACCAGAGAATTTCATAGCGATCTCCCTCCTTCTCTTTCAAGATACCATAATATTTCATCTATGTCAATAATAGAATTAAAAATATTAAACCAGTTTCCAGATAGGATGTAAAAATGGTGCTGTCCTGCACGGGCGGCTACAACGGCACCTCATTGTCCGCAGGGGGACAATACTTCAGCCCTGCGCGCTCATCTGTGACAAATCTTGCCGTTCGTATATCATGTTATCTTTTTGAAAAAAATAAAAAATGCGTAAGTCCAAACATATCCGGACTTACGCATTTCTGCTACACGATTTGCCTATGAAGTTTTCGCCCATTCTGCCGTTTCTCACCCGATTCCGCAAAAAAGGCGTGTGGCTGCTCTGCAACTGGATTTACGCAGAAACGCCACACGTTGTACGATTATTATAGCAGAGGAGAAACGGAATTTCAAACGAATTTTTGAGAAAATATCATCTCAATACAGTTCTGCGATAATATCCACGCACTTATCAATTCCCAGCACGCCGCTGTCCCGCGTCAGGTGATAATTCTGCGCGTGGCCCCACTTCATGTTGGTGTAGAAGCGATGATACGCGGCGCGGCGCTTATCCTTGTCCCGCAATCTCTCCTCTGGGGACTGCTCCCGCTCACCGTAGACCTCCACGATGCGCTTGGCGCGGAACGCCAGATCCGCATGGATAAAGACCTTCAGGCAGTCCGCCGTGTCCTGCAAAATGTAGTCCGCACAGCGTCCCACAATGACGCAAGGGCCTTTTGCGGCAAGGTCCGTGATGACCTTGTACTGATGCTCCCAGAGAATGTCCTCGTTGGTGGGGCCGAACATCCGGTTGGAAAAGGCCGAGGACAGGAAGCTGCCGGGAGCGTACTCTCCCGCCTCCTTCACATAGTCCGGTGCGAAGCCGGTCTCCTTTGCCATCTTCTCAATGATCTCCGCGTCATAGCAGGGGATGCCCAGCTTTTCCGCCACCTTTTTGCCGATGGTGCGTCCGCCGCTGCCAAACTCGCGGCTGATGGTAATCACTCTGTTTTTCATTTAGTTTTCTCCTTTCAAAATGTCCGTGGTGGTGTCCGAAAGCTCACGATATGTCTGTCGGATGAAGAAAATCGCAATGATGAAGGTCAGCAGGTCTGCCGCCGGGAACGACCACAAAAGACCGTCCAGTCCGAAGAAAATCGGCAGAATAATGGGCAGCGACACGCCGAAAATAATTTCACGGGTCATAGAAACGGCGGTAGACGCGAAGGCCTTTCCAAGCGCCTGCAAATAGATAAAGGTTCCTTTGTTCAGCGTTGCCAGCGGCATCAGGCAGAGATAAATACGGAAGCACTTCACGGTGAAGTCTGCATAGTAGGCACTCTCATTGGCCGCGCCGAACAGCATGGCAATTTGCAGCGGGAATACCTCTACGATCACCAGTGCAACCACGCCAACAATCAATTCTGCCAGCAGCAGTCTGGAAAACAGCGTTTTAGCACGATCTCTTTTCTTTGCGCCGATGTTATATCCGGCAATCGGAATACAGCCAGCCGCCATGCCGATGGCGATGGAAATGGCGATCTGGAAGAACTTCATCACAATGCCAAGAACGGCAAGCGGAATTTGTGCATATTCCGGTTGCCCGAAAATAGGATCTCGCGCACCATATTCCATACACATATTCTGCACTGCTGCCATTGAAACGACCAGCGAAATCTGTGCAAGGAAACTGGTGAGTCCCAGCACAAGGAACTTCGGGATCAGCTTTCCGTCCAGCCTGAAGCTACTCATTTCCAGCTTGACGACCTTCATGTGCTGTAGATACCAGATGGAGAGCGCTGCCGTCAGTACCTGACCAATCACGGTAGCAACCGCCGCGCCCATCATGCCCCAGCGGAAGCCATAAATGAAAATTGGGTCAAGGATCACATTGGCGATGGCACCGGAAACGGTGGCGACCATGGCAAATTTGGGACTGCCATCGCTGCGGATCACCGGGTTCATCGCCTGTCCGAACATATAGAACGGGATGCCCAGTGTGATGTAGAAAAAGTATTCCTTTGCAAACACATGGGTTTCCTCGTTGACCGTTCCGCCGAACAGGGCAAGGATGGGTTCGCTGAAAATGAGGTAGACTGCCGTCAGCACAAGGCTACCGACCACGCAAAGTACAATGGCATTGCCGACGGACTTGTGGGCGTCCTCCCGGGCATTGCGCCCCAGCGCAATGCTGACAAACGCACAGCAACCGTCACCGATAAATACAGCGACGCCGAGCGCCACAACGGTCAGCGGGAACACTACCGTATTGGCGGCGTTGCCGTAAGAGCCAAGGTAGCTGGCGTTGGCGATGAAGATCTGGTCAACGATGTTGTAAAGTGCGCCCACCAGCAGCGAGATAATGCAGGGGACGGCGTACTGCCGCATGAGCTTACCGATACGCTCCGTCCCCAAAAACTGATTTCCGGTTTCCAAAAAAATCACCTTTCTTTCAAAAAAATAAGAAATGCGTAAGTCCCAGAACATCCGGACTTACGCATTTCTGCTACACGATTTGCCTATGAAGTTTTCTCTCATCTTGCCATTTCTCACCCGATTCCGCAAAAAAAGGCGCGTGGCTGCTCTGCAACTGGATTTACGCAGAAACGCCACACGCTGTACGCCTATTATAGCAGAGGCAAATCAGAATTTCAAATGCTTTTCTTCACAGATTTTGGTTCCGGCACCCGTCTGCACGTTTGCGAATGTTGCCTTCGCCATTTGCACGTTATTTCGCCATTTAGTCCTCCTGTTCCGCCGGATGGCAGATGCGTTCTTCTTCCTCCCGCTCGAAGGAGTAGAGCCCATCTGCCTCCAGCTCTTTCGCCATGCCCCACGCCAGCTTGAAGCCCGCCGTGAAGCTCATCAACGCGGACTCCGTCAGCAATGCGTTCTGTGCGTCGATCAGCCGCAGCAACTTCTTTCGCCCCGCGGCGTCCATGTCCCGCCGCAGTTCCTCTTGGGCGTATTCAATCTGAGCGTCTAATTCGCCATGTACCTGCCGGTCGAAGCGCTTTTGCAGGGCTTTCATGTAGTCGTACATTGCGGCACCTCCTTTTTGGCAACCACAACACATACCACAACCCGGCGCACAAAGCTACTGTTTTCTGAAATGTTTCTTTGACTATTGCGGCGCAAAAAATACGTTTCCAAACCTGTTCACATGTGCATCCGCATCGAGCAGCCCTTTTTGTGGCGGGGAGTGTACTGCGCTCATCCGCCAGCAGCTCCACGCCGGGACGGGTGGCGACGTAGCGAGTACGCTACGCCAGCTTCGCGGCGTTCTATCCGCCCTTGAGGTAGGGGGAGATCAGTACGATCCGGGCCACGTGTCATCCGGCTCTATGCGCCGCTGGCTCCGCACCGCGCTTTCAAAACTCACCTGACCGTTGGTGCGCTTCACCTCATCCACGGCGTATGCCCGCAGCTCCCGCGTGTGAATGGGATCGGCGCGGAAGTGCGCTGCGATGGTGTGGCACAGCATATTCAGTTCCACCGCGCACTTGAAAAGAATGCGGCAGAGCCGATTGTTGTTGTCGTCCAGCG
>ENA-OROD01002640-OROD01002640.1-human-gut-metagenome-genome-assembly--contig:-NODE-2640-length-12781-cov-3.968568_pt1 | contig 12781 bp, 9 predicted proteins | sample MGYA00242123_ERZ509038 | MGnify/ENA primary metagenome ERZ509038 (study PRJEB26280, sample SAMEA2338719) | human gut metagenome | biome: human gut; feature: human-associated habitat; material: faeces... | reverse complement strand
CGGCGATCAGGATCACGAGAAAGATTTCGAGCGGATGGGCCTTCACGCGCTCCGAATAGAGCGTCGGTTGCAGCACGAAGTCGTCCAGCCCCTTGAGGATCAGCAACGACCCGGCGATCACGAAGGCCGTATGCCCCACGGTCATGCCCCCGATCGGGGTCACGATGCCCACGAAGACCGAAACCACGCCGCCGATAAGCGGCCCGGCATAGGGCACCACGTTCATCACGCCCATGACCAGCCCGATGAACGCCGCGTCGGCGGCTTTCATCCCGAAGGCCATCATCGTCAGCGACACGGCGACCATCAACAGCAGGCTTTCGGAGAGGATTCCCGTAAAATAGCGCGCCAGCAAGAGGGTTACGGAGTCGAGCGCACGGGTGATGTTCTCGTGATAACGTTCGGGGAACATCGCCGTAATCATAGCATAGAAAAGCCCCTCGTCCCGCAGGAAGAAGAAGGTGATGAAGGTGATGGAGAAAATAGCGATCACGGAGGAGAGCACGACATTGACGATCGACGCAAAGACCGTGTTGAGCGACTCGATGTCGATCACCTGCTTGAGCGCCGACGCGAGGGCCTCCGAGAGCGAGAAGGTGCTTTCGGGCATGGCGAAGAATTCGTGCAGGTAGCTTTGGGCGCGGGCTATCGGTTCTTCGATGCTCGCCACGACGGTGGCGAAATCGACGTTCGACAACTGGTAGATCTTATTGAAGACCAGCGGCACGAACAGCGAACACAATGTCGCCAGCACCACCCAGATGACGATCAGCGTCGCCAGCGCCGCCAGCCAGCGGGGCACTTTCCAGCCCTTGATATGCAATGCCGCGAGCCGTTTGACCAGCGGATTGCCCATGACGGCCAGCACGGCCGAGATCAGCACATAGACGACGATCGACCGGAAGTACCAGACCAGAAAGAGGACGGCCGCAGCAACCGCCGCGCCCGCAATAAACCGCAGGAAGGTCTGGGGTGTCGCCCTCATACATCGGATGAATTAAGCTTTCGGAAGGCGTGCGATCGGAGTCTGCGAACCCACCACAGGATCGCCGATCTCGACCAGCAGTTCGCTGTTCTTCGGAACGAGCACATCGACGCGCGACCCGAATTTAATGAAGCCGCAGACGCTGTTCTGCTCCACAGGCGAACCCACTTTCATATAGGAGATGATACGGCGCGCGATCAGGCCTGCGATCTGACGGAAGAGAACCTTCTGTCCCGAAGCCATCTTCACCACGGTCGTGGTGCGTTCGTTTTCGGTCGAGGACTTGGGATGCCACGCCACCAGAAAACGGCCCGGATGGTATTTGAAATATTCGACGGTACCGCCCACGGGAACCCAGTTCATATGGACGTTGGTGACGGACATGAAGATCGAAATCTGGAGCATCTCCTCATTCAGATACTCGTTTTCCTTCACGACTTCGGTCACGACGACGCGGCCGTCGCAGGGCGAAAAGGCGAGGTCGGCATCGTGGATGCGCACGCGGCGGGGTTCCCGGAAAAACGCGACGATAAAGAACCAGAACAGCAGCAACAGCACGGCGCTCACCCACAACAGCGAAATATTCGCGTCGCTGACCAGCAGGTGATAGATCAACCACCACAAAAATACGCAAACGGCGCCGGAAATGCCGATAATTTTGTAGCCTTCTTTATTTATTCTCATAACTTAATTTAGGATTGCAGTTACATAACAAAAAGCATATAGACGAAGACGAACGGCGCCGAGAGCAGCAAGGCGTCGAAGCGGTCCAGCACACCGCCGTGTCCGGGGATCAGATTTCCCGAATCCTTGACGCCCGCGGCGCGTTTGAACATCGACTCCACCAGATCGCCCAGCACGCCCGTTGCGGCCGCCACCAGCGCCAGACCGAGCCACGCCCATACATCGGCATCCAATACCCGCGCGGCGGCATAGCCCATCGCCACGGCGCCGGCCAGCCCGCCGAAGAATCCCTCCCACGACTTTTTGGGCGAAAGACGCTCGAACATGCGGTGCCGTCCGACGGACATTCCCACCAGATAGGCGAAGACGTCGTTGGCCCAGATGATGAAGATGTAGAAAATCATCACCCACGGAGTCCACACCTCGCTTCCGATGATCGGAATATAACACATCAGCGAAAGGGGCAATGCTATGTAGCAGACGCCCATCAGCGTCGTGCCGATTCCGGAAGCCGGATTCTGCTGTTTGCGGTAAAGTTCGCAGATGAACATCGCGGGTATCAGCAGGAGCATAAACGCCATTCCGCAGGCAAAAGCCTGACTGGCGCCGCCCAGAATTTCGATGTCGTCCGACACGAACGCGAAATTAAGCGCGAAAAGCACGATGCCTGCCGCCATTCCCACGATTTTTTGCGGGGCATTGCCCTGCTTTTCGGCCAGCCCGTAAAATTCCAGCATGCCGGCGACAAGCATCGCCAGCAGCATGTAAACGACTTGTTTTGTTGTCATAATGATTGTTTAACCTTGTATGGGGGCCGACGCTCTGCCTGTGTAGGGGCCGATGCCCACATCGGCCCGGCAGAATATGGCCGTTTTTGCGGAAATCTACGGCAAATTCGGCACTTCCCAACGGGCCGATGTGGGCATCGGCCCCTACTGGGAAGCAGCGTGCTTCATGCGTTACCGCGCGACGAAGCCGACTTTTTTGTAGACCTTGCGGAGGGTCTTGTTGGCGAGATAAGATGCGCGCTCAGCGCCCTCCTTGTAGATGCTTTCCAGATACGCCTTATCGCCGAGCAGCTGCTCGGTCTTTTCGCGGATGGGACGGACAAGCTCGACAACGGCTTCGCCGACGGCGGGCTTGAAGACGCCGTAGCCCTGATCTGCAAACTCTGCCTCGGCCTGCTCAATGGTCTTGCCGGTGGCGGCGCAGTAGATCGTAAGGAGATTAGAGATGCCGGGTTTGTTTTCCTTGTCAAAGCGGACGGCGGTTTCGCAGTCGGTCACGGCGCGCTTGAATTTGCGCATGATATCCTCGGGCTTATCCATGAGGAAGACGCAGCCGTCGGGATCGGACTTTGACATCTTGTTCTCCGGATTGCCGAGGCTCATAACGCGTGCGCCCATTTTGGGAATGAACGCCTCGGGCAGCTTGAAGGTGTCGGGGAAGGAATTGTTGAAGCGCGCGCCGATGTCGCGGCAGAGTTCAACATGCTGGCGCTGATCCTCACCGACGGGGACAAGGTCAGTCTGATAAAGCAGGATATCGGCGGCCATCAGCACAGGATAGGTAAACAGGCCGGCGGTAATATTATCTGCATGCTGCTGCGATTTCATTTTGAACTGCGTCATGCGCGACAGTTCGCCGAACTGCGTATAGCAGCCCAGAACCCAGGAGAGTTCCGCGTGCTGCGGCACATGGGACTGGATAAACATGATGTTTTTCTGCGGGTCGAGGCCGCAGGCGATATACTGCGCAAGCTGCTCCAGACTTCTGCGGCGCAGATCAGCCGGAACCTGCCGGACAGTAATGGCGTGCATATCGACGATACAATAGACGCACTCATATTCGTCCTGCAGATCGACCCAGTTTTTGATCGCACCCATATAGGAGCCAAGCGTCAGATCGCCACTAGGCTGGATACCGGAAAAGATGCGTTTTTTTTCGTCCATGATATGTCCTTCTTTCTATTCGATAGATGTGCTTATCATACCACAAACCGCCGGAATGCGCAATCAATGATTGACTGTTTCTGAAAAAAACTATATAATGTTTACACTGTATTTATTTTTATTGGAGGAATACGCATCATGGATTTTTTTGAGCAGATGGAAGCGCGCATCCCGCACGGCGAGGTCCGCACCCGCTTTGCTCCGAGCCCCACGGGCTATATGCACGTTGGCAACCTGCGCACTGCGCTTTATACATGGCTGATTGCCCGCCGCCACCACGGCAAGTTCATTCTCCGCATTGAAGACACCGATCAGGGCCGTCTGGTCGAGGGCGCGGTCGATGTAATCTACAAGACGATGGCCGAGTGTGGTCTGACACACGACGAGGGACCGGACGTCGGCGGTCCAGTTGGCCCGTATGTGCAGTCTGAACGGCGCGATCTGTTCGGCAAGTATGCGAAGCTGCTGTGCGAAAAAGGCGGCGCGTATTACTGCTTCTGCCAGAAATCAGACGAGGAAGAGGCTGGAGACGAGACAGGCGAGATCAAAAAACACGTCTGCGCCTGCCGTGATCTGCCGCTTGAGGAGGCAAAAAAGCGCGTGGAGGCGGGCGAACCGTTCGTCATCCGTCAGCGCATCCCGCATGAGGGTACAACAACGTTCCATGACGCCTCCTTCGGCGATATCACGGTAGAGAACAAGGAGTTGGAAGATCAGGTGCTGCTGAAGTCTGACGGTCTGCCGACGTATAATTTCGCAAACGTCGTTGACGACCATCTGATGGGCATCACACATGTCGTGCGCGGCAGCGAATACCTGTCCTCGGCGCCCAAGTACAATCTGCTGTACGAAGCCTTTGGCTGGGAAATCCCGACATATGTCCACTGCTCCCCTGTTATGCGCGACGCGCAGCACAAGATGTCCAAGCGCCATGGTGACCCGAGTTATGAGGATCTCATCCGCGAAGGCTATCTGACTGAGGCTGTGCTCAATTATGTTGCGCTGCTTGGCTGGAGTCCGAAGGGCGAATATGCAGAGCGGGAGTTCTATACGCTCTGCGAACTTGCCGAGATCTTTGACATTTCCGGCATTTCCAAGTCCCCCGCTGTATTCGATATCAACAAGCTGCGCTGGATGAACGCGGAATACATGAAAAAACTCAGCCCAGAGGCATTCTTTTCCAAGGCCGAGCCGGTTCTGAAATCTGTCATTACAAATCCCGCGATTGATCTGAAGGCGGTCGCCGCGCTGGTGCAGCCGCGCTGTGAGATTCTGTCCGACCTTCCCGAACGCGTGGATTTCATTGACAAGCTGCCCGTGTATTCGACAGACCTGTACGTCCACAAAAAGTCCAAGACAACGCTGGAAAACAGTCTTTCGTCGCTGCAGGCCGTTCTGCCGGTTCTGGAAGGGCTGGAAACGTGGACAAATGAGGCGCTTTACGACGCACTCGTCGCGCTGGCAGCCAAGCTGGAGGTCAAGAACTCCATCATTCTCTGGCCGCTGCGCGTAGCCGTATCCGGCAAAGCCTCGACGCCCGGCGGCGCAACAGAATTGTGTGCACTTCTAGGCAAGGAAGAATCAATCGCACGCGTGAAAACCGGCATCGAACTGCTTCAAAAATGAAGAAAATCAGCCCCTGCCTCTCATCTGCAAGAGGCAGGGGCCTGCTTTACCATGCGGAATAAAACAGTTCTATGGAAATAACGGCGAATTCGTCTCTTTTACGAATGAAGAGGGCTGCAGCACTCCGTTATCGGGGCATTATTTCTGCTCCTGCATATAGAGACCGACGCGGCTCTGAATGAGTTTAGATGCCTCTTCGACGGTCTTGCTGCCGGCAAAATAGCCTGCGGCTTCGTCGGAGATGATGGACAGAACATTCTGATCGTAATCCACAAAGCTGGTCGTAGAATCAATAAGCGCCATTACAGCATCGTACTGTTCCTGCGTGACGGCATAGAGTTCGATCATCGGCTCGTCGCCGTAACTCATGCCGCCGTTGGAGATGGGGATGGGATTGCCGTCGTCATCGAGGATCTGATTGCCGTCGGCGTCTGTCTCGTATTCCTGCGTCATAGCCTCCTGCGCTTTTGCCTCAAAGACTGACTTCACGATGGGGTAATTCCAGAGATTCTTCTGGTAGTCATCAGAGAGCGTTGAGCGGATAAAGGCCCATGCACCGGACTTATCCTTGCATGTCGTGGAGATGGAAAGCGTGCAGCTGGCGTTGAACGCGTTGCCGCTGGAGCCGTCCTCGCGCGGGAAGCCAACAAAGCGAATGTCGTTGTTCAGTGCGGCGAAGGTATAGTACAGATCACTGAAACCGGAAAGTGACGTCGGATAGAGCAGCTGCTTGCCGTTTTTCAGGCTGGTGTAATCGCTTTCATAATCCTCCGAATCCGATTGCCAGTCATAGTCTGTCGGGAAAGGCTTGACAAACTCCAGAAGCGCGCGGAATTCGTCAGAGTCAAAGCTGCATGTTCCGTCCTGCCAGTTCATGAAGCTTTCCGCATTCATTGCAACGCAGTATTGCAGCATCTCGGCCTGGGTGTAATATTTGTTGAAAACCGTCGCGCCCTCGGGAAGCTTGGAAAGTGCATCGTTGACATCAGCCAGCGTCCATGTCGTGTACTCGCCCACAACTTTGCCAAGTCCGACCGCAGTCGTAACGCCGAAGTCGAGGGGCAGGCGGTAGAGTTTGCCTTCTGTCTGTGCCGCGTTCAACGGCTGCGCCATAAGCTTATCGCGCGAATATTCGGGGTCCGCATCGATATACGGCCACAGGTCTTCCAATAGGCCCTTAGAAGCGTACTGTGCAAGAGGGAGTCCCGTTTCGTTGGCGATAATATCGGGCACATTGCCAGAAATGATCTCCGTATTGAGTTTGGTAAGACCGGCATTGGAATCGTCATCGGTCGCATACTCCGAATAGTCCTTGACAACGATGCGGTAATCCGGGTTGGTCTTGTTGAATCTGACAATCTGGCTGCGAAGGTTGTAGTCAAGGTAGAGGCAGGCCAGTGTCAGTTCGGTCTTGGTCTGCACAGAAGCCGCGTCCACACGGTTGAGGACCAGAATCTGCTGCTTGCTGGGACCGTTGTCTGCATACTCATAAGTCACAGCGACGATACGGCCGTCGGAGAGGAAGCCGAAGCGGTCGGAATCGATGGTGTTGCTGTCCACGTCGCAGGCCATCCAGTCAACGACCTTCTCAACGTCACCGTTGTCCCTGCGTTCGCCAAAGATATTGCCGTTATCCATAAAGAAATAGGCATAGACATCATTGCCGGGGAGGATGTTCCACGCGCGGGAGGAAACGGGCGTTTCCTTGCCCCAGTCCTTTGTCTCGGGGTCGAGCTGTTTGAACACGCTCTTATCATCCGCCGAAACGCTGGTCACGCCGACCTCACTGACAGAAAGCTGACACACCTGACCGGTCAGCTCGTCGCCCGTTTTGCCGCAGACGAACGTTCCGTCTGGGCCGTAGACGTTGAGGGTCTGATAATCGTAGGTGTAGACATAGCCCTTGTCATCGGAGAGGATGGTGTCGATGTAGGTATAGCGCCAGCTGTCCGTCTCGTCCGCGTCTTCCTCCTCCGTCGGGGTGATGGTGCGCAGCAGCGTGCCGTGGGCGTCGAGCTGGATGAGCTCGGAGATGGAATCGCCCTCCGTGCCGTCGTCCGCGTAGCTGTTGGTCTGGCGGAAGAGCCAGATCGTGCCGTCCGCGCCGGGGGCCATGGTCTGGATGTTGGTGCTGCTGTTGAACACCTGCATGCTGCCGTCCTGGCCCATCGTCACGCCGTTCGCGCCTTCCGGGTCCTCCACGACGGGCTCGGCGACATAGTTGTCGAGCTTCACACACTCGCCGGTGTCGAGGTCAAAGCGGAAGATGACCTCGGAATAGGTATCGTAGGAGATTTCCTCGCCATTTTCATCGGTGTAAGTCTCCTGTCCGCCGTCCGGAATGCTGGCGGAAAAGTAGAGCGTGTCGCCGGAAACGCAACTCGTGCCAATCCACTGGATATCCTCCGGCAAATCAAAATACTGTGCTTGGTAGGCAAACTGCGTCGAGGTCTTGTCCTCTGCAGCGTTTTGTTCTGTCTTTTTTGTATCGTCCGCCGACTGCGGCTCACTTTTGCTGCATCCGGCGAGAACGCCGAACAGCAGAACGAGCACAAGGCAGACGGAAAGAATCCGTTTTGTCATAAACGATTCTCCTTCCTGTTCGCATATAGCATAGTTTTCCGTGCTGCCACATCGTAACAGAAAACCAGCAAAAAAGAAACCCCTCCGGAACAGATTTAAGAAAGAATTAAGTAAATTGACCATTTTTCATACTGCTTGGAATTCGCAGAAATTCGTGCTATACTGTAAAAAAACCGCAACAGGAGGCACTTTATGCCCGCGCATGTCATTTCCAGCGAGCAGCAGCGCGACCGAATGCTGTACACACCAATTCCGAAGTTAATCGTATCGCTGTCTGTTCCGACGCTGACGTCACAGCTGATTTCCGTGTTTTACAATACTGCCGACACCTATTTTGTCTCCAAGCTGTCCACAAGCGCTTCGGCAGCAGTCGGCGTCGTTTTTTCGCTCATGTCCATCATTCAGGCTTTCGGTTTCGGCATCGGCATGGGCTGCGGGTCGATCATCAGCCGCAGTCTCGGCAACCGGGACAACGAGCGGGCTAACCGCACCGCAAGCAGTGCGTTCTTTTTTGCCGCCGCCGTGGGCCTTCTCATCTGCATTGCAGGCCTCTGCACGCTCCGGCCGCTTATGCGGCTGCTTGGCTCAACGGAAACGATTCTCCCCTACTCCGAAAGCTACGCGCGCATTATTCTGCTGGCTGCGCCCATCATGTGCGCCTCGTTCGTGCTGAGCAACACCTTGCGCTCCGAGGGTGAGGCAATGCTCTCCATGTACGGCATCTGCACAGGCGGACTCCTGAACGTCGCACTCGACCCGCTGTTCATCTTTGTCTTCGATATGGGCATCGCGGGCGCGGCGCTGGCCACAGCGCTCAGTCAGCTGGTCAGCTTCTGCATCCTTGCGTGGCTGTTCCTGCACGGGCGGAGCATCGTGTGGGTTCACCTCCGCTGCGTCAGCAAACGGCCCGGACTTTACGGCGAAATTCTGCTTGTCGGCTTCCCGACGATCTGCAGGCAGGGCTTCGCCAGTCTGTCCTCGGCGCTTTTAAACAACGCAGCAGCCGTCTATTCCGACGCGGCGGTCGCCGCCGTGACGATCTCCAACAAGGTCTATCTGCTTGTCCGTTCAATCGTGATCGGCATCGGGCAGGGCTTCCAGCCGGTCGCCGGGTATAATTTCGGCGCGGGCAACAAAAGGCGGACGCGGCAGGCGTTCTGGTTCTCTGTGTTGCTCGGAACGGTGGTATGCGCCGTCTGCGCAGCCGCGATCGCGCTCTTTCCCGACGAGATCATGCACTTCTTCCGCGACGACGCAGAGGTCACACGCATCGGCCGTCAGGCGCTGCTCTATGCCTGCGCCGTCATGCCGCTGATGGGATATTCAACTTATGTAAACCAATTATACCAGTGCCTCGGCTTCCATCAGGCCGCGACGCTTTTGGCCAGCTGCCGCAACGGACTGCTGTATGTGCCGCTCATTCTTCTGTTGCCGCGCATGCTGGGCCTGCCCGGCGTAGAAATGAGCCAGCCAGGCGCAGATCTTCTGACCTTCGTCGTATCTCTTCCCTTCCAGATCTGGTTCTTCCGCCACAAACTCCGGTAATCCGAAGCAGACACCTTTTCCCCCTGTCCGCGTATGCTGATAGGGGGGATTTTTTATGTGTGTAAAAACCGAGCAGCTTGGACTGCTGCTGATTGGGGTGGGCATCGGGCTTTTCCTGTCATTTGCGCTGTGTGGCTGGTTCCTGCGGATCTTGATTGCGACGATCCTAATCGTACTGGGGCTTTTGATTTTGAAATAATTTCGGAAACATATCCTTGTCCGGCTCTGCGTATATATATCCCAGAACATATACAAGGAGTTGAGACTATGGAGCTTGCATTTGAACAGAAACAGCAATCCTGCCTGCGGCGCACGGCGCATCTTTCGCTCGCGCAGGAGCAGACGCAGGAACTCATTATACCCGACAGCATGCCGGACGCGGCGCACACGCTCATCTGCTATGCGGAACCGGAGGTGCAGAGCAAAACAAACCGGGAAGGCAGCCTTCTTGTGACAGGGACACTGCGCGCCAGCTGTCTGTATGCAGACGAGACGGGCGGCTTGCAGCTGCTGACCTCCGAACTGCCGTTTACGGTCAAGCTAGAGAGCGCCGATCTGCATGAAGAGACGCAAACGCTCGTACGCTGCTGCGTCCGCAGCGCGGACAGCCGCCTGATCAACTCGCGCAAGGTGCTCCTGCGCGTGAGTGTTCTGGTACAGGCAGACGGCTTTGAACCGCAGACGGAAAGCACGCGTGTTCTCACAGACCCGCCTGCCTGTTTGCAGCTGAAAACACAGACCTATGAAATGAACGCGCCTGTAGAACTTGCCGAGCGCGCGTTTCAGGTCAGCGAGGAACTGAATCTGCCAGACGGCAGGCCTCAAATTGCACGATTGGTCAGCTATTCGCTCACGCCGGTCGTACAGGAGCAGGGGCTGGTCGGAAGTAAGGCGGTTTTAAAGGGAACCGCGAATTTGCAGATTACCTATCTGGACAGCGAAAACGCGCTGCGGACGCTGAACTTTTCCGTACCGTTTTCGCAGTACTGTCAGATGGAGGGAGACTACGACCAGAACGAAACGCTCGAATCTGTGCTGCTCGTAACCGGAGTGCAGCTGGAGCCGGTCGCGTCAGAGCAGTCGCAGAAGCTGCTGTTCGGCGCAGGGCTGCTGGCGCAGTGCATGGTAGTACAGCCGCAAGCGCTTACGCTTTGCGAGGACGCGTATTCGACGAAGGGCGAGTTCCAGCCGCAGTGGGAAACGCAGGAACGCACCATGCGGCTTGACGCGCAGGTGCAGCGTGAGCCCATCCGCGCCTCGTTCCCGGCGCAGGCTGCCGCCGTACTCGACTGCCGGGTCTATCCGGACGCGCAGGCGTTTGAACGGACAGACGACGGCGTTACCGTCCATGTACCGCTGCGTGCGGATCTCGTCTATACCGATTCCGATGGCGCGGTGCAGGCTGAGACGTTCCGCACGGAGGTCAGCTGCCATACGGCGCTGAACGAAAACGGGCTCTGCGAAGCCGTGTGTATGCTCCAGCCGGAGGGCTACGCCTCGGCAGGCAGCGGCACAGTCGAACTGCGCTATGACGCGGTCTTTCAGGTGCAGACATTTTCCCGGCAGAAGCTGCAAAACCTGTCCGGCGGGACGCTTGACCTGACAAGGCAGCAGAACACGCAGCGACCGTCGGTCGTGATCCGGCGCATAAGTGAAAACGCCGCGCTTTGGGACCTTGCGCGGCAGTACCGGACGACGGCGCAGTCGATTCAGCAGGCCAATCATCTGACGCAGCCGGAGGCAGACGCCGGACAGCTGCTGCTGATTCCCATGTGAGACGGGAGGCGGGAATATGGAACAACGTTCGATCTACGCGCAGATCGCGGACCGTACGGACGGCACGGTCTATATCGGCGTCGTCGGCCCTGTGCGGACGGGAAAGTCTACCTTTATCAAGCGGTTTATGGAGCAGCTTGTGCTGCCGAACATCGAAAACATTTATGAGCGTGAGCGCGCCACCGATGAACTGCCGCAGTCCGGCTCGGGCCGGACGATCATGACGGCGGAGCCGAAGTTCGTCCCGAACGAGGCTGCCCGCATCAGCCCCGACGGAAAAACGACGCTGCAGGTGCGTCTGATTGACTCCGTGGGGTATATGATCCCCGGCGCGGTCGGCGATATGGAGGACGGCAAGCCCCGCATGGTCACGACACCATGGGCCTCCGAAGAACTCCCCATGGCACAGGCAGCGGAACTGGGGACAAAAAAGGTCATGGAGGAGCATAGTTCCATCGGCGTGGTCGTCACGACGGACGGAACTGTCACAGATATTCCGCGCGAGGATTACCGCGAGGCGGAGGCCCGCGCCATCGCAGATATGCAGAAGACGGGCAAGCCATTCGTGGTCGTCGTAAACACGCAGGACGCGAAAAAGGGACAGGCAGACGCGATCTGCGCCCGTATCCGGGAAGAATATGGCGTGCAGGCACTGGCGATGGACTGTGCCGTCATGCAGACGCAGGACATTGCACGGCTGTTGGAAGCCGTGATGTATGCGTTCCCGGTCGAGGAACTGCGGTTCTTCCTACCAAGCTGGGTTCGGGCGCTGCCGGATGATCATCCGGTCAAATCCGCCCTGTACGACGCAATGCTGAGCCGTGCGGAAAAGCTTACAAGCCTTAGTGACGCGGAAAGTGTGATGGGGACGCTGCAGGAACTTGAGCCGGTTGACGCATTCCGGGTACGGGAGGTCGATCTAGGGACAGGCACAGTCACCTGCGAACTGCATCTGCCGGAGACGCTGTTTTATGAAGAACTGTCCAAGCAGGCAGGCGTGGAGATTGCCGATGACGAAGCGCTCATGCAGATGCTGCGGGAACTTTCGCAGACGAAAAAGCTTTATGACAAGGTGCAGACCGCGCTCGAGCAGGTCAAGGCCACCGGCTATGGCATCGTGATGCCGGGCGCAGAGGAATTGAAGCTGGAGAAGCCGGAAATCGTGAAGAAAAACGGCAATTATGCCGTCAAGCTGCGCGCCAGCGCGCCGTCCATCCACATGATGCGCGCGCAGATTGAGACGGAGATCAGTCCGATGGTCGGCGGCGAGCAGGAATCGCAGCAGCTGATCGACTATCTGCTCGGCGAGTATGAAGAGGATACCGACAAGCTTTGGCAGAGCAATATTTTCGGAAAATCACTCTATGAACTCGTCTCCGAGGGTGTCACGGCGAAGATCATGCGCATGCCGGACGACGCCCGGCAGAAGCTCACCAAGACCCTCGGCCGCATGATCAACGAAAACACCGGCGGCATGATCTGCATCCTGCTGTAAAAGGCTCCCCTCCCAGGGGAGCTGGCGTACCAATAATGGCATAAACTACGCGCCTGAGGGATTGTTGTCGCAGATTTGCTATAAAACCCAAACCGCAAATTCAGTTTGCGGTTTGGAAAGGAAGAAATGAGCACA
>ENA-OROD01002639-OROD01002639.1-human-gut-metagenome-genome-assembly--contig:-NODE-2639-length-12786-cov-2.540570_pt1 | contig 12786 bp, 9 predicted proteins | sample MGYA00242123_ERZ509038 | MGnify/ENA primary metagenome ERZ509038 (study PRJEB26280, sample SAMEA2338719) | human gut metagenome | biome: human gut; feature: human-associated habitat; material: faeces... | reverse complement strand
AAAGAGTCCTGTAAACGAAAAATTGAAGGCATACGCATTATAGAAGTACCGGAAATGGCAAGATATCTGACGGGAGGGGAACTGCTTCTGACCAGCCTGTATGTATACAGAGATTGCAGTGCGGAGGAATTTTATCAGTATCTGATCGCTTTTGAGGAGAAGCATATCAGTGGAATCCTTTTGAAAGAACGGGAACAGATCAGCGAAAAAGAGAAGAAAATCAAATTACTGAAAACGTATTGCGAAAGTAAAAAGATTCCATTGATTGAAATGCCAAAAAAAATCAGCTTTTGGGAAATGATCAGTTTTGTCATGAACCGGATTTTTACAAAAGATGTTGCACGGCTTAGGTATTTTAAACTGACGCAGGATAATTTCAATACACTTTCTTTTGGAAGAGATATCACATCCAGTAAGACGCAGGATATTCTGGAACTTCTCAGTGACATGGTGGATAATCCGGTTACACTTTATTACAGTAATCTCAACTGCTATGTGACCAGTGGAGGGGATCATTCGCGTCTGGAATTACGGGAAGATCTTGAAGAGTATATTCCATCTGTCATTACGAAATTTTCTTATATGCGGCAACGGAAAAAGGGGACAGGAGAAATCCAGTACGTAATCAAGATCAGTGTTATGGAAGAGGTGGAAGCTTATCTGGTGGTGACAGAGAAAAATAGAAAGTTGTCAGCAATGGATTGCATGGCGATCGAGAATGCGATTATTACACTGCAGTATGGTTTTGTTACAGAATTTGTGCAAAATGAGATTGAAAAGAAATATCACAGAGATATTGTGCATAATGTACTGAGCGGGATGCTTGGAAAAGAAGAAATGGAAGAAGCAGCAAATCTGCTGGAGATCCATTCTGAGGAATATTACCGGGTTGTGACATTTTATACTTTCCAAAAAGAACGGGGAGATATGTATACAAGTGAACAGTTGCGGGAAACCGGAATTATTGAAGGGGAGATCATGACACTTTGCCCGGGACAGCATGTATACCGGAATATAGATCAGATCGTGATGATTCAAAGAGTGGATGAAAAGCAGAAGCGCGAGGTATATCTGAATAAAATGGAAGAGATGTGTGCGGCATTGCAGAATGCGATCCGTTACCGCCATAAGACAGAGAAGATCCAGGTCGGAATCGGAAAGATGGTCAAAGGGATCTATAATCTGAAAGATTCTTATTATGAGGCAAAAAGAGCGATCTCCTATCGGGATATTGCGAAAGTTATTTCTGGAAATGAAAATCAGACAGTTACACTGTACTCAGATCTTGGATTTTTTAAACTCCTTGGAGATATTGATGATCTGAACACACTAATGGATTATATCCCGGAATCCTTGCAACGGTTATACAGTTACAATAAACCGCAGCGGAAAGATCTGATTCTGACGCTGCAAACTTACCTTGATAATAATCAAAGTCTGAATAAGACTGCACAGGCATTATTTATTCATTATAAAACTGCAACGTACAGAATTGACAAGATTGGAAAAATGACAGGAATGGATTTTAAGAATCCAAATGAAATGTTGAATGTGAGAATCGGGCTGATTCTTTATAAAATGTTGGAGAAAGCACGTTAAAGTAAAAAGAAGATAAATGAGTTGGTACTGGTGTTTTATGAAAAGAAGACTATAATAGTCAGTATGAAAGCGATGAATAATAAAAAGAATGTTGAGCATGATTTTTCAAAAGGATCAATGATCCGGAATATTTTGTCCATGGCAGTTCCGGTCACGATTGCACAGGCGGTGCAGCTTTTATACAATCTGGTAGATCGGGTCTATTTAGGACATATCGGTCAGGGAGCAGATCAGGCTCTGACCGGTGTGGGGCTGGTATTTCCGATTATATCGATCGTGAGTGCATTTACGCAGCTCAGGCGGTGGAGCACCACTGATGTCTATCGCAAGAGGTGCAGGAGAGGAGGAAAAGGCATTAAAGCTTGAGAATGTAAGCTTTGTACTTCTTATTTTAACCGGAGTTGTATTGATGGGTGTCTTTTATATTTTTATAGGAGGGTTTACTTATGGTCTTAGGTAGATGCACTATATTAATATCACAGCTGAATTGTTTTCGTCGTGCATGTTGGTTTTGACATGCACTTTATTTTTTGAAGGAGGAAATGTTATGAGCGAAACAGGGATGAATCTGTTCATTAATGCACAGGGGTTCGGGACAATGGGAATGATGACAGTCTGTATCGGGGCTGTTCTGAATCTCTTTCTTGACCCGCTTTTTATTTTTGTGTGGAAACTGGGAGTACGGGGAGCAGCGATCGCAACGGTTCTCAGTCAGATGGCAGGATGTATGTGGGTTCTGTGGTTTCTGACTGGGAAAAAGGTGCAGTACCCATTGCAGAGAAAGTATATGAAGCTAAAAGACAGAAAAATGATTCTTTCCATCCTGGGTCTGGGACTGTCAGGCTTTATTATGTGCGTTACGAACAGTCTGAGTCAGATCGCCTGCAATGCAACGCTGGCACGCTGGGGTGGAGATCTGTATGTCGGTGCGATGACGATTTTAAATTCGGTGCGTGAAATTTTCAATCTTGCGGCAAACGGTGTGGCGGAAGGTGCGAAACCGGTGCTTGGCTATAATTTCGGAGCAAAGGAATATGAGAGGGTCAGGAAAGGAATTTTTGTTACGTGCGGTATGATTCTGAGCTATATGGTGCTGGCATGGCTGACGGTTCATTTCTTCCCGTCTTTCCTGGTGGGATTTTTTACGTCTGACAAAGCACTGGCTAAGATTGCAGCACCGGCACTGAAACTCTTTTTTGCAGGATTTTTTATGATGGGATTTATGTTCTGCGGACAGGCGACATTCGTGGGGCTGGGATTCCCGAAGCAGGCAATTTTTTTCAGTCTGTTGAGAAAAGTTGTGATCGTTGTGCCATTGACGATATTACTCCCATATTTTATGGGAGTTGAGGGAGTCTTTGTTGCAGAGCCGGTCAGCAATTATATTGGTGGGATCGCAAGCTTTGGAACAATGCTTCTGACGGTGATGCCGATCCTCTTAGGTAAAAAGCAAAAAATTTAAGAAATGTTTAGAAAGTCCGGGCTGGTACTTCTGACTGCAGGAACGATTGCCATGACAAGATTATAACTTGTAAAGGAGAGAAAAGGGATGGAAAAGAAAGAAACTTTTCGTTTTGGCGTTATGGGTGCCGGAAATATTTCAAATAAATTTTGCGATGCAGCAGAGAAGATAGAAGAGGTCTGTGTGACTGCTGTAGCAGCGAGATCAGAAGAAAGAGCCAGAGAGTTTGCAGAGAAATATGAAATACATACCTATTATGGAAATTATGAAGAAATGCTTCAGAAAGAAAAGCTGGATGGGGTCTATATTGGTGTGGTTACCGGAATGCATGTGCAGTTGACAGAATTATGTATCAGATACGGGATTCCGGTTTTGTGTGAAAAGGCATTGACAGGAAGTTCGGAGGAGGCAGAAAGAATTTTCAAGCTGGCAGAAGAAAAGAAAATTTTTGTTATGGAGGGAGTATGGAGTCTTTTTCTTCCTGCAAATAGAAAAGCCAGAGAATGGTTGCAGGAAGGGCGTATCGGTAAACTTGCAGTCAGTAATGTTGAAATCGGATTTACAGCTCCGAAGAATAAAGAAAATCGCTATTTTAACAAAGAAGCCGGTGGAGGGGCGGCATTGGATCTGTTAATTTATGCGTTGGCACTGACGATGTATTTTTGTGGTGAAGACTGGAAGGAAGAACAGATTCAGGTAATCTACAATGAAGATCAGGTGGATGTGACGGAACATGTTATACTTCGGTATGAGGAGCATCTTTCGTTTATGACTGCCACGTATCTGGCAAATGTAGATGAAAGACTGGAACTGACAGGATCAGAAGGAAAAATAATGATCCGACATCCGCATTATGCAGATCAGATCGTTTTGTACGATGGGCAGGGAAAGCTGATAGAGCAATATTCCGATCAGGTGACGGAAAATGGGTTTGTGTATGAAATCAAAGAAATGGTTGACTGTGTACGAAATGGTAAGACTGAAAGCAGCATAGTTCCACATCGGATGACATTGGAATGTGCCAAAATATTTGATAGGATTGTGAGAGTGAGTAGCACGGAGCAATCCGTGGGCATCAAAGTCGGGGGCTTTTGCCCCCGACATCATATATAAAAATGAAAAATTCAGTCAGAGTGTATTTTAGGAAAGGAAATAAAAGAATATGAGTCAGGAGCAGCAGACACCGCACAAAAGGCGTGTGCGGTATAAAGGAAAATATCCGAAGAAATTCGAGGAAAAATACAAAGAGCTTCAGCCGGAAAAATATCAGGAGACCGTGGAGCATGTGATACGTAAGGGAAATACTCCTGCCGGGATGCATATTTCAATTATGGTAAAGGAAATACTGGATTTCCTGGATATTCAGCCGGGACAGACCGGATTTGATGCAACATTAGGATATGGCGGGCATACAAAAGCCATGCTGGAATGTCTGAAAGGACAGGGGCATATCTATGCTACAGATGTAGACCCGGAGGAATCGGCAAAGACGAAGAAACGACTGGAAGAGCAGGGATTCGGAGAGAAAATCCTGACGGTCTGCCTTCAGAATTTCTGCACGATTGATGAAATTGCAGAGAAAGTGGGAGGATTCGATTTTATTTTGGCAGATCTTGGCGTATCGTCCATGCAGATCGACAATCCCAAAAGAGGATTTTCATTTAAAGCCGATGGGCCTCTGGATTTGCGGCTGAATCAGGAAAAGGGAATCAGTGCAGCAGAGCGTCTGGATACCATCTCAAGAGAAGAACTTGCGGGAATGTTATATGAAAATTCTGATGAACCATATTGTGAAGAACTGGCAAAAGCGATCACGGATGAGATTCGCAGAGGAAACCGGATTGATACAACGACAAAGCTCAGGAACGTGATCGAGAAGACACTTTCTTTTCTTCCAGACAATCAAGAGAAAAAGGATATCGTAAAGAAAACCTGTCAGAGAACATTTCAGGCTCTGCGAATCGATGTGAATAATGAGTTTGAAGTTTTGTATGAGTTTATGGAGAAATTGCCGGATGCACTGCGTCCGGGCGGAAGAGTTGCAATCCTGACGTTTCATTCCGGTGAGGACAAGCTGGTAAAGAAAGCATTAAAAGCAGGTTATAAAGCAGGCATCTATTCTGATTATGCGAAGGATGTGATCCGCCCGTCCGCACAGGAATGTGCAAAGAATGGGCGTGCAAGATCGACGAAGATGCGTTGGGCGGTCAAGGCGTAACGTTGACTTTCCTATGGCATCATGCTATAGTAGCGAAGAACAAAGTAAATAAAGCGTTCGGTGCTGTTCTATATAGGAAGATATAGCAACAGGTAAAAGGGAAGCAGGTGCAATTCCTGCACGAACTCGTCACTGTAAGCAAATGTGACCGGCAGGCGTGAAGACGCAGCCACTGGGAGACCGGGAAGGCGTTCGGGCATAAGATTTGTAAGTCAGGAAACCTGCCGGTCGCTGGTGCGGGGAATGTACATTCCAGATCACGAGTAATTGATTGTACCGAAAAGTAATGGATCCGGGAGCTTTTCTTAAAAGAAATTCTTTTCTGACTCAGACAGCTCAAAGAAACCGGTTTATTTTCATTGTCTTTCTGACGTTTCTTACTTACTTTTAGATAAGTTCAGCTTATTTCCCGTATTATTCAAGACAGGAGGAAAAATGAAGAACAAAAAGGTTAAATATCTTGCCATGTTGCTTGCGTTTTCTATGGCAGTTTCACCGATGTCTTATACGAAAGCATACGCAGAAAATGCGGAGACCGCACAGGCGGCAGGAGCGGTGAATGCAGGAGAAAATTTGGCAGACGGAGCAGGCATTCAGGAAGGAACAGATACTTCCGGTGGAACAGATACCTCTGGTGGAACCAATACATCCGATGGATCGCAGTCCGCTGATGCAGATCATACCGGAAACGGATCAAAAGAAAATGGTTCTGAGAATGCAGGTTCAGAAAATACAGGTTCACAGGATCAGAATACACCGTCACAGGATTCCGGCAGTACCGGTGAAAATTCGGGAGAAGATCAGAATACTTCTGATGAGACGGGAGAAGGAAAAGATTCTGAAAAAATGAATGAAAAATCAGATGATCCGTCTGACAAAGCTGATGCGGAGAAAAAGGATGCAGAAGAGAAATCTTCGGAAGAAACTGCAAAGCAGGCCGATGAGACAACTGCAAAAGAGACACTTGTAACACCGACGAAAGAGATCACAGGGGTTGAAGTTCTGAAAAATGATGGAACTTCTTATGGAATGTTCCCGATCACAGATGCAACGTGTACCGTAAAAGGGGATAAGATCGAGATTTCCTTTAGTACCGGTACAAAGACTGTGTTTGACCGTCTGTATCTCGGTGCAGCGACAGACGAGGATAAGAGCAATTATGTTCAGGGTACGAATACCGGAAGTACCTGCCAGTTTACGATCCAGGTTCCGATTTCCGCAAAGAACAGTTGGATTCCGGTTTCGGTAGGACGTTCAGATAAAGGAACATGGTCTGAAAATCTGCTGTGGATGAGTATCCCGGATGTGCAGACATCAGGAGAAAAAGAAGATTATCAGGCAAATGACGGAGTTACGGCAATTTATGGTTCTGATGATGCAAAGAAGCCGGGACAGGCTTACAGTATGATCAAGATCGCTGCATCTAAAGTGGTTGTAAAAGGCGGGGCATTGCAGGTTTCGGTCTGGATACAGCCGGCAAGCAGTGGCAGTTTTACTTATGATGCAATCTATATCGGAAATAGAAATGATGAGACAAAAGAACCGATCATTTTAGGTGAAGTCGATACAGAAAAAAATCTTGAAAAATTTACCTTTACCGTGCCACTTGAAAAAGCAGGCGGAGAAGTCTCTTTTGTACCAAGAAATGGAAGAACGCAGAAGTGGAGCACTTCAAGTTCACTGGCATTCAAGCTTCCTGCAATGGACGATTTTGTGAAACCGTCAGAGATCAACATCACAACGCAGCCGAAGCAGGAGACTGAGGCAGGCAGCGGAAGTTCTGTGGCACTGTCGGTGGAGGCATCCGGTGAAGAAGGAATCAATCTGAATTATCAGTGGCAGTTCAGTGCCGATGGTGCAACGTGGGCAGACTGTACCGGAGTTACTGCAAAGACTGCAACATATACATTTACCATGTCTCTGGAGACAGCAGGAAAGTATCGTTGTATCGTTTCTGATGCGACAGGAACGAGTGTCACTTCTTCCGAAGCAGTAGTGAAGCTGCCGGAGGCTCCGGTTGTTACGGGGAATCAGGTAAAAGTAGTAAAGTCCAACGGAGCTGACTTTGCAATGTTCAAGACCAGTGAATCAAAAGTGGTACAGGATGGAGAGGAACTGGAGATCACTCTGTCAACAAAGAATGTCTCCTTTGACAAGATCTATTTTGGCTATAAAGATGATGAACTGAAAGAATCTGTAGCAAATGGCACAGAAGCAAATGGAGAATGGAGCTTCACATTCCATCTGCCGGCTTCTGCAAAGGGAACGACAATCCCAGTAACACTTGGAAAGCCGGATGGAAGCTGGTACTCGAACCAGTATCTGTGGATGTATATCCCGGATGAGGGAATCACAGAACTTCCGAGTGCGGCAGATGCAGTAAAAGTGATCGCCGGGGGAACGGGTGCAGCGTACAATGATTTCAATATTGTTTCTTCAAAGGCGGTATTAAAGGGAAAAAATGTAATCCTGACTTTGAATGTGAAAGGTCAGAAATGGACCCGCCTGTATCAGGGAGTTCAGGCAGATGCAGATAAGACATCTGCAGTAAATGGAGTTTATCGTGCAGAGGATGATACAACGACATTTACACTGACAGTTCCTGCAGAAAAGCAGGGAATGAACATTGCAGTTACACCGGGAACGGCTTCTGCGTGGATGTCCTGGGCGAGAGATTTATATATCAATGTGCCGAATCTGGAAGGAAAAGCAAATGTAACAGAAAATGGAGTTTATGATCTGTACGGCTCAGCATATCCGACCAGCAGCTATGCAAGCCTGAATTTTGAACGGGGCAGCAGTATTTCCATCAATGGGGATACAGCAACCGTGACTATGGTTACGCAGGCATCTGCTTATGATAAATTATATCTTGGAACAGTGTCAGATGCGGATAGTGTGAAAGATGCCGGTGCCATCAGTGCGGAAGATAAGTCCGAGATCGCCAGTGGTTATAAGACATTTACATTTACGATTCCAACAAAGGATCTTGGAAAAGAGATCAATTATGTAGTCCACATTCAGAAATCAAATAAATGGGCAGAAAAGCAGAGTACTTTCTATATTAATGGAATCCTGCCAAAGACAGGAGAACTTCCGACACCGGATCCTGATCCGACACCAGATCCGGAACCTGGCACAAAAGTTCCGGCAGATGGAATTTACAGTATCCAGGTGGATTCCAGTGCGTCTATGTTCCGTGTCATTGGATGCGAACTGACTGTAAAAAATGGAAAGATGAAGGCGGTTCTGACGCTGAGTGGTACGGGATACGGTTATCTGTATGTCGGAACAAAAGAACAGGCGGCGGCAGCAGACAAATCAAGCTGGATTCCATTCCAGACAAAGATGACAGAGAACGGAGAAAAGTATACTTATGAAATTCCGGTGGAGTCATTAGATAAGAAAATTGCAGTTGCAGCTTATTCGATCAAAAATAAGATCTGGTATGACAGAATGCTGACATTTAAATCTGATACGCTTGTAAAGACCGGTGATATCGGAAAAGATGATCAGGGAAATGATTCAAAACCGTCCAACCCGACAAAACCAACGACACCGTCAACGAAACCATCCAATGGTTCTAATGGAAAGAATGACGGCAAGGCTGATCATGAGTCAAAATATGAGGCAGATACCAGTGGTTCTACAGGACGCGTAGACAGCACAACGGCCTTAAAAGACGGAGTATATACACCGGATCGCTTTACCTGGTCCGGCGGTACAGGAAAAGTAAGGATTACCTGTAATAAAGTAACAATCAAAAATGGACAGGCTTATGCAACACTGGTATTCAGCAGTGACCATTACCAGTATGTAAAAGCCAACGGAAATACATATTATACGACAAAGAGCGGAGGAACAGCGACCGTAGTTATCCCGATCGCATTGAATAAAAATAATAAGATCCTTGGAATGACAGATAAGATGTCTGTGGCACATGAGATCGAGTACAGTATTTTCGTCTATCTTGCCGCAGCAGGAAATGGCACAACTGTCGGGGAGAACAGTAATAAGACACTGGACGAAAAAGCACCGGAGATCATGGGACTTGAATATCAGTCAGAAACAGAACTGGAATATGCAGAATATTTCAAGATCTACCATTACGATCAGGGAATCGTTCTGTTGGAAGTAGACATGACAAAAGATACGGCAAGAGATCCTGAAAAGACATCCAAAGAAACTTCTGAGGATACAGAGAAAGAGGTTTCCAAGTCCGATAAGAAAGACAGCACAGAAAATAAGAGCAGTAAGAGTGACGCTGCGGAAGAGGAAAGCGGAGATTCCACGTCGGATCAGAATGGAGTCAGAAGAACTGGCAGCAGAACTGTATAAAGGCAATGTTGTAAAATATCTGCTTGTGCCGGAAGACGTAGAAGTACCGGTCGGTCTGGATCAGGATATGATCATTGTGAAAATGCCGGCAGATAAAACCTATGTGGCATCAGATGAGATCCTTGAACAGATGAAAGAACTGGATCTCCTTGACTCTGTGGCAGCAGTAGGAATGGAGCAGAAAGCTTGTACTGTTCCTGAGATTGCAGAAAAAATGCAGGTAAATGAGGATGAAGATGAAGCGGATGCTGAAGTTATTTACGGGGGAAGCTTTGAAAAACCGGAATTAAAAGCACTTGTGAAGAAAGAAGTATCTCTTGCATTGCTTCCGGGAGAACTTCTGCCGAGAGATGCAGAAGATGCAGAAAAAAATGACGATGCAAAGACAGACAGCACGAAAAAGGACAGTGCAAAGACAGAGGATAAGAAGACAAAAGAGCAGTCAACCGGTGATTCTGATGAACTGACCGTAGAAGAACAGACAGAAAGATTGGAAGAAATCACCGAAAAATTTGCATTGCTTGGTATTCCGGTGATCATTGACCGGAGTGCAGATGAAAAGACGGAACTTGCACAGTACGAGTGGATCAAGGTATATGGAGTACTTTTCGGATGTGAAGAGAAAATGGACAAGATGTTTGAAAAGGCAGTAGATGAAGCAGGAGTACAGGAGAATCAGTAAATGAAAAAGAAGCTTTGTAGAATAACTGCATTGCTGTTGGCAGCGGTCCTCTCACTGGGGGGCTGCGGTCAGCCGGGGGCTGGTAAAAAAAGAACAGACAGTACACAGCAGACAGAAGAGACAAAAAATAAAAAAGAAGATCAGTCAAAAAGTGATAAAAAAGGGCCGGAGATTGACGGCCTTACCTATGAGTCGACAATGGATCTGACCTATGCGACAGAATTTGACGTATATGATTATAAAGACGGATACAAGCTGTTGGATGTACATGAAGACAGACAGTACCTTGTTGTGCCGGAAGGGAAAGAAGCTCCGGAAGGATTGTCGGAGGATATTGTAGTCCTGCAGCAGCCGTTGGATCATATCTATATGGCAGCAACAGCAATCATGTCGCTGTTGGATGCAGTGGATGCCATTGACCAGGTGAAATTTTCCGGTCTTAATGCATCCGGCTGGTATGTAGAAGATGCAAAGAAAGCGATGGAGTCCGGTGACATGATCTACGCAGGAAAATACAGTGAGCCGGATTATGAGACTCTGGTGAACGGAGAGTGTGATCTTGCCGTAGAATCAACCATGATCCTTCATACTCCGAAAGTACAGGAGATGATCGAAGATCTGGATATACCGGTCTTTGTGGACTATTCCAGTTATGAATCTCACCCATTGGGCAGAACCGAGTGGATCAAACTGTACGGTGCAATGCTGAATAAAGAAGATGCAGCCGACAGCTTTTTTGAAAAGCAGGCCCAGGTGATCGAAAAGCTGAAAGGCTTTGAAAATACAGAAAAGACGGTGGCATATTTTTATGTGAATACAGACGGTTCTATCGTAGTAAGAAAATCAGAAGATTATATCCCTTCCATGATTGAGATTGCAGGCGGACGTTATGCATTCAAGAACCTGAAAAATGTGGACAGCAATGCTCCGTCAGTCAAACTGACTATGGAAGAATTTTATGCAACAGCAGTGGATGCAGATTATCTGATCTATAACGGAACAATCGACGGGCAGGTGAAGAGTATCAGCGACCTGGAAGCGAAGAGCAATTTGTTTTCCGAATTTAAAGCAGTAAAAGAAGGAAATGTATGGTATACAGGAAAGAACCTGTATCAGGCAACAGATACGGTTGGAGAACTGATCATGGATATGCATCTGATGCTGACGGATGGGGATCCGAAAGAAATGACCTTCCTTGAGAAGATGAAATAATGGAGAAACTATGAAAGATACAAGTTTTCACGGAGAAAATCTCAGACGGAGAGCCAGATACATAGCTGTATTTTCAGGGCTTGTGATTGCATTTGCAGTGACAGTGGTACTCAATATCAATACAGGAAATGTGCATATTTCCGTTCCTAAGATCCTCAGGATTCTTTTTCTGCGTGACGGGGCGGCAACGGAATACAGTATTATCTGGAGAATCCGCCTTCCGAGAATCCTGATGGCAGCGATGCTGGGAGGAGCCTTATCTTTGTCCGGTTTCCTTTTGCAGACATTTTTTGCCAATCCCATTGCAGGACCGTTTGTCCTTGGAATTTCTTCCGGGGCAAAAATGGTCGTAGCACTGACGATGATCATTTTTTTAAAATATATTGGTCATTTTTCATCGTATACACTGATCGTGGCAGCGTTTATCGGATCGCTGATCTCGACGGGGTTCATTCTTCTGATGTCAAAAAAAGTACATCATATGGCGGCACTGCTGGTCGGGGGAATCATGATCGGTTATATCTGTTCTGCTATCACAGATTTTGTTGTCACATTTGCAGATGATTCAGACATTGTCAATCTGCATGGCTGGTCGCAGGGAAGTTTTTCAGGAATGAGCTGGAGCAATGTGCAGGTGGCGGCAGTGGTAGTCGGGATCGCATTTGTATGCACGTTCCTGTTGTCGAAACCGGTCAGTGCCTACCAGCTTGGTGAAGCATATGCACAGAGTATGGGTGTGAATATTCAAGTTTTCCGGGTGGTACTGATCCTGCTTTCCAGTGTGCTGTCCGCAAGTGTAACTGCATTTGCAGGACCGATCTCCTTTGTGGGAATCGCAGTTCCGTTTCTGACAAGAAAAGCGTTCGGAACATCAAAGCCGATCGTGATTATTCCGGGAACATTCTTTGCGGGGGCGGTTTTCTGTATGATCTGTGACCTGATCGCAAGAATGGCACTTGCACCGGTGGAACTGAATATCAGTACGGTAACATCCATTTTAGGTGCACCGATCGTCATTTATATGATGGTGAAACGGGAGAAGGGAAGGTAGTGTATGGCGGATTTTTATTTTCAGTTAAAAGACCTGGCAGTCGGGTATCATGGAAGTCCGTTGATCCGGGATATCAATATTGGGATAGACAAAGGCGAGATTGTGACGCTGATCGGGCCAAACGGCTCTGGAAAATCTACGATTTTAAAAAGTATTACAAGACAGTTGAAGCTGATCGGTGGAACGGTATTTTTTGATGATACATCCCTGATGGAACTGTCGTA
>ENA-OROD01002638-OROD01002638.1-human-gut-metagenome-genome-assembly--contig:-NODE-2638-length-12787-cov-3.125039_pt1 | contig 12787 bp, 15 predicted proteins | sample MGYA00242123_ERZ509038 | MGnify/ENA primary metagenome ERZ509038 (study PRJEB26280, sample SAMEA2338719) | human gut metagenome | biome: human gut; feature: human-associated habitat; material: faeces... | reverse complement strand
ATGCTTTCGGGTCGCCGAGGGCGGCGACCCCTACATCGTTTGCAACAAATTTGTTTTCGGGCGTATGCCATACGCCCCTACAAATCCCTCTTCTCACTTCGTGTCAAATTACAATTTATCCAAATTTTTTTGTTTTTAAAATTATTTTTTCTAGTAGGACTACTGCCTCATACATAATTGCTGCGACAGCTGCAAGTATTACTACACTTGCCATTACTAAATCTAGCTGAAACACTTGACCTCCATACACTATTAAATAGCCGAAGTCCTGCTTTTGATACTAAGAATTCCCCTGATATTACTCCGACTAATGAAAGCCCTATATTCACTTTTAACGAATTTATAAATGTAGAAATATTTGCTGGTATTACTATTTTTGTTAATATCTGCAATTTATTTGCATTAAAGGTTTTTGCCATTCTTATTTTTTCGCTATCTGTATTTAAAAAACCATTTAATATTTCTAGAATTGTAACTATTAATGATATTGCCAATGCCATTACTATAATTGCGCCTGTTCCTGCTCCTACCCATATTATTATTACCGGTCCGAAGTGCTATTTTAGGTAAACTATTTAATACTACTAAAAATGGTTCAGATACCTTTGATAGGAATTTTGACCACCATAGTATTATTGCAATAATCACTCCAAGTATAGCTCCAGATAAGAATCCTACTATTGTTTCATAACCTGTAACTCCTAAGTGTTCTAATAGTCCATTTTGAGATAAATTCATAAAGGTTTTTAGCATTCTAGATGGTTGGCTTGTTATAAAGCTATCTATTACTCCTTTATTGGCTAGTATCTCCCATAATGCTACAAATGCAACAGCTACTGTAATTTGTGTAAATAATGTTAATATTTTTGTTAATCTAATTTTTTTTAGATACTTCTTTCTTTCTTCTGAATTATTTTTCTTTTGCATCAACATCTAGCTCCTTCCATAAGCTATCAAAATATTTACTGAATTTTGGACTTTTACGGCAGTTCATAGGATCTCTTCCTTCTATTTCAAAATCTATTGTATCAATTTTTTTAACAGTTGCTGGTCTTTTTGTAAGTACTACTATTCTGTCAGACATACTAATAGCCTCTGATATATCGTGTGTTACCATTACTGTGGTAATATTTTCGTTTTTTAGAATTTTGTATATATCCTTTGTTACCATTATTCTTGTTTGATAATCAAGAGCTGAAAAAGCTTCATCTAATAGAAGAATTTCTGGTCTTATTGCAAGTGTTCTAATTAGTGCCACTCTTTGCCTCATTCCTCCTGATAATTGAGATGGGTATTTATCTTTAAATTCATAAAGATTATATTTTTTTAATAAATCTTTTACATATTGCTCATTTTCTTTAGTTTTTCTTTTTGTTATTTCCAACCCAAAAACCACATTGTTATATATAGTTCTCCATTCTAGTAAACTATCTTTTTGAAGCATATATCCAATTTTGTTTGATACATTTTCTGTTTCTACATTATCTATATATATCTTTCCACTTGATTTTTCTTCTAGCCCTGCAATTATTGAAAGTAATGTTGATTTTCCGACATCCGACTTGGTCCAATTATGCTAACAAATTCGCCTTCATTTACATTAAAATTTATATTTCTTAAAGCTTCTATTTCCCCATTTTTTGCTTGATATGTCTTGTTTATATTTTCTAATCTTAAAACTTCTTTCATGCTATTCCTCCTACTATATTAATAATATATTCCTATTTATGTAAATTGGTGTTAGGTTGATTAATTTATTTTAGGACATTTTATCCCATAAAAAATAGACCTCTTTTGAGATCTATTTTTTGCTTTCTCTTTCATTTAAATATTTTGTATTACGCGTTTTTTACTCTTCAGGTAATTGTATTACTTTAGTAGCAATTTTGTTTATAAACACATTATCATGCTCAATAAAAAGCATAGTTGGTTCATATTTTAAAATCATATTCTCTATTTGTTCACGAGATTGAATGTCTAGATAGTTTAATGGCTCATCCCAAATATAAATCTCAGAATCCTCAGAAATACTCCTTGCAATCATTACTTTTTTCTTTTGTCCTTCACTTAAATCCGATAAATTCTTGTCTAGTTTTTCTTTATCAACTCCTAGTTTTTGAAGCATTGCCCTAAAAATACCTTCATCAACGTTGTTATATCTGGCATACTCTGAAATAGTTCCTTTTACTTCATCTGTCATTTGTGATACATATGAAATTTTCAGGTTTGGCATGACTTTTAAACCTTTATTATTTGGTATATTTTCACCAACTATTAATTTTACAATGCTAGATTTACCACTTCCATTTTTTCCTTCTATTGCAACTCTTTCTCCAGAATTTATTTCAAAATTTAAGTTCTTAAATAATATTTTTTTGTCATAAAATATTGATAAATTTTGCACTAAAATTAGATTTTTTCTAGAAGCAATTAATGGTTTCATTTGCAAGTCCGGTGATATATCTATGTCTTTTAAAAGGCCTGTTTTTTCTTCGATTTTTTTATCTCTTCTGCTTTCTAAAACCTTTGCTCTCTTCATCATCTTAGCAGCCTGATGTCCTACGTGTCCTTTGTCTACAGCACCTTTTTTACTCTTTTCCACAGCATTAGACCAATTTTCAGTTTTTTTGGCGATTGCATCTAATTTCATAATATCATTTTTTAATCGTTTATTTTGCTCAATCTCATTATTATCTCTATTTGTTTTATTAAATTTCCATGAATTATATGTTCCTTGTTCCAATGTAATATTTTGTTTTCCTATATATAGAATATGATCAACTACTTCATTTAATATTTTTCTATCATGTGAAACCAGTATAAATCCTTTTTTTTGTTTTAAATATTCTATTAGCGAATCTTTACTTTCTTCATCAATGTGATTAGTTGGTTCATCTATAAGTAAAAACTTATTTTCTTTTAAGAATGCACAAATTAAAAGGAATTTTATCATCTCTCCACCACTTAACGTACTGAAATTTCTGTATAAAATATTAGCATCCATTTTAATTAAATTAAGTTCCTTATATAATCTCCATTCTTCCAAATTCGGAAGAATTTTATAGGCAATATTAATAGTTAAATCGTTTTCATTTTTAATTTCATAAGGAAAATATTCAAATTCTATATTCTTGCTTATAGCATTGTTACTTTCGTATTCACCTAAAAGTAATTTTAAAAGTGTAGTTTTACCACTTCCATTTCTTCCTATAAGTCCTAGTTTCCAATCTGTATCTAATGTTAAATTTACATTTTTAAAAATATATTCGGTCTGTCCTGGGTAAATAAAATTTAAATTATTAATTTGTATCTGAGACATTGTCCCCTCCTTTATATGATTTTACTTATTATATAATCTACTTCCATAAATTGCAAATCTTAATATAATTTTCAAATTCATTTATTTTCTTGTATATTATAATTTTATATAATATAATTAATTCAGATTTATTTTTTGGGAGGGAAAAATGGAAAAAAATATTGATGTAGCAATAATTATGGGTAGTGATTCTGATTTACCTATAATGAAAGATAGTGCCAAATTTTTGGACAATATGGGAATTTCTTATGAGATGAAAATTTTATCTGTTCATAGATGTCCAGATGAAGCAATTGATTACGCAAAAAATCTTAAAAATAGAGGTGTTAAAGCAATTATTGCTGGTGCTGGTGGTGCAGCCCATTTACCTGGAATTTTTGCAGCAGTAAATACATGCCCAGTAATTGGTGTTCCTATTCATTCTAAGGCTTTAAATGGTATTGATTCACTTTATTCAATTGTGCAAATGCCTTCTGGAATTCCTGTTGCGACAGTTGCAATAAATGGTGCAAAAAATGCAGCTATTTTAGCAACTCAAATAATAGGCGTTTCAAATGAAGATATACGTAATAAATTAGCTGATTTTAAAGCTGGATTAAAAGATGCTGTTATGGAAAAAGATGCAAAATTACAAGATGTAGGTTATGAGAATTATTAATTTAGAAAGGATTGTTATTTTATGAAAAAAATTAGTAGTGGTAAAGTTCGTGAAATATATGAAGTAGATGATGATAAACTTATGATGGTTGTTTCTGATAGGATTTCTGCATTTGATTTTATTATGCCAAATCCTGTTTTGGATAAGGGAAAAATTCTAAATAAATTATCTGAATTTTGGTTTAATTTTGTTTCTGATATTATACCAAATGATATAATTACTACAAATTATGAGGAATTTCCAGACGAATTTAGAAAAGAAGAATTTAAAGATAGAAGTATGTTAGTAAAAAAATTAAAAATGCTTCCAGTTGAATGCATTGTAAGAGGATATATTACAGGTTCTGGTTGGGCAGAATATCAAAAAACTGGTACTGTTTGTAATATTAAATTGCCAGAAGGTTTACAAGAATGTCAAAAATTAGATGAACCAATTTTTACACCTTCTACAAAGGCTGAACTTGGAGATCATGACGAAAATATTTCTTTTGAAAGATGTAAAGAAATTTTAGGTGATGAACTTGCTGAAAAAGTAAAAAATGCTACAATTAATATTTATAAAAAATGCGCTGATTATGCTCTTTCTAAGGGAATAATTATAGCTGATACAAAATTTGAATTTGGTTTAGATGAAAATGGTAATTTAGTTTTAGGAGATGAAGTTTTAACTCCTGATTCTAGTAGATTTTGGCCTCTTGATGATTATGAAGTAGGTAGAGGTCAAAAAAGTTTTGATAAGCAATACTTAAGAGATTGGTTATCAAATAATGGATATAGAAATAATCCTCCTACTGAACTTCCAAAAGATGTTTTAGAAACTACAAGAAATAAATATATTGAAGCTTATGAAAAAATAACAGGAAAGAAATTTTAAATAAATGAGACAAAAGGGTGTAATTCTCTTTTGTCTCATTTTATAACTCTAATTCTTCTATTTCTATTTGTTCTCTATTGTCTATGTCACCAATTATCTCTAAGTCTTTTGCATTGTCTACAAATCTTTTTAATTCCTCTTTTGAAATTTCTTCATATTTTTTGTTACTAGCATTATATAAAAAATATGAGTTTTCGCCTTTTGATTTTTCTGCTGGTCTTAATTTTACAATAGAATGTATTTTAGAAAGGTTACCATTGTTCACTGCTGCATACATATTTATTCTTTTTGCCTCTTCTTCCGAAAAAAACTTTTTTAGTGTATAAAAGTAATACCTTATATTTTCCAAATATCTTGCATTCGAATTATATGTGGAAAACTTATCCATATTTTCTAAAAGAAATTCTAATTTATATTTGAGTATATCTTCTTCTCGTACATCTTCTCTTCCTTTTAAAACATATTTTTTAAACTTCTCTGGATTTTCTAGTTCTTGTTTTATTCTTTCAAATACATCATCTGTATATATTCCTCTTTTGTTATTATCTTTTTCAGCTTTGGTGCTATAACTATATCCCAATTTTTTATCCATTCTTTCTATTTCTTCTCTTGGTAAAAAAGATAAGTTATAACATTTTTTTACTCTGTCTTTATATGTTCGTGAATACATAATATTTCTACTATTCTCTAAATCAAATCCAAATGAGTTTACCCTTTTTGCAGTTTTTATTCTTGATAAATCGCTTATTAGGTTAGTAATATAGTATTTCCCATCAATATTTGACACTACATCCACATGTGCCCCTGGATTTTCATTTACTTTTATTAAATCTGAACTTATTCCTATATCTTCTAATATACTTGCATATAATTCTGCTATAACTTTACAATTTCCTTGAAGTTCTTTTCCTATTTTTTTATTGAATAGGTCTCTTCTCTCTTCAACTTCTCCAAAAGCATTAATAGGATCTTCTGATAAAATTTTTCCTAATTCTATATATACATAATAAGCCTCTTCAATTTTGCTAAATTCTCTGCCCTGCATACTGTTTATAATTTTTTCTTTTACTTGCTTAATTGAATCTTCGTAATCAGGATTACTGCTAGGTATTAGTAATCTTTTTCGCAGTCTAATTCTTCTAAACCAATCTATTATTTTCATATTTTCCTCTATTATTTATAATTAATGAGACAAAAAGGGGCTATCTCCTTTTGTCTCATTTTTTCTAGACATTTATCTCTACTTTTTCTTCGTTTATTAAGTCTTTATATTTTTCTAGTACTGGATTTACACATTCTTCTATAAAATCTGTTACTTGATTTTTTGCTCTTCCGCAAAGGTGATCTGGATTTAATATATGTAAAATTTCTTCTTTGGTTAGTCCAAATGTTTCGTCTGCTGCTATTCTATCTACTAAATCATTTGGTCTACCAAATTCTTTTACTTCTCTTCCAGCTTCCATTGAGTATACTCTTATTTTTTCATGTAATTCTTGTCTATCTCCACCTTTTAAAACTGCATTCATAAGTATTTCTTCTGTCCCCATAAATGGAAGTTCTTGCATCATATTTGTTTTTATTACGTTTTTATATACTACAATGTTTGATGATATGTTTTCGTAAAGGATTAATATTGCATCTGTTGCTAAAAAGCTTTCTGGCACACATATTCTCTTGTTTGCAGAATCATCTAGTGTTCTTTCTAACCATTGTGTTGCTGTTGTTATTTTTGCATCATTTGAAAGTACCATTACATGTCTTGAAAGTGAATTTATTCTTTCACATCTCATTGGATTTCTTTTATATGCCATTGCTGATGATCCAATTTGTCCTTTTTCGAATGGCTCTTCTAATTCTTTTTCGTGTTGTAAAAGTCTCATGTCATTTGCAAATTTTGATGCACTTTCTGCTATTCCTGATAAGCAATTTAATACTATTGAATCTAATTTTCTTGTATATGTTTGTCCAGATACTGCATATACTTTGTCAAATCCCATTTTTTCTGCTATTTTTCCATCTATTTGTTTTACTTTTTCTTCATCTTTAAATAATTTCATAAAGCTTTCTTGTGTTCCTGTTGTTCCTTTGCAACCTAAAAGCTTCATTCTTGATTCTACAAATTCTAGTTCTTCTAAATCTTCTAATAAATCTTGCATCCAAAGTGTTGCTCTTTTACCAACTGTTGTTAGCTGTGCAGGTTGAAAATGTGTATATCCTAAGCATGTTGTTCCTTTATATTCATCTGCAAATTTTTTTAGATTATTTATTACATTAACTAATTTTGCTTTTATAATTTTTAAAGCTTCTCTCATTAAAATTACGTCTGTGTTATCTGTTACGTAGCAAGATGTTGCTCCTAAGTGTATTATTGGTTTTGCTTTTGGGCATTTTGTACCAAATTCATAAACATGTGCCATAACATCATGTCTACATTCTTTTTCTCTTTTTGCAACTACATCATAATCAATGTTATTTACATTTTCTTTCATTTCATTAATTTGTTCGTCTGTTATATCAATTCCTAGCTCTCTTTCTGTTTCTGCAAGTGCAACCCAAAGTTTTCTCCATGTTGAATATTTAGAATCACTTGACCAAATTTTGTTCATCTCTTTACTTGGATATCTTCCAGCAAGTGGTGTTACATAGATTTCATTGTTCATAATATATCTCCTTTTCTTTTATATTACTTTGTTATTACCAATACTGTTTCTAACTTTGAAAAATCCACTGATGTTTCTACAATTGCATATCTATTTGTTATATTTTTTGATTCTATTATTTCTTTTATTTTACCTATTTGTATTCCTTTTGGATATATTCCACCTAATCCAGAAGTTTCTATTGTATCTTCTAGAACTAGGTCGGCATCTGTTGGAATATACATTAATTTTAATGTATTACTGCTTCCGTAAAATTCCTCTTACAATTACGCTATCTCTTGATGTTGTAATTGTTCCACTTATATTAGTTGCTGGATCTATTATTGGTTGAATTTTTGCCGTGTTTTCTGTTACAGAAACAACATATCCAACCAATCCTTGCTCTGCAATTACTGGCATGTCCACATCTATTCCACTTGATTTTCCTGCATTAATAACCATTGTTTCACTTAAATTGCTAACATCTTTATTTATTATATATGCTGGTACAGTTTTGTATTCTGAATACTTTTCTGCCATATTTACATATTGCCTTAATGTTGTATTCTCTGTTTTTATTATCTCCAATTCTTGTAACTTTTTTTGTAGTTCACTATTTTCTTCTTTTAGCTTTTTATTTTCTTCATCTAGCTTATCTATGTTTTCGAAAAATGAATCATTTTTTGCAATTTTATTTTTTAAATGTGTTAACCCATTTTGAATTGGCATTACAAGTTTACTAAAAAAGTTCTCTGCACCAGAAAGTTTATTTGTATTTATATTGGTAAGCAAAACTAATATAATCAATACTATTATTGTTATTACTATACCTATAATACTTGTTTTATTGTTTTTATACATTGATGTAATCCTTTCTTTTATTTATTATTTATCTACGTTTACGTGCATTTATAAGAACTGTTTTTAGTCTTTCTAAATCCTCTAACGTTTTTCCTGTTCCTTTTACAACACATTCTAATGGATTTTCTGCAATGTATACTGGCATTCCTGTCTTTTGACTTAATAATTTGTCCAAATTTCTAATTAGTGCACCTCCACCAGCAAGTACAATTCCCTTTTCAACAATATCTGATGCTAATTCTGGTGGTGTTTTTTCTAGAGTTGTTTTTACAACTTCTACTATTTCATTTATTGAATCTTTCATAGCTTCTTCTATTTGTGTAGAAGTAACTATTACATTCCTTGGAAGTCCATTACCTAAATCTCTACCTCTTACTTCCATGCTTGCTTCTGTCATTAATGGTAAAGCACATCCGATCTCTTTTTTTATTTCTTCTGCTGTTGTTTCCCCTATTGCTAATCCCATTTCTCTTTTTATATAATTTACTATATCTTCATCTAATTCATCTCCTGCAGTTCTTAAAGAGTTGCTTATTACAACTCCTCCTAATGAAATTACTGCAACTTCTGTCGTACCTCCACCTATATCAACTATTATATTTCCTGTAGGTTCTGCTACATCTAAGTTTGCTCCAATTGCTGCTGCCATTGGTTCTTCTATTAAGTATACTTCTTTTGCTCCAGCTCTTAAAACTGATTCTTCTACTGCTCTTTCTTCCACTTCTGTAATACCAGATGGTACTCCAACAACTACTCTTGGTCTACCTGCATTATATCTTTGGCATACTTTTGATACTATATTTTTAAGCATTAACTGTGTTGCTGTGAAATCTGCTATCACACCATCTTTTAATGGTCTTACTGCTTTAATAGTTTCTGGTGTTCTTCCAAGCATTTCTTTTGCTTCATAACCAGTAGCTAAAATATTACCACTTCTTCTATCTATTGCTACAACAGATGGTTCTTTTAATATTACTCCTTTTCCTTTTAGTGTAACTAAAGTATTAGCTGTTCCTAAATCTATTCCAATATCTTTTGATTTTAGTCCAAATAACATATTTCTCACGTTTCCTTTCCCATTAATACACTCTCATATATTCCATCCCCTATTACTACATGGTCTAATAATTCAATTCCCATTAAATCAGCACATTCATATATTCTGTCTGTTACTTTATAGTCACTTTTGCTTGGTTTTGGGTCTCCACTTGGATGGTTATGAATAAGTATTATCTTTGGTGCCTGCATTTTTATAGCCTCTGCTAACACATCTTTGGGTTCTATACATGCGAAATTCGAGCCTCCTAATGATATGTTTACAATTCTTAATATAATATTTTTGTTATTAAGGATAATTACTTTGGCTATTTCTCTTTTTTCGTATCTTAGTTCAGACATTACTAATTCTGCCACATCTTTTGTATTGCTTATTTTTATTTTATTTGTAATTGGCTTTGTTATTCTTTTTGCAATTTCGGATGCTGCTTTTATTTGTATTGCTTTTACTTTTCCTATTCCATTAACTTCTGTAAGTTCTTCTATTGATATTTCTTGCAAAAATCTTAAATTGTTTTTATTATAACTTTTATCTAAATTTAATATTTTTTGTGCAAGTGTTACTGCAGTTTCTTTTTTGTTGCCAGTTTTTATTATTATTGCCAAAAGTTCTGCATTAGATAACATCTCTGCCCCATAAATTTCTAGTTTTTCGTATGGCCTTTCTGATATTGGGAGCTCTTTCATTTTTAATCGCATATTATCATCCTTTCAAAATAGATTTTTGCCCCCATCAAAATTTGTTAAAAGCAGATTTTGTGTCTTTTATTTTTCATAAAATATTTTAGTTATACCTTTCTGTATATAAATATTGCTATTGCCATTCCCACAATACTTGCAATGTTTATTCTAAACATTAGCCCAAATGTTATTGTTATTACATTTAAGTCTAGTGACACTGGAGTTGCTAGTCCAAAGCTTTGTCCATATGATAACCACCATAGCCAATCTACTTTTGCCGCAAGCTCTCCTAAAAGTCCTCCTATTACTAAACCTGATAGTAAAAACACTAATAATATCCATATATTTTTTTCTCTTGTTGCCATTTGTGCTCCTCCTTATTTCTCCTTTGTTAAATACTTATATATTATATATGCAATTGCTTGTTTTTTCAAGTAAAATTCAGGCATTTATTGGTTTTTGTTATATAAATTGGAATTTGTTTTATTGAGGTGAGAGGTGTGATGTGGGAGGTGTGATTTGTAGGGGCGTATTGCATACGCCCAAAAATAAATTTGTTGCAAATGATGTAGGGGCAGGCCCTGTGTCTGCCCGAAAATGCAAAACGCATTACATTTACGATTCAGGACAGACCCCTTTTGTTCCAATTTGTTTAACCTTTTTAATGTTTTTTTAATATAATGTGGTATAATAATTTCCATATTTTTATCATTTAAATTATTATACTTTGGTGCTATAATAATAATATACTTTATATTGGAGGTTACACATATTGAAAATTGAAAAAATAACAGAAAACAAAATTAGAATTATTTTAAGTTTAAGTGATTTAGAGGAAGAACATATAGATTTGCATTCATTCATGTCTAATTCTGCTGAGTCTCAAGCTTTGTTCTGTAGTTTGCTAAGTAAAGCTGAAAAAGAAGTCGGTTTTCACACAAAAGATTATAAATTAATGATTGAAGCAATTGCAATTCCTGAAGGAAACTTTATTTTAACTGTTACCAGACTCCCAGAAAAAGAACAATCAAAAAAGCAAGTAAAAATTAAACGAAAAACATCTGTAATTAATAATAGTTTAGTAATATATTCATTTAATTCTTTTGATGATTATTACGAATTTTGTAAATATTTAAGTATGAATTTAAATAATCAAATATATTTAAAATTAAAAAAAGTTTCTTTGTATTTGCACAATTCAGTCTATTACCTATGTATACATATTAACAAATCAAATTTATCTGTTGTTAAAGCAATTAATTATGAAATAAGTGAATTTGGAAATAGTGTTGATAATCCGGAATTATTTGAAAGAAAACTTTTAGAATATGGAAAAGTAATTTTTAAAACAAATGCTATATCTAATTGTGTTAAAGCATTTCTATGAAAATAAAATGTAAAAATAAAAACCAGTTAAAAACTGGTTTTATTTTTTATTATTTATATAAATACATTTGTGGATTTTGTCTTGCTCCATTTACCTTTATTTCTAAATGTAAATGTGGTCCTGTTGAGTTTCCTGTTGATCCAACTGCTGCTATTGCTTCTCCTTGTGCAACTGTTTGACCTGCTGTTACATATAATTTACTGCAATGTCCATATACTGTTTCTACGCCATTTCCATGACTAATTCTTACACAATATCCTAATCCATGTCCATCCCAGCCTGAAGATGTTACTGTTCCTCCTGCAGCTGCTACTATTGTTGTTCCTGTAGAAGTTGCAATGTCTAATCCGCTATGATTTCCACTAGATCTTCGCCCATATCTTGATGTTATTATTCCAGATACTGGCCTTATTAATCCTATACCTAAAACTGCTGATGATGGAGTTTCTGTACTTGCTATTTTTGTTCCACTATATGTTGCGTATGCAGAAGCAACTACTACTGGTTTTACATATAAAGCTGTTACTACTTTATCCTTTTCTGTAAACTCTTTCATTTCTGTTGAATGAACTTGTGTATATGCTATTTTATTTATATTTGTACTTTTCTTTGATTTTAATTCATTAATTATGCTTTCTGCGTCATCCTTTGTTGCTACATAGTATTTTTCTTCGTTACTTACTACAATTGCATAATATTCATAATATGTTGTTCCTGAGTTTTTAACTCTTTCGTATATCTCATCATCATTTGCTTGGTTATCTTTTTTTAACAAACATAATGAATATTCTGGTAAATCTTTAATGTCTACAAATGCAATGTTATTATTTTCTTTATTTTGTATATATTCATTTATTCTTTTTTGTAATTTACTTTTATTTTTTGTATATCCTATAAACTCTCCGTTAACAGTTACACTATACATTGGTTGATATACTAATGATATTATTCCTGTAATTATTATTATTGATATTATAATAAGAAATAAAACTTTTAATGAGCTTCTAATATGTACAAATATGTTCTTTATACTTCTTAAAATATTAAACACTCCTAACTATTTTTTATTTTTTCCACCTTAATATTTTACATTAATTATACAATTTTGGCAATTTTTATATTTCTTTATTTGCTCCTCTAACGTTAGGGATGCTTAATTTTGCTCTCTTTTTCTCCGTTTTACTCTCAAAATCTCCGTATTTTGTGTGTTGTGAATTGTGTGTGTTGTTTATTTCCGTAGGGATTGGTGTGTTATGCGAATTGGAATTTGTGTGAGGGGGAATTCTAGGGACTGTCCCTCAAAATCACCAAAC
>ENA-OROD01002634-OROD01002634.1-human-gut-metagenome-genome-assembly--contig:-NODE-2634-length-12797-cov-2.932978_pt1 | contig 12797 bp, 9 predicted proteins | sample MGYA00242123_ERZ509038 | MGnify/ENA primary metagenome ERZ509038 (study PRJEB26280, sample SAMEA2338719) | human gut metagenome | biome: human gut; feature: human-associated habitat; material: faeces... | reverse complement strand
AATGAATCCCCCGCCACCCGCCGGACTGCGAAACCGACCGTCATCACTCCGGAGGAGACAAAAGAGATCACGATCGGGCGCAACAATTTCACGCGCAAAGCCACAATCATGCTGGATGAGAAATTCGACTCCGAGCATTTCTACATCGGCGAAGGCATGGTTCCCTCCGGCAACTGGTCCGGCTACCCGCCCCACCGTCACGACATCGACAATCCGCCGGAAGAGATCGACATGGAGGAGACCTATTTCTACCGTTTCAATCCGCAGCAGGGCTTCGGAATCCAGAAGGTCTACACCGCCGACAAACGCATCGACGAAATTTACACGATCGAAGAAAACGACACGGTCGCCATCGCGGAAGGCTACCACCCGCTCGCAGCGGCTCCGGGTTATGACATGTATTATCTCTGGACCATGACCGGCGCCAACAACCGCGGTCTGATCTCCAGCAAAGATCCGAAACACGCCTGGGTAAAGTGATGGCTGGCAAGGACATACTGCTTGGCATAGACTTCGGCTCCGGCGGCTGCAAAGTCACCGCGATCGACACGGACGGCTTTCTTCAGGGGGAAGCCTCCGTGGAATACCGGACGCACTACCCGCATCCCGGATTCTCCGAACAGGAGCCGTCCGACTGGTACCGCGCCATGTGCGGCGCACTGGCGGCAGTCAGAAAGCAAGGCGTTGATTTCAAACGAATTGCGTCCATCGCCTTTGACGGTTCGACTCACAACGCGGTTCTGATGAACAGCGAAATGAAACCGCTCCGCAAAACGATCATGTGGACGGACCAGCGCAGTGTCGAGGAGTGCGCATGGCTGAAGCAACATCATGCGGCTCAAATCTTTGCGACCGCATGGCAGATGCCGACTCCGACCTGGACGCTTCCGCAGCTCATGTGGATCAACAGGCATGAACCGGAGGTCATCAGGGCAACGGAACATATTCTGTTCGTCAAGGACTATGTGCGCTATCTTGTAACAGGCGTTTCCGCAACGGATTACATCGAGGCGCAGGGAACTCTCTTTTATGACATGCAGAATCAGGAATGGTCACAGGAACTCGTTGCCTTGACAGGACTTAAGGCGTCCGCTCTGCCGAAGCTGGTCAAACCGGCGGACAGAGTCGGAAGCGTCACGGAATCCGCGGCGCGCGACACGGGAATTCCCGCCGGAACTCCTGTAATCTGCGGCAGTTCCGACTCCGCAATCGAAGACTACGGCGCAGGAGCCGTCGAACCCGGCGACTGCATCGTGAAACTCGCCACTGCGGGAAATGTCAATGTCATGACGGACAGGGCAATTCCGCATGAACGCACCCTCACCTATTCGCACATCATCGAGGGAATGTATTACACGGTCTCCGCAACCAATGCGGCGGCGGTCTGCCAGAGATGGTTCCGCGACAATTTCTGCGACACGGAAAAACGTCTCGCGGCGGAACTCAACCAGAAAGCATTCAACCTGATGGACAAACTGGCGGAGTCCTCCCCCGCCGGCTCCAACGGCGTATTCTTCCACCCGTATCTGCAGGGCGAACGCTCGCCCTACTGGGATCCGGATCTGCGCGGCAGTTTCACCGGAATCGGCATGGGAAGCACCAGGGCGGACTTTGCAAGGGCGCTTCTGGAAGGAGTGGGCTACTCTCTGCTGGACTGTTACGGGCTGATCGAAGAAATGAAGCTTCCCGTGAAGCGCCTGTTCCTCATCGGAGGCGGCGGGCGCAGCAGGATCTGGAGCGAAATCGTCTGCAACATCTTCAATCTTCCGCTCACGGTTCCCTCGCCCGGCGACGCCTCGTTCGGCGCGGCGCTTCTCGCGGGAACCGGCGTCGGAATCTACAAGGACAGCCGTTCCGCAGTCAGGCACTGCCTCAAGATCGACCGCGAACTCACGCCCGATCCCGAAACAGCGGCAAAATACAGGGAGCTGTTCAAGACCTACAAAGCCATTCATGACGCGATGGCTCCGGTTTACAGTTCAATCCGGAGATAGCCGCACGCTTTCTCCGGAGGGGGGTAAGGGGGGATTGCATCCTATGGAAAACAATTTTTTCACATTCAACCAATAAAAAGGAGACACAACAAAATGTTGCCGTCAACCAGCAATTACATGTTCGAGATGATCCGCAGCGAACTTGCGGACGCTGTCGGAGCCGCCTACGTCGATGTCCGCGAAGCAGACAGATTCGCCCATTCCGTCGATTACTACTGGATTCCGGAGATGTGGCACGACCGCAATATGCCCAATCCGCAGGCGGATTTCATTGTCCATCCCGGCACAGCCGAAGAAGTATCCAAGGTCATGAAAATCGCCAACACCTACAAAATCCCCGTCGTTCCCTGGGGCGGCGGCTCCGGTTCGCAGGGCGGCGCACTCCCGATCCTCGGCGGCATCCACCTGGACACCAAGAGACTCAACAAAGTCTGGAAGATCGACACCACGGCATTGACCGTGACAGCCGGAACCGGTATCATCATGCGCCATCTTGAGTGGGAAGTCAACAAGGCGGGCTACTCCACCATGCACCTCCCCGCCTCCATCGCCTGCGCAACAGTCGGCGGATTCCTCGCACACCGGGGAACGGGCGTGCTCTCCACGAAATGGGGAAAAATCGAAGACATGGTCATGTCTCTGGAAGTCGTCCTCCCGACCGGCGAAATCATCAACACGCTCCCGATTCCGCGCCATGCGTCCGGACCCGACCTCACGATGATGTTCCTCGGCAGCGAAGGAACGCTCGGCGTGATTACGAAAGTCACGATGAAGATTCACCCCCAGCCGGAAGCACGCAAGTTCCGCGCGTATCTTTTCAAGACCTTCGACGACGCCATGGACGCCGGAGCTTCTCTCATGAGAAGCCGTCTCCGCCCCTGCGCAATCCGCCTCTACGATGAGGAGGAGACCCGCCATCACGTCAAGCGCGTGTTCGGGCTCGACGACATCAGCGGCTCCTACCTCGTGTTCGGCTTTGACGGCTATGAAAAGATCGTCGATCTCGAAATGGAGGAGGCGATGAAGATCATGAAGCAATACGACGTCAAGGATCTCGGCAGCAAGGGCGGCGATATGTGGTGGGAGAACAAATACAAGTTCTTCTATCCGCCCTACATGTTCCACATGCCGCAGGCGTTCGGAACCCTCGATACAGTCGCAACATTCAGCGACATCAAGAATGTCTACCGTGCGATGAAGAAAGTCGTCAACGAAAACTTCCCGGAGGCGCGTTTCATCGGGCACTTCTCCCACTGGTATGAGTGGGGCTGCATGCTCTACGCCCGCTTCATTTTTGAACAGGCGCCCGCCGATCCGAGAGAAGCCGCCGATCTCTACAACAGAGTCTGGGACCTCGCGATCCGCGCCGCCATCGCCAACGGCGGAGTGATCAACGAACATCACGGAGTCGGACTCAAGCTCGGCCGTCTCATGAAGGAACTCTACGGTCCCGCGAAGCCGCTTGTCCTCGACAAGCTCAAAAAGGAGCTCGACCCGAACAACATCATGAACCCCGGAAAAATGGGCTTCGGCTTCTGAGTCAACAACATTTAAGTTCAAGGAGAATATTCCATGTATATCAAAGAATTTGAAGATGCAATGAAGGCGTGCCGCTTCTGCTTCATGTGCCGCCACCTTTCCGCAGTCGGCAACGTCACGTTCAGCGAATCCGACACCCCGCGCGGACGCGCCCTGATGCTTGACAAAGTCACGATGAATCCCGATTTCCTCAGGAGCGAGGCGGTCGTCAGCACCATGTACAAGTCCGACCTCAGCGCCTGCTGCCGCTTCCACTGCGTCAACCATTACGATGAAAACGGACTCGTCCTTGCGGCGCGCCGCGACATCGTCGAAGCCGGAGCCGCGCCGGAAAAGGTCAAAGCGCTTGCAAAAGAACTGGCAAAGGGCGCGGTGTTCAAGGTCGCCGGAAAAAAGGCGGACACTCTCTACTTCACGGACAAATACACCGTGGAACAGCCGGAGATCTCCGCCGCATTCAAAAAGATTGCGGATGCGGCAAAGGTTCCGTTCATGACGATCTCCGGGGGATGCCTCGGAAAAGCGTTGAAGACTCTCGGTTTCGAGGCGGAAGCAAAGAAAGCGGCGGCGGCATTCGCCAAAGCCGTCACGGCGTCCGGCGCAAAAGTTCTGGTCGTGAGCAACCCCGCCGCCTACGATGCAGTGAAAAATGACTTCCCGGCGCTCGGCGTCAAACTCAAATGCAAAGTCATGCACACTGCCGAATTCATCGCGGAAAAACTCGGTAAGCTGAAACTCAGGAAACCGGCGAAAAAAACAGCCGGAGTCTACTACCTTGAAAGCGACTTCCTCAAGAACTACAACGGCAATGTCGCGGCTCCGCGCGAAGTCCTCGAAAAATGCGGATTCACGCTCAAGCCTTTCGGCACAAACAACGAGGAATCCTACTCTGCGGGAGAAGGCGCCTGCGTCCTGCGGGAACTTGATCCGTGTCTCGTGAAGCTTCTCGCGGAAAAGGTCGCCTCCCGCTGTGACGACGCAAAGAACGACCAGTTGATCACGGCATCGCCTTACACCAGACATGCACTCGCAACAGAGGCGAAACTGAATGTGAAGACGATTGAAGAAGCGGTCGCCGCACTGCTCTGAAAACGCAATTGAACGCAGGGACAGCCGACAGGCAATCAGAAGATCCGGCTGTCCCGTGCTCAGGAAAGATTGAAATCATGGCACTTTATACATTCAACGAATTGCTCCGGCCGGCGCGGCAACAGGGTGTGGCGGTCGCGGCGATCAATATCGCGAATTATGAAACGGCGGGCGCGGTCTACGAGGCTTCGGAACTAGTGAAACGTCCCGTCATCATTCAGATGTATTCCCGCATGTTCGGCAACGGCAAGGCGGAAATGCTGATTCCCCTGCTCCGCAAACTCGCGGAAAAATCCAGTCAGCCGGTCGCGGTCCACCTCGACCACGGCGCAAGCCTGGAGCAGGTGAAAGACGCGATCAGATGGGGCTGCACCTCCGTCATGTTCGACGGCTCCCATCTCTCTTTTGAGGATAACGTGGCAATCTGCCGATGGAGGAGAATATCAGAATCACGGCGGAAGTCGTGAAACTGGCAAAACGGGCGGGCGTCTCCACCGAAGCGGAAATCGGGCACGTCGCAATGGGCGACGAAGGGCACCTGACCGATCCCGGCGAGGCGAAACATTTTGTCGAAGCAACCGGAGTGGACGCCCTCGCGGTCGCAATCGGAACGGCGCACGGCTATTACAAGGTCGCCCCGAAGCTCGACATTGAGCGCTGCGCGGCGATTGCCGAGGCTCTGCCGGAGACGCCGCTCGTTCTCCACGGCGGCAGCGGCACACCGATGGAAGACGTGAAGGAAGTCATCAAACGCGGCATCGCCAAGATCAATATCGCCACGGAATTCCAGGACACCTTCCTCAAAGCGACGGAAGCTGAACTCAAAAAGCTTGAAGGCAAGTTCATGCCGATCGACCGTTTCATGGACCCCATCCGAGAAAAATGCGTTGCGCACGCGGCAAAGCTCATGAAAGAATTCGCTTTCATGAAGTGAAGAAAGAATTTCGTCTGCGGCATCCGGCATTCAGACGCCGTTCGCCGCAGACACCCCTGCCGTCAACTATTCCAGAGTCTTTGCCCCCTTACGGCACATGAGCATATTATTGAAAAATGCCTTGACCGTGCTCTGGTGCGCACTGCCGAAAACCATCCATTGCCCGTCGTCCTCCAGTCCGATGGAGCCGGTCGTCAGGATAAAACATCCTTTTCCATAAGGCATTTCAAGAATGTAAGGAGCCTTCGAACCATCTTTCTTCCGCATGGTCGCAAGCATCCGCCATTTGCTGCCGGCAGGAATTTCATAACCGGAATACGGGGTGCAGTAGGTTTTCAGTTCCTTTTCCAGATTGTCCGGCTTATGGAGCCAGTCGCCGGGCTGCATGGACTGGGTGTAACGAAGCTTCCATGAATATTCCTGTCTGCCGGTCCATTTCAACCTGAACGCCGGACTGCCGAAAATCTTCTCGAATGCAACTTTGCCGCTTACACTCAGAACTGCAATCCCGCCACCTTTGACATAAGGCATCAGTTTCTCACGGAAAAAGGAAACAGGCAAATCGTTCCCGTTCATACGGACTGCAACGATGTCATGATCCTCAAGATTCGCGACATTCAGCTTTTCCTCCCCGACGACCATCGCCGGCTGCCACGCGGCATCCATCAGCGCGCCGCGCACCTTGCTCATGTTCCCTTTCGGAACCTTCCTGTCGGGAACGCAGACCAGAATTTTCTTTTCCACAGCGGGTATTTTGTTGAAATAGAGAACATAAGGAACATCCGAACCGAATTTTTCCACTTCCCTCCCGTCTTTGAACAGCGTAATGCGAAGCCGGCGGCAGTCGGAATTCTTCAACGCAGCGGAAAGCTCCGCACTTCCCCTGCCGTCCGTCAGGGTAATTCTCTTTTCCAGTATGCTTCCGTCAGGTGCGGTCAACCCGGCAACCGCCTGATCCGCGTGAGGCGCATTCAACGCAAGGGACACTCCTTTCTCCGACCAGCGGACATGAAACGCTGCATCTTTTCCGATATCTGCCTTCACCGCTTTTTTCTGCGGGACATTGAGCACGTTTTCCGCGTTCTGCCAATAGAATTTAACCCATCCGGCAAACTGCTTCTTTTCGAAATCCAATTCCTTTTTCTCGCGTCCGCGTTCACCGGGATCGGGATTCTTCGCGATCTTTTCCGACGCGGCGCGGAATAATTCAAAGGCCCTTGCAATCCGTTCCGGCGTGATGAATTCAGCGGAAGCCGTGATCGGCGAACTGAAGTAACCGGAAAAATCCTGCTTCTGAGAACTCCACGCCCGGTCCATCATCGTATGATACGCATACATTTCATCCGCGGCGGACGGGTAGACGTAATTGCAGAAATCCCGTATCAGCGCATTCACATCCGCATCGGGGTCCCACATCAGGCGGGAATAAAGATAAAACGCCAGCCGCATGTCAATGCGGGCGTGTCCCCATTTCGACGCATAGGTTCCCGGAATTTCGGGAATGACCGCCTGCACATTATTCTTCCTGAAGAAACGCGCCTGATCGGACAGCCAGTGATAGACCGGAATCATCATCGACGGGCTGAGAATATCGAACTCATAGCCGTAGACGCCTGTGGGAATCCCCGATCTGAGCCACGGGCTCCAGACCTCCAGGGCATACTTGTTGGGAGCGCATTGATGGCTGATGTCATGCACAAAACAACGGGCATAGGGCGCAAACTCGATGAACGCATAGCCGTCCATATCGCATTTGGGGTAATCAAGGTATCCCTGATAGGCAATCGAGGTAAAGCGCAGATGCGGATATTTCGCGTGCAGACGGTCCGTCAGGCGGCGCAGGAAGCGGAACCAGTTCGTGGAGACGTCCGTCTTCCGGCACTTCGCACACCGGCAGTAGTTCTGGTTGTCCTCCGGATAAAAGCCGAACAAGGCATATTCCGGATATTTGTCCAGTTGTTTCACGAACTTTTCAAACATCACATCCTCGACCTCGCTGTTGTTCCAGCAGATCTGGTCCATCGTCCGCTTGCCCATCACTTCGGCAAACCATTCAGGATGCTCCTGAAACGCCTTTTTATCATTCAGCACGATATTGTGACCGGAACCGTGAATGTAAATCCCCTTCGACATGCGCGCGGGAAGAGCCGCTTTGCCCCCCTGCGTGCCGGCACGGATGATATTGCCGAAATTGCGCGCGAGCCATGTTTCAAGATGCGGATTCGTTCCGTTCAGGAAATGGTAGCCACGGTAGAAAATGGCGGGATCGCGGTTGACCGCCAGCTCCGGCAGTTCAAACTGTCTGCGGTAAATCATGAATTCACCGTTCGCCTCGGACGAGGGCCAGAACCAGCGCACCCCCATCGTGTCCTGCAGAAACGTATAAACCGCGTAAAGCGCGCCGCGCGGTTCCCTGCCCGCAAGGTAGAGATTCCCGCCCAGCGTATAGACCGCCAGTTTCTGCTCGCTGCCGGAGCCCAGCCCGAGTTGATCTTCATGCAGTTTCACAGCCGGCATGGACTGCGGCGTTCCGATGACGATTGCATCGGAGTCGGGCACTGCCCCGCCTCTGGCGATATCAAAATAACAGCGGGAGATACGCCGCAGATATGTGCTCAGTTCTTCGGCGGCATACAATTCCGTCGGCGACGCCTTTTCCGGGATGTAAATCTTCCACGAGGTTTTTCCGTTTTCAAACAGAGGGGCAGCATTCAGTATCACACAAGCTGCCAGAAACAACAGAGTCAACAGTTTTTTCATTGCATATCCTTTCCATCATACATTAATTCAGAACACGAAACGGCGTTATTTCCCGTCCAGATCCATATCCCACGGAAGAAACCTGCCCTGCCAGTTTTTCCCGCCATAGGTTTTCCGGATCGAAACCTCCTGCACACTGCCGTCTGCGAAAACCGTATTGCCGCTTCCGTCTTTTCTGGAAGGCATCTCGACTCCATGGCGCGCTACGACGCTCCACGGCTCCGCGACATAGTAGCCGGACAGAACTCCCACATCTTTTTTATAAGAACCGCATTCCGTGCCGATGATCATTTCAGAAGGCTTCTTCACGGCGTCAAGCGTTACTTTCCTCAAGGTAAACGCCCGATTGTAACCGTATGAAGAACTCATGGAAAGACGCGCCGTCTTAATCCAGTCATTCGGTTCCACGCGAAGATGCGCCGGACACCACCAGACATCATCCGTCGCTCTCGGATCGGTCTTCACGAAAAAACGGTCTCCGGGCAGCTTTTCCTTTTGGACATAGGGATAAATCGCGTCAAAATAAGTAATGCCGAGCCCGTTGGAATTATACGGAGGAAACATTCCCCCGTGATCGCCTGCATACTGCATGAAACCTTTGCCGATCCGCATCATATTATCGAAGCACAGATTCACTTCCGAAGCCGCGCGCACCCTGCCGGACAGCGGAACCAGCAACGCCGCGATCAGGCAGACACATCCTGTTTCCATGACCAGTTCCGTCAATGTGAATTTCTTCATTTCTTCTCCTCTTATTTGCCATCAAGATCCATGTCCAGCGGCAGATCCCTGCTGTGCCAGACTTTATTTGGCTTGTAAGTATTGATTCGAATCGGGCGTACCCCGCCGTCTACAAATCCGGCGGTCATGTTCCCTGTCCGAAGATTCGGAATATTGTTGGCATGTCTCGCCACACCATTGCCATTCTCACCGGAAATGTAAAAGTAACCGCTTATGGGTTTATTATATTGGGAACAGGCTTCTCCTATCATCAACATTTCCGAGGGTCTCTTGATTTGTGTGATTTTCACTCCCGCCCGCAGTCCGTTCGCTCCGTCCCGAACAAATGTTTTACTGTAGCCATAGGAAATAAACATTGCATATCGAGTCGTTTTCTCATAACTGCTTGTACCGACCACACCGGTATTCAGATGAACCGGACACCACCAGACATTATTCTGTGCAATTGGGTCTGTAACAGTAAAGAAATTATCTCCCCTTCCGATTTTGCCCTGAACATACATATAAAGATTCGCAGGATACAACCAGATATTCACCTGATTGCTATTATACGGCAGCATCCAGTCCTGATAGTCTCCGGCATACATGATGAAGCCTTTCGATATCTGTGAAGCATTGTTCTGGCACATCGTGGCATATGCTGCCTGCCGCGCCTTGTTCAATGCCGGCAGAAGCATCGCCGCCAGAATCGCGATGATCGCAACAACGATCAAGAGTTCGATCAATGTAAAACTCTTCCTTCTTCTTTTTTTACTCATGAGAACCTCCTTTTTTTATTTTTCTGATCATACGTTCAAAATAATCATCCGTAAACAGATAGGCGACCGTCTCACTGCGTCTGGACGGCGGACACTCCGAACTCAAAATCTCCGTTTTCAGCGACCAGTTGCTGAGTCCGTAACTGCCCATTTTCATTCTGACGACATCCACGGTGTACTGCTTGACCCGCGACGTCCAGTGAGGCAGGAAAACCGCCTGCGGATTCAGCAGGTATGCCATATTCACAACCGCATCCCCGATATGGGAATACATTTCGGAAAGCAGCTGGGCGACAAACAGATTTCCGCCTTCAATCGCCCTGACCACCGCTTCCGGCGGGATATACTCATCATTCTGCCATGTCCGCTCAATGTCGATCTTGCCGCCGTTCCTGATCACCTGAATGATCTTTTTGCCGATCAGCCCGAACAAAGCCCTGTCCACAAGTAACCCGTTGCGCCCGTCGGGACCGATCTCCTGATGATCGGCAATCTTCATGTAACCGAGCTCTCCGCAGGCATACTGCCAGCCGCGGTAGAGTCTGTTGTGAAAATACATCCCGCACCCCAGCCCCTCATCCACTGTGACGAAATTTTCCATTTCCGCCGCCGCACCGTAAAGCTTCTCCATGAGGGGACAGACATGCGACTCGTTGATCATATAAAGTTCCAGCCCGAAATTTTCCTGAAAGAAACGCCGCAGATTCTCCCGTCTGAAATTGAATGCCTGGGAAGAAATCACTTCGCCGCTTTCGCAGTCTATGATCCCCGGAAGCGCCAGCCCGATGCCGAGAACTTTTCCGGGAGCGGCCTTGTTGATCAGGTAGGCGCATTTCTGTTTGATCTCCTCCAGAAAACGTTCCGGGAGCGGAGAACCTTCATTGCGCAGGGAAACTTTCTCGACGACATTTCTTGCGGCGTCCTGAAGAACAATGGCAGGATCTTCCAGCGTCAGCGTTGCGCCAAGCGTATAAAAGAGTCCCGGACGGAGAGTCAACCCGATGGAACGCCGCCCGGAGCCGGAAATTCCGCTCCGGTTCTGTCCGTTTTCGCGCAGATATCCCTCATCCAGCATGAATTTGACGCTGTCGGTCATATTGTTCTTGTTCAGGTCCAGCCTGTCGCAGAGTCGGCTCCGCGATATTCCCGGCTCGCGGAAAACCGCATGCAGAATCTGAAGTACTTTCAGATCCTTCCGGGATAAAGCCCCCATTTTCAAGAACTGCTCTTTCGTCATCGCTCCACCTGCAATATTCCTGTTTTTATTATAATTATAACAAAAACAGATCAAGCGTCAAGAGCTTATTGCGAAAATAGAGAAAAATATACTTTTTTTATATCTTTTTATTCCCAAAACAGGAAGAATTGCAAGATTGCGAGAGTGCGAGATGGCGAGGTTGCGAGATGGCGAGATGGCGAGGTTGCAGGCAAGATGAGTTTCGTACAGATGCCTTATTCCCATTGCTGACCACTAATCACTGACCACTAACCACTAATCACTGACCACTAACCACTAATCACTAACCACTAACCACTAATCACTGACCACTAATCACTGACCACTGTCCACGATATGGTTCGCGGGGAAGCGGAATCACGAATTTCTTTCCGGCGAGAGTTACCGTCAGCTCATTCAGCTTCCGGTCCATCCGCGCATCGGCGGCTGTAATCTTCAAAGAATCTTTTTCTTTCTGAATCAGAAGTCCGCACGGAGCCGAAACAGACAACATTCCCCACGGGGTTTCGAGTTCAGTTCCGGCATCGTAAAAAATCGCGCCGATACTCAAACCGTCGGGAGACCGGACCGCCTGCAATGCGGGCGTATTACTCAGAACCGCCGGAAACTTCTCCGGAATCACACCTTCCGCTGAAACCAGATACACATAGGAGGCATTTTCCGCATTGGCTCCGTGGTCGATCCAGAACTGAAAGACCGGGACAGTACCTTCCACTTTCCTGTTTCCCCTGTGCATCTTCTCCCATGCCGCCGGACGCACTGTATTCAGGTTCATTCCCTTTCCGGAAAGGATACCGTAGGCAAAACCATTGTTGCGGAACCAGCGCCCATCCCTGTCCAACTGCGCAAAATCGGATTTGCGCACGCACTGTTCGATCGTAGTGATCAGACTGCCTCCGTTCGCGGGTTCCGTATCCGTGATTCCACAGCCGAGCATCATGAAAAGATGCCCGAACTTGAAATAAGACTTATGAGCCGACACGCCGCCCAGAAGCGGATTGCTGCCGTAGCGCTGTTTCCGTTTCCATTCCGAATACTTCCACGTCGCATTGTACTTCTCGAAGATGAATCCGGCGGCAAAATCCTTTTTGCCGTCAGTCACGCCGACGGCAAAATCCGCCCTGCTGCAATATCCGCCCCAATTCGCCTCCGGCTCCAGCTTTTCGACTTTCCGCGAGGTAACTCCGGGAAAGAAATTCGGCTCCATCACTCCGGCAAGCTCATAGAACTCATTTCCCCGGCGGGCAAAGAATGTGGCGCCGTCATTGGAAAACATATTGAACCCGTAAGAACCGCTCTCCAGTCCGTCGCAGCGGTAGGACGCCATATTCAGGTACATGTAATAATCATCATTTTTGCAGATCATGTCGTCATTATTGTAGAAATAACGGATTCCCGAATAGATCCCCGGCGCATATTGCTTCATACTGATATGCAAGCTCAGCGCCTCGCGGTGAAACTCCCTGAGCTCCTTGCGCTCGGCATCCGTGAAACTGTCCGCAAAATGCTTCAGCAGAAAATCCGCGACAAAGGCAGTGCGGATTCTGACCGGCTTTCCATAAGTCATCAGAAAATTGTCGCGGCTGACCAGCGGGGCAAGATACCCTTTATAATAATACCAGTTCGAACCGCGGATAAAATTCATGCAGTTTTTCGCAGTCTCTCCGGAAAGCGGTTTGCCCCACGGCGTCCCTTTCAACTCTTTCAGAATGGTCAGTGCGCCGGTCGCGCCGTCGATGGGATAC
>ENA-OROD01002632-OROD01002632.1-human-gut-metagenome-genome-assembly--contig:-NODE-2632-length-12803-cov-4.021572_pt1 | contig 12803 bp, 8 predicted proteins | sample MGYA00242123_ERZ509038 | MGnify/ENA primary metagenome ERZ509038 (study PRJEB26280, sample SAMEA2338719) | human gut metagenome | biome: human gut; feature: human-associated habitat; material: faeces... | reverse complement strand
CCCTGGACACCCTGATTAAGAGTCAGGTGCTCTACCAGCTGAGCTAAAGGTGCATTCACTCTTTCAAGTGCATATCACATTATACTCGGATTTTGTACAAAGTCAAGACCGTTTCGGACAGGATTGAAGATATATTTTTAATTCCGTCTTCAACCGTATTTGTGCCGCACCGATAGGGCGTATTTAAAGAGTTGAAGAGAGAAGAAACGTCATCCGTACAATACGCCTGAGGCACATGCATTCCGCATTCCGCATCAACGCCTCTTCTCTTTTCGTCGGTAAAATTAAGTCAAGGTGAATCCGTGTTCATCCAATCACAAGCCGTACCCTTGTAGCCATTGCTCCGAGATCCACATTGCTTATTTTGCGCGGGACAAGAACGCCGGTTTCGGCAAAAGTTCTTGCGCCGTCGGAACCGTTGACAATGCGCGCAAATTCCGAATCCGCCCGCATAAGGCTCTTCATGCCGAGATAAAGCGCCTGGGTGATGCCGTATTCATCGTTCCGTGCGTTCATTATCTGCGTTGCCTTGTTGTAGCATTCGGCCGCAAGCTCGCGGCACTGTTCATCGGTGAGCTTTGCAAGGATCTCCGGCTGTGCAAGCATTGTTTCAAGATAGTCCAACCTCAGGCAGGCATATCTGTCGAGTTGGCTCTGATCGTTGAGCTTGTATGCCTTGTAGAGATTGACAAGAACCGTTCCCGCATCCTCGCGCGCGGCAAGCAGCTGAAGTCCGTCATAATCCTGTTTGACAACGTCGAATCCTTCCAGCATTGATTCGTAAACGAACATATCATCAAACAGGTTATAGTTCATGCAGTACAGCACAAGCTCCGCCGTTGTTGCATTCCGCGCAGTTTCCGGCAATTGGGAAACCTCCCGCATTTCTACCGCATCTTCAAGCAAATCCCACTCCTCGGGCGTGTCGTAAGGGTTGATAATGCTTTTATACACGTTTCCGTCCTTTACGGGCAGGAAGCCCTCGGGTGCGGTGAACCAGTCGGAAAGAGCGGAATCGTCGTCGGAATCCTCAAATTCGTCGCTTTCACGCAGCCGTACCACACGCTCGGCATATTCGTTGAACGCCTTGCGGATGCGCCTGCCGTCCTCCGCACGCACTGCACGCGAAGCAACGCCCACAACCGCCGCCGCAAGAATTGCGACACAAACAACGATGCCGATAATCTTTACGCTTTTTTTCATGGTTTTCCTCCGAAAGGAATGTACTCGGCCTCAGTCGGCAATAAGTATTGTATCATTTCTAATTGACGCTGTCAATTAGAAATCAGCAATTAGAAATTAGCAATGTACATCATTCTTCACTCTCCGCTTTCCACACTCTTAATCAAAACCCCTCCACCGCTCTGCGATCCCCCTCCCCTTGCAGGGGAGGCAAACGAGTGCCTTCAACTCCACTCTCCACTCTCCGCTCTCTTAATCAAAACCCCTCCACCGCTCTGCGGTCCCCCCCCTCGCAGGGGAGACAAACGAGTGCCTTCAGCTCCACTCTCCACTCTCCAAACTCCGCTCTTAACTTTCCACACTCCGCTCTCCGCTCCCAATTCCTCATTTCTCCTACCTATATAAATGTACCTTTAAATGCGCCTTTCGGGCTTGCCGAACTCCTTAAAATATGGTATAATAGAATGAAGGTAATAATGCCGCATAATGCGGCAGGGCGGAGGCTTTGCGTGTACATCACCGCCGTAAGACTTTATTGTTTCAGAAGTTATACGGAGCTGCGGTTTGAGCCTGCAAAGGGGCTTAACGTCATTGTGGGCGCAAATGCGGCGGGCAAGACGAACATTCTGGAATCCGTTTTCCTTGCTGCGTTGGGCAGGAGCCACCGAACGCGCCGCGATGCGGAACTTATCAACGCCCTTTCCGACAAGGCATATGCGGGCATTGAGCTTGTGAGTGCAACGGGGAAGCACAGCATTGAACTCAAGCTGTTTTCCGGCGCGCCGAAACAGGTCTTTATCGACGGGCAGCGCATCAGACGCATGGGCGAGCTTATGGGCGTTCTGAACGCCGTAATGTTTTCACCCGAGGATCTCTCCCTCGTCAAGGACTCTCCCGAAACCCGCCGCCGCTTTATGGACATGGAGCTTTGCCAGCTTCGACCTGCATATTTCTACCGTTTGCAGCAATATAATGCCGCACTCAAGCAGCGCACCGCGCTTTTGAAAACAAGTTTTCCGTTCGAACCGAACATTGAACTTCTCGACATGTGGGACGATAAGCTTGCGGAGCTCGGCGGTTCGGTCATGCTGCTTCGCCGCGATTTTCTTGACAGGCTCAGCACCGCTGCGCGGGATCTGAACCGCAGCATCACGGGCAATTCCTCTGTCGGGCATGAACCGGAAGAGCTTTTTACCTACTACAAACCCTCCGTTCCCTTCGAGGGCGACGGCGCGCGCGCCGCACTCGGGGATGCACTCTGCAAGGCACGGGCGGAGGATATCCGCCGCGGCTGCACAACCAAGGGGCCGCACCGGGACGACATCGGCATTCTGCTCAACGGGCGCGATGTCCGCGTTTTCGGTTCCCAGGGGCAGCAGCGCACGGCAGCGTTGAGTCTTAAACTGAGCGAGCTTGCGCTTATGCGCCGCATTCGGGGCGAGGCACCGGTTCTGCTTTTGGACGATGTTCTGAGCGAACTGGACGGCGACAGGCAGCGAGAGCTGCTTTCAAGCGCATTTGATTGCCAATGCTTTTTAACATCCACAACTCTCGACGGCCTTGAACAGGTGCCGAACATGACGGTGTTTGAATGCAGCGGCGGCAAACTCAAAAAAATTCTGTCAGCAGAAAATTGATTCTGTGTTGATTTAACATTGTATAAATAAACGCCGTTTTGTGGTTGTTTTAAATCATACGGTCGGCGTTCTCCCCAAAACAGCCCGACATAAAAATCCCGGCGGACAGGGCTCCGCCGGCGGCGGCTTTTCAAAAATGCCGCGGTTTTTATTCTGAAAGGAAATAATTTTAAAAATGGAAACGACTTATAACGCTTCGCAAATACAGGTGCTTGAAGGATTGGAGGCCGTTCGCCGCCGCCCGGGCATGTATATCGGTTCAACCGATTCAAGAGGCCTGCACCACCTTGTTTATGAAATCGTCGATAACTCCATCGATGAAGCAATGGCGGGATTCTGCACTCATATTTATGTTACCATTCATGCGGACAACTCCATTACCGTTGTTGACAACGGCAGGGGCATTCCCGTTGACATTCATCCCAAAACCGGCAAGTCCGCGCTTGAAGTCGCACTTACCATGCTTCATGCCGGCGGCAAATTCGGCGGCAGCGGCTATAAAGTCTCCGGCGGCCTTCACGGTGTCGGTCTTTCCGTTGTTAACGCATTGAGCACGGAGCTTACCGCCGAGGTGCGTCGGGACGGGCATATTTACCGGCAGATCTGCCGCCGCGGCATAAAGGTCACGGAGGTTGAAATCGTGGGCAACTGCGGAGCGGACGAGCACGGCACAACGATTCATTTTGTTCCCGACGAAGAAATTTTTGACGAAGTGAACTATGAATACGATATCCTTGTTCGACGGCTGCGCGAGCTTGCGTTCCTAAACGGCGGCGTGCGCATCATCGTGACGGATGAACGCTGCGACCCGCCCGTGCAGGACAGCTTCCATTACGAAGGCGGGGTTGTTGAATACGTTCGCTATATCAACAAAAACAAAGAGGTTCTGCACCCCGACCCGATTTATTTTTCCGCTGTAAAGAACGATAATCCGCTTGAAACGGCAAGCGTTGAAGTTGCGCTGCAATACAACGACGGCTACAGCGAAAATGTTTTTACCTATGCCAACAACATCAACACCATTGAGGGCGGCAGCCACCTTGCGGGTTTCCGTGCGGCAATGACAAGGGTCATCAACGACTACGCCCGAAAGTTTAAAATCCTTAAAGACAGCGACCAGAACCTGACCGGAGACGACATCCGCGAAGGTTTGAGCGCTATCATCAGCGTTAAGCTGACAGAGCCGCAGTTTGAAGGGCAGACAAAAACAAAACTCGGCAATGCCTACATAAGAACCCTTGTTGACAACGCCGTGACGGCCGGCATGACGACCTATCTTGAAGAGAACCCGGCGCAGGCAAAGCTTATTCTCGACAAATGCCTCAGTGCAAGCCGCGCAAGGGAAGCGGCGCGCAAGGCACGCGAGCTGACCAGACGCAAGTCCGTTTTGGATTCCGCCGCACTGCCCGGCAAACTTGCGGACTGCTCCGAAAAAGATCCTTCAAAATGCGAACTGTTCATCGTTGAGGGCGACTCCGCAGGCGGTTCCGCCAAGGAAGGACGCGACAGGCATTTTCAGGCCATCCTTCCGCTGCGCGGAAAGATTCTGAACGTTGAAAAAACCCGTTTGGACAAAATTCTCGGCAATGCGGAAATCAAATGCATGATAACCGCGTTCGGCGCGGGCATGGATGCGGATTTTGACGAAACCAAGCTCCGCTATCACAAAATCATCTGCATGACCGATGCCGATGTTGACGGAAGCCATATTCGCACGCTGCTGCTGACGTTCTTCTATCGGCACATGCGGCCGATGATAGAGCGCGGCTATGTTTACATTGCCCAGCCTCCTCTCTATCTCATCAAAAAGGGCAATACGGAACGCTATGTCTATTCGGACGAAGAGCTGAACAAAACTCTTGACGAAATCGGCAGGGATAAAATCTACATTCAACGCTACAAAGGTTTGGGCGAAATGAACCCCGAACAGCTTTGGGACACGACAATGGATCCCGCGAACCGCATTATGCTTCGCGTCACAATGGACGATGCAATGCTTGCGGACGAAACTTTCACCCTTTTGATGGGCGACAGGGTTGAACCGCGCCGCGAATTTATTGAGCGGAACAGCAAGCTCGTTGCCGACCTTGACGTTTGATTCGGAAACGCTTCAATTTTCAAACGGCAGATTAAGAGCTTTGAGCTCTGCAATCCGAAATTATCAACCCGATTCAATGACTTGACGACCGACGAAAGGTGCGACGCACCGACTGCGGCAGGCTCCGCACCTTTCATGCAGGAGATATGATGGACGAAAACAAAAAAAGACCCAATCTTGAAATGCTCGGAACAAACGAGCTGCCGACCGATGTTGAAGGCGGCAGAATATTGCCCATAAACCTTGTGGGTGAAATGAAGCGCAGCTTTATATCATACGCAATGGCTGTTATCATCAGCCGTGCGCTTCCCGATGTGCGCGACGGGTTGAAACCCGTTCACAGGCGCATTCTTTACGCAATGGACGAGCTGAGTATGCAGCCCGACAAGCCCTTCAGGAAGAGTGCGCGCCTTGTCGGCGACGTTCTCGGCAAATACCATCCGCACGGCGACACGGCGGTTTACGATGCAATGGTGCGCCTTGCCCAGCCCTTCTCGACCCGTTATCCCCTTGTTGAAGGTCACGGCAATTTCGGCAGCGTTGACGGCGACCCCGCCGCTGCAATGCGTTATACCGAAGCGCGCATGAGCAGACTCACTCTCGAAATGCTCCGCGATCTTGACAAGAACACGGTTGATTTTTACCCGAATTTTGACGAAACGCTGATGCAGCCCGCGGTATTGCCTGCAAGATACCCGAACCTTCTTGTGAACGGCTCAAACGGCATTGCTGTCGGCATGGCAACAAACATTCCGCCGCATAATCTCGGCGAGGCTGTCGATGCCTGTGCCGCAATGATTGACAATCCCGATATCACGATCGACGAGCTGATGAACTATATCCCCGGCCCGGACTTTCCGACCGGCGGCGTCATCATGGGCGATGTCGGCATTCGCCATGCATATTTTACAGGCAGGGGAAAGATCCTTGTTCGCGCAAAGAGCGAGATCGAGCAATACAAGGCCGATCGTTCACGAATCATCGTCACGGAAATTCCGTATCAGGTCAACAAAGCAAAGCTTGTTGAAAAAATTGCAGAGCTTGTTCACGAGAAGCGCGTGGACGGCATTTCCGACCTTCGCGATGAAAGCTCCCGCGCGGGAATGCGCATTGTTATCGAGCTTAAAAAGGATGTCAATGCAAACGTTGTGCTGAACAATCTGTATAAGCACACTCAGCTTCAGGATACTTTCGGCGTTATCATGATCGCGCTTGTGAACGGCGAACCCAAGGTGCTCAACCTTCGCGAAATGCTTTATCACTACATTGCGCATCAAAAGGATGTTGTCACCCGCCGCACGCAGTTTGACCTTGACAAAGCACGCGAAAGGCTGCACATCTTGGAAGGCCTTATGATCGCACTCGACAATATTGACGAAGTCATTGCCATCATCAAAGCCAGTGCAAACGGCGCAGAAGCAAAGGAAAGGCTGATTGCGCGTTTCGGTTTCAGTGAACGGCAGGCGCAGGCGATACTTGACATGCGGCTGCAAAGGTTGACGGGGCTTGAGCGCGAAAAGCTGGAAGCCGAGTACGGCGAGCTTAAGCGCACGGTTGAATACCTTGCTTCCCTGCTTGCGGACGAAAGCAAACTTATGGGCGTTGTTAAAGATGAAATGCTCGAGATTCGGCGCCGCTTTGCCGATCCGCGCCGCACCGAAATCACAAAGATCGTTGAAGACATCGATATGGATGACATCATCCAGGAAGAAGACATGGTTGTTACCTGCACCCATCACGGCTACATCAAGCGCATTGCGGAAGCAACCTATCGCACGCAGCGCAGAGGCGGCGTCGGCATCAGCGCGGGAGCAACCCGTGAAGAGGATTTCCTTGAGGATATTTTCGTCACAAGCACGCATTCCTATATCATGTTCTTCACAAACAAGGGCCGCGCTTTCCGCATAAAATGCTATTCCATTCCGGAGGCAAGCCGCACCGCAAAGGGCACGCCCATAGTCAACCTGCTGCAATTGCAGACGGGCGAGTTCGTTACCGCCGCATTCCCCATCGGCAGGCAGACCGAGGGCGGCTATCTCGTTCTTTGCACACGGCAGGGTGTTATCAAAAAAACCCCGCTCTCCGATTTTTCAAACATTCGCAAGGGCGGCTTGATTGCTCAAAACCTCCGCGAGGGTGACGAGCTTATCAGCGTTGCGCTCTCCGCAGGCGATGATGAGTTCATTATCGGCACACGGGACGGAATGAGCATCCGTTTCAGCGAGCAGGATGTTCGCTCAATGGGCAGAAATGCCTCCGGCGTTCGCGCCATCAAACTCTCCGAGGGCGACTGCGTTGTTGATATGTCCATGGTCAAACCCGGCAGCTGCGTCATTGCCATCACCGAAAACGGCATGGGCAAGCGCACCGAAGAGGACGCCTACCGCGTTCAGGGCCGCGCCGGCAAGGGCATTATTGCAATGAATATCACCGAAAAAACCGGCAAGCTTGTTTGCCTCAAAGTTTCCGAAGGCAATGAGGATCTGATGCTTATCCGTGATGACGGCGTTGTCATTCGCGTTCCCGTTGACACGATTTCCGTCATTTCCCGCAATACGCAGGGCGTTCGACTGATGAAAATCGACGAGGGACACAGGGTTGCAAGCGTTGCGCTTGCGCCGCATAACGATGATGAACCGCAGAAAGGCGGGGAAGAGTCCGACGGCGAAATCTCAAATGCAAATGCCAATGCAGACTCCGCCGAAACAGCACCCTCCGATACGGCGGAAAATTCCGATACACCGGAAGACCTCCGATAACCGCAGCCGCCGAACCTGCCGCGCGGGCTGAAGTTCTCCGCTCGGCCGCAGTGTTTCGCAAGCAACCGATTACCTTTTCAAAAACAAACACGGGAAGCCTTCCGTAACGGACAATGCTTCCCGTGTTTTCTGTTGATTTCGACGTTGTCTCCCGCGCTCGGCAGCAACCGTTGGGTAATTGGAGACAATATCACCGAATCCCCGAGTGGATTAGCGCTCAGGGTATAGATGCCCAAGCTATCATCAACTGCATACGTTATATCACGCAGTAAAAAAATCGGCAGTGCATACCAGCTAACGTAAACACTGCCGAGAAGAGCAACCCAGGGGCGATCAACCAGCCTGTATCGCCCCTTGATTATATCAGGGCAGGAGACAAAAGTCAAGGTGCAAAAGGATGGTCGACTGCACAGCAGCGGCATAGATTGCCCGTATGCACGGCGGGGATGCTGTAGGCTACAATGTTAGCTATAGCATCCTTTTTATCCCTTATCAACCGTTTAGCGCACGTTCGGTAATAAAATATGTGCGCAAAATACTTGGAATATGAAACAAAATTAATTCATTTGCAACTGATGAGGATCACCCCCGCAGGTGCGGGGAAAACAAAAAGCAGCAGCGTTAGACTATTTGCCCATAGGGATCACCCCCGCGGATGCGGGGAAAACTATCTTTTTCGCTTTTACATGACGCCTTCGGAAGGATCACCCCCGCGGATGCGGGGAAAACCTCCCGCTCCGGAGCAGGAACAGCCGGTTGTTGGGATCACCCCCGCGGATGCGGTGAAAACGGCGATACGCTTGCGGCGAAAATCGAAAAGGAAGGATCACCCCCGCGGATGCGGGGAAAACTGTATATGGGGATGGTATGTGTCGGTAACAGGGGGATCACCCCCGCGGATGCGGGGAAAACTCAGCCAAAGCCCGCGTGACGCGGAGCTAAACAGGATCACCCCCGCAGGTGCGGGGAAAACCAACGATGCAAGAATTTAAACAGGCAACGAACCGGATCACCCCCGCAGGTGCGGGGAAAACCAAACTGCGGGCAGCGTATCACGTGGTGGCTCAGGATCACCCCCGCAGGTGCGGGGAAAACGCCTTTATGGCTGTATGTTTCGGGTTTGTTCTGGGATCACCCCCGCAGGTGCGGGGAAAACGCTCCTTTTCTTCGGCGGACAGTGCGTCGTCCGGGATCACCCCCGCAGGTGCGGGGAAAACGTTGCGCCGATGTCGTCAATCTCGGCAGCACCGGGATCACCCCCGCAGGTGCGGGGAAAACACCTTGACAAATTCCCTTTGAGTAACATCAGTCAAATCACCCCCGCAGGTGCGGGGAAAACACAGTAATTGTTGCGGTTGCTCCCTTTGAAGGAGGATCACCCCCGCGGATGCGGGGAAAACGAGGGAGGAGAAATGAACATATTGTTACCGATATGGATCACCCCCGCGGATGCGGGGAAAACCTTTCTGCCTCGGTTTCGCGGGGCGGGTTAAAAGGATCACCCCCGCGGATGCGGGGAAAACTGTGGTTTTTGACGGCGACGCAAGCTACAGGCAGGATCACCCCCGCGGATGCGGGGAAAACATAATTATGGCAAAGAGGGGAAAGCTATGACGAAGATCACCCCCGCGGATGCGGGGAAAACATGCCTATCCATGCCCGCCGCTTGGGCTGCGCGGGATCACCCCCGCGGATGCGGGGAAAACACTACTTCCGACAGGAAGACGCAATGCAGGGCAGGATCACCCCCGCAGGTGCGGGGAAAACTTGCGATACAAATTTTTTCAGTTGTTACTCCTGGGATCACCCCCGCAGGTGCGGGGAAAACAGATTATAACATAAAAAAATCGCTGTAAACATGGGATCACCCCCGCAGGTGCGGGGAAAACTTTCGGTCGGAGGTTTAGTTAATGATAATAACAGGATCACCCCCGCAGGTGCGGGGAAAACTAGGCAAAAAAAAGGTTACTTCTTCTCGTCTCGGGATCACCCCCGCAGGTGCGGGGAAAACTTGCAATACAAATTTTTAGCGTTGTCACTCCGGGGATCACCCCCGCAGGTGCGGGGAAAACGCGGCGGCGTGAGAGGGGGGAGGGGGTATACCTAGGATCACCCCCGCAGGTGCGGGGAAAACCAGCCAACTCCGGTAAAACTTGTTTGTGGTAAAGGATCACCCCCGCAGGTGCGGGGAAAACTTTCCATTTCGTTCATTTTACTTGTTCCTCCAAGGATCACCCCCGCAGGTGCGGGGAAAACACTGTTCGGGATTCTGTGGTATCATTGTTATGAGGATCACCCCCGCAGGTGCGGGGAAAACATGGATTTAATGCCGCTATCGTTTGCGGGTCGGGGATCACCCCCGCAGGTGCGGGGAAAACCACGGCATAATACCGCATAGCAATGATACGCTAGGATCACCCCCGCAGGTGCGGGGAAAACCAATGCAGAATACCCCCGAAAAACACGCTTGCAGGATCACCCCCGCAGGTGCGGGGAAAACATGCCGTTACCTCGTCAGAGGTCATATCGATTAGGATCACCCCCGCAGGTGCGGGGAAAACCTATATAACTTGGCGCAAATTCCAGCGTTGCCGGGATCACCCCCGCAGGTGCGGGGAAAACTTTGATGCATTTATTATACACCCTAAGCAAATAGGATCACCCCCGCAGGTGCGGGGAAAACGGGACGTGGAGATACCGCCTGACACGGTAATGTAGGATCACCCCCGCAGGTGCGGGGAAAACGTCAAAATCTGACATCGTTATTATACTATAGGAGGATCACCCCCGCAGGTGCGGGGAAAACTCCGTTTTATACCGCCGAATGTATATAAACTCAGGATCACCCCCGCAGGTGCGGGGAAAACACGAGCCTTGTGGGAACAAGGCGAAACGCACTGGGATCACCCCCGCAGGTGCGGGGAAAACGAAAACTTGCCGCAATTATGGCTGTAGACTTTAGGATCACCCCCGCAGGTGCGGGGAAAACATGATGAGGCGGCAACACTCCACGCTTGCACAAGGATCACCCCCGCAGGTGCGGGGAAAACGTGCGAACATGGGAAATAAAGCGAAATCCAAAAGGATCACCCCCGCAGGTGCGGGGAAAACAAAATTACTATGAACTGCTTTCAGATTCCATTGGGATCACCCCCGCAGGTGCGGGGAAAACAATGTTCTTCAAACAATTCCATATCAACGGAAGGGATCACCCCCGCAGGTGCGGGGAAAACAAACGCTTTTACGCGCTGATTGACTTCCGCATAGGATCACCCCCGCAGGTGCGGGGAAAACACAAAGCACTCGCCAAGCAAGACCGCGCAACCGGGATCACCCCCGCAGGTGCGGGGAAAACTTTATGCTGAGCCGGATGGTAACACTGTTAATGGGATCACCCCCGCAGGTGCGGGGAAAACTTATCCTGTCCAACAAAAGCATCAATCAATCCGGGATCACCCCCGCAGGTGCGGGGAAAACATTTCAAGTGCTTGAGCCACAATTTGACAATCAGGATCACCCCCGCAGGTGCGGGGAAAACTGTCAGACATATCTCGGATTGCAGTATCAGCGTAGGATCACCCCCGCAGGTGCGGGGAAAACAAAGGTGATTATTTTTTTGTTCATCGCCATTGCGGATCACCCCCGCAGGTGCGGGGAAAACAAGACCAGTGCCTTTACGGCGAAAAGAGAATCGGGATCACCCCCGCAGGTGCGGGGAAAACTGAGGATGAAGTCAAGCGTTGCAGGTTTGACAAGGATCACCCCCGCAGGTGCGGGGAAAACGCCCTGTTTTGCGTAATGATTTACAAAACGCTCGGGATCACCCCCGCGGATGCGGGGAAAACCAAAGCTACGCTGAACGAGCGTTTTGTCAACCAGGATCACCCCCGCGGATGCGGGGAAAACGCATAAGCACACCTGATGTTGTGCCGTTTAACGGGATCACCCCCGCGGATGCGGGGAAAACTCGATTCTTCTCAAACTTCACGTCGCCGGTGAAGGATCACCCCCGCGGATGCGGGGAAAACAGCCATAACCACGGAGAGCAACACAAAGGCATGGGATCACCCCCGCGGATGCGGGGAAAACATTCCATCGCGCGGCTTTGACAAGGCTTAACTGGGATCACCCCCGCGGATGCGGGGAAAACCGTCGGACTGCTGGAAGACCTTGCCGGAGCTGAGGATCACCCCCGCGGATGCGGGGAAAACCTTTCGTCAAATCTATTCTTACCGAATCGGTCAGGATCACCCCCGCGGATGCGGGGAAAACAGGGGTTCGGAACGGATTATGCACTGGGCGACAGGATCACCCCCGCGGATGCGGGGAAAACAAAGTGTTATCATCGAGCAGAAATTTCCAGCACGGATCACCCCCGCGGATGCGGGGAAAACCAGCGGCGCGCATGAGCTGTGCAGCCGCCCAGAGGATCACCCCCGCGGATGCGGGGAAAACCCGCCGTCGGGATTGATTCGATATACACTCGCAGGATCACCCCCGCGGATGCGGGGAAAACCTTCGCTCCAACCGCTTGCGGGCATTACGCTCAGGATCACCCCCGCGGATGCGGGGAAAACGCTGCATGTGCCGTGCCTGCGTGTCAGCATCGAGGATCACCCCCGCGGATGCGGGGAAAACCAAAACGGTAGATGAAAAAGGGGCGGAAAACAGGGATCACCCCCGCGGATGCGGGGAAAACCACCACGTCTCACATCATTTAAATAACTACGCGGGATCACCCCCGCGGATGCGGGGAAAACGCTTTGAGCGATACATTGGCCGTCAAGCCGAAAGGATCACCCCCGCGGATGCGGGGAAAACCTGACGGCTTTTCGGTTGTGTCCGAAAAATCCGGGATCACCCCCGCGGATGCGGGGAAAACCTTGCGCTTGCAACACATCAACCCTGACGCTTGGGATCACCCCCGCGGATGCGGGGAAAACGCAATTCGCCGGCAAACGTTTTTGTTTGGTACGGGATCACCCCCGCGGATGCGGGGAAAACCTACCGCCGCGAAATGAAAAAGAAAGGACTCCGGGATCACCCCCGCGGATGCGGGGAAAACCGAAACATGCATGGTCCGCCATGCAGTCGTTAAGGATCACCCCCGCGGATGCGGGGAAAACA
>ENA-OROD01002631-OROD01002631.1-human-gut-metagenome-genome-assembly--contig:-NODE-2631-length-12804-cov-2.010354_pt1 | contig 12804 bp, 11 predicted proteins | sample MGYA00242123_ERZ509038 | MGnify/ENA primary metagenome ERZ509038 (study PRJEB26280, sample SAMEA2338719) | human gut metagenome | biome: human gut; feature: human-associated habitat; material: faeces... | reverse complement strand
CAAAGACAAGGATTGGATTGTAATAGAACTGAATCCGGATCGTGATTTGCTCCATAGTTTTGCTGCAAAATTATACGATCAGAAAAACCTGAAGGATCTGTTTATAAAAGCAAAGCTGGATTTATCAGTATTAGGGATTGGAGTATCCATTGAAAAATCAGATCCTTTTTTTGATATAGAAAATGCAATCCAGGCGATGCTAGAGGTTGTAAAAGATAAGAAGAAACGTGTACTTATCACAATTGATGAAGCAACAAGCAATGAGGAAATGAAAATATTTGCAAGTGCATTTCAGATTTTTGTTCGAAATGAATTGCCAGTATTTTTGCTCATGACAGGACTTTTTGAAAATATAGATGCCTTACAGAATGAGAAAAATCTGACGTTTTTGTACCGGGCACCAAAGATTAAGCTGCAACCATTAGATAAAGGTGCGGTGAAACAGAAATATCAGGAAATTTTTGGATTTTCCGGTGATGATGCATTAGCAATGGCGGATATGACCAAAGGCTATCCGTTTGCATTTCAGGTATTAGGGTATCTGACGTGGCAGAAGGATGGAGATTATAAGTCGGTGGTTGGTATGTACAGACAGTATTTGAGTGAATATGTATACGATAAAATCTGGTCAGAGTTATCGAACAAGGATAAGAAAATATGCTATGGAATTGCAGAGACAGATTCAGGAAAAATAAAGGAAATCCGGGAGAAGTTGTCACTGAAAACAAATGAGTTCAATCCTTATCGTGACAGATTGAAAAAAAGAGGAATTATAAATTGTGAAGAACATGGGTATGTACATTTTGCGTTACCGGAATTTGGTGAATATGTATTGATACATGTATAAAGGATGAAGTGGAAATGTACGGTATTTTTTAGGTGAATCGGGATAAAGAGAACATCCGCATTATGAAATTGTTGGGGGACATGTAAAAAACAGAGGAGAATTGATGGTGTATGAATCAGGTATTACTTGTGGAAGATGATCTGAGAATATGCGAAGGAATTATGGGTTACTTTGCAAATAAAAAAGAAGCGGATATACAGTTAACAGTGATCAATGATGGGGAGGCGGCACTAGGTCTTTTGTATGAGAATGTATATGATCTGGTATTATTAGACATTATGCTGCCGGGTGCAAATGGATTCGAGATTTGCAAGGAGATCCGTAAGAAAAATGATACTCCTATTATTTTCCTGACGGCAAGGGGATTAGAGGAAGATATCTTGTATGGTTATGATTTGGGTTGTGATGATTATATGGTAAAGCCATTTTCATTAGCACAACTCTATGCCAAGGTGAATGTACTGCTGCGGAGAACGAAGGGAACTATAGTAAAAGAGGAAATGACAGCGGGTGATATCCGACTGAATCCGAGAACGATGGTCGTTACAGTGAACGGAGAGGAAATAGTTCTTGCACATAAGGAATATTTAATGCTCAAAGTACTTTTGGAGAATAAGGGTTCAGTGGTCAGCCGGGATTCTCTTCTTATTCGAATCTGGGGATATGACTATGATGGGGATGAACGTATATTAGATAATCATATGAAAAAGCTTAGAAAAGCTTTAGGAAATGAAGCAGCAAGAATTAAGACTGTGATCCGGAGGGGATACCGATTAGTAGAATAATGATATATAGAAAAGAATTACGGAAAGAACAGACCAAGGATAGAAAGAAGATAGATTAACTCCGTATGATTGATTTATCAAATAAATGAGGAGTTGATTTTTATGAAGAAGAAAAACAGAAAAGGATCAAAAGAAGCAATAAGAAAACCAAGATTTCAAACAGAATGGAGAAAGTCATTCGGATTTGTAATAAGTATTGTATTTCTGTTTGATCTGTTATTATCAGTGATTGCCAGTAATGGCTATATCAACAAATGGAATGGATATCAGATATATAGCAATATTGTGACTTCGATTGTACAGAATGACCTGGATATGACAAAGGTTAAGATGCAGGATGGGATGATTCGGTATATAGGAAGTAATGAGAAAGAGCAGGTGACCGGTGATGACGTTATTTCCAAGTTAAACTACTATTCTTCCATGAATATGATGCTGAATTCGGAATCGACATTTGCTAATGTATGTACAATTCTGATGAATCATGCGAAGGGTAGACTAACGTATGAAAGCAATCCGGCATATTATATAGCGTATTTTAATAGTGACGGAGTACAGCTTGCAAACGGGGATGGTGGTACTTATATCTTTCTGGGAACAACTGATGGGGAAAAAGATGCCGAGGGCAATAAGACGGTATTGAAATGTTACCGTTTGAATGAGGAAGTGTTAGAGGCGGCTTATCCGGGACTTTATCATACAGTGAAAGTTGAGGCGGATAACAAGATAAAGAAAGGACAAGAAGATTGTGATATTGGATTTGAGGATATCTGTGTGAATGGGTATACCTTTTTGGCAAAGAAGATCGTACTTCGCAATTCGGCAACCGGCGATGTGGTAAAGAGCTGGGATCTGGATAAGATAAATCTTAAGGGGTATGCAGCATTTGCAGAGGAATCCGATAAGATTAAGGTAATGGGGCCTTTGGTTCTGGATTGCGGCAAGGATAGTCCGGGTTATCAGGCATTTCATAATACATATCAGAAAAATATTGTCGAGAGTGTGCAGGACATGGCGGGCGATGCAGGAATGAATAATTCAGGTTATCGGGATTATAATTCGATCTTTCGTGTGAAAGGGTATACGATTGAACGGGTAAATGGCGCAGATTCATTGTATAAAGTGGTTGTTTTGAACCAGGATTTCTTTCGGGATTTTGCACCGCTTGTGTTCGGATTCTATCTCTTAACACTGATAATAGCAGCGGGAATCGCGTTTGCATGGGCAAAGGTTCGTTTCAGTAAGAAGGAGACAGTCTACCAGATGGAGACGTATCGCAGGAGAATGACGAATGCAATGGCACATGATCTAAAAAGTCCGCTAATGGCTATTTCAGGATACGCAGAGATCATTGCAGAGAGTAATGAAAAAGAAAGACCGTATGCCAATAATATCTTAGATACAATTAGTTATATGAATCAGATGATTGCCAATATCCTGGATCTCGCGAAATTAGAAGATGGTGGTATTGAGTTAAAGCGGACAGAAGTTTCACTGGATAGACTTTTTATAGAGCAGAAGGAGCTGTTTGCAAAGCAAATGGCTGAAAGACATCTGACAATGCATATAGAGGGCAAAAAGACGATTCAGGCAGATACGTTCTGGATGGAACATCTGGTCAACAATCTGGTTTCGAATGCCATGAAATATGCAAAGGATCAATCGGAAATCTCTATTCTTTTGGGTGATAGATCATTTATTATTAAGAATCTGTTTGACAAAGAATTGAATGTGCCGGTTGAACAGTTGAAGGAAGCATTTGTGAAAGGGGACAATGTGCGATCGAATGAAGATGGTAATGGGCTAGGATTATGCATCGTGGATCAGATTGCACGGGCACACGGATATCATATGGATATTCAGGTAAAAGAACATGAATTTATTGTGGAGATATTATTATAAAAGAGGAAGAACGTTAAAATGATTCAAAACATATTACACAGCAATATATTCATAGCATATTTATGCATCATCAATCTGATAACATTTGCAGTCTACGGCATTGACAAGTGGAAGGCGAAACACAACAAATGGCGTGTACGGGAAGCAACGTTATTGGGACTGGCAGTGATCGGTGGTTCCGTCGGGGCATTTGCGGGAATGTATACGTTTCGACATAAGACAAAGCATTGGTATTTTGTGGTGGGTGTGCCACTCATTTTTGTAATACAGATAGCGTTATTGGTTTACTGGGGAAGGTGAGATAGTGTTTGGAAGAAAGAGACACAAACAGACAAGTACATATGATGCAACAAAAATGCGACCAGTTATCCGTGCAAGTATCTGCACGGGAGAACAGGTCGCAGGTTTTAAGGACTTGCAGACTGGCAGATTTTCCGAAATCATGTTGATACGGGATGCGTCCGATCTTAGGCAATTCTGTACTCAGTATGGGGTAGAACAGTCTGCAATTACAAAGGAGTATTAGAATTTATGCTTCCTGAGCATGTGTTTCTTTTACTTCTTGTTCTGCGAACATTTTACCGAACAGAAAACGAATGATCGGTCCACAATACATAAGCTGCCAGAAGAATGCAACTGGGAAGTTCATAAAAGTAGTCTGTGCCCATACGGCGATTAACTGATTGCCGGCATCTTTGAATAGGATAGTTGCAATGAGACTCATGATCGGACACATAATGCAGATGATCATGACGGAGATTGCAAGAGTGATCACAATTGGACGATCCTGTGGAGTTACAATCCGGAATGCTAATTTATGGGCAAGGTTGTCAACTACAAGTAATTCTAAGAAAAAGGCAACCGGCCACATGATCAGTAATTCATGAAATGCAAGTCCCAATACCTGATTACTCATACCACCTGTATTGAGGGCGATGTTGTAGCAGATCATGACATAGACCATCAGAAATGACATCATTAACGTGAAAATAACATTTTGAAATAAATTTTTTGGCATAATATTCCTCCTAAAAATGAGCGTAAAAAAGACACATGTGTTGTTCGTTATCAAGCATACACTTGTGTCGTTTCCAATAAAATACCAATTCTTAATTACACTATATAATTTGTTCCGAGTTGCTATTATAAGCAAACTTTCCGGAAAAATCAACCCCTAAAATTAATTTCGCACAGCGTAGAATATACGCTGTGCGAAGAAATGCTTAATTTGCAGCTTCTGTAGATGCGGATGTTGTTGCTGCCGTACTTTCTGCTGTGGTGGCGTTATTGCCGCCGCCTTCTGTGGATGCGTTATCCCCACTGGTTGAATCGCCGCTTTCGGTGCTGCCGGTCGTAGTGTCACCGGTTCCCACACTTAATGCCCACATATTCGCAATCTGGTTACTCAACCGTTTGAAATCCCAGCCGACATCACTACGGGCCTGGCTTGTAGGATCATTTACATAGAAAAGACCGTCTTTGTAGTCTTTGATCACAATGTAACTTCCGCTTCTTGTAAAATCTCCCGGAGCCATAGAACAGATGATAACTTTGCCGCTTTCTAAGGCTGATTTCATATCATCTTCTGCAACGGTCAAAGCTTCGGAACTTAAACCAAGTCCCGCTGCCCCATCGGTCATAAGCGTCCAATTGGTATCTCCATGTTCATCAATATAACCCTTTTCCGTTGAGTAATCAGCTACTTTGATCGGATTCATGCTTCCATCCTGTTTCAAATAGGTGTATGCCATAGAAAGACAGGTTGGACCACTTCCGCTAAATGCAACCAGATCATTTCCGTAATCCGCATAACCCCATTGTTCATCATATTGAAGGAATAATGGAATCTCTGTCTGACTGACATCTACTGAAAAATCGCCATCATATACGGTATTAATCTTTGCAATATAATCTAAGGTAAATTGCTTCATTTCGAGATTGGCAGCCAAATTGCGTAACAGGATATCGGAATAGACTGCCTGGTTGTCCATAATATTCTTAATATCGGTGTCTGTTTCTGCCGCAGTTTGAAGGATTGCAATGGCTGCATCACGATCGGCTGGCAGATCTTTGGCAAGAATTGCTTCGTCAATGTCTGCAACGGGAGCTTCTGTTGTAGCTTCCTGTGTGGTTGCAGGCAATTCTGTTGTCGCTTTTGGCTTTTTGTCTTTGGTGAACAGACCAACGATTCCGGTGATCAGTTTTACAATTATGAAAATTACTAAAATGACAGCAACTAATAAAATGCTGCATCGGATAATGGCCTGTTGACGGCGCTTCTTTCTGCGTCGTTCTCTTGCAGCAAGTTTTCTGCGACGTGCGGCGGCACGTTCTCTTCTAAGATCTTCTAATTCTGCTTCGGTTAATTGTTCTTCATTATCATATCTATCCATGTTCATCCCACCTTGTGTATTATTATAACAATGTAAATATGCTCTTATAAATGTGCACAAATAAAATCGTATATTATGTACACTTATTTATTATAGCATGAAACTATTAATAAAAACCATAAAATTTCTTAAAAAATTCCGGAGTTTTCCTGTTGCACAGATTCTATATGGGGGTATATCATGTATTTAGTCAGAATAACAGGAGGAAACGTGCATGGGATTAAATGATACACCGGCAGGGAATCGGATACAGATCGGTTTTTTTGGAAAAAGAAATGCAGGCAAGTCCAGTCTGGTAAATGCAATAACAGGGCAGAATCTGGCAGTTGTGTCAGAACAGAAAGGAACTACAACGGATCCGGTTTACAAGGCGATGGAATTATTGCCGTTAGGTCCGGTTATGATCATAGATACACCGGGAATGGATGATGAAGGAGAGCTTGGCAGCCTGCGGATTGAAAAGACAAAGCAGGTTCTTCGTAAGATCGATATTGCTGTTTTGGTGGTAGATGGGACAATTGGTGTCACTAAGACAGAAGAGCATTTTCTGGATACACTAGAAAAAAGGAAGATTCCGTATATTGTGGTTTATAATAAAGCGGATCTGTGCCGGAAACAGGAAGGGGAAATGGTCTGGGTAAGTGCAGCTCAAAGAACAGGGATACAGGAATTGAAGGAAATGATCGCACACCGGATACAGGTACAGGACACAAGATTTCAGATTGTAGGAGATCTTTTGCATCCGATGGATTTTGTGGTACTGGTCATTCCAATTGATTCGGCGGCACCCAAAGGACGGCTGATTTTACCACAGCAGCAGGTGATACGGGACATATTGGAGGCAGGAGCAGTACCGGTCATTACAAGAGACACCGAACTGAAACAGACATTAGAACGCCTGCGTCAGAAGCCGTATATGGTGATCACGGATAGTCAGGCATTTAAACAGGTTGCAAAGGATACGCCGGATGATGTGTATCTGACATCATTTTCTATTTTGATGGCACGATATAAAGGGTTTCTGGATACTGCGGTAAAGGGTGCGGAAATGCTGGAACAGATCCTTGATGGAGACCGGATTTTGATTGCAGAGGGTTGTACACATCACAGACAATGTGAAGATATTGGAACTGTGAAACTTCCTGCGTGGATCCGGCAATATACCGGAAAAGAGCCGGCATTTACATTTTGTTCGGGAACGGAATTTCCGGAAGATCTTACAGAATACCGTCTGGTGATCCATTGTGGGGGATGCATGCTGAATGAAAAGGAAGTACAGTATCGGATGCATACGGCAAATGCGCAGGGAGTTCCGTTTACAAATTATGGAATATTGATCGCTTATATAAATGGAATTTTACAAAGAAGCATTGAATGTATACCGTTCCACTAAATATTACAAAAAAATTGCGAAAATGTAATACTTTTGTTATAATTACAATTATATGTAAATGAGGAAGACCTTGTACTTAAGAAAATCAGGAGGAAATGTACAATGGCAACGATTGCGGAGAAGAGTAGAACAAAAGATATTATTGACCGGCTACAAAGTATTCTGAATACGGCATCCCCGGTACCGCTGGCATCCGGAAAAGTAACAATCTACAAAGATGAAGTGCAGTCTTTGTTGACAGAATTAGCGTCACAGATTGAGATTGAATTAAAGACTTATCATGAGGTGAATGACCGGAAGGGTAAGATCATCAATGAAGCCAAAAAGGAAGCAGAGAAGATCATATATGAGGCAGAGCATTCTGCGAGCCGTATGCGTGTGAATAAGCGTACGACGAATGTAGCGCCGATCCACTATGAGGAATTGTCAGAGGAAGAGAGAGATGCCCTTTCCAATGCAAATGAGATATATGGAGCATCACTGATCTATACCGATGAGATGCTGACCGAAGTGAATGAATTAATCGAGACGGCATATCAGAATATTCAGACAGATTATCAGAATATTCTGCAGGATATGGAGCAGAAGATGAATATTATTGCTGCCAATCGTGCGGAACTGATGGACGGACTTCAGGAGATGGATGTTGCAGACCGCAGTCAGCAGATTATTGAGATTGGTCATTTATTATCCGATGAGTTATACAATGCAAGAATGAGAAATCATATTGGCAGTGATCAGTATGATGATGGAAGTGTACAACTTAGTATGGATTTCCAGCAGTTGCAGGAAGAACGGGCACGCGTAGCGGAAGAAAAAGCAGAGCAGGCTGCAAATCAGGCACTTGCGGCAGAAATGAAGTCTGCACAGGCAGAGGCAGCACTTGCTAATATGATGGCAGAAAGAGATGCGCTGGCACTGAAAGTTTCACAGATTCAAAAAGAAAAAGAGGCATTATCAACCGCAGCACAAGCAGCACAGAATGCAGCCGCACAACAGCCGGCAGAGACGGATGAAGACGAGTATGAAGTTGTCTATGTCACAGAGGATGAATTAGAGGAAGGCGAAGAATACGAGATCGAGTATGTAGATGAGGACGAGTTAGAAGAAGGTGAAGAATACGAGATCGAGTATGTAGACGAGGACGAGTTAGAAGAAGACGAAGAGTACGAAGTAGAATATGTGGACGAGGAAGATCCGGAAGAAGAATATCAGACGGAATATGTGGATGAGGAAGATCAGGCAGAGGATGAAGTGACAGAGGAACCGGAGTCGTCACATCATACAGAGCAGATGAAAAAGGATTCCGATGAGAAGAATCAGACACAAACAGACGATGTACTTCCGTTGATTCCGCATTTTAAGAAATCAGAAAAAATCACGAGTGTTCCTTCAGAACGAATTGCCAAGATGGCGGAGAATGTGACAACTGATCCACGATATAGAGGCTTGATCAGCAAGGCGGTAGAGGATAAAGCAGCGGCTGCACAGGAGGCAGAACAACACGCACCGACAGATAAGAAAGCGCCTGTTGTGAAAAAGGAAAAGACACAGCCTAAGGCGGCGGATACAGACAAAGCAACGGATGGAAACAAGGCGACAGATCAGGACGTAAAGGTAGATGAAAAGGGACAGGAATATGTTCAGGCTACCATGAAGTTTGATGAAGATTTTGAGATCATGGAGTTCTAATATGAAATATCAGGTGTTCAAACGAGAGATCAACTATTATGAAACGGATAAAATGCAGGTGGTGCACCATTCGAATTATATCCGTTACTTAGAGGAATGCCGAATGGATTTTATGCGGCAGATAGGATTTGATTATGCAAAGATGGAACAAAGCGGAATTATGGTTCCGGTATTGTCGGTCAGTTGCAATTACAAGAATCCTGCACGTTTTGGAGAGACGATATGCATTGTTCCGAAGGTCGAACGCATGCATGGTGTCAAGTACGAAATGAGCTATCGTATTTACTCGGAGGACTTTTCGGTGCTGCATAATGAAGCGGCAAGTTCACATTGTTTTGTGGATCTTGATTTCAAACCGATCCGGTTGAAGAAGGAATATCCGGAGCTTTATAACCGGATGACTGAGTTAGTTGGAGTGGAATTATATGATGTTTCATCGGGTGTATAATAGAGGTGAATAATGAAAGGCTATACATAAAATGACGAGATATCAGCGTTGACTGATATCTCGTCATTTTTGTATGGTTTATAATCTGTCAGGAAGAATGTGGTGAAACATATAAAATATGATAATGCCTATTCTTCGCCGGTTTCTTCATCGGAAGTTGTATCGGTAGAGAGCAGTTCACTTCCATCTGTAAGAGAACCGTCATCATTTAATACAGAAACCGTCTTGAAGTACCAATTGATTCCTCCGGTGATGGTTGAATCGTCAAGCGTTGCATTCTTTTTGCCGATGATGTCGCCGGTATTTGTTTCAATCTCTCCGTCAAATACGTTAAACGAACCATTCAGGATGTTGGCACGGGCTTCATTAATCAGGGAAATGGTCTCATTGTCATTGAGAGTATCAGAAAGTCCGGTAATATCAACTAATCCCTCTTTCATACCGCCGTAATAATTCTCGCCGGTCCATTTGCCATCGATTACATTTTGTACAGTCTGTGTGTAATAAGCGGACCAATTCCAGATGACGCTGCAAAGGGTAGCATTCGGTGTATCCTTGCTCATGTCGGAGTTGTATCCGATTCCCCATACATTATTTGCCGCAGCAACCTGTTGCGGAAATGACGTATCACAATGTTGTGCAAGTACATCACAGCCTGCATCAATCAGGTCTTTTGCATATTGTTCTTCCTTTTCCATATCAAACCAGCTGTTGGTGATCCGGACATAGATCTTCGCATCCGGATTAACGGAATATACACCGAGTGCAAATGCATCAATACCGCCGGTTACTTCAGAGTTGTTAATATCCTGGGCAGCAACATAACCGATCTTGTTTGATTTTGTCTTACGACCGGCTGCAATGCCGGATAAGTACCGGGCCTGGTAGATGCGACCGAAATAATTCGTGAAATTCTTTCCATTGGACATATGGCCGGTGCCATGGGCAAAGAATACATCCGGATTCTCTTCTGCCATCTCTGCGGTGGTGTTCATGTATCCCCAGCTTGTGGTAAAAATGATCTGACAACCTTCATCAATGCATTCCTGAATTGCCTTACGGGTAGCCGTTTCGTCGCTGTCATCGACATTGATTTTACGAATAATCTGATCGGAAGATAAACCAAGATTATCCTGCATTCCCTGAATACCAAGATCATGTGTATAAGTATATCCGCTACCTTCGGCTGGATCTGTCAAATGGATAACACCGACTTTAAGATCTTCTTTGGCAATTGGGTTTCCGATGTAAGAGGCAGAATCTTCCTGCACATCTTCTTTGTGAAGGTCGTACCCTTCGTTTGTGATTACATCATCATAAGCAACGGTGGATTTACCGCAACCGGTTAATGAACCCAGACAGCAAATGAGGCAGGCTGCAAGGCTGAATATTCTGCGAAAATGATATTTCTGCATACATGTATCCTCCTGAAATATAGTATAAAAAACAAAAAACATGACATTGTTACCAAATATTTTACCAATTATTGTACAATTTGTCAAAAACTCACTTGGCTTTAAAGAAATCACTTGGCTTTAAAGATTGATTTTAGATGGTTTTTTATAAAAAATCGTGTTACAATAAGAGAAATGTCAATGAGTAAGACAAAATGATAATGGAGACAGATGGAGGATGTGCTTATGAAGAAGAAGATGTTAGCATTAGCTCTCTTTCCTTTACTGACAATGGGGATTTTGATTTTTCTGTTTACAGGTACGACAATACGTAAACAGATGGTAGAGGATGTGGAGAATACTTTAAAGGGGGTGGCTACAGCATACAAAGCGGCATATGATCAGAATTCGGGTGATTATATGGAGGCGGATGACGGTCAGATATGGAAAGGTGCCTATAATATTTCCAAATCGGAAGACCTGGTGGATTCCATTCATGATGAATCCGGGGTGGATGTGATGTTCTGCTATGGAACGCGCCGTGTGGTTACGTCTATTGTAGATAAGAATGGTGAACGGGTGATCGGATCAGAGGTTAGTGACGCAATTGTTGAGAAGGTTTTGAAAGACGGGAAGCCTGTATTTTCACAAAAGGTATCTGTAGATGGACAAGATTATTATGGCTATTATGTACCGGTATTTCAGAATGACAGTGATGAAGTGGTTGGCCTTGTTTTTGCAGGGGAATCTGCGAAGGTCGCTAATTTAACATATAATTCGATTGTAAGGGTATTGGTAATTCTTATAATTGTACTTCTGGTTGTATTTACGATCACAAGTATACTTGCAGCGTATTCAATGAGTGCCGGCATTGAAGCAGGAACAAAGGCGGTAAAGGAAGTTGCAGCAGGACATCTGATGATAGAAGTTCCAGCTAAGTATTTACAAAAGCAAGATGTTACCGGAGATTTGTGCCGGGCAGTTGAAAGCATGAAGAATGAGTTGCGTTATATTATTGAAGATGTGAATAATCATACACAGACTTTAATAGGTTCGGCAGAGAGTCTTGATAGTAATGCGCAGAATACACTGACTACTGTCGGTGGTGTGGATCGTGCGGTAAATGATATTGCAGAGGGTGCCAATTCCCAGGCAAAGGATGCACAACGGGCAACAGAGAATGTTGCACTTATGGGAGATATGTTAGCATCTACGAATGAAGAGATTGAACGTCTGAATGAGAATGCCAAGGCAATGCGTCAGGCAAGTGATCAGGCAACGGCATCTTTGATCAAGTTGAAGTCGATCAACGAAGAGGTTATGCAGTCTGTTGGCCAGATCAATGATCAGACGCACCGTACGAATGAATCTTCTCAGAGGATTAAAGAGGCAACTAATATTATTAGTAATATTTCAGAAGAGACAAGCCTGCTTTCACTGAACGCGTCAATTGAGGCGGCCAGAGCAGGAGAACAAGGCAGAGGATTTGCAGTTGTTGCAAATGAGATTCAGCATTTGGCTGAGCAGACAGGAGAATCAACTGACTCGATTGCCGGCATGGTAAGTGAATTGATCAATGATTCGGATATGGCTGTTGAGACGATGGAAAAAGTACATGATATTATTATGGAACAGAGCAAACATGTTGAACAGACGGAACGGATCGTTCAGGATGTTATCCGTGGTATCGAGACATCTATTCAGGCAATCACATCGATTGAACAAAAGAGTGAATGATGCCAAAGAGGAAATCATTGATGTAGTAGAGAATCTATCTGCCATTGCCGAGGAAAATGCAGCGAATACGGAAGAGACATCTGCAGCAACAACGGAGGTTGCGGATAGCTTCAATGACGTAACGGCATCTGCAGAAGAACTAAAGAAGGTGGCTTATGGAATAGCAGAAACTATGGGAACGTTCCACCTCGAAGATTAAATATTTTTACCCTT
>ENA-OROD01002629-OROD01002629.1-human-gut-metagenome-genome-assembly--contig:-NODE-2629-length-12809-cov-3.611259_pt1 | contig 12809 bp, 13 predicted proteins | sample MGYA00242123_ERZ509038 | MGnify/ENA primary metagenome ERZ509038 (study PRJEB26280, sample SAMEA2338719) | human gut metagenome | biome: human gut; feature: human-associated habitat; material: faeces... | reverse complement strand
GGCAGCGAGTGCACCAACATCTCCGTGGCCATCGTGAAGACGGAGATCGACGGCCATCTCACCGGCGGCGAGACCAAGCTGGGACTGGTGTCCGACGACATCATTCCCAACAAGGTGTGCCTGATCCCGGAGCTCATCAAGACGCTGCCCTACAAGCCCTTTGCCTGCTCCGCCATCGACGCGCTGGTTCACGCCACTGAGTCCTTCCTGAGTCCTCACCGCAAGACCATCACCAGCGAGATGTTCTCGGAGAAGGCCATGGACATGATCCTGAAGGGCTTCAAGCTCATCGACGAGAAGGGGCAGGACGCCCGATTTGAGTATCTGGACGAGTTCGTCACCTCCAGCTTCTTCGCCGGTATCGCCTTCCTAAAGGCGGGCTGCGGCCCTGTCCACGGCATGAGCTTCCCCCTGGGCGGCACGTACCATGTGCCCCACGGCGAGAGCAACTACATGCTGTTCGGCGCGATCCTGCGGTACTATGACCGCAACGACCCCAACGGCGAGATCATGAAGTTCAAGCGTCTGGTGGCAGATATCACCGGCTGCAAGACGGAGGACGCCATCGGCTATCTGTGCGACCTGCTGCAGCGCATCCTGCCCCTGCGGCCCCTGCGGGACTGCGGCTTCACCGAGGCGGACTTCAAGTCCTTCCCCCTCAGCGTGGAGGCCAACCAGCAGCGGCTGATGACCAACGCCTACTACCCCTTCGACCTGGCCGCCGAGGAAGCCATCTACCGCGAGTGCTTCTGATTGGAGGAAATATTATGGCAAATACTGTGTTGCTTGAAAGGCAGGACAACATCGCCATCGTGACCATCGACCGGCCCGAGGCCCTGAACGCTCTGAACGGCACCGTGATCGCGGAGCTGGAGCAGGTGGTAACGGCACTGGAGAACGACCGCGACGTGCGCTGCATGATCCTCACCGGCGAGGGTCGCTCCTTTGTGGCGGGTGCCGATATCGGGGAGCAGTACCCGCTGGATCTGGACGGCGGCCGCCGCTGGGGTCAGCGAGGCAGCGCCCTGTTCCGCCGCATCGAAAAGCTGGAGTTCCCCACCATCGCCGCGGTCAACGGCTTCGCCCTGGGCGGCGGCTGCGAGCTGAGCATGGCCTGCGATATCCGTATCTGCGCCGACACCGCGGTCTTCGGCCAGCCCGAGACCGGCCTGGGCATCACCCCCGGCTTCGGCGGCACCCAGCGTCTGGCCCGCCTGGTCAGCCCCGGCATGGCCAAGCAGCTGATCTATACCGCCAAGAATATCAAGGCTGACGAGGCCTACCGCATCGGCCTGGTCAACGCCGTCTATCCCCTGGATGAGCTGCTGCCCGCCGCCGAGAAGCTGGCCGAGACCATCGCCAAGAACGCGCCTATCGCCGTCCGCGCCTGCAAGCAGGCCATCAACGAGGGCCTTCAGGTGGACATGGACAAGGCCATCGTCATCGAGGAAAAGCTCTTCGGCAGCTGCTTCCAGTCTGCCGACCAGATCGAGGGTATGTCCGCCTTCCTGGAGAAGCGCAAGCACGAGCCCTATCAGAACAAGTAAGTTAATTGACAGGCACACCGCCTGATAATTAAGCAATTCATGTAAAAATTTAAGTAGGAGGAACTATCATGAAAGTAGCAGTATTCGGCGCCGGTACGATGGGCAGCGGCATTGCCCAGGTTTTCGCAGCGAAGGGCCACACCGCCCTGATGTATGCTTCCAGCACCGCCAGCGCACAGCGTCATAAGGACAAGCTGGCCGCCTCCCTGAACAAGAAGGTCGCCAAGGGTAAGATGACCCAGGAAGCCGCGGACGATATCATGAGCCGCGTTCTGGTCGAGGAGTTCGACGCCGCCGCCGATGCCGATCTGGTCATCGAGTGCGTCGCCGAGAACATGGCCGTCAAGAAGGAGCTGCTGGCCAAGCTGGACGCTCTGTGCAAGGACGAGACCATCTTCGCCTCCAACACCTCCTCTCTGTCCATCACCGAGATGGGCCAGGGCATGAAGCATCACCTGATCGGTATGCACTTCTTCAACCCCGTGCCCGCCATGAAGCTGGTGGAGGTCATCGCCGGCGGCAACACCCCCGCCGACCTGGTGGACTATATCAAGAACCTGTCTGTGGAGATCGGCAAGACCCCCGTGGTGGTCAACGAGGCCCCCGGCTTTGTGGTCAATAAGATCCTGATCCCCTACTGCAACGAGGGCGTTTGCGTTCTGCAGGAAGGCGTTGCCTCCGCGGAAGATATCGATATTGCTATGCAGCTGGGCTGCAACCATCCCATGGGCCCCCTGCATCTGGGCGACCTCATCGGCTGGGACGTGGTGCTGAACATTATGGACGTGCTGTTCAACGAGACTCACGATAGCAAGTATCGCGCAAACGTGCTGATCCGGAAGATGGTTCGTGCGGGCAAATTGGGTATTAAGTCCGGCGAAGGCTTCTTCAACTACAACAAGTAAAATCAGAAAAAGGAGAAAAAAGTATGGATTTCCATCTGACGAAGGAACAGCTGCTCGTTCGCAAGATGTACCGCGATTTCGCGGAGAACGAGGTCAAGCCCCTGGCCGCTGAGATCGACGAGGAAGAGCGCTTCCCCATGGAGACCGTCGAGAAGATGGCCAAGCTGGGCATGATGGGCATTTACTTCCCCAAGGAGTACGGCGGCGCTGGCGCTGATGTGCTCTCCTACGCCATGTGCGTCGAGGAGCTGGCCAAGGTCTGCGGTACCACTGCTGTTATCGTTTCCGCCCACACCTCCCTGTGCGCCGCCCCCATCTTCGAGAACGGCACCGAGGAGCAGAAGATGAAGTATCTGCCCGACCTGTGCTCCGGCAAGAAGATCGGCGCTTTCGGCCTGACCGAGCCCGGCGCCGGTACCGACGCCCAGGGCCAGCAGACCTTCGCGGTAGAAATGGCGGCCCAGCCAGACCACGGGCAGGGTCAGGGCCAGCTGCGCCAGCATGAAGGTGCGGGGCGCGTGGTGCGGATCGAGCCAGGCGGGCAGGGGCATGCCCAGCATATGTCCCATGGAGAGGATGAGCAGGGGCACGGCAAAGACCAGCATGGGGCCCAGACGCCCCAGACGCACGCGCCGGTCCTTTTCGTCCTGCCGGCGTTTTTTCTCGTACTGGACGGCCACGTCCTCTTCCTGTGACGGCACGGCACTGAAGCCCATGCCCGCCACGCGTTCCATGATCAGGGGCACCGTCTTGCTTTCCGTGCCCGGCTTGAGCCAGATCTGCGCCTTGGCCGTGGCCAGGTTGACCGCGATGCGCTCCACGTTCTCCATGCGCCCCACCACGCGTTCGATGCGTGAGGAGCAGGCGGCGCAATGCATGCCGCCGATATCAAAACGCAAGGGACCTGCCTTTCGCGTTTCCATAAAACCTCCTGCCTGCCGGTGGTCTTGACGCTCCGTTCCGGCAGTATTATTCCTAATGGTGCTCCCATTGAAAATGAAAATCAATATGTGGGAACACAGCAAGGAGTGTCGCATGAAGATCCTCAAAGTCAACGGCATGCGTTGCGGCCATTGCAAAGCCGCTGTGGAAGAAGCCGCCGCCAAGATCCCCGGCGTGAGCAACCCCGTGGTGGACCTGGACGCCAAGGAACTGCGCTATGAAGAAAGCGCTCCGGTCGATGAGGCCGCCCTGCGTCAGGCCATCTTCGACATCGGCTTCGATCCCCAATAACCCCCACGACCGCCACATCTTTTTCAGGCCGCGCATGCGGCCTTTTTTTGTCCCCAAATCGAAAGGAGTAATTTACTATGAGTGAACCCGGTAACAGCGCGTGGCCCTTTCAGGAGATCCCCGAAGAAGAAGGATTGGACATCAGCGCAATTTTTGGAGACAGCAGCGCTGCGCCGCAGGGAGACCCGTTTGAGCCTCCGGCGGCAGCACAGAGCGTTCCGTCGTCTCCGACACCCGTGGCGCAGGAAATCACACCGGCAGTTGCTGCAACATCGCAGCCGACAACCGCACCCATCGCCAAGGCGCCGGTCGAAGCTCCTGCGGAGAATCCCATTGCCGCAGCGTTTGAGCAGAAAACAGCGGAGAATACCAAAAAGGGCCTGTTGGAAAAGCCTCCGGTATTTTACCACAAGGGCGTGAAAGAGGAGATCGACGATCCCTCCATGACCTTTGAGGAGCTACGCATCCGCAAGTCCGATGATTTTACCGATCTGGAGGAAGGCAAAAGGGTATCCTGGAGCGTGGAATACTGCGGCATCCGCAAGGAGGTCAAAGACCCCAAGGGGACCACGATCATTTCCATGAAGGAGATGATCGAACGCTCTCGCGAATTTCTCGACGCCCTCAAGAAAACGAAGGACAAAGATCCTTGCTGCTATGTAAAGCCCAAGGTGGAAATGAAAACCAAGGGAAATGCCGCTTATAAGGGGAAATTCGGCACCTTGGAAGAGGCTCGCAACTCGGATAAGGTTATCTGCCTGATCCCCTCCAACGACGGCAGGATCTATGAGCTTCGCAAGATGGAGCAGGGCGAGTTTATCGCCCCCAAAAAGAATGTGGTGGATTTCTCTGAGGTCAGAGCCGGGTTTTCCCCGGCTCTGCCGAAGATTCCCGCCGAGCTGATGGGACAGATCATCGCCTTTTTCCGTGCCTTTATGACGGATCATGGGGAGAATGAAGCATTTGCCCAGATTTACTGGGACAAGGCGGAAAAACGCTTTTTTGCCTACGTCCCCAAGCAGAGCGTGTGCAAGGAGGAAGTAGAGGCCGATCTCCATGACTGCCCCTATGACGATGAAGAGCGGTATCTTTGCTACGCGGATATCCACTCTCATAACAGCATGGATGCCTTTTTCTCCGGTAAAGATGATCAGGATGAGCGCTCCACAGGACTCTACCTCGTTTTGGGAAAACTTGATAAATTCTATCCGGACGTCAAGGCGCGTATTTTCTGCGGCGACTCCTTTGTATCCATCGATCCCAATATTGTGATGGAAGGATTGGAGCAGCCGTTTCCCAAGGAATGGCTGACGCAGGTAAGTATCCGCAGCAGAAAGCCCGAGCGATTCAAAAAGCCGGATAAGCGCAGCTTCCGGGACCTTCTGGAGGAGGCGTTCCTATGAAGTTTCCAACGGATCGCCCGGTCAAGGTGGTCATGCTGGGGGCCGGCGGCACAGGAGGCTATGTTGCCCCGTATGTGTTTCGCCTGCTTCATATGCTGGATCGTCCTGCCCGCTTTGTTGTCTGCGATGGGGATATTGTCGAGCCAAAGAACCTGGACCGGCAGAACTTTGTCCCCGCAGACTTGGGTGAAAATAAAGCCCGCGTGCTGGCAGAGCGGTATTCCACTGTGCTTGGAATGGAGACAGAGTATGTTCCAAACTTCATTGAAAAGCTGCCGGATCTGATGGAGCTGATCGAGCCGAAGGAATGGGAGCTGAATCCCTATTCTACCAAGCGGACGAAGGAAATGGTACTGCTGCTGGGCTGCGTGGATAACAATAAGACGCGGCAGCTCTGCCATCAGGCTTTTCATCAGAGCGAGGAACTCATCTACATCGACAGCGGCAACGGAAAGTATACCGGACAGGTCGTGTGCGGCGTGCGAAGAAACGGAAGAACGATCCGCAAATCCATCGGCGGCGTTCATCCTGAAATGCTGAAGGACACCGACCTGTTCCCTTCGGAGATCAGCTGCGCGGAAGCCGCACAGGAAGATCCGCAGAGTATTGTGGCCAATGTGACTGCGGCGACCGCTGTGCTCATCATGGTCTATAACATTCTGACACATGGAGAAAACAATGCCATGCAGACGGATTTTTCCACCCGAACGATCCGGATGCAGACAGTGCTGGAAAAGAAGACAAGGAGGCGTGCGGCATGAGTCGTGCAGTAGTTGACGCAAAAGAGTTTTCCCATGCAATGAGCAAAATCAGTAAAATCCTCAAAAAGTGCGCAATACCCATTCTGGAGGAGGTCTGTCTCCGGATTCAGAATGGGCGCTGCACATTGACGGCAACAGATCTCGAAACATGGCTTACAGCAGAGCTCCCGGCTTCGGGCGATGATATGTTCTTTGTTTTCCGAAAAACCAAAGACATCCTGCGCGCCTGTTCCCACTTTGCCGGTGAGCTGACGATGGAATTTTCCGAAACGCGGAGCGGCAGCAAAAAAGCCGGAAAGGTTCTGCTCCGCTGTGAACGCCGCGGTGCGGAATTTGAGGTCTACGACGGAGCGGATTATCCGAATATGCCGCAGGCTCCGGAGGGCGATGCATTTTCAGTAAGCAGCGCGAGGCTTTCCGCCTGTGTGGAGCGTGTGCGCTATGCTGCGGAAAAGCCAAGCGTGAGTGCAAGACCCGCTGCGATCTGCGTGCAGTTTTGCGGGAATCGTATCTATGCACTGGATGGAACCCGCCTTGCCTGCGATACGCTGGAAGGTGTTTCTTTCCCAAAGCCTTTTTTGGTGCGCGCCGATGTGCTTGCGCACCTGAGCGCTTTCGGCAAGGAAGATATGACCGTGCGGATCGGAAGCAGCCATGTGCTGTTTGCAAGCGGCAATTTGCGTATGCTTGCCCGCTTACAGGGCGTGGATACCTATAACGTGGATGCAGTGATCCCTAAAGGGTATCGGGAGAGCGTGACAGTCAAAACGGCTGATTTTGTGCGGGAACTGAATTACCTGAAGGAATGCTCTGCGCTCACGGCAAAGCCTTATGTGCGCTTTGCGGGCGAACAGCTTTCCATTGCGGCGCCCGGCGGAGCATTTGAAACCGGCATTGAGGTGAGGGGCCGCGGAGACATGGTTCTCGGCTTTGATCTCTACCATATGCTGGATGCCCTGAAGCAGTTTAAGGGAGAAGCGGAGGTTTGCATCCATCTCAGCAGTCCTCATGCTCCCATCGTGATCGATGCTGCGGGGCGCAGTGATTTTGCCCTGGTGGTGCCGGTCCGGCTGAAAGAAGAAATGGCAGCTTGAAAAGAAAAAAGATGGCATAGCCATCTAAAAAAGAAAAAGGAGAATACAAGATGAAAACCGTTTACATTCCCAAGGGAGAAACCGTCCATTATGAGTCTCTGGCAACGGAGCATCTGGTGGTGCATGGCCGCCTTCATGTGACCTATGGCGTCAAGGCGCAGAGCATCACCGGAAGCGGCGTGATCGACGCCGGCAGCATCAACGCGGATACTGTCTGCATCGACGATGTAGAAAGCGGCACCGTGATCTGCAAGCGCCTGATCGCCAAGCGTGTGCAGGCGCCGGAGGTGTTTGCCTCCGAGAGTGCCGCCGTATCCTGCTTCCTTTCCGCAGCCTATGTGGAAACGGGAAAGCTGACGGCAGCGATCAGTGAGGTGGATGAGGTCGTGGCGCAGGAGGTCGTGAATCTCACGCCGAAAAAGCGCACCCTCTTCGGTACACTCTTTGCCTCCATGCTGCGCTCGTTCTGGACGGCGCTGACGGTACCCGGGCAGAAAGCCGAAGTTCTGGACGCTGAATTTGTACCTGCGCAGGAAGACCACACGGAAACTGTGCAGAATGAAGGGAGCGCGGAGTTCTCTGCATCTGATCAGAGTGTGCCGGAAGTCGAAGAAAAGCAGGAAGATGTAGTGGATGAGGAACTCAACCGTATCGTTGGGCTCTTTAAGCTCTCACGCGAGCAGGGTTATACCCTCAAGCTGATTCCCGGGACACCGGAGGAAAACGCGCCTGTTTTCGATTTCGAAAACGAGCGCATCCTTCGCCCCGCAGCTTAACTGCCTATGTGTGAAGTGAAAGTGGAAAGCAGAACCCGCGTAGAGGAACACGGTCGCACTGTGCTCTATGAAAAGATCTATCGCGGTGTTCCGACGCAAGGCGGCGGACTGCGCCTGCTGGCATATTATGAGCGGCGGATTCCCCTTGCCCGTATGCAGATGGAACTGCGGGCGGCGAGACACGAAAAAGAATGGAAGGGAGCGGCGTGAGCCGCCCGAACGGAAGGCAAGGAACAGATCGTGTTCCTTGCCCTCTTTTATCCGGAAATAAAGGAGGATACAACATGTCTATCAAATCGCAGGAAGGTCACATGCGGCAGCTTGCGCTGCTGCTGACCACTGATTTAGGTTGCATCTTTGACGAGAGGGAAAGCGGACCCAACGGAAGTAAGAAAGCTTTTTTGAATGTGGGGAAGGTATTCCTCCGCGCCCTTGCCAAGGATCTTGGACTGCACGAGGTTACAGTCAGTGCAAACAGCGGCGGCATCGCGGTGTCGGGAACATGCTCCCTTTATGGAATGTGGGAGGACAGAGGCATTGCGGTGTGGATCGAGCAGCGCTTATGCGCGGATGGGAAGGTGCTTTGCTATCGGACGATCCGAAGCAGCAGGGACTTCAAAGGCGGATACAATCATTTTCTCACCAGCAGCGACCTGAAAACCTGGTCATATCCGCAGCTTTTGGAGACGCTGAGTACCTTGCGGAAGGATGGGTGCCGTTATGAGCGGGCTGCCTGACCTTTCCGCGCAAAAGCCGTATGCTCTGGATCAGCTTGCGCAGCTTCAAGGCAAGATCGTCCGGCTCTCCCAAAGTATGGTTTTGCAGCGGGCGCGGATTGAGCGCTGCCGCCAAAGTGACCTTGCCGCGGCACGGGACATTTACGCAGAACTGAGTAAGACGCGGGAAGCATTGGTGGAAGCACTTGCGCAGACGCAGCTTTTTCTCATGGAAATGGAGGAATACGCACTTGCGAAAATATCCGGACAGCTTCGGCAGGGCCTTGCGGGATTTGCGCTGATGAGCACCGGCTATAAGAGCGTCTACGAGGCGCTGAGCCGCTTCGCGTCATCCCTTCCTGTGGGGCAAAAGACCAATGCTGCGGTGGTAGGTCGGCTGATGAACAACATTAAGCTGGGCTATTACCCAACAGACCCGGATAATATCGATCTTCTTTTGCGGGGGATCCGATTTCCGGAAGGTGTGACCACGAACTTGTTGGATCCCTGCTGCGGCTGCGGCAAGGCGCTTCGGCAGCTTGCCGACGGCAACAACTGCTACACCTACGGCATGGAGCTGGACGAACACCGCGCGGAGGAGGCGCAGACAAGACTTCACCGCGTGGGCTTTGGCAGCTTTTTTCATAGCAGCATCAGCCGGGAAGCCTTCCATCTGCTGTTTCTTAACCCGCCGTATCTCTCGGTCATCAATGAGAGCGGCGGACGCTCCCGGCATGAAAAGCGCTTCCTGATTGAAAGCCTGCCTGCGTTGGCATACGGCGGCCTACTGATCTATGTGATTCCCTATTACCGTTTAACGCCGGATATCTGCCGTATCCTTGTGGACAATTTTGATGATCTTACCGTCTGGCGCTTTACCGAGAGCGAATTTCGGAAATTCAAGCAGGTAGCGGTGCTGGGTGTCCGAAAGCCCCGGGGGACAGAACTGCAGGATACCCTCTGGCTGGAGGAGCTTGCGTCCGCGCCTATGTCCATTCGCTCTCTTGCAGAGATGCCGGAAGAACGCTACGCTCTGCCGGATCACCCGATAGAGGTCAACACCTTCAAGGGTGAGCGGTTCAACCAGAAGGAATTGGAGCAGCAGCTTCGGCGCTGCAACAGCTTTGCGCAGATGATGGCGCGCAGCGAACTGGACAGCGGCGTAAAGCGGCCGCTGCTCCCGCTCTCCATCAGTCAGATCGGACTGATCGGCGGCTCCGGTATGATCAACGGCCTCATAGCGTGCGATACGCCGCACATCATCAAAGGCCGCATCGTCAAGGTCATCCGCACAGAGAGCGAGGAAAAGTTCAGCGCGCAGGGCAATCACATTGGCAGCGAAGTGAAAGAAACCATTACAAACAAAATGATTTTCAATGTCCTGACGCCAAACGGCTTTAAGGCATTGACATGAAAAGAGGCGGAATTTATGCAAGACAAAAAAGCGCGTTTTCGCTGCGGTCAGCTCTGTGCGACGCCTGCGGCATTGGATAAGGTCGGAAGAGCAGGGCTTACCCAGCTTTTGGAACGCCATCTGAGCGGCGATTGGGGTGATACCTGTGAGAGCGACGCAAGAGCCAATGAGGAGGCGCTTCGCAGCGGGAACCGGATTATTTCATGGTATCAGGTATCCAAAGAGCTTCGCATTATGATCATCACGGAAGCGGATCGCTCTGCAACGACGATCCTGCTGCCGGAAGAATATTGAGGTGAATGAGAATGAAGTTTTGCAACATGGCAGTTGTTGTCCCGGTAGATCAGTTCACCGGCAGCAAGGCCGCGCTCAGCGCGCAGGTTTGGGGACAGGTATCCAATCTGCTGATGCCTGCCTTGGGAAAGCTGTACCGCCAGTTCCATCCCGCAAATGACGCATGGGGCCATGAACTCACCAGTCCTTTCAGTGTGGTGCTGGGCTGTCAGGAGCCGGAGCTGTTCTTAACGCTCTTCCTGGCCGGGCAGCAGACACAGCAGGAGGCCGCTGCATTTCATGCAGCCGCCATGATCAAAAAGGTGGATATGGACAAGGCGCAGAAAGCGGGCGATTCGCTTATCTGCCCCGTAGTGGTCGATGGCAGCGATCCGGAGCTGATGATTCACGCGCTGTGGCACATTTCGCTGCAAAAAGGCGCACCGCTCCCAGACTGCGGGATCTACTATGCCGCCCTCGGGCGTGCAGTCGCATCTCAAGAGGAACAGCGGGCGATTCTGGCAAACCCCGCCGGATATGCCCTTTGCGTCGTGCGGCTCAGCCCGGAGGTGGAAAAAAGATGACTGCATTTGATCGGAATGTTTTCGTAAAAATGCTGCTTTCTGTCCCGCAAAAAGACGACGCGGCGTTTTTCCCCAAATCAGAGCGCAGCCCATATATCCAAAAGCTGCTGGAAGCCTTTGATAAAGAAGAAACCATTGACCTTTCTATCATTGATTGGGATGCGTTCCAAATAGAGAATGTAACGCCTGAAAATTATGAGTGGGTCTATCATCGGGTCTTCGATGGTTGGATACAGGGCTTTATCCACTACTGTCGGAAAGCTCCTGTTTTCCAGCGGCAAGAGCGTTCTTTCTTTTGAGGTGCCGGTTATGTATGGAATTGAGTATGAAGACGATATCCTGCTGCTTCTGCGTATGATTAAATTCCTGCATATGCAGTCTCCGGATGCCGCACACATCTTTTGCCAAAGCCACCCTGTCGTTGATATGGAGGAGCTTCTCATGGTGATCGATGAAGTTATGTGGGATATTTTTGACGATGTGAACTTTTTCTTTGATGAAGAGTATGAAGCGACCGTCGTGCAATGCTCTCATCCAATCATCGACCGGCTGTATGAGCAGGGGCGCGCTTCTGATCCGAAGCACGGAAGCAGGCAAAGCGTATGGAGTAAAAAGCTGCATGATATTACTGAGTATTTCGTGCTGGGGGCAACAAACTCCGTTTACAAATTCTCACAGCATATCGCCGGAGATCATGTCATTCTGGAATTTTGCCTGTCGCCGGATTACTACGAGCCGCTCTATTTTGCAAATTCGCTGGTGGATCTGCTTCGTTACTGCCAATGCAGCATCCGGCGAATAGAGGCAAAACTTGCTGAGAGAGAAACGGAAAACATAAGAAAGGAGGCTGCCTGATGCAGCCGGCTGAAAACAAGGATTATTCGAGAGATGTCATTCTGCGGTTATCTCCTACCAGAAATACGATCATTGTAGAGGAGCAAAAACCGGGCGGCATTGCCGCCTACAGGGAAATTGATCCTCTGGAGCTGTACTATGTTATCAACCAGAGCTATGCCAGCAATGATTATCTGGACAGCGGCTTTCTTCCGGAACACTGCCTTCACCTATCCATGTCCGCCACGGAGAAGTATTTCGTACTTTGGAATCCGGAACTGCGGGCAGATGTGATCTATGGGGACAGGGAATACCCAAATTTTCCGATTCCCCGCATGGTGTTTGGCGTGCGGGTTCTGGAAAACGGCAAAGTCGCGGAGTGTTCCATGGGCGTCGTTGCCGATGAAGCGCCAACCGTGGATACGCCGATGTTCTTTTACCCCTTTTCCAATGTCCATTCGGATGATCGGGTCTGCACGGGCAACAATGTGCTGCCTCGGTATCGAAAGATTTCCGCGCTGAAGAACTTTCCACGGTATCTGCTGGGTCTACCTGACAACGACGATATGTATGACAGGGAGCATAACAGATTAAAGCTTTCGCACGGAGAGCTTCTGGAGCATCTCAAGGACAAAGATCCCGCATATTACTACACGGACATTCTGGTATCCAACGGAAAAACACTGGGAGATTTTATCAGCAGGAGGTAGCATCATGGCACAGCTTAACCCAAAAGAAATGCAGCAGGCTCTCGCAAAGCCCTTCGCCCCGGAGGATCTGGAATGGCGGCTGCAGAACACGACGGAAGAGAAGATGCGCGGCCTAGCCGTTCCCTATGTGACAAACCGCGCCATCCAGAACCGCTTGGATGAGGTCTGCGGGCCGGAGAACTGGTATAACGACTTCAAGCCCTGGCACAGCAACGGGAAAAAGGAGGCGCAGCTTTGCGGCATCGCCATCTACTTTGAAGGCCGCGGCTTCATTACCAAGTGGGACGGCGCCGAAGATTCGGATATCGAGTCTGTCAAGGGCGGTCTATCCGACAGTATGAAGCGAGCTGCCGTCCCATGGGGGATCGGCCGCGTGCTGTACGACCTTAATACCGTCTGGGTCGAGATTGAGAAGCGCGGGCGCAGCTTTGTGATCAAGGACAGCGAACGCGCCAAGCTGGATCACGCTTATCTGAGCGCGCTGAAGCGCCTGGGGCTGACACCGGCCGCGGCCTGCGGCATTCAATCGCTGCTGACGCCGAAAACCCTACCGGGGCAC
>ENA-OROD01002628-OROD01002628.1-human-gut-metagenome-genome-assembly--contig:-NODE-2628-length-12810-cov-3.222266_pt1 | contig 12810 bp, 8 predicted proteins | sample MGYA00242123_ERZ509038 | MGnify/ENA primary metagenome ERZ509038 (study PRJEB26280, sample SAMEA2338719) | human gut metagenome | biome: human gut; feature: human-associated habitat; material: faeces... | reverse complement strand
GAATTACACAAACAAAAACCAGAAACAAAGCCGCAATAAGAGCGATCGTCAGACAACCGACCGCGTGAATAACGGCACGGAAAATCGTACGGAAAACCGCAGTGAAAAAAGCTGCCGGTAACACAAAAAACCGGAAAAAGCAGGCAGGCGGGTGTATGACGACAAGAAGTTTTACACGTCGCTCAAGACACAGAGCCAGGGAGGGCGCCCCCTCTCGGAAAAACAGCTCGCCGCGCTCGGCAAAATGGCATCGAAATATCAGGATCAGATCCCGAATTTCGAGCGGATCGCATCCATTTTGAACGTCGCTCCGGCGGAAATGGTTTCCCCGGAAGCCTCCGCCGCCGCAAATGCCATGATGGCGGAAGCCGATGCGCTTCTGGAAAAATTCTCGCACGTGACCAAGTGGAACGAGCCGAAAAAAGTCGGGCGGCGCATTTATGACGACAAAGTGTTTTACGAATCGCTGTCAAAACAGCGTTCCGAAGGCAAAGCGCTCAGCGACCGTCAGTTTGCGGCTTTGCAGAAGCTTGCCGCAAAATATCAGCTTTGAACAGTGGGACAAAGAATCTCAGGGCAGAAAACAAGGAAAGGACTTCTTTCCGGTCTGCCCTTCTGCAACACATGGGGAGGGAACAATGATGTTTCAATCTGAAAACAAGGTAAAGAATCTCTGCGCACTGGAAGTGGCGGAGTCCGGCGCGGTCACAATGTTCATCCGCAACGGCGATAAAGTGGAAAAGCGCATGGAACAGTTCCGCCCGTTCCTGCTGATGTCCGCGCCGGATTTTCTGTGCGATATGGACGGTGATGTAAACGTCACGAAACTGGAAGGCGGCGATCCTTACCAGTTCCTCGCAACGTTCGGAGACCTTGTGCTTTACGATAAAGCCGTGAAGCTCCTGAAGCAGGTGACGGGATTCAATGCCAGCGCGCCGGGCGCACCGTACCGTCTGTTCACGGACATGGTTCAGCAGGCGCTCATGGCGAAAGACATGCGTCTGTTCGACGGAATGACCTTTCCGCAGATCCGCCGGATGCAGTTCGATATCGAAACGCTCTGTTCGCCGGAGTTCGATTTCCCGAATCCGAAGCGGGAAGAAGACAGAATCATCATCATTTCCATGTCCGACAGCACCGGATGGGAAAAGGCGATCAGCCTGGAAGACCATACCGAAAAGGAACTGCTTGAAGATTTTGTCGCAACGGTCCGGGAACGCGATCCCGATATTCTGGAAGGACACAACATTTTCCGTTTCGACCTGCCGTACATTGAAGAACGCGCAAAACGGCACAAGGTCAGGCTTCAGCTCGGGCGCGACGGTTCGGTTCCGGCAAAACGCAACTCCCGGATCAGCATTGCCGAACGCACCGTCAACTATACCCGTTACGACATCTACGGACGGCATGTGGCGGACACGTTCCACCTGCTCCTGTTCTATGATGCGATTCACCGCAGTCTGGAAAGTTACAATCTCAAATATGCGGCAAAACATTTCGGAGTCGCCGCGCCGGACCGCACCTATGTGGAGGGGGCGGAAATTTCGTCGGCATGGGAAAAGGACCGTGAAAATCTCCTGAAATATGCGCTGGACGATGTGCGTGAAACACGTGCGCTCTCCGCGATTCTGTCGCCGAGTTATTTCTATCAGGCGCAGCTTGTGCCGATCAGCTACCAGAACTGCATCGTGCGCGGCAATGCAACACGGATCGATGCTCTGCTCGCCTCGGAATATCTCAAAGCCGGACATGCGCTCCCGGCTCCTGAGCGGGGGCGTCCTTTCAGCGGCGCCCTGACGCGGGCGCTGGACTCCGGCGTCTTCGAGAATATCGACCACTGCGACGTGCGCTCGCTGTATCCTTCGATCATCCTTTCCGAACAATGGACGCCCGGGCGCGACTCTCTCGGCGTGTTCCCGCGCCTGCTGGAACGTCTGCGCACGTTCCGGCTGAATGCAAAGGATTCCGCGAAAAACGCGAAGACCTCCGAAGAAAAGGATTATTACAGCGCGCTGCAGTCCACGTTCAAGATTCTGATCAACTCGTTTTACGGCTATCTCGGTTTCGAGCAGGGCTTCCTGAACGATTACGACATGGCGGAACGGGTCACGACGCGCGGACGCGAAATCCTGACACTGATGCTTGACACGCTGGAAAGCTCCGGCGCAAAAATCATCGAAATGGATACCGACGGCATCTATTTCCAGGTTCAGAACGGCACCACACCGGATTCCATCGGCGCGGCGCTGAAAAAGGCTCTGCCGGAAGGAATCGAAGTGGATTTCGATGAATCCTACAAGGCGATGTTCTGCTATAAAAGCAAGAACTACGCCCTGCTCCATGCGGACGGCAGGATGTCGATCACCGGGGCGGCGCTGAAATCGCGTGGACTCGAACCGTTCCAGCGGCGCTATATGGAAACGATCATTCACAGCCTGCTGACGCACGACCAGAAGACGATCCGCGACACGCACGATTATTTTGTAAAAGCGATTGCAAATCATGAGCTGCCCCTGCGTGATCTCGCCAAATCGGAAAATCTTTCGGATTCTCTGGAAACCTATAAGCGCAAAATGGCGGCGGGCGGTTCCCGCCGGAGCGCCGCGTATGAACTGGCGATCGCCTCCGGGCGCGATTACAGGCAGGGGGATCAGGTGACATTCTACATCACCGGCGAAAAGAAAAAGGTGTCGGTCGTGGAAAACTCCAAACTGCTGTCCGATGCAAAAGAGGGAGAACGCGATGAAAACGTGGCGTATTATCTGGACAAGCTGGAGGAGCTCCGTAAAAAGTTTGCCCCGTTCCTGGAGGACGGCGGAGAACCCGATCTCTTTTCATAAGCGGAAAACCGCGAAATCAGCACCGTAAATGAACGGCTGCGCCGTAAGCAGCGGGGGATCGGAAAGCCTAAAACAGTATGGTGCAGGTTGTTGACCTGCTGCGCTCCAACGGCAGACCACAACAAGGGCAAAGCCCTTGACTTGAGAAGAGTGCTCGCACATTCTTCCGCTTCAAAGCCGTCCCGAGAGTCAAGGGATAAAACCCGAAAAGAATCAGAACAGGGGGAGAAACGGGCTGACGTTTTACCTGTTCGTTCCAGTGCGCTGCGCTTCCGGCAATTTTTTTCAAAAAAAATTCATTTTTTCAGGAAAACCCCCATTGACAAAATGGGATTTTCAGTTATAATTAATATTGTTGAAACGGTTCAACATGATATAAAGACAGGAAAGGGATCGCTGTGGTATGAAAAACCTCCGGGAAATTGCCGAAGAACTGCATCTGGCACGTTCCACAGTTTCGATGTGCCTGTCTGCGGATTTGAGCCGTTACCGGCTGAGCCCGGACACTGTGGCAAGAGTCAGAGAATATGCAAAAGCGAACGGCTATGTCCCGAACCGTCTGGCGCGGAAACTGTCACGCTCCGACTCCAGCGCCGTCGGGCTCATCGTGCTGTATGAAAGCAGTTCCGAAAAAAGCACACGGGCACTGGAAACGACAATGGAGCGTCTGACGGCGGAGGGGCGGGAATTCTTCATCCAAAACGTCCCCTGCGATAAACTGTCGGATGCCCTGCTTTTTCTGAAAGGGATGCGTGTCCGGGACATCATTCTGTTCGGGCTGATGCGGGAATATCCGCCAAGCGCGGGGAAACTTTCGCCCAACAACGAACGTCTGAGGAAGGATCAGGCAAAGTCCGCGGCATTGCTGAAGGAAATGCGTCTTTTCTCCGTCGATTACTCCTTTCCCGTCCCGAAAGATACGCTGTTCCGGGAAAATATCTGCCGCATGGGAATCGACCGCCGGAAAACATTACGGAACCTGTTCGATGATCTGCAGCGTTCCGGCAAACGGAGGATCATGTGCGACATCAATACCCATGCGGCACTGCCGGAACCGGAAAAGTACATCCGCGATCCGCGTTTCATATTTCAAGCTTATGACAATAAAAAACTGTATGAGCACGGGAAAAAGTGTGCCGGTGAGTTCATGAAGCTCCGCGAAGAATTGAAGCCGGAAATCGTCATATTCCATAATGACCGTTCCGCCATCGGTTTTACAGACGAACTGCGCCGCTATGGGCTGAAGGTTCCCCGGGACGTGGAAGTGATCGGATTCAACAACTCGGAAATCTGCGACTATTACAATCCGCGCCTGACCTCAGTCCGAATCCCCGTGGAAGAAAATACGGAAACGGTACTGAATGCAATCCTGAACGATGCCGATGTGGAACCGGTCCGGATTCAGGAGGCGGAAATCATCTGGCGGGAATCGGCAACACTTTGAACTGAGATATAAACAGGAAAATATTGACAGGAGATAAAAAATGGCAGCTGAAATCCATCCATCGGCAGGAAACCTTCCCGAAACAGACCGGAAGCATGGGAAATCGTTTGCATTGATAGAATTTCTGGCAGGCGGAATCTGTAAACAGAACTCAATGGAATCCCTGCATGATGCAGATGGTTTTCACAGTCTTGCAAAGCGAGTTCCCTGCCATGCGTCTGCCTCCAATGCCGGGATCAGCCGTATTTCACGGCGGGAAACGGTCTCCCAAAATTGTTTCCCCGTTCCTTCCAACTTCAGAGTTCCCTGTTCTTCTGTTCCCACTTCCAGGGTGAAAACAAGAATTTTTACCCTCATAGAGCTCCTCATCGTGATAGCGATCATCGCGATTCTGGCGGCAATGCTGCTTCCGGCACTCAACGCCGCACGGGAACGGGGACGCTCCGCGGCATGTATGAGCAATCAACGACAGATCGGCATTCTTTTCGCCAATTATACCAGTGACTTCAACGGTTCATTCCCATACTATCAGACAGGCAACGCAAATGTCGATCCCGCCATCACTGATACAGGCACTCCAGTTGGCAACATGTGGCATTTTGTATTGACGCATCTTTACAGCAAACCACTCAAAAGCACAACACTGGTGAAAACAATAGTAGCTTGTCCAAGCCACGTGTCGGACAGAATCGCCGTAGGTTATATCAGTTATGGCTACAATTACAAGAATGTCGCTACCAGCCAACGGGTCAACGGCACAATGACACCGGCAGTGGAAAGTAAAATAAAGAAAGTCTCCAATGTAATTCTGACAGCGGAAACAATGCGTTTATTCACTTCAGGAACAGTCAACCGCAAACGCGGATATTATATCTGCAATGATATTTATGCAGCAAGCAGTGCGAACAATGATTACAACGTTGCAGTAAGACACATGGACGGCACGAATCTTCTGTGGTGCGACGGCCATGTCTCGGCGATACGGATTCCCGGAGGCAGCAGAAATTATGCCCTTGCGTATGACCCTCAATATCTGGGACGGACGGGAGAGGCAAACAATAAGTGGAACAGAGAATGAGCAGGAGAGTGAAGATGAATGCGGTCATCGCGATGCTGACAATCGGAACGGCAACTCTGCCGGCGGCGGGCCTTGAGCTTCAGAATACGGGAAATCTGGCAGTCCGCTGGAATGCGGAGTCTCTGGTTTCCGGGGAAACTCTGCGGCAGGGAAAAGTTTCTCTCATGAGTGAAGACGATCAGGAGAAGACAATCACCGACAACGCCGGGTGGCGGGTATGCAACCGCTGGAACGACAAGGCATTTCTGCCATTCCGCCGGGAGGCGGCAATCGCACCGGACGGGAACACAGTCGAGATCAATGTCCAGACGCAGGTGGAATCCTATCGTCTCAAAGAAAAGATGCCTGTCACTTACAGCCTGACGGTGGAGCGGAACGCCCTGCGGGGAAAATCCTTTCTCGCGATTGCGGGAAGAACCACCAGGCCCACTGTCATCAAAGGAACGGAAAACGAATTGAAAAAACTGCATGGCGTTGAAATCCGCTGGCTGGAATTCGACGGTGAAGACGGCAGGAGGGTGGTCTTTGACTTCAACCCGGAAGGAGTGACCTCCTACTCCGACTACGGCCCCAACTGGATTCAGGGGCTCTGGAAAATTCATATCGACAAGAACCGGCTTACCGCATCGGTAGGGCGCGCCATGGGTTTCGTCGGCGGAGCACTCAACAGCAAGGTCGTCATTTTCACGGGAAAAACTCCATTCGACCAGCGGCACGCCCAGCGAAGCTACGCTTACATGAGTGATCTGCCCGTGGAACGGCTCTGGTCTTTCGGTGCGGAAAAATTCGGCGGGGAATACCAGGCGGCGCCGCGGGAGAACTGGCAGAATCCCGAAATGCTGAAAACACTCCGCTTCGCTCCCACGGGCGCGCTGTATGCCGCCGTATCCGGCAAAGGGAAAAATATATTCCGCACAAAATTGCCGCGCCCGGGACTCTACCTGATTACCCTGCGTTCCTCCGCCGGCAGCCGGTCTTCCGGCAGATTTTCCATCCGCTGCAACGGCAAAACAGCGGCGGATTCCCTCCGGATTCCGGCACAGACCGTTACCACAGTCTGCTTTCCCCAATGGATCGAGAACGGAGAAGCCACACTGGAATTCGACGGCAACTGGCAGATTTCAACAGCGGCATTCCAACTGCTGCTGCACCGGGAGGAGGATTTTAAATTCAGGCGCGGATTCTGGCGGCTGAGCGGAGAATTCGAGCCCTCGGTAATGCACGGCTCCGGAGACTATGCCGCCGCGCCGCGATACCGGACGGCAATCGACTCCGTTCCGCTGGCGCCGCATGATTTCACCGTTCCGAAAGATTTCCAGTTGAATCTGCAGCGGGAGGTTCTGCTTCCGCCCGACGACGGCAAACTGGACTGGCGTTACTTTTCCGCGCTGGGCTCGCTCGGCCCCAGCAACACCGGCAATTTCAGCGAATTCAATACGGCGGAAAAGATCGAACGCCGCATGAATGAATTGCAGGACTCGCAGATCAAAACCGTAATCATCAACGGTTTCCTGGCACGCCACATATTCCCGGAGCACAGGGAACGGGTCATCAGGAACCTGAAGGCAGTTGCGCAGGCAGCGCACAAAAGAAAGATGAAGGTGATCGACCATCAGGACCTTACCCTGCTCTGGAATCACGGAACCGGAATCCGGAACCTGACCGCGCGCACGCCGGAACTTCTGAAAACGGTGGACACGGGGCTGCCGACCAGAGGCTTCTGCCTCAACAATCCCGAACTGAAAAGCAAATTCTATGAGTCGGTGAAGGAACTGGCACGCACTGCGGAAATCGACGGGATCATGGTGGACGAAGTCAGCTTCTTCTCCCGGCGGTATTGCGGCTGTCCGCACTGCCGCGCCTCCTTTACGGCGGAAACCGGGCTGATTCTCCCCATGGACGAAACCTCGAAAGAACTGCAGAACAAAGGGAGCGTATTGTGGAAAGCATGGCTGGCATGGCGCATGAAAGCGATCGGCGACTGGTGGGTCGGTCTGCGCCGCGCAGTCAGTACCGTCCGCACCGATTTCACCATGATGAAATACACCACCCATTACGGCTGGTATTCCGATTATTCCACACTGGAACAGGGAGTCAATTTGGTTGAAGCCGGTCGTGCAGTCGATTTTCTGGGAACGGAAATCATGTCGCGCAATGTCATGGCAAGCCGGCGCCCGGTTCTCGCATTCCGGAAGATGAAAAGCGCCATCGCCCATGCCTGTCCGAAACCGATTTTCGGGCTGGTCTACCATCTGGGCAACTGGGACATCGCCTATTTCGGCTGGGCGCTGAACAACATGAACAGCCAGATCACCTGGTTCATTGATCCTGTTCCCGCACCGGCGAAAGGCGAATGTGAGTTCACGGCATTCAGGGAAAACATCAATCTGAAAAACAGCAGGCCGCTTTCCGATACGGCAATCCTATTTTCCATGAGCAGCAAGGACTGGGCAGTCAATTTCGCCTATCATGCGGAACCGCTCGGCATTTCGGAACTGCTGAGCGACCTGCACATTCCGAACCAGTTCATTTTGGAAGAAAGTCTTACGCGGGAAAAACTGGCGGAATTCAAAAAGCTGATGGTGCTCAATGCCTCCAGCCTGACGGTCCAGCAGATGAAAAGCATCCGGGAGTTCGCATCCGCCGGCGGCAAGGTCTTTCTCAGCGCCCATGCCGGAATCTGCGACAATCTGGGCAATCTCAGAAAAGACTGGCCCTTCTCCGATCTTTTCGGGTTCCGCCCGGAACTGCCAGTAAAAACGGCAAAAGTAAATTCGCTTGAATACAAGGGACAGAAACTGCGCCTCAAACAGGCGCTCCCCGTCGTGAAGCGCACCGGCACTCCGGCGGCAAATGCGAAAGCCATCCTTTCCGACGGAGCCGGGCGCCCGCTGGCATACCGGGTTCCCTGCGGAAAAGGGGAACTGATCTATTGCGCCCCGCTTCTGGGGGCGGCGCTGATGGAAAAAGAACAGAGCGTAAACCAGCGCTATGATTACCGCCCGGATTCCGGCTTGCGCCGTCTTGCCCTGGAATTCCTCCGCGATCAGCTGGGAGCGGATTCCGTGTTTGACCCCCTGGCGGTTCCGGAGGGCGTCATGACCTCTCTTACCAGTCAGCAGGAGGCGGCAGGAACGGCACTGACCATACATTTTCTGAATGCCACCGGAATCCGGACCGCTCCGGGAGACCAGATCACCGGCAGGAAAATCCCCGGAATCTGGAAACCGCTTGCGGAACCGGTCGTCTTTCTGCTGAAAGCGCCGCACCTGAAGGAGGTTTACGCCGTGTCCCCGGATTATGCGGGGCAGCACTCTCTGGCATTCCGGAAGATCAGCGAGGGCGTCTGGAGGATCACGCTTCCGCCGGAGCTCCTGCAGCGCTACACACTGGTCTTCGCACGCTGAAGCCCAGACACGGCACCCCGCACTCTCACTGGAGACGACGGCGGGCCCGGTCTCTTTTCATAAAAAACGCGGGAGCGGAGCCACAGCTCCCGCCAGTGCATGAAAAACATATTTTTTTTCCTCTTTTTCATATCTTCAGAGAGAAGCGGCTGCTTGATATTCTCCGGCAACGGCATATACTATAAATGATTCTTGTATGTTCCGTGACTTGTTTTCAATCAAAAAAAGGAAGGAAGAGGAAATGAACGGATTCGTGAAAATGACAGGCATTTCGGCAGTATTGGCTGCGGCGGGAGTTCTTTGCGGCGCGGAATCAATTGCACCGCAAACATTGTCCGACTGGGCAGGAGTGAACCAGAACGTGACACAGGATGCGGAGGGCGTAATCACAATGAAGCCGAAAAGCACGACGATATCCTCCAAAAAGGCGATTACGGTAGATCCGGCAAAAACCTATAAACTTTCCGGCAAATTCCGTAAAGTGCCCGGTTCCACCGTGGATACGAGAATCTACTTCGGATTGGCGTCCTGTGATGAAAAAGGCAATCCGATTCCATCCGGAGCCGTCATCGTAATGCCGAATACGGATACCGTTCTGGCGGACGCCGTGAAAAAGGGAGATAAAGTGATCAAGGTCAAGGATGCGTCCAAATGGGACAAGCGTAATTTCAAAATCGTCGCTTTCAACACGAAAGCCGATCTTTCCGATCTCCCGAACAGAACTTTCTCATCAAATATCACAAAGCTGGAACAGAAAGGCGATGTCTGGGAAATCACCCTGCAGGCGCCGATGCGGACTGCGTATCCGGCAGGAACAGCTGTCCGCCAGCAGTCTCACGGGAGCACTTACATGTATCCCGGCGCGGCTTATGTGAGCGCACCCGCCGACTGGAAAGAATTCACTGCTGAAATCAAAGGGCAGGTCAAAAGCGGTTCTCCGAGCAAACAGTGGTGGCCCGGCGCAAGAAAAGGCAAAATCGTAATCTTCTCCGTCTGGAACAAACCCACCGAAATGCAGTTCAAGGATATCTCTCTCACAGAAAAATAATCTCCGGTCTGCTCTGACTGCAAAGCGTGTCTCCCGGGAATCCGGGGACACGCTTTTTGCGTAATGCGGTCAGTTTCGATCTGCCGGCAGAATCCGCAACTGATGAAAAGGCATTTCTGCAAGTTTCAGTGAAACATTCTCAAATCTTGTGATTTTCTTCTAAGAATCGGAAAAAACCTCTTGACAATCTGAAATTTCATGTTAAGATAATCATTTGTTTTTTTCAATTTAATTAAAGAGGTCGGAAGAAATGAACACTGTGACACTGGAAGAAATCAGCGCATTGTATGAAAAATATGTGATGGAGACCTACGCCCGCGCAGATCTGCTTTTCGTTCGCGGTCAGGGAAGTTATCTTTATGACTCCACCGGAAAAGAGTATCTGGATTTTGCCGCGGGAATCGCGGTATGCAGTCTCGGACACTGCCATCCGGCGGTGACGAAAGCGATTCAGGAACAGGCTGCGAAACTTGTTCATGTCTCCAATCTCTTTCTGAATGAGTGGCAGCCGCGTCTCGCGCAGAAACTCATCGCTCATGGATTCGACGGCACATGTTTCTTCTGCAACAGCGGCGCGGAAGCCAACGAAGCGCTCATCAAGCTGGCACGGAAAAACGGTTCGGAAAAAGGACGTTGCGAAATCATCGTCATGAATGACTCCTTCCACGGCAGGACTCTTGCAACCCTCGCCGCGACAGGACGTTCCAAATACCGCAAGGGTTTCTCTCCCGACATGCCCGGCTTCAAGTTCGTCAATTACAACGACATCGAAGCCGTCAGAAATGCGATTGACGGGAAAACTGCTGCGGTCATGCTTGAACCCGTTCAGGGCGAAGGCGGAATCATTCCCGCCGACAGGGAATACCTGAAAGCGGTGCGTGAGCTCTGCGATAAAAATGATATCATGCTTCTTTTCGATGAAGTCCAGTGCGGCATGGGCAGAACCGGCTCTTTCTTCGCATGGCAGTCTTTCGGCGTGGAACCCGATGCGCTTTCCATGGCAAAGGCTCTCGGAAACGGTTATCCGATCGGCGCGATGGTTGCAAAACGCAAATATTCGCAGGTTCTGACACCCGGCACACACGCCAGCACATTCGGTGGAACCGCGCTTGCATCCGCCGCGGCGTGCGCCGTAATCGACGCCATCGACAATGAAAAAGTTCTCGATAATGTGGTGAAACAGTCGAAAGTCCTCATGGACGGCATCGCGGAACTTTCGAAAAAATATCCCTGCATTCAGGGTGTCCGCGGCAAGGGACTCATGGTCGGCGCGGTTCTGGACCAGCCTGCCGGCAAAGTTCTTTCGATTTTGCGCGGCAAGGGTATGATCGCCCTCTCCGCCGGTGAAAATGTCCTGCGCCTCGTTCCGCCGCTCAATGTGTCCGGCGATGAGTGCCGCAAGGCTCTGGAACTGATCGACAGTGCTTTCGCGGAACTTTGTTCGAAGTAAACAATCAACTCTAAATAAAGGAGTTATGACATGAAAAAAGACTTACTGTCCTGCATGGATATCACACGGGCGGATTTTGAAAGAATCATAAGTCTTGCCGCCGAACTGAAAGAAGGACGCGGCAAACCCGGCGCGCCGAAACCTTTCGAGGGAAAAAGCGTCGGCATGATCTTTGCAAAATCCTCCACTCGGACAAGAGTCTCGTTTGAAGTCGGCATTTTCGAGCTCGGCGGACATCCCGTCTACCTCGACCAGTCCCGCACTCAGATGGGACGCGGCGAAACGGTTCCCGACACGGCGCGCGTATTGGAACGTTATCTCTCCGGTATCGTGATCCGAACCTTTGCCCAGCAGGATCTGATTGACCTTGCGGCAAATGCCCATATTCCGATCATCAACGCTCTCACGGATGATTTTCATCCGTGCCAGGCACTGACCGATATGTTCACAATGTATGAATATGCGCATAAGCTGGAAGGGCTCAAACTGGCATACCTCGGTGACGGAGCCAGCAATATGGCGAATTCGCTGATGCTTGCATCGCAGCTCGCCGGAGTCAATATGGTCATAGCCGCGCCGGAAGAATACAAGCCGAGGCAGGATCTTATGGAAAAGAACCTCGGTCCCGGAAAATGCTCCTGGACAAAGTGCGTCAGGGAAGCGATGCAGGATGCCGATTTCGTCTATACGGATGTCTGGGTCAGCATGGGCTTCGAAGAAGAGTCCAAGCGCCGCATGGAAATTCTCAAACCGTATCAGTTGAACATGGAAGCGCTCAAACTGGCAAAGCCGGATATCAAAGTCCTGCATTGCCTTCCCGCACACCGCGGCGAAGAGATCACGGACGAAGTCATGGAATCTCGGAATTCAATCGTTTTCGATCAGGCGGAAAACCGTCTGCATGTTCAAAAGGCGATCATGACGCTTCTGATGCGCTGATCCTCAAACCGTGTCTGACGGGGCCGGAAGGGGGATTGCCGTCCGGCTCCGCGCAACCAATGCAGGGGGGATTCCATGGTTGATCTGTCGAATTACTCGTTTGCAGACTGGATGAACTTTACGTTCGGTCATCCGGTTGACCGGAAACGGCCCTGGTATTCCGGGGAGTGTTTCCTGTATGATTTTGATTCGAAACAGGTGCTGGAGCACCTGCTGTGTTTTTTCTCGCATCCGGAGCTGGGCTACCTGCTTTACACGCCTGAGCAGATTGATCAGGGACTGGAATTCATGGTTTCCGACCGCGGGTTTATCGGAGTTCTGCTGGATCAGGCGATTCCGCTTCGTCTGCGGAGGGACTGCATGATGGAGATGGGAACTCTTTTCCGCTTTCACATGGAACAGAATCCGCATCTTCCCGCCAGTCGGACCTGGTGGAAGGAGGCGGTCCACAACTGCCGTTACCAGTACCAGCACCTGTATCTGCATGTGGATATCATCCGGTATTTCTTCCGGGTCTTCTGCCGGATTCTTTCCCGGAAGACGATTTCGCCGCAGCAGAGAGCGGCTCTGGAAGAGGGACTTCTCGAACTCAAACGGACGGCGG
>ENA-OROD01002623-OROD01002623.1-human-gut-metagenome-genome-assembly--contig:-NODE-2623-length-12822-cov-11.377614_pt1 | contig 12822 bp, 9 predicted proteins | sample MGYA00242123_ERZ509038 | MGnify/ENA primary metagenome ERZ509038 (study PRJEB26280, sample SAMEA2338719) | human gut metagenome | biome: human gut; feature: human-associated habitat; material: faeces... | reverse complement strand
CCGCCGCCGCGCCCGACGATGACGACCTCGACCTCCGGGATTTTCGCCGCGCGTCGAATGCCCTGCGCGATGCTCTCCGCCGCCCCTGCGCCCTGCACCTGAACCGGCACCAGCACCAGCGGCACGCCGGGGTCACGCGCCCGCGACACCATGCAGATATCGTGCAGCACCGCGCCTGTTTCCGACGTGACGACCGCGATTTTCTTCGGGCGATACGGCAAGCGCCGCTTGTGCTCCTCGTCGAACAGCCCTTCCGCCGCCAAACGGTTTTTCAGCGCCTCGAACTGCTGATACAGCGTGCCGATGCCGTCCGGACGCATACTGTCGCAGGTAATTTGGTAGCTGCCGCCCTCGCTGTACAGCCCGACCTGCCCGCTGACGATGACGGACATGCCGTCCATCGGGCGAATCGACATGCGCATCGCGTTCTGACGGAACATGACCGCTGCGATTCGGCACCGCTCGTCCTTGAGGGTAAAGTACCAATGCCCGGACGAATGACGCTTGAAGTTGCTGATTTCCCCGCGCAAACGGACTTTGCGAAGCGCCGGCTCGTTTTGCAGCAGCTGCCGGACGTACTCGTTGACCTCGCTGACCTCCAGAACCCACTCCGACATGGCGCGTTCACTTCCTACTTGTATCGGTTTATTTTGCCGTCTGCTTCTCCGCCGCTTCCACCGTGTTTTCCAGCAGCTCGACAATTGTCATTTTGCCCACGCCGCCGGGGACGGGCGTGATGTAGCCCGCAACGTCCGCCACATCGGGCATCACGTCGCCGACGACCTTGCCGTTCACGCGGTTGATACCCACGTCGATGACGACCGCGCCGGGCTTGACCATGTTCTTGGTGATGAACCCCGGCTTGCCGACCGCCGCAACGAGAATATCCGCATTGCGCGTGTGCTGGGCGAGGTTCACCGTGTGGCTGTGGCAGATGGTGACGGTGCAGTTCGCTTGCAGCAGCAGCATCGCCATCGGCTTGCCGACGATGTTGCTCCGTCCGACGACGACCGCTTCTTTGCCGTCAAGGTCAATCCCCGTGCGGCGGATCATCTCCATTGCGCCCTTGGGCGTGCACGCAACCACGCCCGGCTGTCCGCTCATCATCCGCCCCGCGTTGAGCAGGTGGAAGCCGTCCACATCCTTTTCCGGCGCGATAACCGCCAGCGCTGCCGCCTCATCGAGGTGTTTTGGCAGGGGAAGCTGCACCAGAATACCGTGGATGGTGTCGTCCGCGTTCAGACGAGCTATCAGCTTTTCCAGTTCGTCCTGCGTTGTCGTTTCGGGCAGATTGATGGTCACGGAGTGGATGCCGACCTGATCACACCCGCCGCTCTTGTTGCGCACATAAATCTGGCTGGCGGGGTCTGCGCCGACGAGAATCACCGCCAATCCCGGCGTGACGCCCTTTTCGCGCAGGCGCGCCACCCGCTGTGCAATTGCCCCGCGAAGCTCCGCTGAAATCGCCTTACCGTCCAGTATCTGTGCTGCCATATTCAATCTCCTTCAGCGCTTGCTGCTCACGCCATTTTCTTGCGCCAATGAGCGCCACGCCGACCGCGTTGTCCCCGGAATACTCCGGGCGGCCGAAATGCACGCGCAAATCCGGCTGACGCTTGGCAGTCCGCTGCGTCACCAGCTCCCGAAAGAGCCGCGAGGACGCAACACCGCCCGCAATCAGCACCTGATGAATGCCCGTCTGCTGGAATGCCGCCGTTACCATGCGCGAAACTGTCCGCGCCAGCAGGTCGTATACCTCGCGGGCAATGTCCTCCTTGGGCATCGTCCCCTGCACAATCCAGCGCTGCACCTGCGTTTCCGCGCCGGACAAGTGGCAGTACAGCCCGCCATCCGCCATAGCGACCGCCAGCAGCGCCCTCGCCGTGCCGCGCACCGCCAGCTCTTCCAAATGCGGTCCCGCCGGGAACGGCAGCCCCAGCGCCACGCCCGTGCGGTCAACCACCTGCCCCGCATGGAGGTCAAGCGTCCCGCCAAGCAGCGTCAGGTGGTCATCCACCAGCGACAGCACTTCGGTCGTGCCGCCGGAGAGATGCACTGCCAGCAAATCGCCCGCTGCCACGCCGCTATCCACCTTCGCGGCTTCCACATGCCCGCGCTGGTGCGTCGTAGCAAAACAGGGAACGCGAAGCAGAGCCGCCAGACTGCGGCCCTGTGCGTCCCCTGCTTGAAACACGGGCATATACGACGCTTCCTCATCCCGTGGACGGCGGGAAGCGCACACCGCGACGATTTCGCAATCCGTCAAATACGCCGACAATTCCTCAATCAGCCCCGGCAGCTGACGGACATGCGTGAACACCGCCTCCGACTGCCGCAGCCCGCGCTGTCCCTGTGGAACAGGCAGCAGCTTGCGGCAGCTCGCAATCACATTGCCCTCCGCGGTTACGGCAGCAGCGGACGTGGTGTAGCAGCTTGTGTCAAGCCCGACAACGACGCGCTTCACGGGTTTTCCGCCTGCTTTCTGCGCAGAATCGTACCCAGTACGCCGTTGACGAAGCGGCCGCTCGTCGGCTCGGAGAAGCGGTTGGCGAGGTTGACTGCCTCGTTGATGGCGACCGGGCCGGGGATTCCCTCCTCGTAGAGGATTTCCCACGCAGCCATGCGCAGGATGGTCAAATCCACATGCGGCATCCGGCTGATTTCCCAGCGCGGACTGGCAGCCTGAATCGCTTCATCCAGCTCGTCGAGGTGCGCCAAGACGCCGTCGAGCACCTTGGTGATGTACGCTCGGTCAGATTCGCTCGGCTCGTTCTCTGAAATGCTGTCCACGCCGGGAAGTCCTTCCTTCCGCAGCGCCTCATACACCATTTGCAGCGTCTCTTCGCCGCCTTCCCCGCCCGCCATATGTTCAAAAATCATCTGCATGACCGCCGCACGCGCAGTCGTCCGTGCCATATTGTTTTTCTCTCCTATTCCACACTAAAAATGCGTATTGTTGTTATTCTGCTGATTTTTCGCCGTCGTCTGCCGCGTCCACCGTTTCCTCGGCGGATTCTTCTGCCGCAGCTGCTTCTTCCGCCGATGCTTCCGTTTCCTCCGGGGCATCCTCGGCAGCCTCGACTTCATCCGCTTCGGGCGCTTCTGTCACCTCCGGCGGCGCGGGCACAAACGCGGGCTGCTCCGGCGTGCCGAACAGGCGCTGATGCAGCGGACGTTCGTCGTCCTCGTCATCCTCCGGGGAAATGAACGTGTCCGGCACTTTCGGCTTCTGCTCCGGCTCGGTCGCGGGAATCGCAACAGGCTGTGCCGGGGGCGTGACCATCGGCTGTTCTGCCGTTTCCTCCGCCGACGGCAGAGGCGTCACGTCCTGCACCTCGTAGGTGGACGCAACCGGAATGCTTGCGTCGTTCTCCACCATCACGCGGATTTTGTACACATCCACGCCCGTGCACGCCGTCACATACTGCTTAATCTGCTTTTGCAGCGCCCCGACGGACAGCGGGATATTCACACCCGCCGCCTGAATAATGTGCAAGCCAATCGCAATGCCGTCGCGGCACTCCTCGACCGTGATGTCCGCCTTGGCAATCGCCTCATGCTTGTCGATGCAGGTGCGAATCAGCCCCTCGATAGCGCGAATTGACACCCCGATGGAGCCATTCTCATTCTTCTGCATCACATAGCCGCGCTGGCTCGCCGTGCGGTGCGGGAACACGCGCCACAGGCACATAAGCGCCAGCACCAATGCCAGCACTGCCACGGCGATACACGCTATGCCGCCCCATACGCCGCTGCCTTGCAGCCACGCCGTCAGTCGAATCAGCTGCCACTGTTCACCCTGCACGGCTTCCACGCCGACCAGCGCTGTTTCAGCAGAGAGCGCCAGCAGCACCAAAAAGGACAAAATCATCACCGCAATATCGCTCACACGACGCTTCATTCCCGGTTCGCTCCTTTCGTTTCCTTCGCTTGCCGTTTTCACTTTTACATTGGATAGCAACTTCAAAACCGGCAAGGCAAACACCCTGCCGGCAGTATGAAGGCATCAGTTCTCCTTGCCCTCTTCTTCAGGCACTTCCGCGGAATCTTCCGCCGCTTTTTCCTCGCTCTCAGGGGCTTCCACCAGCGGCGTTTCCTTCTTGTCCTCTGCCAGCGCCTTCTTTGCACCGGCATTCAGCGCGTTGTTCTCTTTTTCAAAGCTGACGCCCTGTACATGCACATCCACGCGCACCACATGCAGGTTCGTCATCGTCTCAATCGCCTTGCGGACGCTTTCCTGCGCGTCATACGCCGCCTTCTGGATGGGCGTGCCGTACTCCATGACGACATACAAATCCACGCTGGCTTCTTCGGTGCCGATTTCCACCTTCACGCCCTTGGTCACGGCGCGGTTCTTGCCCAGCAGATTGCCGGAGACATTGCACATACCCGCAATGCCCTCCACCTCGCTGGCGGCGACGCCCGCAATAATCGCGACCACTTCATTGGCGTAGGTGATGCTGCTCCCCTGCTCGGTATCCACATCGACATTCACGGGCAGATTATCCTTCTTCAGCGCCATAACGAAATGCACCTCCTAATTTCAATCCAAACTCCTGCGCACAAAAAGCACATGATTTCGCGCAGGAAATGGCAAAACGCAGTCTACCGACTTTGTTTCATCCCATTATACCATAGTTTTGCCGGATTGACAAGCGTTCAATCCGGGTTTCTTCCCGTTCGGCAGAAAAAAGGCGGACGAGGATTGTTTCCTCATCCGCGTGCGGATTATTCTTCGACTTTCGTGCAGGCGATATGCAGTTCATCCAGCTGCTTCTGATCCACCTTGCCGGGTGCGCCCATCATCACGTCCTGCGCGTTCTTGTTCATCGGGAACGGGATGACTTCGCGAATCGTCTCTGCGCCCGCCAGCAGCATCACCATGCGGTCAACGCCGGGAGCAATACCCGCGTGCGGCGGCGCGCCGTAGCAGAAGGCGTTGTACATCGCCGGGAACTTCGCCTTCACGTCCTCTTCGCCCAGCCGGACGAGTTTGAACGCTTCAATCATGATTTCCGGGTCGTGGTTGCGGACAGCGCCGGAGGACAGCTCCACGCCGTTGCAGACCAAATCGTACTGGTACGCAGTGATGGTCAGCGGGTCAACCTCGCCCGCCGCCGCCTTTTGCAGAATCTCCAGACCGCCGTTAGGCATGGAGAAGGGGTTATGGCAGAATTCGAGTTCGCCGGATTCCTCGCCGATTTCGTACATCGGGAAATCGACAATCCAGCAGAATTCGTACTTTTCGCGGTCAATGTGCGCCGGGCAGAGGTCAGCAACCAGACGGCGGAGCACGCCCGCGGTCTTTTGCGCTGCCAGCTTCTTGCCGCAGGTCAGGCCAACGAACGTGTTCGGCTTCAGCCCCAGCTTTTCGACCAGTTCGTCCTTTTGCTCCTTGACGAACTTCGCGATGCCGCCGGCGATTTCGCCCTTCTCGTCGAGTTTAAACCAGTAGACCTTATTCGCCGTCACCACCTCGACATCCGCGCAGAGCTTGTCAATCTGCTTGCGGGTCGCGGTCATGTCGCTGACGACAACCGCCTTGACGGTGTTGCCCTCGAAGGGCTGGAAGCCGCAGCCGCCGATGAGGTCGGTCACATCCTGCACTTCCAGATCAATGCGCAGGTCAGGCTTATCCGAGCCGTAGCGCTCCATGGCGTCGTTGTAGGCGATACGCTTGAACGGCGCGCTGGACGCGGTGTTGTATGTGCCGTACTTGGCGAAAATGGGCGGCAGCACGTCTTCAAGGACGCTGAACACGTCCTCCTGCGTCGCGAACGCCATTTCCATATCCAGCTGATAGAATTCGCCCGGGCTGCGGTCGCCGCGCGCATCTTCGTCGCGGAAGCAGGGGGCAATCTGGAAGTAGCGGTCGAAGCCGGAGGTCATCAGCAGCTGCTTGAACTGCTGGGGCGCCTGCGGCAGGGCGTAGAACATGCCCGGATGCTTACGCGCCGGAACGAGGTAATCGCGCGCGCCCTCAGGGGACGAAGCCGTCAGGATAGGCGTGGTGATTTCAAGGAAGCCATGCTCGTTCATCGCCTGGCGCAGGGCGGTGACGACGTTGCAGCGCATGACGATGTTCTTCTTCACATCGGGGTTGCGCAGGTCGAGATAGCGGTACTTCAGGCGGATGCTCTCGTCCGCCTCGCGGGAGCGGTTAATCTGGAACGGCAACTCATTGTAGCGGCAGCGCCCCAGCACGTCGATTTTCTCCGGCTCCACCTCAATATCGCCCGTGGGAATTTTCGGATTCTTGTTGTCGCGCTCGCGCACGATGCCGGTCACGGAAATGACGCTCTCCTTGTTGAGGCTGCGGATGATTTTCATCTGCTCCTCATCATCAATAACGACCTGCGTCGTGCCATAGAAATCGCGCAGGATGACGAACGCGAGGTTCGCGCTGACGATGCGCACGCTATCCATCCAGCCGGACAGCTGCACGCGCTTACCCGCGTCCGACAGCCGCAGTTCGTCGCATGTATGAGTACGGTTCTGCATATTTGCAGCTCCTTTCTTAGTAGCGAAAGGGAGACGCGAGGGGCGCTGCCCCTCGACCCTGCCAAAGGGTCTTCGACCCTCTGGACTCCCGTTTTCGCGATTGAGTTGGTGACTTTTTCTTACTTCTTCCGCGTGTTAATTGGAGGAAGCGAGCATGTTGCGGATGCCGTCGGCGATATTATCCAGCGCGATGGTCTGCTCTTCCTTCGTCGCCATGTTCTTGACCTTCACCACGCCGCTGGCGATTTCCTCGTCGCCCAGCGTCGCCGTCAGCGTTGCGCCCATCTTGTTGGCATACTTGAACTGTGCCTTCAGGCTACGTCCGGTATGATCCATATCCGCCTTGAAGCCCGCGTCGCGCAGTTTCTGCACCAGCGAGAACGCTTCCACCTGATGCGCGCCCATGTAGGTGACGAACACATCGTAGAGCGTTGGCTTCGGGATGACCACGCCTTCGCTGTCCAGCAGCATCAGCACGCGCTCGATGCCCATGCCGAAGCCCACCGCGTGCAGCGACGGACCGCCGAGCTGCTCCACCAGATTGTCATAGCGCCCGCCGCCGCAGACGGTCAGGTTGCCATTTTCAGTCTTGGTAATCAGCTCAAAGACGGTCTTGGTGTAGTAATCCAGACCGCGGACGATGCGCGGGTCAATCTGGTACGGGATGTGCGCCGCGTCAAGGTAGGACTGCAGCTGGGCAAAGTGCGCCTTGCAGTCGTCGCAGAGCAAATCCAGCATGGACGGCGCATCCGCTACAAGTTCCTGACAGTGCTTTTCCTTGCAGTCCAGCACGCGCAGGGGGTTGCGGTCAAAGCGTGTCTGGCAGGTGCTGCACATTTCGCCAATGCGCCCGGACAGGAACGATTTGAGCGTCGCATGGTACTTCGGGCGGCAGTTCGGGCAGCCGATGGAGTTGATGTTGACGGACAGGTTCTTCACGCCCAGTCCGCTCAGCAGACGGTACGCCAGCAAAATCAGCTCCGCGTCCGCCGAAGCATCCCGTGCGCCGAAGCATTCCAGACCGAACTGGTGATGTTCGCGCAGGCGGCCGCTTTGAGGCGCCTCATAGCGGAAAATCGGGGCGTTCAGGTAGTACATTTTGCAGGGCAGCGTGTCGGCATAGAGATTATTCTCCAGCAGGCAGCGCGCCACGCCCGCCGTGCCTTCGGGTTTGAGCGTAATGGAGCGGTCGCCCTTGTCCTTGAAGGTGTACATTTCCTTCTGCACAATGTCCGTGGTATCGCCCACGCCGCGCAGGAACAGTTCCGTATGCTCAAACACGGGCGTGCGGACTTCGCGGAAACCCGCTTCCGCCGCCGCTTGGCGCATCTTGCTCTCAACGTACTGCCAACGGTAGGAATCAGCCGGCAGCACATCCTTTGTGCCGCGGGGTGCTTGCGTCAGCATTGATGGTATTCCTCCTTCTGTTTGGGTGATACAGGACACAAAAAGCCCCATACCAGCCGTCAAATGCTGCATGGGGCGAAAAGATTCGCGGTGCCACCCATTTTCGCGCAGGAAAAACCCGCGCCTCATTCTCCCCTGTCACGCGAGGAACGCGCCCGACTCTCGCCGGGAAGCTCCGGATTGTCCGGCGAACGGTTTTCGGCGGGAGCTTTCAGCCGATGACTCCCTCTCTGACAGCCGCTGTCCTGTTCGCCCTGTCCTTCATCGCCCAATGACAACGCAATTATACCAGTCCACCGCCAAAATGTCAATTGCATTCGGCAGGATTTTGCCCCTTTCGCGTCGTATTCTATGAATCGAACCCGAACACATACGAACAGGAGCTGTTTATGGCAACTTTCCATTCCGGCAGCGAAGGGCAGACGCAAAAACTGCAAGCTCTCCGCCGCCGACAGAAGCGCTTGGCATTCCGCGCAGTGATTGTGCCGCCTGTCTGCTGGGGGATTTGCGCTGCCAGTGCGCCGTGGTGGTTTCCGCCGCTGAAGGAGACGCTGGGGGTGCGCTTCGACGCGCAGACGCAGGGCTGGATTCTGCTGGCGCTGATTCTGCTGATGATTTCCCTGCCCGTGCTGATTTCCCTGCACCTCAAACGGCGGGCGCGCGGCGCGAAGTACGCGGCGACGCTCGTTTCCTCCGGCATCCGCGGAGAAGAGGACGCCCGCGCGCTGCTCAGCCGACTGCCGGGGCGCGTGCACCTGTATCCGAACCGCATCGTCCACGCGGGGAATCGCAGCGAATGCGATTTGGTGGCGCTGTGCCGCCGCGGGGCAACGGTCATCGAGGTGAAAAATCACGCTGGGACGGTCACGGGCGATTTGTCCGACCATGATTTGCTGCTCACCCGCAAAAACGGCACAGAGCTGACGTTCTACAACCCCGCCATGCAGGTGACGACCCACGCGCAGACGCTTGCCCGCGCTTTGGCGGAGGCGGGTGTCCCCTGCCCGGTCAAGGGGTGCGTGCTGTTCATCCGCGAGGGCACAATTGTCCGCCTGTCCGACCGCTTCCACCGCCGCCGCGTCACCCCCGTGTTCACCCGGCGAAACCGCTTCCGTCTGCGCTGGTACATCCTGCACCGCGGAAAACGCCTGCGCCGCCGGGAAGTCCGCGCGCTCCGCCGCATTTTGGAGGATATGAAATGAAGCAATTCGGTTTGATTGTCTCTGACCCGTCGCAGGATTCTGCCCTGCGGCAGTCGATTTCGTCCCTGCTGTCCGCGCAGGAAATTCCCTTCTCCGGCTTCACGGACGCCCCCGCGCCGCTGTTTGCGGACTGTCCGGACACTCGCGCCGCATTCCTCTTCCGCGCGGCGTATGCGCTGATGCAGCCCGGTCAGCCGCTTCCGGCGGATTTGCTCCTGCGTCACCTTTCCAGCGACGCGCAGCCAGGCAACGTCATCCGCAAATACACCTGCCTGCAATTATCGTTCCTGCCATACCTGCGCCCCGGACGCGCGATTCTCCCGCTGGACGGCGGCGTTCGCATTGGGGATGACCTGCTCGTGCTGCATCTATCTGACGAAGGCACGATTGATGTCTCGCTCCCCGACGGGCTGTGGGCGGAGTTGTCCGGTCTGTGCTGGACAGGGCGCTGCCGCCAGATTCGCGGCTACAATGCCCTGCCCGTGCTGATTCGCGAAAATGCGCTGTTCCCCGTCGGCGTGAACGACCGCACAACCGACGCCGACGATGCCGACCGGGTCGTCCTGCACTGGTTTCAGCCGGATTTCACGACTGAATGCACGCTTGCCGACGGCACATTCTACCGCGTGACGCAAATTGGCGCTGGTTTCCGCTGGGAAACAAACGCGACGAAGGAGTGGCACCTCATCATCCACCGCGGCAGCGAAGAGCAGTTTGTAAGGTAAAGAAAGCACCTTGATTGCAGCTGAATGCATCAAGGTGCTTATTTTGATTATCTTATACTATTTCCAGATAAAAATGCACCAAGATGCGCCGCGAATTTTTCATTCTGGCTAACGTGAATGAAACGCAGCGTAGCAGCGCTACGCTAAGTGGAATGAACGGACGCCAGAATGGAAAAGGCGCAAGCAGATGGTGCAGTTGAATCTGGAAATAGTATTACCCTTTCTGTGCCTGAATCTGCTCCCACTTTTCCTGCAAAAACAGCCAGCGCTCCGTGGCTTCGTCGAGTTCCTGCTGGGTTTTCGCCTGCGTGTCCATCAGCTCCGTCACTTTTGTGTAATCGCTGGCATTCGCGGCAATTTCCTTCTCCAGCTGCGCTAATTTCTCCTCCAGCTCCGCCACGCGGTTCTCAATCGTGTCGAAATCGCGCTGTTCCTTGTAGGAGAATTTCAGCTGCGTCTGCACGCGCACACGGGTGTCTTTCGGCTTTGCCGCGGCGGGCTGCTTCATATCCGCCATAGCTTCAGCTTTCGCTTCCTGCGCGTCGAGGTAGCTCTGGTAGCCGCCGATGTATGGCACCATGTGCGCATCCTCCACCGCGAACAGGTGCGTCGTGATGCGGTCGAGGAAGTAGCGGTCGTGGCTGACGGCGATAATCGCGCCTTGGAAGGAATCAAGGTAGTCCTCCAAGATATTCAGCGTCGCGAGGTCAAGGTCGTTCGTCGGCTCGTCGAGAATCAGCACGTTCGGGGCAGCCATCAGGATGCGCAGAAGATACAGCCGCCGCTGTTCGCCGCCGGACAGGCTGGACACCTTCTGATACTGCATCTGCGACGGGAACAGGAACGTTTCCGCCATTTGCGACGCGGACAAATCCCCGTCGGGCGTGTAGACGTGGACGGCAACATCCTTCACGGCATCAATGATGCGCGTTTCGGGATCAAGCGCGGGACAGTGCTGCGCGAAATACCCGATGCGGACAGTATCCCCCTTCTCAATCACACCGGAGAGGGGCGGGAGTTCGCCGCAGAGCGTGCGCAGGAGCGTCGTCTTGCCTGCGCCGTTGCCGCCAATAATACCCAGCCGGTCATCACGCAGGAGCGTATAGGAGAAGTCGCGCACGAGCGTGTTTTCGCCGTAGCCTATGGACAGGTTCTCCCACGAGAGAATCTTCTTGCCCAGTCGGCTGGCGACGGATTTCATGGTAAGTTCGGCTTCCGGCGGCGCTTCCTTGATGGCCTCCGCCACCGCGTCGAAGCGCTGGATGCGCCCCTTCGCCTTTGTGGAGCGGGCAGGCGCACCGCGGCGAATCCACGCCAGTTCCTTGCGGTAGAGGGATTTATTCTTGCGCAGGGTGGCAGCTTCCATTTCCTCGCGCTGAGCGCGTTCCTCCAGATAGCCGGAGTACGTCGTGTTGTAGATTTCCACCTTGCCGTCGCCGACCTCAAAGATGCGGCTGAACGCGCGTTCAAGCAGGTAACGGTCATGGGTGACGACAATCAGCGTCCCGCGGTATTTGAGCAGCCTGTCTTCCAGCCACTGCGCCATGTCAAGGTCAATGTGGTTGGTCGGCTCGTCGAGGAGCAGCACGTCGCTCTTGCGGCAGAGTACGCCCGCGAGCGCCACACGCATCTTCTGCCCGCCGGAAAGTTCCCGCACGGGCTGATTCAAATCAGCAAAGCCCAGCTGCGTGAGGATGGTCTGCGCTTCATAGGCGGCGGAGGATGGGTCTTCCCCCTGCCGTGCGGGCAGATAATCCAGCGCCGCCTGCGTGATGGTATCGTCCTCGCGGAGCAGCGGTGTTTGCGGCAGATACGCCACGGACATGCCGCGCTTGACGCTGATTTCGCCGTGATCGGGTTCTTCCTTCCCGCTGAGAAGGCGCAGAAAGGTGGATTTTCCCGCGCCGTTGCGCCCGACGACGCCGATGCGGTCGCCCTCGGAGATGGTCAGGAAAACGTTGTTCATCAGCTCTTTTTCGCTGTAAAAGATGGTTACGTCGCTAAAAGAATAGGCGCTTGCCACTGTTCAGTCCCCCTTGTCAGGGGGTATTCTATCATATTTGGGGGATTTGTGCAAGTTTTTCGGAGGATTGTGTGCGCTGGCGGCAGGCGGTGTGGTCGCGCCCATTTGGCGCGACAAAGCATAGCAGTTGGCAAGACTTGCTTGGGGGCGCGTCTGCGGACGCGCAAAGTTACTGGCAGGGACGCTTCGCTGCCTGCGCCTTTGTTGGCAGCTTTCTTGGTATTGGTCTCCCGACCAGCAGTTGGGGCGTTGCCCCAAACCCCACAAGGGACGCTGTCCCTTGACCCTGCAAGGGGCAGACGAAAAGGGACGAAGTCCCCCCTTGACCCCTTCGCGCGATTGCGTTGGTCTCACTCCCTTAATTCTTCCGCGTGCGGCTTTTTTATTCTTCCTCCACCGATGCTCCTAATGTTCGCAGCATCCCCGGCAAATCCTCATAGCCCCTCGCAATCTGCCCATTCGGATCGTGCAGCGTCGTCTCTCCCTCCGCCAGCAATCCACACAGCATCAGCGCCGCGCCGCCGCGCAGGTCAGTGCTGGTCACGCTCGTTCCACCCAGCGGATGCCCTCCGCTGACGAGCGCGATTCTATCCTCAATACGGATACTCGCACCCATGCGTACCATCTCCCGCGCGTGCATGAAGCGGTTCTCAAAGATGGTTTCAAGGAACACGGACGTGCCGCGCAGACTGAGCGCCAGCGCCATCATCGGTGCCTGCATGTCCGTCGGAAAACCCGGATACGCCAGCGTGCGAACCTGCAGCGGCTGGGTCGCGCGGCCAGACAGTCGCAGACCCGCCGCGCTTTCCCGCAGCGTCACGCCGCTTTCGCCCAGCTTATACAGCACCGCGCGCATGTGTTCCGGGCGCACGCCGCGCAGGAGGACGCTCCCTTCGGTCATCGCGGCGGCGCACAGCAGCGTCCCCGCCTCAATGCGATCAGGAATCGGGCGGTAGCGGCAGGC
>ENA-OROD01002618-OROD01002618.1-human-gut-metagenome-genome-assembly--contig:-NODE-2618-length-12832-cov-4.029819_pt1 | contig 12832 bp, 8 predicted proteins | sample MGYA00242123_ERZ509038 | MGnify/ENA primary metagenome ERZ509038 (study PRJEB26280, sample SAMEA2338719) | human gut metagenome | biome: human gut; feature: human-associated habitat; material: faeces... | reverse complement strand
TTTCCCTTTACGGGAAAACGCAAATCCGCACAGCGCCGCCTTTAGAATGCCGCATAAGCCATGCGCATTCCCAACTTATACTATGTCAATACAGAAACGGGGGTAAGAATCAAAAAAGCACCCCACGAAAACTCGCGGGGTGCCGAAATCCTTTTGATTCACGTTTCTTCTATCATCCGGACTATACCGTCGGCTCCGGAATCACACCGGATCAGCGCAAACCTGCGGTCGCGGGCTTATGCCAAAGGCATTTACCGCCGGTGAGGAATCACACCTCGCCCCGAAGAAAATGATGAGATTTTAGTTTGAGCAAAAATTACTCGTTGATACCCGTAACAACGCCGGAACCGACAGTTCTGCCGCCTTCACGGATAGCGAAGCGAAGACCTGCATCCATTGCGATGGGAGTGATGAGTTCGATTTCCATGCGAATGTTGTCGCCGGGCATAACCATTTCAACACCCTCGGGGAGCTTGATAACACCGGTAACGTCGGTGGTCCTGAAATAGAACTGGGGACGATAGCCGGAGAAGAAGGGGGTATGACGGCCGCCTTCTTCCTTGGTCAGAACGTAAACCTCGGAATTGAAGTGAGTGTGGGGGTGGATGGAACCGGGCTTTGCCAGAACCTGACCACGCTCAACCTCGGACCTCTGGATACCGCGGAGAAGAGCACCGATGTTGTCGCCTGCGATCGCCTGATCGAGGAGCTTACGGAACATCTCAACGCCGGTAACAACGGTCTGCTTGGTTTCGCGGAGACCGACGATCTGAACGGGATCGTTTACCTTTACAACACCGCGCTCAACACGACCGGTTGCAACGGTGCCGCGGCCGGTGATGGTGAATACGTCCTCAACGGGCATAAGGAAGGGCTTGTCGGAAGCACGCTCGGGCTCGGGAATGTACTGGTCAACAGCATCCATAAGCTCGAAAATGCACTGGCACTCGGGGGTTTCCTTTGCGACCTTGCCTGCCGTGAGTGCTTCGAGAGCACGCAGAGCGGAACCCCTGATGATGGGGATCTCGTCGCCGGGGAAGTCGTAGCTGGAGAGCAGCTCACGGATTTCCATTTCAACAAGCTCAAGGAGCTCTTCGTCGTCAACCTGGTCAACCTTGTTCATGAAAACAACGATGTAGGGAACACCGACCTGACGAGCGAGCAGGATGTGCTCACGGGTCTGGGGCATGGGGCCGTCCGCTGCGGAAACAACGAGGATTGCGCCGTCCATCTGTGCTGCACCGGTGATCATGTTCTTAACATAGTCAGCGTGGCCGGGGCAGTCAACGTGTGCATAGTGACGGTGATCGGTCTCGTATTCAACGTGAGCGGTGTTGATGGTTATACCACGGGCTTTCTCTTCGGGAGCCTTGTCGATTTCATCGTAACGCATTGCTGCAGCCTGGCCCTGCTGAGAGAGAGCCATGGTGATTGCAGCGGTGAGGGTGGTCTTGCCATGGTCAACGTGACCGATGGTGCCGATGTTTACATGGGGTTTGGTTCTTTCGAACTTCTGCTTTGCCATTGTGAATTCCTCCTGATGGATTTAATAGTTTATTCTCTCAAATAATTATATCCCAATTGCATCGCTTTTGCAATAAGGGGATGTCGGTGTATCACGGTGCTCCGACAGATATATTCTCGCAAAGTCGGGATTTTTCGGCGAGACCGGCTGAATAAGCCCTTTTGCCGCTGTCGGAAGCTCCGATGTTACTGGTAGATAATGCCAAGGATTTTGTCAACAAGGTTCTTGGCAACCTCTTCATAGTGGTCGAAATGCATTGTGAAGCTTCCGCGGCCCTGCGTTCTTGAACGCAGATCCGTTGCATAGCCGAACATTTCGCTGAGGGGACAAAGCGCATTGATGCACTGCTGACCTCCCGCGCGCATTTCAACCCCGTCGATTCTGCCGCGCCGCGCCGTGATGTTGCCCATAACATCGCCCAAGAACTCATCCGGAACGACAATTTCGCACTTCATGAACGGTTCAAGCAGCACGGAGCCGCCTTTTTCACACGCTTCGCGGAATGCGAGACTTCCCGCAATTTTGTATGCAAGTTCGCATGATTCAAGCTCGTTCACGCTGCCGTCAACAAGCTTTGCGGAAAAATCAACGACTTCGTATCCGCCCAGCGAACCGCTGCGCGACGCCTCACGAATGCCTTCTTCAACAGCCTTAACGTATTCAGGCGGAAGCACGGAAGGCGGAACGGCATTTTCGAACACAAACCCGCTGCCGGGCGCGCCGGGCGCAAACTCAACGGCACAGTGGCCGTAAACGCCCTTGCCCGCATTCTGGCGGATGTAGCTGCCGACGGTGCGAACGGTTTTTGTGATGCTTTCGCGATATGCAACCTGCGGTTTGCCCACACGGCACTCGACTTTGAACTCACGAATGAGTCTGTCAACGATTATGTCAAGATGCAGCTCGCCCATGCCCGCAAGGATCGTCTGCCCTGTTTCCTCGTCCGAATAGGAACGGAAAGTGGGATCCTCCTCTGCAAGCTTTGCAAGCGCATCGCTGAGTTTTTGCTGACCTGCCTTTGTTTTTGATTCGATGGCGATACGAATCACCGGCTCCGGAAAATCCATTGATTCCATGAGCAGCGGTTTGCCTTCGCTGCAAAGCGTTTCGCCCGTGACCGTCTCGCGAAGTCCGACAAATGCGGCAATATCGCCGGCATAGACTTCGTCAAGCTCGGTGCGGCTGTCCGCATGCATGAGCAAAAGCTTTGTGACACGTTCGCGCTTGCCCTTGTTTGCATTGTACACAACGGAACCCACTTTGAGCGAACCCGCATAAACTCTGCAAAATGCAAGCTTGCCGACGAATGAATCGGTAACGATTTTGAACGCCAGCGCAGCGAACGGTGCGGAATCATCCGCCGTGACCTCGATCGTTTTTTTGCCGTCCCTGCTCGTTGCCTCAATGGGAGGAAGATCCAATGGACTCGGCAGATAATCAACGATCGCGTCCATAAGGGGCTGAACGCCCTTGTTGCGATAAGATGAACCGCAGCAGGTCGGAACGGCGTTGTTGTTGATGGTTGCTGATCTTATGGCACTGCGAAGCAGATCCTCGGGGATGGGCTCACCCGCAAGGTAAAGCTCCATCAGTTCGTCGCTTTCATCGGCAACGGCTTCTATCAAAGCGGTGCGGTATTGCTCCGCTTTTTCAAGATATTCCGAAGGTATCGGCTCATTGCGAATGTCAAACCCGTCATCGTCATAATAGACCTCTGCGCACATGCGCACAAGGTCGATAACGCCGCGGAAATCTGCTTCACTGCCGATAGGAAGCTGCAGCGCGACGGGGTTTGCTCCCAAACGCTCGCGCATCATGTCCATGACGTTAAAGAAATCAGCACCGACGATGTCCATTTTGTTGACATAGGCAATGCGGGGAACATGGTAGCGTTCCGCCTGATGCCAAACAGTCTCGCTCTGGGACTCAACGCCGCCCTTTGCACAGAATACCGCAACCGCACCGTCAAGCACGCGCAGGGAGCGTTCGACTTCAACAGTGAAATCAACATGCCCCGGTGTGTCAATGATGTTTATGCGGCAATCGTGCCAATAGGTGGTTGTTGCGGCGGAGGTGATGGTGATGCCGCGTTCGCGCTCCTGTTCCATGTAGTCCATGGTGGCTGCGCCCTCGTGAACTTCGCCCGCGCGGTGAATTTTGCCCGTATAGAGCAGAATGCGCTCGGTCGTTGTTGTTTTGCCCGCGTCAATATGAGCCATGATGCCGATGTTGCGCGTCATCTCAAGGGGTGTTTTGCGAGGCATTGCCGAATCCTCCTTTCCGCATTGTTGAAAATTTTCGAAATAAGTTTATGCAGTTTTTGGATTTTTAAACGGAATCCGAAAAACGGCAGCGGTTTTGATGTTTCCGAAAACGGAAAATCAGAACCTGAAGTGTGCGAAAGCCTTGTTCGCTTCTGCCATCTTGTGAACATCCTCTTTCTTTTTGAAAGCGGAGCCCTGCTGATTGCAGGCATCAAGAATTTCGCCGGCGAGCCTTTCTTGCATGGTGCGCTCGCTCCTTGCGCGTGCATAAAGCACGATCCAGCGCAGACCGAGAGTCTGGCGGCGTTCCGCACGGATTTCGAGGGGAACCTGATAGGTGGAACCGCCGATACGGCGAGCCTTGACTTCCAGAACGGGCATGACGTTGTTCATTGCTTCCTGGAATACTTCAAGAGGCTCACGGCCGGTCTTTTCACGAATGATATCGAAAGCACCGTAGCAGGCCTTCTGAGCCGTGCCGCGTTTGCCGTCGAGCATAACCTGGTTGATGAGCTTGGTTACGAGCTTGCCGCCGTAAATAGGATCATCAAGAACTTCCCTCTTGGGAACAAAACCTCTCCTGGGCATAGTTTACCTCCTTACTTCTTGGGACGCTTCGCGCCGTAACGGCTGCGAGCCTGCATACGCTTTGCAACGCCTGCGGTATCGAGTGCACCGCGGATGATGTGGTAGCGAACACCGGGAAGATCCTTAACCCTGCCGCCCCTGATAAGAACGACGGAGTGCTCCTGAAGGTTGTGGCCGATGCCGGGGATGTAAGCGGTACCCTCGAGACCGTCGGTAAGGCGGATACGGGCAATCTTACGGAGTGCGGAGTTCGGCTTTTTGGGAGTCATGGTACGAACAGCGGTGCAAACGCCGCGGCGCTGAGGGCACTGCTTCAGAATCGGGGAATTGGACTTGTATTCGACCTTTTCCCTGCTCTTTCTGACCAACTGGTTAATAGTGGGCATGAAAGTTTCTCCTTAACTAAAATAAAATTTTTATTTTTATATAAAGAAAACCCCTTGCAACCCCTTGAAAGGAGTATTTTCCATACAAAAATCGCATAGTATGTCAGCTTAAAAACACACTGAGCGTATTATATCATCCATTCAAGGCATTGTCAAGTATATTTACCTTTTTTTATTGAATTTTTTTGAAAAATCGGTCTCGTCAAATTATATTATTCCGAAATTCGGCTTCGGGCATAAAAATCGACTCGACAAACTTCTGCAACGCAGCGTCTGCGAGTCGATTGTGTTCCGTTACTCTTTCGGCGACGGCGTAATTCTTCGGAACAATGCGGCAAAACGCTCTGCCGCCGATTCACACTTATTCTATTTTATGATAAACTCATATCCTGCGCCGATCGGTTCCGGATCCTGTGTTGAGTTTTCATCCGTCTGTTGCAGCGAAAACGTCGCCTGAGCAGCCGCTATTATCACCGTTTCTCCCTGCGGCGTCACGGCGAAAAATGCTCTGTCAATACTCGGACCTTCAGCAATCGTGCCGTTCGGGAAGGGGTGGATATTCTGAAACGCCTTTCGAATTTCATCTTCAATATTCAGGCTGTCGAATCTTACGCTGTCCGCCTCCATCTTATCGAAAGAATCCAAATCCCCAAGGCTAAACGAAACAAGCATACCCCTTGAGTTGACGCGAACGGCGACATATGCCCTTGTTTCAATGCCGTTCAGTTTCCTGCAAAAAAAGTACTGGTAAAGATCCATTGCCGCGCCGCTCTCGTCTCCAAGAGGCACAACGCTCACCGTGGGCTCACCGCATTCTTCAAGGTTCATGAAGTTTGCGGCGCATTCCCTTGCAACCTCTTCGGCGCGTTCCCGCGCATTTCTCAACTCCGATGCCGCACTTTCTTTTTTATAGAAAGACTCTGTTTGGAAATTGATTCCAACAAGTTTCCCGTTTTCGGAATTAATCCCGAATTCATAACAGTTATCACCCGTATAGTAATGCGTGATATATGAATTTCCCATTCTATACTCCGAGCCTCTGTATGTCCCTGTGTAAGTTTCTCCGCCATAGGTCACGGAAGCTTTTGCCGGCGCATCGGATGCTTTAAAGCTTGACCCGCCCCATTGCGACATCAGCTCGCCCTCATAAACGGCTGTATCCGCGCTGTCCTCGCTTTGCAGTCCACCGTTTGCGGAGCTGAAAAGATAACATTTCGGCTGCGTTTTTTCCAAGTCCTGCGGTTGATTCACCGCTTGTTTTTCACTGCCGCCGGTGCAGGCAAAGGTGTTCAACACCAAAAGTGCGGCCAAAAGAATCATTGCGATTTTTTTCATATTCTTTCCTTCCTTTCTTACCAGTTCAGTGTTAATGTGCCGTCTCCGCCGATAACGGCAAGTTGACTCATATTAAGCAGCATATCCGAGCAATCAATGCTCCTCGCTGCATAATACACATTTTCCCGGATTGCATTGTTTTTTGCGCAAACCTATCGGCAAATTTATTGCAATCTGATACATTGGAATATCGAAATTTATAAAAACGCGTCTTGTTCCATAGGCGTCATCACAACCTGTACGGAGGTAGTTGTTCGTGTAATAGTTTGCGTTCGGGTATTTCTTTGAAATATACGTATCTTCGGAAAAGACGACGCATTCATACAAGCCATCCGTCCGGAGATATGTTTCTGTGTTCGTGCCTCTCAACTCGCAAAGCTCCCGAACTATACCCGGCTCTGCAGGTTTCTCACCTGAAACACTCATCGGAATAAGCAACAACTGGAGCAACATTATCAATATCAAAAGATAAGATAAAGTTCTTTTTAACTTTCGCACAAGTTACCTCCTTTAATGCTGCATATTAAAATTTAAGTACACTGCATAGAGCCGAACTTTTGTTCTTTTATATACTGTGTATCTTATGCTGATATTATACAGGATTTCAATATCGCTGTCAACGGTATTCCCAATGTTTTTTTTGAAAAAAACACGCATTTTTGAACGACTTTCATTCAAACATATTTGATTCGCAAAATCGTCACTTTTCCGACACACAACAACAAAAGGCTCAATATCAACCCTCGGAAGAAAGAATCCGCCGTTGATATTGAGCCTTGCCTGTTTCCGGAACGTTGAGTACGTCTCGGTGATTAAGTTTTATTTCTTTTCGGAAGTTTCGGAACGAATATCGTCAAGCAGCTCCCTCTGCCCTCTTCCGGTCAGAATGCCGCTTTCAAGGGGTTTATCGGTGAAGGTATATCGAATGCCGTTTTCACTCCCGTGAACAGGGAACCAACCCAACTTTGTGAGCGCAGAAAGCTTTGCAATGCGGGAAGCACGGGTATTCATTCTGCGTTCAACACGCTTGGTGTAAGAGATCCGAAGCAAACTTTCGGCGATGATACCGATAAAAACAAACATCAGGAAAAACAGGAAGGGGATCGCTGCGCCGAACCGCGCAAGAGCTGCGCGAACAGGTTCGATTATCGTCAGCACAAGCCCCGCTGCCGCGAACACAACGCCGACAATTATCGGTACAAAATATGACTGCATGAGCAGACTGCGGCATTTGCGGCAGGCAGGAAGCTGCACGGGTATGAGCATGGCTGTGCTGCGCTTGTATTTTTTATTGCTTTTTTCATCCAAGTAGTCAACCGTCGGATGATCGTGCCCCATGCTGAGCTGCGCAAAAAACTCGGGCTTTCCCTTTTCACTGCCCTTGCAAAGCATACATTCGGGTTCATCAAGGAAACTTTCAATGCCGTCCTCCGGCAGAGCAGCGGCAATATAGCCTATATCCTCAATAAGAGCCTCCTGCTGCTCCGAATCAAGCTTTGAAGCGAAGCAGTCCGCACAGTTTTTCATGTTCAGCGCGGCGCAGTAGGGTGTGCCGTGAAGCTTGCACTCGGTTTTTGTATATAATTCAGCCATTTTTAAGCTTCCTTTCGAATAAACTTTTCCGAATACATTCTACCGCTTTTTTCCCCGCACGTCAAGCCCGCTCGGAGCGATTTAAAAGGAGTTTTCAACTGTTTGGTCTGCTGATATGCGAACGCAATGTGCTTCGAATAATTCCGGGCATTGCTTACGAATTTCGAACTCGCTCGGGCATTGCACGCGGCAAATGCAAACACGGCAGCCCTTGGCGGAAGTTTTCTGCCGTTTGTCGGGTTGCCGTGTCTTTAACTGTAAAACTGTTCCGAATTAAGCTGCTGCACGAGTGGTCGGCTGCGGTGCTTATTCGGCATTGCCCGCTGCCGCCGGGTTATCGGACTCGGGCTTTATCTCAACTTCGACATTGCGATAACGTTTCATGCCGACGCCTGCGGGTATGAGCTTGCCGATGATGACATTCTCCTTCAGGCCGACCAACGGGTCAACCTTGCCCTTGATTGCAGCTTCGGTAAGCACGCGGGTCGTCTCCTGGAAGCTTGCGGCGGAGAGGAATGAGTCGGTTGCAAGCGATGCTTTGGTGATGCCGAGCAGCTTACGCTTTGCGGTTGCGGGAACGCCGCCCACCGCAACAACGCTGTCGTTCGTCTGTTCGAACTTGAAGATATCGATAAGCTCGCCGGGCAGCAGATCCGTGTCGCCCGAATCTTCGACCTGAACCTTGCGGAGCATCTGGCGAATGATAACTTCGATGTGCTTATCGGAAATTTCAACGCCCTGGCTGCGGTAAACAGCCTGAACTTCGCGGAGCATATAAGCCTGAACGCCCTTGACGCCCTTGATTTTGAGGATGTCATGCGGGTTGATTGAACCTTCGGTCAAAGTGTCGCCCGCTTCAACGAAATCGCCGGTTTCAACCTTGCGCTTTGAGCCGAACGGAATGAGATACTTCTCGATTTCGCCGTCCTCGCCGGAAATAATTGCTTCGGTCTTTTTGCCGTCCGTCTTGATTTCCACCGAGCCGGAGAGCTCCGTGATAACCGCAAGACCCTTGGGCTTGCGCGCTTCGAAAATTTCCTCAACACGGGGAAGACCCTGAGTGATATCGTCGGCGGTTGCAACGCCGCCGGTGTGGAAGGTACGCATGGTGAGCTGCGTACCGGGTTCGCCGATCGCCTGTGCTGCAATGATGCCGACGGCTTCGCCGATGGTAACGGGCTGTCCCGTTGCGCAGTTGCGGCCGTAGCACTTTGCGCAGACGCCGTGTTCGCTGCGGCAGGTGAAGACCGTGCGGCACTTGACGCCGGTGATGCCTGCTTTAACGATGCGGTCACGAATATCGAACGTTATCATTTCGTTTTTGCCGACGATGAGCTCGTTCGTTTCGGGATCGCGAACCTCCGCTGCGGTGAACCTGCCGAGAATACGGTCGCCGAGGGGTTCAAGGGGACGGTCGCCGTCGCCGATGGTTTCAAGAATCATGCCGTCAATCGCCATGCCGCGTTCCGCAAAGCAGTCCTCTTCGCGAACGATGACGTTGTGAGAAACGTCAACAAGGCGTCTTGTGAGGTAACCGGAGTCCGCGGTACGGAGTGCGGTATCGGCAAGACCTTTGCGCGCACCGTGGGAACTGATGAAGAACTCAAGAACGGAGAGGCCTTCACGGAAGTTTGCACGAATCGGAACCTCGATGATCTGTCCGCGCGGGTCCGCCATGAGGCCGCGCATACCGGCGAGCTGACGAATCTGGTTGGTTGAACCGCGCGCACCGGAGTTTGCCATCATGAAGATGGGGTTAATCGGGCTGAGCCGCTTCATCAATGCGTCGGTAACAAGGCTTTCCGTTTCCTTCCAAACTTCGATGACCTTCTTGCGGCGGTTTTCTGCGGAAAGCAGACCCATGCGGTAAAGGTTGTCAATCTGTCCGCACTGTTCATCGGCGGCTTCAAGGAAATTGTGCTTTTCCTCCGGAACGGTGATATCGCAGAAGCCGACAGTGACACCGCCGCGGGTGGAGTATTTGTAGCCGAGAGCCTTTATGCTGTCCGCAACTTCGCTTGTGACCGTGGGGCCGTGTTTGCGGAAGCAGTGGTCGATAATGTTGCCGAGATCCTTCTTTACAACAAGTTTATCAACCTCAAGCTTGAACATATCGTCCGGAGTCTCGCGCTTTACATAACCGAGATCCTGCGGTATTGCGTGGTTGAAGATGACCCTGCCGATTGAGGTGGATACGATCCTGCGGTAAATCTTGCCTTCAAACTCGCGTTCAAGGCGAATCTTTGCAAGCGCATGGAGCGAAAGCTCTCCCGTTTGATACGCCATGATCGCCTCGTTTTCGCTTGAGAACGCCTTTCCCTCGCCGTTGAACATGCGGATAAGGCGGGAATCGTCAAGATATTCGCGGAGGGCTTCCTCGTCAACCGCGGGAACCTCGCGGATTGCCCTTGCAACAAGATCCTCGATTATTGTCTTGCTGCGCAGCGCATAGACCCTGTGAATGACCTCATCGGTGACGTATTCATCAACAAAACTGTTGTCCTTTATGATAGCCTTGAGCGTTGTGCGTATTTCGGAATCGTACAGCTCATCACAGCGCATTGTGAGGTAGTAGCAGCCCATAACCATATCCTGTGAGGGGCTGACCACGGGCTTGCCGTCCTGCGGCTTGAGGATGTTGTTTGCCGCAAGCATAAGGAAGCGGGCTTCGGCCTGCGCTTCGACCGAAAGGGGCACATGAACCGCCATCTGGTCGCCGTCAAAGTCCGCATTGTATGCGGTGCAGACAAGGGGATGAAGCTTTATCGCCCTGCCTTCAACCAAAACGGGTTCAAATGCCTGAATGCCGAGCCTGTGCAGCGTGGGTGCGCGGTTGAGAAGAACGGGATGATCCTTGATAACATCTTCGAGCACATCCCAAACCTCGGGCTTCACGCGCTCAACCATGCGCTTTGCGGACTTGATATTGTGGGCATAGCCAAGCTCATTGAGCTTTTTCATGACAAAGGGCTTGAACAGCTCCAATGCCATCTCTTTGGGAAGACCGCACTGGTACATCTTGAGTTCGGGACCCACGACGATAACGGAACGGCCGGAATAGTCAACACGTTTACCGAGCAGGTTCTGGCGGAAACGTCCCTGTTTGCCGCGCAGCATGTCGGAAAGGGACTTCAGCGGGCGGTTGCCGGGACCCGTTACCGGGCGCCCGCGCCTGCCGTTGTCGATAAGTGCATCCACGGCTTCCTGAAGCATGCGCTTTTCGTTGCGAACAATGATGTCCGGTGCGCGCAGCTCAAGCAGCCTTTTAAGGCGGTTGTTGCGGTTGATGACCCTTCGGTAAAGGTCGTTAAGGTCGCTTGTCGCAAACCTTCCGCCGTCCAGCTGAACCATGGGGCGGATTTCCGGCGGAATAACCGGAACAACATCCATTATGATCCATTCGGGCTTGTTTCCGCTCTTTATGAAAGCTTCGATGACTTCAAGGCGTTTAATCGCATTCACGCGCTTCTGTCCGCCGGAATTTGCGATTTCTTCACGAAGCTCTTTTTCGGTTTTTTCAAGATCGAGCTGCTGCAAAAGCTCCTTTATGGCCTCTGCACCCATGCCCGCTTTGAAGCTCTTTGCGCCGTAATCGCGCTGCGCCTGACGGTATTCAACATCGGTGAGCAGCTGCTTGTATTCAAGCGGGGTGTCACCGGGATCGGTAACGACGAATGCGACGAAGTAAAGTACCTTTTCCAGATTGCGGGGGGACATGTCCAGCAGCATCTTCATGCGGCACGGTATGCCTTTGAAGTACCAGATATGGGATACGGGAGCCGCAAGTTCGATATGGCCCATGCGCTCTCTGCGCACCTTTGCTCTCGTAACTTCAACACCGCACTTTTCGCAGACAACGCCCTTGTAGCGCACCCGCTTATATCGTCCGCAGTGGCATTCCCAGTCCTTCGTCGGTCCGAAAATACGTTCGCAGAAGAGGCCGTCCGCCTCGGGTTTAAGGCTCCTGTAGTTTATGGTTTCGGGTTTTTTAACTTCACCGTGGGACCATTCTCTGATCTTTTCGGGGGATGCAAGACCGATTCGGATTGCATCGAAATTTGTCAGTTCAAACAAGTTCTTATCTCCCTTCCGACTTTACTTTATTCCTCGTAGTTACCGTCGGCGTCCTCGAAGGTGAAGCCGTCGAATTCATCATGCTCGTCTTCCTCATAGCTGTCGTCGTCGTCATCCTCACCGTCGTCGTCGATGAAGTTAAAGTCATCGACATCATCGTCTCTGAGCATGCCGCCGGGTGCATCTTCATAACCGGCAATATTGACGCCCAACTCTCTTACATCGTCATCGTCCGTAAGCTCTCCGATAACGATTTCTTCATTATTTTCGGACAGAACCTTGATATCAAGACCAAGGGACTGCAATTCTTTGATAAGAACCTTGAAGCTCTCGGGAACGCCGGGCTCGGGAACGTTTTCGCCGTTGACAATGGCTTCGTAGGTTTTTACGCGGCCCACGACGTCATCGCTCTTGACGGTCAGGATTTCCTGAAGGGTGTTTGCCGCACCGTATGCTTCAAGTGCCCAGACTTCCATTTCGCCGAAACGCTGTCCGCCGAACTGTGCCTTGCCGCCGAGAGGCTGCTGAGTGACCAGTGAGTACGGACCCGTGCTTCTTGCATGGATCTTGTCGTCAACAAGGTGGTGCAGCTTAAGGTAGTACATATATCCGACGGAAACACGGTTTTCAAAGGGTTCACCGCTGCGGCCGTCGTAAAGCACGGTCTTTCCGTCCTCGTGTTTGTATGCCTCGCGGAATTTTTCACCGACAACGGGGTCGGAATCCGCAAGTTCAATCAGCTTCAGCACATCGCCCGCAGTCATTTTCATAAGATCCTGCATGGGCTTGTTGGACTTGTTTGACATTGCAAGCAGCATTTTGATATCGTCCTCGCCCGCACCGTCAAGAACGGGAGTTGCGACCTTCATGTTAAGTCCCTTTGCGGCCTTGCCGAGATGCAGCTCGAGGATCTGGCCGATGTTCATACGCGACGGAACGCCCATCGGGTTCAGAACTATCTGAAGCGGAGTGCCGTCGGGCAGGAAGGGCATATCCTCTTCGGGAAGGATTCTTGAAATAACACCCTTGTTGCCGTGGCGGCCCGCCATCTTGTCGCCGACGGAGAT
>ENA-OROD01002608-OROD01002608.1-human-gut-metagenome-genome-assembly--contig:-NODE-2608-length-12859-cov-43.463137_pt1 | contig 12859 bp, 15 predicted proteins | sample MGYA00242123_ERZ509038 | MGnify/ENA primary metagenome ERZ509038 (study PRJEB26280, sample SAMEA2338719) | human gut metagenome | biome: human gut; feature: human-associated habitat; material: faeces... | reverse complement strand
TCATGGAGCTGGGCGTGGGCGAGGCGCTGACCTCCTTCCTGGATGAAAAGGGTGTACCTACCATGGTGCAGCGCACCAAGATCATCTGCCCCCAGAGCCTGATGGCCGCGCCGGAGCCCATGGTGCGGGCCAAGGCCATGATGCACGACGGCATGGAGAAGTACGACGACTTTGTGGACAATGTGTCCGCTTATGAGGTGCTGACGGAGGAGGCGGAGATGGCCGAGGCCGCCAAGCAGGCGGAGGCTGACCGCAAGGCGCAGGAAAAGGCGGAGGCCGAAGCGGAGAAGCAGCGGCTGAAGGAAGAGGAAGCCGACAAGAAGCGCCAGCAGAAGCTGGAGGATGAAGAGCGCAAGCGCCAGCAAAAGCTGGAGGACGAAGCCCGCCGCCGCCAGCAGAAGCTGGAGGACGAGGAGCGCCGCAAGGCGGAGCGCCAGCAGGAGAAGGCGGAGGCCGAGGCCAAGCGCAAGGCGGAGCGCCGCGCGGCCAAGATCGAGTCCCAGCTGATCTCGGCGGGCGGTCAGATCCTCAAGCGCGGCCTGCTGGGCGTGCTGAAAAAGCGCTGATGCATGGTTACATAGAAAAAGAGCGGAGACACTGTGTCTCCGCTCTTTTTTTGTGTGCTTAGTCGAATCCGAACATGCCCATGATGCGATGGTACAGGTCCTTGTGCTCCTCGTACCAGTCCTTCCGCTCCTTCAGCAGCCGCTCGGCGTCGGCGTACTCCTCCAATGCCTGACTGGCCTCCAGATAGCCGCGGGTCAGCACCCGCATGCGCTTGCTCATATACTGCATGATGCTCATGACCTTGGCAGGCCGCTCCTGAAAGTAGTGGCTGAAGCTCTCGTGGGTGATAATGCTGCACGCGGTTTTCTCCAGCGCCACGGCGGTGGCGTTCTGCGGGCGGCTTTCCAGAAAGCCGACAATGCCGAAGAAGCCGTCGTCCTCTACCTCGGTCAGCAGACGCTGGGTGGGCTGGTGGTAATCCACATACAGGGCCACCTGTCCCCACAGAACATCGTACATGGCCGCTACATAGTCGCCCTGCTGATAGATGATCTCGCCCTTTTTGAAGATCTTTTCTCCCGCTTCGGGATGATTCGTCACAGATATCGCCGCCTTTCTTTATCAGATACGGAACAGAGGATCAGAACATCTTATCCACATAAGCGTTCAGCTTCTTTGCATCATAGCTGTCCTTATAGGTGTTCTTGAACCGCTGCACCGTCAGGGAGTTGAACTGCGTCACCTTGCGGTACTTCATGATACCGGCCACCAGACCGAACAGTGCGCAGATGGGGCCGTAGGGCAGCATCTTCACGCAGGTATAGGCCAGCGCCGCCACCACGATCACCGAAACGACCACGCCTGCAATCTGCTTTTTCGGCTGGATCAGCTTGACCTCCTCGGCGCTGATGATGCCCTCGTCGATCATGGTCTGGGCGAAGCGCTTCTGCACGCCGAACTGAGACACCGCCGACAGTACGATCGGCGCTACCGCGAGAAATGAAAACAGGGTAATGACCGCGTTCCAAAGAAAAATGCCAAATCCTTCCATATTGCCCATGGCTGAGTGATCCTCCGTTATCTCAAATATTTGAATATTATGCTTACTTGCCGGTATACAGGAACCGGACGTCCTCCCGCCCGGTGAGATACAGCAGATGGCTGTACCGCAGGGAGAAGGACACCGTATCGCCCACCTGCAAATGGCGGGGACAATCGGTCACGTCCAGAATACAGTGGTCAGAGCTGCCGCCCACCACGGTGATGCCGCTTTCGCGGGGCTCCAGCGTTTCCAGCTCGCCCACATCGGCCCGGCCCAGCGCCAGCAGCGCCCGGCGGCGGATGCCGTGATCGGCGTATTCCGGCGTATGGCCGAAGGCGTCGATGCAGAACTCGCCCTGGGGATAGGTGGGCTTCTCCCGTACCTCAATGACCTCTGCCGTCAGAGTAAAGGTGTCGGTGCGGAGATAGTCCATATCCGCAATATGCCACAGGTTTTGCAGGTCGTAGCTCAGCAGGATGTTTTCGCCGATGCGCAGATGGTTGATGCCCTGCGGCATGGCGTCCCAATGCACCAGCGTGTAGGAGCTGGTGGCGCCGCCGGAGACGATCTCCAGCCTGCGGCCTATGGAGGCCTCTACCTGACCGGCCAGATCGGTTAGCTGCGTCATTTTCTCCGGTGTGGGCCGGATGGAGCCGTAGCAGCTGAGATTCACGCCGATGCCCGCCAGATGAACGTGGGGCAGGTCGCGCTCCACATGGACGCAGGCAGAGATCAGCTCTTCCGGATTCCAAAAGCCCTCCCGCAGATCGCCCAGGTCGGCCATCACGATAACGCTGTGGGTCTTTCCCTGCCGCCGGCACTCCTGCTCCAGCGCGTCCAGCGTGGATACCTCACTTTGCAGCGACATCTCACACAGGGCTACCGTGTCCGCCAGCTCGGAAAGGCCGGGAATACGGATCAGCAGGAAGGGGACGTTTACCCCTGCGGCGCGGCATCGGGCCACCTGCTCCAGACGGCTGGTGCCGATCTGCTCCGCACCTGCTGCGCTGATCACGCGGGCTACCTCCGGCATACCGCCTACGCCCTTGATAACGCCGCATACCTGAATACCGCGGGCCTTGCAGCGGGAAATGACCTGCTCCGCGTTATGATACAGCCTGTCCAGATGGATCTCCAGACAGGGAAATTGCCGGTTCATGGATCTCACCTCATTTTGAATTGCCGCACATCGGCAGTCATACTAGTATAACACATCTTTTTCCATAAAGCCACACCTATTTTTCATTGGTTATTCCAACTTTTGTGTGGGTTTTTTATTTTCAAACCCTATTTCGACCGAGCGATTCCTTCCAACTTTTCTGTGGGATTTCAGTTTTAAGCCCCGATTTCGGGCGAGCGACTTCTTCCAACTTTTGTGTGGGATTTCCTCCGAGTAAACGAATTGTATATAAAAAAGGAAGCTGGCATCCAATAGGACACCAGCTTCTCTCCAACCCTCCGAAGATATTTTTGTATAATCTTAAACTTACAGTTTGACATGAGTCATTTTTCCTCTTGATAAGGTAAGTTGACCGCGCACATGACAGGTTCATCTACACTACGACAAAAGAAACAAATATTCTGCAAGTCCTTGGCTGCACGAATGGTTGCGTATTCGTGCAAGTGCGGCAAATACACATCCAGCCTGTGCTGTTCGTACTTGAAGTGCTGCGGGTCATAGTCCCACACGAAATTTGTGTTCAAAATGGCGACTCGAACCTCTGATTGAAAATGATATTGCGGGTATTTCCAAAAGAGTTCTGCTGATGGGCTTGGCTCATCGTAATAGATGTCTGCAGGTGAATGTCGAGCATAATCAACTTTATCTACAAAAAGTTCACAGTCGTCATTTCCTTTAGCACGATAATATCGGTCAGCAGTTAGAATGCTCGCGTTTTGCTTGATGGCTATTGGGACTTGTTCTTTCAACTCCTCAAAAAACTTTTTCGGGTCATTTATGAATAAAAAACTGGCAGTATCTTTTCTGTAGCACATTTCATCCAAGTACCTATCAGGCAGAAAAGACACCATATGAGGGAATATAGGCATCTTGCCATCATTTATAGCAGCTACTTTCGCTGCGTCGAAAGAATAGAAGCACATAGCTGGTGTCAAAAGTGTCGGAATGAAACGCAGATAGTATGTATCCGTTCTGGGGTCATATAAGGTTTCAAGGTGATTTCCCATAGGGATACCGTGTGAATCTTTAACATTCATCCGAGAGTCACCATTCTTTAGGTGGGCGAAAACACATTCTAATTGGTCTCCAGTTACCTTGTCGCCTGTTTTTGAATAATCAACCCAGTTTGCAGCACATCCAAAAGATAGCGTCCTTGTATTATAGCACTGTTCAATACGCTTTGTAGAACCAAGTCGCATAAGGAGGATAGTTGAAAAATGGCTTTGTAACATAATAGCTGGCTCTCCTTTCTCGTTCCAATGGTTATTTCAAACTCAAGAACAGTGCCGCCCGACAAGACACCGGGCGGCGTTTTTGTATATTTTATCAGTCTGTTATTGTTAGGGTGACTGATGTAGTTCCGTTATTGATTTTCCCAGCAACCTTGTAAGCTGTGGCAGAGGTCAGATTTGAAAATGTAACCGCTGCGGCACTTTTTGTGAGAGTCGCATATAAGATAGGCTCGGTTGTGTTTTCCTTCGAATACAGAAACAACTCTACTTCCGCAGACTGCTCCATGTTCTCCGCAGACACAACAATTTTTGTCGTGTTTGTACTGAGAAATTCTTCCGTCTGTTGGGCATCATCGGAAGCTGCGTCAAGACACAACTCAACAGTTTGCACCCCCAAAGCAATGCTTTCTACGCCGGAACTATTTTCGTTTGGTGCGAAAGTGTCAATGTCGCCCGTTTCATTTGATTTGCAGGAAACGAATCCAAGCACTAAAATTAGCATGAAAACTAAGGATATCGCTTTTTTCATATTAGCGGCCTCCTTTGCTAAACGCGAATCTGTTCATATCTTTTTCAAAAAGTTCCTACTATGTCATAAGCGTACCATGTCTTTCACAATATCGCAAGATTATTTTACTTTTTTGGTATCCTTGCTTTATTCAAAAAAATCCAATGAATTTCAAAAAACCTCTTGCGTGAACAGAACATATGTGCTATTCTGAAATCGCGGTATACCAAAGCCTAAGCAAAAAGTAAATAGCATAGTCTTCATCAATTATTTGAATACATTTCCCCGGCACATTATTTTTGATGAATTTGAGAGGTATACCACGATGAAGACTGTGAATCACATTCGACTGACTCCGGATGACATGGAGGAGGTCATTCCCATTCCGCACCTGAATTTGCGCGGCATAATTGAAGATGCCTGCTATCGACCCAAGGCTGGGCATCCTTACTTGCTGTTCTCCTGCCATGTGGAGGACTACCGAAATCGAAAATGCCGTTTCTGCGGCAGTACCGCCGTTCACGCACACGGCCAAACAGGGGCACCACGCCGCATTCACGATGTCAACAGCGGACGCACGAAGGTCGATATAGACCTGACGGTGCAGCGGTACATCTGTAGCGAATGCGGAAAGTCCTTTTCCCCGCCATCGCCGGACATTATGGAGAGTCGGCATTTGACAAGGCGGCTTTATGACGAAATCAGACATGAGGCGTTTACCAAGCCGCTGAGTACAGTCGCCCTGAAATACGGCTATTCCGACACCACCATCGGCAAGATTTTTGACGAGTATTCCAGCGAGATAAAGGAATCCTGTGACCCCGTTGTTGCTCCCCGCGTATTGGGCATTGATGAAAAGCACATCGCCCATAATATGCGGGCCATCTTTACAGACATTGAAAACCGTGTTCTGCTGGAAATGTGTCCCGACAACAAGAAGGATACCGTCATTGCAGCCATTGAGAGCATGGTCGGCTACGACACCAATATTGAGGTCGTAACGATGGATATGTCCTGTGGCTATCGTACTTATGTGCAGGAGTGCTTGCCCAATGCCGCCATCGTCGTGGACAAGTTCCATGTCTGCCAGTCCGTCTACGAGAAAATTGCCAAGGCCCGCAGCAAAATCATGGCCTATATCGGCGCCCTCATCCAAGCGGAGCCGGAGGACGGCGCAAAGAAGCGCATGATTGCGGTGCGGAACCTCGCCCAGACGAACACCTATCTGTTCAAGTTCAACGCCAAGAATCTCGCCAAGAGTGAGAGGCGTATCAGTGCAATGGCAAATATCTGCGCGACTTTCCCTGAGTTCAACCATCTGCGGCTTATCAAGGAACGCTTTGACCGCATCTACACCGCCCCTGACCGCAGGACGGCGGAGGCATACTGCAAGGAATGGGCGGAGCTTATCCCGCCCTCTGGCTGCCGTCAAATCGAGGCATGGAAGAAGCGGTTCGAGGTAGAGCCGGAACTGTTTGATGACCTTCGTTCGGCCAAGAACACCCTCACGAGGAAGTGGCACGAGGAAATCTTCAATTACTTTGAACCCAACCGCCGCTTTACCAATGCCGTAACGGAGGGCTTGAACCGGATGGTGGAGGACATGAGCCGCATGGGGAACGGGTACAGCTTTGAACGGCTGCGTGCGCGGGCTCTTTACAGCGACAAGGTTGCGGCTCTCGTTGTCTACACGATGCAGACGGAGAGCGTCCCTGTTGCCGAGGAGCCTTCTTACAACAAGCCGCCTCACGCGATGGGATATATGTCGTTCCTTTCGTTCTCGAAGCCGAAGGTACACTGGGAAACGGTCTGCTCTATGAAGCCGGAGTTTGCGCCGCAGGAAGACTCGCTGCTGGCCTTCAGCAACTATGTCCGTGAGGACGATGACAACGATGAATGCCCGGTGCAGAATAAGGATTTTGCGGCAGAAGAGCAGGAGGTGGAGTAACATGGCAATGGCAGATGTACGGATTGACATGGAAACCGCCCTGCACGAGCAGATGGCCGCGCTGTGCGCAAAACTTGGCACCACCGTTGAGGCGACGGCGGTACGGTTCTGCGAGGAATTCGTGCGGACGGAAACGCCTCCCGTGCCTGAGTCCTATGCTTCTATGAGCGTGGAGGACAGAATCAATTTCATAGCTCAGAACATTCTGAGGGAATGCGATTCCAGATGACTAAAAGCCTCGTGAGAACTACTCTCACGAGGCTTTTAACATATTTTTTGGACCGAAGGACTTTACGATTTTGCCCTGTAAAATAAGAAGGCCAAGAGCTTTCCTGATTCGAATAAAAGGACAACAGAGAAAAGCAAAGGCAGAAATTCGCTTCCAGATATCACCTTAGAAGAAAGGGCAAGTAAAATAATAGATGCTATCAGAATGACTGGGAAAATTTAAGGTTAGAAGGAGTGCTATTTCTGTAGATTGAAAATTGATATAGAATTCCTGCGGCGATGAAAAGAAGAAAAAATCCCATGTTCATTTAGCGTACCTCCTTAAACAGTTTGTTGTTCTCAGCTTTGTTACACCCTCAGTAGCAAACGGAATTGGTCTTTCTTACCTAAATTGTATCATGGGTACTCCTGATATTGCAAGATAATTTATTATTAAGAAGCCCCCTCATGAGGTCAATCCTCACGAGGGGGCTTCGTTATCAAATTTAACAGACATTGTCTGTTAAATTGAATTGGCCGCATTATTGTGAACTGTTGACGATTTCAACCCCAGACAAACGCAGTCTTTATGCCTCAGATAGGGGGGACGGACTCCCACGGTGGCATGGAGTAAAATGCAGGGCTGTCTCTGCCAAAGGTGAAAGTAGTTCTGCTTATGTTTACAAGGATTATATCAGTATGTTATTATAATATAGAAATATTTTCAATAAGTGTGTTAGATTTGAGCCTAAAAGTTGTGTATATAAATGAGAAGGTAAAACGGAGAGAAGTGATTGTTGTTGGAAGACGCGAAAATCGTCCAGTTGTACTGGGATAGGGATGAGCAAGCAATCCCCGCCACTGCCGATAAATACGGCAACTACTGTACCTCGATTGCTCAAAACATACTGGGGAACTATGAGGAAGCAGAGGAATGTGTCAACGATACATATTTGCACGCATGGAACTCCATGCCCCCAAATAGGCCAAGCATTTTGTCAACATTTCTTGGGAAAATCACAAGGAATCTATCGTTAAACAGATTCAAACACAATACCGCCGACAAACGAGGCGGTGGAGAATTGCCTGTGGTTTTGGATGAGCTCTCTGAACTGGTATCTGGCAATAATGGCGTAGAGCAAGAGATTTCCCGAAAGGAACTTGTAAAGGCCATTGACGCATTTCTGGACACGCTTTCTCCGGAGAAGCGGAGCATTTTCATTTGTCGATATTGGTACACTGACAGCATTTCAAGGATTGCCAGAAAGCACAGACTGAATGAGGGGGCTGTATCAATGACACTAAATCGTCTCCGCCTCAAATTACACAACTACCTTTTAGAAAGGGGCTTTGAACTATGACAAATCATGAATTATATGAAATCCTCGGTGACATTGACGAGAGGCGTGTCAAAGAGGCCAGAGAATACCGCAAGGCTAAGAAAACTGTCTGGCTCAAATGGGGACCTCTGGCTGCGTGTCTGTGCCTTGTAGCTGTTGGCACCTTTGTTACCATTAGATTTTTGGGTGGAATCGTTACGCAGCCAAATGATATTCCGGGAACAGACATTGCACAGCGGGGTGATGATAGTTCGTCCGGATGGCAAGATGAAACGACCAATCAGACGGAGGGTACTTCGGGAAGAAACGAGGATAATACATCTGTGCCGCAAGGTGCACCAGCAGGCCTATTAGATAGTGTCTCTGAGATAGGTGATATACAGGCGGAAGACGAATCAGTCCAATCAGATAAAATGAATCGAATTGCGATAAATACAGTCAAACATACTATGTCTTTAGACATGGATGTGCAGATTACTTCCTTCAGTAAACAAGCCGCTGATGCGTGGGCATCGGCAGTAGAAGACTTCCACAAGTTTACCGGCATCACATATGAAGACTTTACTGGCAAAATTTCTGATAGCCTTGAACAATGTGACTTCTACTCGGTATCTTCTCGTGGATACAGCGAATCAGGCTCACTCGGAGAGTATACTCTTCACGACTATATATTTAACTATCAAACCCAAAACGGTGGGAGCGCTAAAATAGCAATCTGCTCTTTTGCAGCCCCGCTTAGAGAGTGCCTAATCTTCTGTGATAATCCAGAGAAGTCCGTAATCAATGGTGTTTCAATGGAGATATATGGCTATCAAGACACGTTTATGGCACAGTTTTCTTGCAATGGCATAAACTACGACATTGAAACAAGCAACATGACACAGGATGGATTGAAAGAATTACTGACTTGCATCATTGGATGATAAAATCAGAAGGTTTATCACGTGGTTTTGGGGAGGTGTTTTTGTGAAACGTAAAGGTGTGGTTGCTTTTTGCATACTGGCAGCGATGTCTCTTGCTTTTATCGCAGGCTGTGGAGCGGGTTCCAACAATTCCGGCCAAGATGCCCCTGCTCCTGCGATAGTCCGTGGCGGCCCTGTTGCGGACACCGGCGAATCCGCTCCTGTGGGGCAGGTAAATGTATATGATGAGTTGGCCGAGCAAACCAAAGCAATCGGAAGTAAGAATGCTCTTTTTGTTGTAAAAGTTGTCTTGTGCGGTGTCACAAATGACCTTGCGGAAGAACAGGAAAAAATCCATGATGCCTATATGGATGCCCGCAATGCTCCCATAGTCCAAGAATATTGGGAACAATACGATGAGTGGTCGAGAATACCAATCGAGAAATTAGATGCTGATGCTGCCCAGTTTAGAGGAACTGGTGAATCAATGCCAGACAGTTTTTATGCTTACTGGGTAAGCACGCATACAGAAGAGGAAAAAGCGGCATATGACGCTGCGTGGGCTGCGGCACAAGAAAAGTATAATGTATATATCAGTATGTATGACGATTTCCCCCAAGTATGCGCTGAGAGAACATTTGAAGAGGCGAATCGTTTACAAGACGAGGGCTTAATGCTTGTCTGGAAAGGGTACTCAGAAATGATAGGCCTTCTAACAGGGGAACAAATCATGCGGTTCCCTGTCAACGAAAGGTATGGTTACTATATCGTATGGGCCGACACTCCCGAAACGGGCGAGTTTGCGACTGACGCATAGTTCTACGTTAAACGAAGAAAGGAAGGACGAGTGAAAAGACTTTTCTGTATATTGATAGCCATATCTCTTGTTTTCATTACAGGATGTGGGGCGTCCAACGATACCAGTCAAGATGCTCCTTCTCCTGAGATAATCCGTGGTGGGCCGGTTAGTAGCTCCGACGAGAACCCCGCTGCAGGACAGGTAAGCGTATATGACGAGCTGGCCGAGCAAATCAAAGCAAATAAAGATGAGGACGCCCTTTTTGCTGTAAGAGTTGTTCTTTGCGGTGTCACGGACGGTATTGTTGAAGAGTATCATAAGGCCTATATGGATGCCCTCAATGCCCCTGTAATTCAGGAATATAAGGCTCAATATGATGAGTGGTCCAGAATACCAATCGAGAAATTAGATGCTGATGCTGCCCAGTTTAGGAGAAATGAGAAGTATATGACGGACAGTTTTTATGCTTACTGGGTAAGTACGCATACAGAAGAGGAAAAAGCCGCGTATGACGCTGCGTGGGCCGTGGTACAAGAAAAGTATAATGCATATACCAGTGTGTACGATGGTGTGCTGCTTGTAGCACAAAGAGAGAAAACATTTGAAGAGGCAAACCGCTTGCAAGATGAGGGACTAATGCTTGTCTGGAAAGAATACACAGAAATGGTGGGTTTTCTTACTGAAGAACAAATCACACAATTTCCTGTAAACGAAAGCTATGGCTACTATATCACTTGGGCTGAAATCCCCGGAAATGGCGGTTATTTTATTGACGAATGACTTCGACTTAGTTAAAAAACTTCGATTTTCACACATGAGGCGATGGCGATACGGCGCCGCGAGGAGTTCGTGCGGATGGAAGCCCCTCCCGTGCCTGAGCCCTATGCTTCTATGCGCGTGGAGGACAGAATCGGCTTCATTGCTCAAAACATTCTGAGGGAATACAATTCCAAATGACAGAAAGCCTCGTGAGAGTAATTCTCACGAGGCTTTTACCATGCATTTTAACTTGAACCCCTTGTGCAGCAACGTATTTTTGCCTATAATATAACTAAATGACACGTTGCTACTACGATGGAAAAGCGAGACTTAGCGAGGGAGTGTGATTGTATGAAGCAGCGAAAAAGACTGACGATACTACTCATACTCTTTTTGACTCTTGCGGTGGTTTTTTGCCTGTGGTTTGATTTCAATACATATGAAAGCCAATCCAAAACGATTCCCTGTGAGGATAATGGTATTATTTTTTCCATCACAACATTCAACGGTGACAATGAATCCAAGCCGTTCGTTAAATGCCTTGGACATACTTGGCTGTCCGTTGATAATCAGTCCGGTCATTCGGTGTATATAAAGGATTATGAAATCAAGAATGACGAGATGATAACCTTTTCGGTTTGGGCCGTTTCTGACCTTCCGGGGCTGCTTTTCAATTTGGAGGCAGACTACATTTCGGCGTATGGTCGGTACGTTGGCAGGAAAACACTGAGTGCAAATATTGAAGAATCACAGCTAAAGATAATTGAAGCATATATCGACCAAAGGGACAGATGGACTCTCAGCAAAAACTGTAGCTATTGGTCCATTCATCTGTGGAACGAGGTAGTAGATGAGGCGTTTAAGCTAAAGACGCAGACCCTTTTCTATACGCCGAAAAGGTTAGAAAAATCCTTTTGCGAATTCGATTGCGTTGAGGTAGACAAAGACTTTTCACGGGCGGGGTGTATCTTTTGTTACCGTGATGGAGTCAGAACGGAGCTACGACTATGTTCCTAAGAGTCATGAAACACAAAATCATGCGGTTCCTTGCATACACCGCCTTGGTCACTTCTTGCCTTTACAATGGGATTTCCTGCCTTGCTACGCTATACATGGCCGACAAACAGCCCTACTTGCTTTCAGGCACGGAGAGGCTCAATTTCATGGGCTATCATATGATGGCTACGATGCATGGCGTTATTTGTATCGCGCTTGCTGTCGTGTTCATTCTTCTTGTTAGATGGAAACGGAAAAACAAGACGAAGGTTTGATGCGAAGCAAGACGATGCCCCTACAAAAGCCATTAAAACACCCCCTGTGAGGTCAATCCTCACAGGGGGTATCTCTTTTTCTCAGGCGCTGAGAATGCCGTTGCGTAGTGCCTCCACCAGCGGCAGCACCTGCCACTTGGGGATGGTGTACTCGTTGCCATCCAGCAGCAACAGCCAGTATACCTGCCGCTCCAGCAGCAGGGTCTTGTCCGCGTTCCATCGCTTGATGCCGACCTCATAGACGCCATCTCCCGGCAGCTCCACATCGAACCGTCGGCCTTTCGGTGTCTTTGGCGGCCACTGGTATTGCAGGAACTTGCGGGCAAAGCGGTACTTGGGGTCTGGACCCATGATGCGGGACACATAGGGATACGCCCGCGTGTCGGGGATATGCGGCACGAATATGGAGTAACCCCAGTACCAAAGGTCATCGTCGTCCTCGCACGGAGGAACATTGTTTCTGTGGCTCGTGTCCATCGGAGTTGCCCTCTGCCGCCTACGACTCAAACCCCGGCGGCGTCAGCTTCCGAAGGATTTCCGCCGCTTCCTCGGCGGTGTAGTGCTTGTAGTAGGCATCCAGTGGATGCAGCATCTCCTCGTAACGCAGGGTCGCTATCTCGTAGCCCTCCATATCGCCGAGGTGTTTTGCCTTCTGCTTCAGCAGGCTCAGTTCGTTGGGGCGGATGTCCTCCAAGGGCAATTCGCCTGACAGGATTTTCTCCTGACGCGGCGTGTACGCCGTCCCATACTGAGGTTTGTACTCTACGCTGTCCCTGTCTTTGAAGGAAAAATACGGGTCTTTTCTGCTCATAAAAATCACCTCCTGTTACAGAAAATTCTATAACAGGAGGTCTTAAATTGGTAGCACACGCGAAAAGAAACTCAGCACAACTTTTTTGCGCCGTTCCCACACAAAACGATTTAGCTCTCAGCTCCCTACTTTTTTCCGCCCAACCCACACGAAAGTTGGGATACCCTTTTCATTGCGCGCCAGATAGCGGGTAAGGTACAGGGAAAGTTTACACTTATGACTTGCAAAAAGCTGTCCTGTTTACTATAATCGTGCATAGTAATAGAGAGACGACCCCCAAGAAAGGAAGCATCCCATGAAACGAATGATCTGCCTGTCGGCGGCGCTGTTGGCTGTGGCCATGGTGCTGGCCG
>ENA-OROD01002607-OROD01002607.1-human-gut-metagenome-genome-assembly--contig:-NODE-2607-length-12868-cov-2.598143_pt1 | contig 12868 bp, 10 predicted proteins | sample MGYA00242123_ERZ509038 | MGnify/ENA primary metagenome ERZ509038 (study PRJEB26280, sample SAMEA2338719) | human gut metagenome | biome: human gut; feature: human-associated habitat; material: faeces... | reverse complement strand
CTCCGCCTACTGCGACTATGCAAATTCCGGCCGGATAAGCTACGGCGATAAGCTCGACTTCGTCGTACCCACAGGCAACTTCGGAAATATTCTGGCCTGCTGGTACGCGAAGAGCATGGGGCTGCCCGTCGGCAAGCTCATCTGTGCGTCGAATCAGAACAATGTACTTGCCGATTTCTTCGCGTGCGGCGTGTATGACCGCAACAGGACATTCTATACGACAATATCCCCGTCAATGGATATCCTTGTCTCCAGCAACCTTGAGAGGCTGCTGTATTCGGTATGCAAGAGTGACACTGAGGTTGCTGCCTACATGACGGAGCTTGCGAAAACAGGTAAGTACGAGGTCTCCGACGCGATAAAGGCCGTTATAAATGAGTATTTTATCGGAGGTTATTGCTCGGACGACGATACAAAAGCGGCAATAAATAAGGTCTATACCGAAAACGGCTACCTTATGGATACCCATACAGCCGTTGCTTATAAAAAGCTTGCCGACTACCGTAAAGACACCGGCAGCTCCTCACCGGCGGTCGTTGTCTCGACTGCAAGCCCTTATAAATTCTGCGACAGCGTTCTCAGCGCGTTGGGGCAGGAAACAAACGCTCCGGGGACTGAGCTTATCGAGAAACTTTCGGAAACTACGAAAACGGCAGTACCAAAGCCGCTTGCAGGACTCGATAAGCGCGAAAAGCGCTTCGGCCTTGTCGTTGATAAGCAGGATATGAAGGCCGTCGTCGAGGGTTTTCTTAAATAACAAACAAAATATGTAGGGGCTTTCGCCCCGATTAAGCTGACGGAAGCCGAAGGCCCGTCAGCTCAAGCTTAGTCGCAGCAGCCGCGCGGACAGAAGGTAGAGCAAAAGGTCTCGGACTTGGTCGTGGCCTTATCGTTCTGCACCTTGATCTGTGCGGCCGAGCACTTGCAGTCAATTGTGTTGTACTTGCAGCTTGATACATCGCATCCGACACCCGTGATCTGACTTGAGCTCATCTTCTTGTTGTTCATTTTCTTACCTCCAGAGAGTATTGTCCTCAGACATTATTATTTTTGACTATAATTTCAGTTTTATACGGAGGCAGCATGTCTTTATATACTATCGGCGATACTCACCTGTCGCTCGGAACAAATAAACCAATGGACGTTTTCGGCGGGCGCTGGGAAAACTATGTTCAGAAGCTCAGCGACGGCTTTGCCGAGCTCAATGATGACGATCTCACCGTTTTGTGCGGAGATATCACCTGGGGAATGACGATGGAAGAGGCTCTGCCGGATTTTAAATTTATCGATGCGCTGCCCGGGAGGAAGATAATCCTTAAGGGGAACCACGATTACTGGTGGACAACTGCGACAAAGGCACGCAGCTTTTTTGCAAAGCACGATATAAATACGATTGATGTCATGCACAATTCAAGCTTTGAATATGACGGAGTTTCAATCTGCGGCACTCGCGGCTGGTTTTATGAGGAGAGCAAGGGTGCTGAGCACGATAAAAAGATAATGAACCGCGAAATCATGCGGCTTGAAGCGTCGCTAAAGGCCGCATCAACCGACGAGATTTATGTATTCCTGCATTATCCGCCTAAATATATGAATTATACATGCCCGGAGATACTGGAGCTTTTGAAAAAATATAATGTGAAATTATTTCAATATCAGTACGATGCACTGGTTTGTTTTACTTACAATTTAGGATATAATGATGGATTTGACGAAGCTGCCAACCAATCTGCCGAAGAAGCTGCTCAAAATTATGGTTTAGGTTATGATGAAGGATATGCATTAGGTGTTTCTGAAGCTTCAAATGCATCAAATCAATAATTAAAAATATAAAAACAACGAGCATGTTATTTTTTAACATGCTCCTATTTTTTATTCTACACTCTTTAAACTTTCTATCATATCTATTTTTTTAAGTTCTTTATTCATTATTAAATTTATTAAAAATGCAAAAACCATTGTTAATGTAAATGCGAAGAAATAGCTTGAAAATACTCGTTCCCTACCAAACATTACAATATCCATTTCTGCTGTTGATATTATAAATGTCAGTAAATAAACGCCTAACACTAGTCCTAAAAGTCCTCCAATAATTGTAAGAATTACATTTTCCCTAAATACATAGTTAGATAATTCATTGTTGTAAAACCCTAGTAATTTAATTGTAGCAAGTTCTCTTTTTCTTTCTTCTATATTTATACTATTTAAGTTGTATAGCACAACAAATGCAAGCATTCCGGCACAAGTAATTAATACAATTACTACTGTATCCAAACTTTTAATCATATCACTAAAGCTTTCACTAATACTACTTAATCTTAATACTTGTGCTATGTTTTCATCTTTAAGTAAATATTTAGAAATCTCTTCTTCTGCATGTTTGTCTAAATTTTCTTCTATGTCTAAATATATGTGATTATCTATCATTTCTTCTTCAAAAATGTTCTCATACATTGCTTTATCCATGTAAATATAATGATATACATAGTTTTCTATTATTCCAGACACTTTAACATTTTTAGATTTTTCATCATCAATTTTTATTGTTATTTCATCACCTATATGAGCATTTAGTAGTTTTGATAATTTTTCTGTTATTATAACTCCATCATTTTGTATTTTAACTTTTTCTTTTGTTTTTCTATCTTGCATTGTAACAAAATTTGTTAACTCATCTTGATTTTCTACACCTATTATATACACATTTTGTTCTTCTCCATTTGCAATAACATCATTTGTTTGTTGTCTTAAATATGTGTATTTTGAATTATGTCCGTTGTTTTCTATATATTTGTTTAGTTCTTGCTTTTCTTCTTCTGTTAATTCATTTTTTAGTGTTATTTCAAAATCATATCTTCTTATTTGTTCATATTGTTTGCTTACAATTGTTGCAATAGAATTTCTAAGTCCAAATCCCATAAATATTAAAGCTGTACAACCCGCTATTCCAATTAATGTCATAAATAAACGTTTTTTATATCTAAATACATTTCTTGCAGTAATCTTTTGTGTAAAATTGAAATGTTTCCATATAAAAGGCATTTTTTCTAGTAATATTTTTTTACCTTCTTTTGGTGATTTTGGCCTCATAAGTTTTGCTGGAGTTGCTCTTAACATCCTGTAACATGCAAACATTGTTGCTATTGTGGTTGATGCAAATGCTGCAATTCCGGCAATTAGTGTATATTTCATGTTTACTTTCATTATTACTGTTGGCATTGTATGATATAAAATTTTATACGCTTCTGAAATTACCCATGGTAGTGTATATGAACCAATAACTGAACCTAGCACAATTCCTAGTAGTGTTGCGCTAGTTGAATATGCTAAATATTTTAGAGCAATTTTAGGTCTACTATATCCCAAAGATTTGTATGTTCCAATTATTCCTCTATCTTCTTCTACCATTCTTGTCATTGCAGTTAATGAAACTAATGCAGCAACCAAAAAGAATATTATTGGGAATACTTTTCCTATTGTTGCTACACTATTTGAATCTGATTTATATGATACATACCCTTCATTTGTTTCTAGGTCTAGCACATATATTTTTACTTTTAAATCTTCTAATTTCTTTTCAGCATCTTTTATTTCTTTTTCCGCATCCAATATTTTCTGATCCGCTTCTTGCTTTTTATCATTAAATTTATTCTCATTTTGTTTAAGCTCTTTCCATCCATCATCTATCTTTATTTGTGCTGAATTAAATTTTGCTTGAGTTGTTTTTTTAGTATTTTCTAACTCTTGTTTTTGAGCTTCAAAAATTTTTAATCCTTTATTATATTCTTCTAAGCCAGCACTTAATTCTTTTTTATATCCTTGAAGTGTGTTTTTTTCTTGTTCTAACTTTGCTTTACCTTGTATTAGTGTTTGTATACTTGTAATTGCTTCTTGTGGCGCTGATATACTTTGCAAATATTCTAAATATTTATTTAAATCTGTTAGACCGGTTCCTTCCAAAGCTTTCTGTTCTGCTGATATTAATTTTTGTTCTTCCGCATTTAATTGTGTTTCTGCATCATTTAGTTCTTTTTGCTTTTGGTCTAAAGTAGCTTTTGTTGAATCCAACGTGCTTTTAGCACTATTTATTTGATTATTATATTCTTGCATTTTGCTATTAAAGTTTTGTTTTTGGGTATTAAGTTCTTTTTGTGAATTTTCTAGTTTTGTTTTTCCATTTGCAATTTCTTGCTCTGCATTTTTTAATTCATCTTTTGCATCTTGAACTTTTTCTTTGGCATCATCAATTTTATTATTTGCTTCTTCGTATAAATCTTTGTACTTTGTATCTGCTAATGTATCTGTTTTTTCTTTTACTTCATCCTGAATTTTTTCTATTTCTTCTATATATTCATCTGAGGTTCTATTTTTATTATTCGTTGTTACTTTTGCATATATGTTTGTGTATTCTTCCATAGAAAATGCATCTTCTAAAACTATTGCAAATCCTGATATGGTTCCATCTACAAGTGTTGTGCTACCTCTTGATATTGCTACATATAAAGGACTATTAGCAAAACCAACTACTGTATATGATTTAACCTTAAAAACATCTTCTAGTTCTTGGTTTTCTGTATCTATAAATTCTATTGTATCTCCTATTTTGTAATCTGTTTTTAATTTACTATCTAAAACTATTTCATTACTTTGTTTGGGATATTCTCCTTCCACTATTTCAACTTTATTCATAGTATTTTCGGTTACATCATTAGGAGCAGAACTTACACTTAAAACTTTTTCTTTATCTCCTTGTTCAACGACAGCACATATTGATTTTACAGGCTGTATGTAATCTATTTTATCTATATTTTTTATGGTCTCCACATCATCATTATCAAATCCAACTGTAGAAATTAAGTTAAGATCAAAAACATTATAATCATTAATATATTTATTAAAAGTATTTAGCATATCTGGGCATGATGCATTTATTCCAACAAAAAAAGCAACACCTAATATTACAATTGCAATAATAGATATATATCTTTTTCTTGTTCTTTTTATTTCTTTAACAATATCTTTTATATATGCTTTTTTCATCTTTCCTCCTAAAAAATTTACCACTCAATTTGATCTATTGAAACAGGATTTTCGTTAATTCTATTTTCACTAACTTTCCCATTTTTTATTTTTATTATTCTATCTGCCATTGGTGTTATTGCTTGGTTGTGTGTAATTATTATAACTGTTATATTTTTTTGTCTTGCTGTGTTTTGCAACAGCTTTAAAACTTCTTTTCCTGTATTGTAGTCTAATGCCCCAGTTGGCTCATCACATAAAAGTAATTTTGGGTTTTTAGCAATTGCTCTTGCTATTGCAACTCTTTGCTGTTCTCCTCCAGATAACTGTCCAGGAAAATTATTCATTCTCTTTTCAAGTCCTACATCTTTTAAAACTTGTTCTGGATCTAATGCATCTTTGCATATCTGGCTTGCAAGTTCAACATTTTCTTTTGCAGTTAAATTTGGTATTAAATTATAAAATTGAAATACAAATCCAATATCATTTCTTCTATATGTTGTAAGTCCTCTTTCATTATATTTGCTTATATCTTTTCCATCTACAATTATTTTGCCACTAGTTACACTATCCATTCCACCAATTAAATTTAAAACAGTAGTTTTTCCGTGCTCCGGCTTGGTCCTACAACTATTATAATCTCTCCCTTTTCTCCGGAAAAAGATACGCCATCTGCAGCCTTTACATTTCCATCACTATATAATTTTGTAACATCTTTTAATTCTATATAACTCATAATTACACTCCTTAACTTTAAAATTATATATTACAATTATTAACATTATATGAACTTTGAGGGAAAAAGGGGGCTGACCCCTTTTCCCCCCATTAGTTTTAAGCTGCAAATATTGCTCCATATGCCCCAAACACTCCTGCTGATGCAAGCCCCATTATAATTCCTGCTAGTATTACTCCTAGCATAACTGCTAAAATGCTTCTTTTAAAATCCATATCTAATATACTTGCTGCAAGTGTTCCTGTCCATGCTCCTGTTCCTGGAAGTGGCACACCTACAAATAAAGTAAGTCCTAAATATCCATATTTTTCTATTGAATCTTTATGTTTTCTTGCTTTTTTATCTAACCATTTTGATAATTTATTCATCCATTTTATTTTAGATTTTCCCATCCAGTCTAGTATCTTATTTATAAATAGTAAAATAAATGGTACAGGTAAAGTATTTCCTATTATAGATACAATATATCCTGTAAGTGGACTTACATTTAGAAGTGATGCAGCTATAAGACCCCCTCTTAACTCTAATATTGGCAAGATAGATATAATAAATACTATTAACTCCTTACCAAACTTTAATGCAGTTAATCCACTAAATAATTTTATTATTGAATTTATTATACTTTCCATATTTCTCCTTATTAATTTTATTATTTCTTTACGTGTATTATATCATATTTCTATCAATATTATTTAAATATAACATATTTTTTGATAAAATATTTACAAGAGATGATTTGTATGAATAAAAAGATTGGTATGTTTGATTCAGGCATTGGAGGACTCACTATATTAAAAGAGTTAAAGAAACTATTACCTAATGAGGATTATATTTACTATGCTGATTCTAAAAATAATCCTTATGGCGAAAAAAGTGATACTGAACTTATGAAGATAGTTACTAATATTGTAGATTATTTAATAAGTAGAGATGTTAAAATTATTGTTATTGCTTGTAATACTGCAACTACTAGATGTATTAAAAGACTAAGAATGATGTATCCTGATATACCTTTTGTTGGAACCGAACCTGCGATCAAAGTTGCTTGTGATAATAATTATAAGAATACTCTTGTTATGGCAACACCAGGCACTATTAAAGCAGAAAGAACTCATGAACTAGTTAAAAATTATAAAAGAAAAGGACAAAAGATTAAACTTCTTCCTTGTAAAGGACTTGCTGATACTATAGAGTTTGGTACTAAAAAGGATGTTAATAGAGTTCTTCATAATTTACTTCATAGTTATTATGATAAAGGAATTGATTCAATAGTTCTTGGATGTACACATTATCCTTATGCTAAAAAGAATATACAAAAACTATTTCCAAATGCTAAACTAATTGATGGAAATAAAGGAGTTTCTAACCAAGTTAAAAGAGTTCTTAAAAGTATGAATCTCTTAAATAATAAAACAGAAAAAGGTAGTGAAGAAATAATTTATAACAAATAAAAAAGTACATCTACTTACTTAAATAGATGTACTTATCTAACCAACTTTCAAAAGATGAAGTATCTTGATATCTATCAAGGTCTTCTTTTTTATTAGCATCTAAATATGTAACAATTTTACCATTCTTAATAATAAGTACTGATGGAGCATATTTTACTTTGTTTATATAATCTGTTTTTTCAAATTCTTCATATCTTATAGAATACATATCTATTTTATATTTATTCATTACACTTCTAAATATATCATCACATGGTATTTTAAGACTACAATAATCATTATATGTATAAAGTAAGAAACTATCTTTTGAATTTATTAAATTATTTAAATCATTAGAAGTTATCTTTATGAATTCTCCATTATTGTAATATTTATCATTAATATAAAACTTCTCATGTTTTAAATTTAGTATTATTGCTGGTACAACTATTAATATTGTTAATAATATTGTAATTATTATTATTATTTTTTTATTCATAACTTACACCTCATTTTACATTATACAAGTATTTTTTTGAAATACTATAATTTTGAAGTTTAGTTATCTAGAGCGTAAGTTGAGTAAGAAAAAAAGAACTAATTCTTTAGTCCTTTCATGCCTTTAAGTCCTTTTGAACCATTGAATCCATCAAATATACTACTCTTAAATGACATAGTTTTTTGATTTTTATGTTTGTATTCTTTTATAGCAATAGATACCATTTCATCAAGTAATTCACTATATTTCATACCTGCTTCTTTCCATAAGTAGAATGATAAACTACCTGGGCATGTATTTGGTTCATTTACATAGAATTTATTTTCTTTATTATCAATAAGAAAGTCTACTCTACATACTCCACTTAAATTTAATGCTTTGAATACTTGTTTTGCTGTATCTTGTATTTCTTTAGTAAGTTTTTCAGATATTCTTGCTGGTACTATTCTACTTGTACTAGCCATTCCTTTTGATGCTGTTCCTTTTGATTTAGCATTACCTAAGTATTTATCAGCAAAAGATAATATTTCATCTTCTCCCATTACTTCTTCTAATGGACTTACTTTTTGATATTCATAATTACCAAGTACACTAGCATTAACTTCAGTTAAGTTTTCAATTACTTTTTCTACTACTATTTTAGTATCATATTCCATTGCATCTTCAATTTTTGACTCAATATCTTTTTCATTTTTAGCAACTTCTATACCAATGCTACTACCAAGAGTAGCAGGCTTTACTATAACAGGATAACCTATCTTCTTTATTTCTTTTAATATATTTTCTTTATTATCTAAGTATTCACTATCATAGAACCAAGTATAAGGTACTATTGGTAAATTTACACTTTCCATAACTTGTTTCATAACGACTTTATCTTGACCAAGAGCCCCACCTAAAACATGAGAACCAACATATGGAATACCTATTGAATCAAGAAGTCCAGCAAGTGAACCATCTTCAACATTATTACCATGGACTACTGGTAAAATAACATCTAAATCAGTAATATCTTTTCTAAAAATACCAGTTGTTCTTTGTAATAAAAATGTTTTACCTTTCTTATATAGCATTACTTTAGTCGCATATTTTTTTTCATCTTCAAATTCTTTATAGAATTCAATATCTCTTAACATATGTCCTGTATACCATATTCTATCTTTAGATATATAAATTGGTACTATATCATATTTATCTTCATTTAAATTATTCATGGCTTGTAATGCAGAAATAACACTTACTTCATGTTCTACTGTCTCTCCACCATAAATAACACCTATCTTTATTTTCATACTACACTCTCCTATTCATTAAATATGTCAGGTAAATCATTTTCAAGTAATACATAAGTTTCTTTTCCAGATAACTTTTTCATAAGTGGAAACGCTTCTTTGACATCGTTTAATATATGTATATTTTTTTCATTATATTTTTCTTTCTTAAGACCATCATATATTGGTTTTGTTTGTTCTTTTCCGACTAAAATGACTTCATCTGCTGAACTTGCTATTTGACGACCAAATTCATAATTAAGATTATATTGTTCTTCTCCTAATTCTATCATGCCAGGAGTTACTATTATTTTTTTACCATCCATCATTTTAAGAACATCAACAGCCATTTTAGAGCCAACTGGATTTGAATTATAAGCATCATCTATTATATAAATGTTACCCATTTTCTTAAGTTCAAGTCTATGTTCAATAGGCTTAATTCTTCTTACGCCTATAGCAATTTGTTCAAATGTAAGACCAAGTTCATAAGACATTGCGATAGCCTGTAATACATTATACACATTAGCATTACCAAGTAATTTAGTTTCAAATGTATATTTTGCTTTTGACTTTTTAAATACACAAGTAAATTCAGTACCTTTTCCAGATAATTTTATATTTTCAGCATACACGTCTGCCTTCTTATCTTTTGTTGATACCCATATTACTTTACATTTACTTTTTATTTTATAACTTGTTTGATATGGATCATCCATATTAAGTACTGCAACACCATCATCAGGAAGTGAATCTATAAGTTCAAATTTTGCTTTTTGAATGTTTTCACGACTTCCAAAACTTTCTAAATGTGCTGTTCCAATAGTTGTAAGTATTCCATATTTAGGTTTAATAAAGTTAGCTTTTTCCTTTATTTCTCCTCTATAGAAAGCACCCATTTCAGCAACAAATACTTCACTAAATTTATCCATATAATTATTAATTGCATTTATAAGACCATACATTGTATTAAAACTCTTAGGTGTTGCGAATGAATTATATTTAACACTTAATATATCATTTAAGAAATTCTTAGTACTTGTTTTACCATAACTTCCAGTTATACCTATTTTCTTTATATCTTTCATACTATAAAGTTTAGTTTTAGCCTGTCTTTTATAATGTAGATAAACAAGCTTCTCAACAGGTTTATTTATAATATTAGCAACCATAACTATAAATGGATTCAAATAAGCAATTAATCCTATATAAGTATAATATCCATATACACTATTTTCATTAAATAAGAAAAACATTGGTGAAATTCCTATTAAATAAAGAATTAACATTGTTACATATAATCTTTTAATCCTAGCAGTTATAACAAGAGGCTTCTTAGATTGTTCTTTCTTAATTTTAGATTTATATAAAAAATAAACAATTATATAAAATATACTAAATATTATTACACTTGCATTAAATTTAACATATTTAAATAACACAAAAAATATAAATAATAAATCATATGTAATAAATACTCTTGTTATATTATCAAGTATCCACTTAAAATATCTATTACCATCATTATACCAATTTTGTTGTAACATATGCATTGATTTTCTTGCCTTATATATTACATACCAAAAATAAGGTATCAATGATATTAAAAAATACGTTTTCATTCTTTATCACTCCCTATAAAATTATCAAGTACTCTTATTGTTTGCCCTAAATTTTCTAAATAAGCATAATGAGTACATCCTTCATATTTAACAAGCCCACAATTAGGTATTATTTTTTCAAGTTCTATCGCATCATTAATTGACACAGCTTCATCATTAGTTCCCCATATTAACAATGTAGGACATTTTATCTTTTTAGCTTCTTCAGTTAAATCTAAATTAACATGATTTACTAATATTTTTCTCATTGTTTCACTAGCATTTCTATAATCTGTTGAACCAACATGTTTTTTAACAAAACTCTCTAAGCCTTTAAGTCCAGGTATTTTCTTCACTGCCTTATATACTTTCATTTTAAAAGTTGGTTTTGTTATATTTTGTTTATATGGACTTGCGAGTAAAACTAACTTCCTAGTTTTATATTTAGTAGCATAAGCTAATGATATCTTTCCACCAAATGAATGTCCTACTAATATTGGATTCTTTATTTTTAATTCACCTAACATTTCATTAATAGTATCAGCATAATCATAAATACTCCATATTTCTTTAGGCTCATCACTACCTCCAAAGCCAGGCAAATCAACAATTAATACATTATATTTTTTAATAAATGGTTTAGCAATAGGCATCATCATTTGTATATTTTGACCCCACCCATGCAAAAAAACTAATGAAGTATCACTATCATTATTATAATACTCATAATTAATATTTATGTTTCTTATAAACATTTGCATTCTTTCACCTATTTAATTATAGCACATTACATAGATGTTTATACTCAATTACACACTTTATTTACGATATTTAAATACATTTTTATATTTTTATTGCTTTTTTGATAACATTTTTTCTTTTTTATCATTTTTTGATATTAATTTTTTAATTGTTTCTATAAATTTCTTTATACTTCCTATATCTTCTTTCTTACTTCTTATTTCAATTATTTTTAACATGCTTTCTAAATATTTTTGTTTTTCTTCACTATCAATTGTTTCATCTTTAACTAATTCTTCATAATCCTTGATAGTATCATCTACTGATAAAAATTGTTTATATAATATCTCATTTATATTATGAATAAGAATTTCTAATTTTTCTTTTTCATTACCTTCAAAACGTTTACTTCTCTCTTTAAATTCTTCTCTTATTTTAAATAATTCTAATGTAGTTCTTCTTCTAAAATCTCTTCCATACATCAAATTTAATACAGGATGTCTTACAAATATATCAATACCATCATCTAAAGCACTTTCATATATTTCTTCTAATTTACTTTCAAATAATTCATCAACAATATAAAATTTACCATTCAACTTTCTATATCTCATCTTATGCTGTTTTATATCTTTTTCATTTTCCTTACTTAAATTACTTTTAGCCCCAAACATTTTTAAGTAACAATCAGTATACATTCTAGCATGTATTCTAGCATCAAGTTCAGTATATAAAAATTCATAATTATCTTCATAAAAATTTGGAGGTAACTCATTATATAATAAATAATCCATCATCATTATCATTTCATCATATGTTAACTTTTTAACTCTTGTTATACTTTCTACTTGATACAAATGTCTTAATTCATGAAATATTGTATTTAGAAAATCATTATAATCTACTCTACCATTTTTAAATATAGTTCTATAATGTGAATGATCAACAAAAATCAAATTATTTTCATAAGTACCAAGTGATTTACTTGGTATATTTCTAAATCTAAAATAACAAAATGTTTCATTTGAATATGCATAATTAGACACTAAACTATCAATTAAAGAATGTAATACATCTTTAGATAAAAGTATATTTTGTCTAATAGACTCTTTAAAGAAATAATCAACATACATTTGTGGAACTGGATATACAGCATATTTAAATATGTCATTTAATTTTTTATAGTTTTCACCATTCAAAGGACTATTTGTCTCTATAAGCCTATCAAATTTTTTCAATTCTTCATACATCTTATCTTTTAAATGAAGACTATCAAAAAAATCATTTATTGCTTTAATTTGTTTTAAAGCAATATCTTTATATTTATCTTTTTCTTTTTCATCATCTAATTCATTATTTAATTTTAAAGCTATTATATTATGCTTATATTCACTTAACATCTTTAATGTAACTCTTATATCATTGTTAGTTCCGACTAAATACTTACTATATATATTTATAATAATTTCTATAAAATCATCTTCAATAATTAATTTAGATTTTCTTATACTTCTTTTTAAAGTTTTTGAAGCCAATAAAAAAACACATGATAAAATTTCATTTAAATTAAT